>LXNJ01000412.1_pt1 | contig 30778 bp, 24 predicted proteins | sample 809081 | NCBI WGS metagenome assembly LXNJ01 (sample SAMN04870510, study PRJNA318959) | sponge metagenome | biome: sponge; feature: marine sponge reef; material: water | host: Petrosia ficiformis | place: Greece: Milos, Mediterranean Sea | collected 2013-05-29 | depth 5-7 m | reverse complement strand
TTTTTTCGTCAATCCTCATGGCCGTCGCCCTGCCCCGACGGCTCGAGCAGGGCGTCCGAGGCCAGCTCGCCCGCAGCCACTATCTCGATCACGGCGTCGAGATCGTCGGACAGGGGGCGGTCGTCCCGATACGGACCTATCCGGCCCCGTATCCGAGCGAAGGCCCGCTCGACCCCCCTTCCCGCCTTCAGCGGTCGTTGAAATTCGATGGCTTGCGTCGCGCAAAGCACCTCGGCGGCCAGAACGACTTCGAGCAGGTGGACGCTGCGGCGGATCTTGCGCGCGGCCGCCATGCCCATCGATACGTGATCCTCCTGCGCGGCGCTCGTCGAAACGGAATCGACGCTTGCGGGAGCGGCCAGGACCCGCATCTCGGAGAGCGCGTCGGCCGCGGCGATCTGCGCCACCATCATCCCCGAACATATGCCCGGATCGTACGCCAGGAATGCCGGCAGCCCGGAGAGGTCGGGGTTGAGCAGACGCTCGATCCGGCGTTCCGAGATCGAAGCCAGGTCCGCGGCCGCTATCGCGACGAGATCGAGACACTGGGCGACGATTTGCGCATGGAAGTTGCCGCCGCTCACCACCTCGCCTTCCTCCGCGAAGACGAGCGGGTTGTCCGTCGTCGAGTTGGCCTCGGTGGCGAGGATCCGTTCGGCGTAGTCGTACGCTTCGCGGGCCGCTCCGTGGACCTGGGGCATGCAGCGGAGCGAGTAGGCGTCCTGGACCCTGGCATCACCGGCGCGGTGCGACTCGCGGATCTCGGAATCGACGAGCAGAGCCCGCAGACGACGGGCGGAGGTGATCTGGCCGGGATGAGGTCTGGCGGCGTGGATCCGGCTACGGAACGGGCTGGGCGTGCCCCTGAGCCCTTCGAGCGACATGGCTCCGGCGACATCGGCGGTGTCGAGGGCCCGACCGAAGCGGGCGACCGCGAGTATGCCGATGCCCGTGGTCGCCTGAGTCCCGTTCACCAGTGCGAGTCCCTCCTTTTCGACGAGATCGAGCGGTTCCAGACCGGCTGCGCGCATCGCTGCGCGGGACGGTTCGATCCGGTCCCCCGCTTCCGTCCGTTCCGTAGTCTCCACGCTTCCCTCTCCGATCAACGCTAGAGCCATATGCGCGAGCGGAGCCAGGTCGCCGCTCGCGCCCACCGAGCCCACCTCTGGGATCACGGGATGGATCCGGTTGTTGAGCAGGTCGAGGATACGTTCGACCACCGCGAGCCTGCATCCGGATTCGCCGCGGGCCAGCGCGTTGGCCCTCAGGAGCAGCATGGCCCGCACCTGGGCCGTCGGCAGGGGCGTTCCGGTCCCGGCCGCGTGGCTGCGCACCAGGTTGACCTGCAGGATCCGCTGTCTCTCTCGGGGAATGCGTACGTTCGCGAGGCGCCCGAAGCCGGTGCTCACGCCGTAAATGGGTTCCTCCCGGTCGAGCATCCGTTCGAGCGCGGCCCGCGAGGCCTTCACGCTGAGAGCGGCCTCGGCGGCGAGCGTAACCGGCGCTCCTGCGCGGGCGACCGCCTCCACCTGGCTGGGAGTGAGGGTGCGTCCGTCCACAACCACCGTCCGGGGCTCTCTCGACCCGGCCCCGCCGCCCTCCGCGCCAACCTTCACGGCACCGAGACGCCCGGTGGGGCGGCGGCGTTGCCAAGCGGTCCGCGCACTTCTCTCGGCGAGCCTGCCCTGGGGGGCTGAGTCACGTCGATCTCCGAGCCCGCCCTCACTTCCCGAAGCACGGTGACCGCTCGCTCTCCTTCCGGTCCGTACTGCGGCCAGATCACCACCACGCTGTCGGCGAACTCGCCGGCCCCGAGCCCGAAGAGCGCAGGATTCGGGCGTGAGTGCGAGAGGTACGACGTGCGGGCGGCAACGTACCTGCGCTGGATCCTTCCGCCGGCATGGACCTCGAGCAGCGCCCCCAGGGCGTCGAGGTTCGGGTGGAGCCCGCGCAGACGAAGGGAGATCCGGTTGCCGCTCGGTGAATCGTTGCGCAGAACCCGGGGGCGTCCGCCGTTCGCGGTGAAGACCACGTCGAGGTCCCCGTCTCGGTCGAGATCGTTGGCCACCAGGCCTCTGGCGACCATCGGGGCGGCGAAGTCGGGCCCCAAAGTCGAACCGATCTCGGCGAACACGCCCTTCCCGTCGCCTAGGAAGAGCTGCGGCGACTGCTCGAAGCTCTGACCCCGGCGCACGGCCGCCACGGTCGGTTCGATGTGGCCGTTCGCGACCAGCAGATCGAGGTCGGCGTCGAGGTCGAGATCGGCGAAGAGCACGCCGAAGGTCAGCGGGATCAGGCTGGCCCTCGTCAGGCGAGCCCGGCCGGCCCGGTCCTGGTAGAGGCCGTCGCCGATCCGGGTGAATAGCGAGAGAGGTTCCTCCGCGAAATTGCCGATCACGATCGCCCAGCGGCCCCTGCCCCCGATCTCGGCCACGTCGATCCCCATGCCGGCTCGCGCCCGGCCGATCTCGTCGTAGGCGACCCCGGCCCGCACCGCGATGTCGGTGAAGGTCCCTCGGTCGTTCATGTAGAGGAAGTTGCGCTGGGTGTCGTTGGCGACGAAGATATCCGGCCATCCGTCCTCGTCGGGATCGGCGATCGCCACACCCAGACTCTTGCCTTCCGGGTTCCGGACACCGGTCCGGGCGGTCACATCGGCGAAGGTGCCGTCGCCTCGGTTGCGGTAGAGTCGGCAAGTGTCGCCGGCGTACTGCTCCGGGGTCGAATAGGACTTGTTCACTCCGTCGATGGTCGTGTAGATGTCGGTCTCGGGCGTCCACCGGACATAGCCGCACTGGAAGAGGTCGATCCACCCGTCGAGGTCGTAATCGAGCCAGGCCGCGGCGGTCGACCACGAACGACCGTCTTCGGTGCTTCCCGCAACTCCCGCCTCCCGGGCTCGCTCGGTAAAGACACCATCGTCGTTGCGGAGGAGGAGGTTCGGGCCGATCGCGGTTACGTAGATATCGGGGTCGCCGTCGGCGTCGTAGTCCGCCACCGTCGCGCCCATGCCGTAGACGGATATCTGAAGTCCCGCTGCCGCGGTCACGTCCTCCCACGTCCACTCGGGGGAGGTCGTCCCCGGTTCGGCAGCCCCGCCGGGTCCGGTCGTCCCGGCGGATCCCGGCGTACGGTCGGTCGCGCCGATCCGGTTCCGATAGAGGCGCATGGTGGGTGGGGGCCCGCCCGTTTCCCGTCCCGGCCAGTCGGCCGAGTTTACGAAGAGCAGATCCGGGGCCGCGTCGGCGTCGTAGTCGAGGACCGCCACGCCGGAACCGACCGTTTCGGGCATGAGCTTGTCGCCGTAGGCGCCCGTGTAGTGGACGAAATCGATGCCGCTCTCGACCGTCACGTCGGTGAACACCGGCATTGACGCCGCGTCGACCCGGGACCGTTCGGCGTAGGGCGGGCGCACGTAGCCTCGGGCGTCTTCGCCGGCCTCGTCGGCTCCGCATCCGAACGCGACGAGGGTCAGCGTGAGAAGAAGGGCCCTCGACGGCGGGCGCGCCACCGTTGAACGCCCGATCCGGCGGCAGTCCCGCACCGGGCGGCGGAGGCGGTTCATCTCCGCCTCACCGCGAGCTCATGGGTCCGAATCGCCTGCGCCATGTTGTTGCTCCCCCGGTCGCGAGACCTGAAAGCGGTGGTGATTTCAAGCGCCGATTCGTCGATGGCGTAGCGTTCGTAGGCGGCCTGAGCAAGCGTCGCCGCCGCCTCTCGACCCAAGGCCCGCAGGGAGAGCATGCGGTGGTAGTGCGCGACTCGGTCCTCCGGATCGATCGCGAGCACCTCGTCGAAAGCTTCCAGGGCTTCTTCGAACTCTCCACCCAGGTAGAGCGAACGGCCCAGCTCCCGCCAGCTCGCACGGTCTCGAGGGAAGTCCTCGATCACCCTGCGGTAGGCTGCCGCGGCACCTACGTACTCGCCGTCCTCCTGGAGGGCGCCGCCCCACACCCACGCCACGCGGGCATTGCCGGGGTCGAGCTCCTCGGCCCTCTCCAGCGCGTCGTAGGCCGCTTCGAGTTCGCCGGCCGCGAGAGCGGAGCGCGCCAGGTTCGTCGCCCCATCCACACGGTCGGGCGCGAGCCTTTCCACCTCGGAGAAGATCGTCGAAGCCCTGCGGGTGTCGCCTTCGAGCAGGAGAGCGATTCCGTAGTCGTTGAATCGCTCCCAAGGAGCTGCGGAATCAGCGAGCCCTACGGCCCCGGTGCCGGGAGGCGTCCGCGCGTCGACCGTCTCCGCCCGCGCACCCTCCCTCGTGACGGCGAATCGGACGGTATCCGCGGCGATCTCGGTGACCGGCAGCTCAGGGGGAAACGGTCGATCGACGAATCCCGACGGGTTGGCGGCATGGGCGAACTCGGTGAAGTCACGGTCGAACTTGCGCCAAAGGAGCCTGACGGTGACCAGCACGCCCGTGCCGACGAGCTCCTCCGGCACGGTCAGGCGGTAGTGGGCCAAGCGGGCGCTTCCGGGTCCGATGAGATTCGAGTAGACGACGGCGCGGATGTCCTGCGGATTACGACGAGAGATGCGCTCGCCCAGCGAGTCCACCGCGACGATACGGAAGAAGTGGGCGAGCGAGTCCACCCGGCCGTCGCCCCCGATCATTCCGCTCTCCGCCAGGCGGGTGCCGGTCGAGTCGGCGACGACCACCTCCAGCCACGCCTCGTTGGAGTCGTTCGTGCCCCCTGGGAAGGTATGGCCGACTCCCAGATTGCGCACCACGACCTCCAGAGTCGCCGTCGACCCCGCCGGCAGCTCGGCCGATGAGCCCAGTCCGAGCGAGACGCCCTCCGCATCCTCCTCCCCCCGGCGAACCCCGAAGAGATCGACCCGCATCTTACCGGTCCTCAGGTATTTCTCGGTCAGACGCAGCATCGCCGTGTCGCCGCGGACGAAGGGAAGCGCTGTGTTGGCCGCCAGGAAGCGGTGAGACCTGACCATGCCGTCCCGATCAGCCGCACGGTCTCCGAGCGAAGCGGGCTCGGGAGGCATGTGGCAGTCGCGGCAACCGCGCACCGACCCCGGCAGATAAAAGGTTCGGGCCGCATTGCCGGCCACACCGCTGTCGTGCCAGGCGTCGAACTCGTTCTGACCACGCAGCCAGCGGTACTCGTTCACCGGCTCGTCCAGGCTCACCTTGTGACAGCTTGCGCAGAACTCGGCCTCCCTGAAGAAGGGCTTCAGCAACGCCCGCCGGTGCGGGGCCGGGCGAGCCTTGAGGGTCCAGTCGTGGAGCTGGCGGAGCGCGCTTCCAGGAGGGGATTTCGAGAAGAGGTAGGGCGATTCCATCTCGGCCAGCTGGTAGTTGCCGTTGCCGGTCAGGTCCTTGACCGAATGGACGGTGTGGCATGCCAGACATGTGAGGCCGGCCTGGGCTTCGACCGAACCTCGGTCGATTTCCGCGTCCATCATCCCGGTGAAGAGAAGAGCCGGGTCGTGGCAGCTCGCGCACCACCTGCTCTTGACGACGCCCGCCTTCAACTCTTCCTTTCCCGCCACTTCGAGATGTCTCGCGATCCAGGGGTTCGTTCTTTCGGAACTTCTGAGCTCGTCGATGCTCGCGACGTAGAAAGGGTTGTTGAAAGATGAGAAGCGATGAGCCGAGGCCGCCCACTGAGCGGACACGTCGGGATGGCAGGTCACGCACGCGCCCGCGCCGATAATCGACCGCGCGAAGCCCTGCTCCTCCACTTCGCGTCGGACGGTCTCCACGTCCGGTCCCCATCCCGAGGCCGTGAGGAAGCCCCGGGCGAGCAAGGAGCCCGAGGCGACGCTTGCAGGCGAAGGGAAGAAGTCACTGTCCACCGACGGGAGCGCCGGGATAGGTGGCCCCCCGGTACCGGGTCCGGGCTGCACCCCTCTCGCGGGCTCGGGCGGCGATCCGCCGGATCGAGGGTTCGGTTCGGTCGCCGGTTCCGCAAGGACCGAAGACGCCGGGCTCGCGTTCGTTCCTCCTGAAAGGCCGTGGACGAGAAAGCCGACCAGGGCGATTCCCGCCGAGCTGGCCGCGAAACGTACCGCGAACGACCCGCTGAACTTCACCGTGCCGGCAGCTCGGTGCATGAGATAGGCGGCGATCAGCGCCCCGGCTCCCAGTACGTGTACCCACCACGCCCAGGCGTTCGCCCGGCTCGCCGCTTCCGTGAGGATGAAGAGTCCGCTTGCCACCACCAGGACGGCCAAGGTCACCGCGAGGGCGCCGCTCAGCGCCACGTTTCGACGCAGTCGTCTCCAAACCCTAGGCAGATGAGCCACGACGAAGACCAGTGTCAAAGCGGCCAGCGCAAACCCGACCCCGGTATGTCCCAGCAACATCACCTGGTAGATCGTGGGCAGCTGCTCTTCGCCGAGAGCGAAAGGCGCGAGATCGGCCCAATCGGCGATTCGCACCAGCGTGAGGTAGAGCGAATTCGCGACCATGAAGGCGGTGACCCCGAGAACGACCGCCAACCAAATCCTCAGCCACCCCGAGAGCAGAGAGGGCCGGCTCCGCTCTCTATCTTCCTCTGCCGTTCTTCCGGGTGTCATGTCGTCTCATTGAAGTATCTTTAACCCTGCGGAAAGAGTCGCCGCTCGGCGGCCCGGTTCCAAGATAACCCAACCACCCGAAAATGCCCTCCAATTCAAGCAGATCCAGCCGCTGCGGAAACCTACGGCGTTCCACCCGACCCGAAGCCGGCTGGAAGCGGATCCGGGACCTGTTCTCGACAGGTGTTCTCATGGCGCTCGTGGGGTTCGCTCCGGCCACGGTCGGCGAGCTCGTCGCACAGTCCCAGACCACCTCGGCCATCCGCGGAACCGTCCTATCGGAGGGCGATGTTCCCATGGGCGAAGCTGCGGTCACGGCGCGCCACACCGGAACCGGGGTGGAGAAAACGGTACTGACCGACTCGCGCGGGCGGTTCCTGATCCTGCTGCTCCAGCCCGGCGGCCCCTACGAACTTACCGTCAGCTACATCGGCTACGCCGAGCTCCGGCTTGAAGGTATACGGCTCCAAGTGGGCGCGACCGAGGATCTCACGCTTTACCTCAGCCAGCGAGCGATCACCTTGGAGGGGATCAGCGTCGAAGCCGATCGCGCCAACATCTTCAATCCGAGCCAGGTGGGTCCCTCCACCCTGTTGAACGAGCGTCTCGTGGAGTCGGTCCCCATCCTGTCGCGCGACGTCATGGAGCTCGCCAACCTCTCGCCGCTGGTGAAGACGACCGAGGACGGCGGCTTTTCCATCGGCGGCCAAAACGACCGCTACAACCAGGTACTCATCGACGGTGTGGCCAACAAGGACCTCTTCGGGCTGACATCCGCAGGCGTACCGGGGGGTCAGGCCGGCGCTAAGATGCTCCCCATCGACGCCGTCGCGCAGTACGAGGTGCTGGTCGCTCCTTACGACGTGCGCCTCTCCGGCTTCGCGGGCGGGGTCATGAACGCGGTGACCAAGGTGGGAACCAACGAATGGGAGTTCAGCGGCTTCGCGGTCGGGCGCCACGAGGCCGTAATGGGCGACCTCTTCCTTCCCACCGGACCGGTCGCGGCCTCGGGCGTCGACCGGCAGCTCGTCGGGTTCAGCGCCGGCGGTCCCATCGTCGAGAACAGGGCTCACTTTTTCGTCTCGACGGAATTCGAGGCTCGCGATCAGCCGCCCACCGGCTTCAACGTCGGTCGGGACGCGGCCGCCCTCACCCAATTGACGGGCACGGCCATCGGCGATTTCAGCAACTACTTCAACGCCAGCCACGGAGTCGATGTCGGCGACCCGGGTCCGTACCTCCTCGGCCAGGAGCTCGGCAACGTCTTCGGCAGGGTCGATGCCGCGCTCAGCGACCGGCACCGGCTTCTGGTGCGCAACGTCTTTGCGGTGGCGGGCAACGACGAAACCCCCAACCGTACCGCGTTCGAGGCTTACGAACTCTCCTCGAACTCGGTTCGCCGGACCGCTCTCAACAACGTCTTCACCGCTCAGCTCATCAGCCAGGTGGGCGCGAACGCCGGAAACGAGCTCGAGTTCAGCTATCAGTTCACCAGAGACGGAACCGATCCGGTTTCGGACTTCCCTCAATTGGAGGTCAACCTCCGCTCCCCGGCGGGCGACGGCAACACGTACAGTCGGGCACTTAGGGCCGGTTCGCAGTTCTTCGCGCATAAGAACGACCTGCGTCAGGCCAGCTACCGCCTGCGGAACACCTTCACCATCCCCAATTCAAGGGGAAGCCGATACACCCTCGGCATCACCGCGGCGCTCAACACCATAAACCACCTCTACCTGCCCGGAGCCTCCGGGGACTACTACTTCGCCAGCATGGACGATGTGCGCAACAACGCTCCACAGCGGTATCAGCGCACCATTCTTCGACCAGGCCAATCCGAGGACATCGCCTTCTCCGTTCTCGAAACCGGCGCCTACGTGCAGAACGAGATAGATGCGGGCAAGGGGCTCACCCTGCATTTCGGCCTGCGGGCCGACGTTCCTTTGCTCCTCGACGTACCGGAACGCAATGTTCCCTTCGACGAGCAGCTCGGACGTACCACCACGTTCGTCATCGTACCGGAGGGTCGCTACGACACCTCGAAGAGGCCGAGCGTCGCGGTCATGCTCTCGCCGCGCTTCGGCTTCAACTGGCAGAGCGAGGGCGAGCTCACGACCCAGGTTCGTGGAGGGGCCGGATATTTCACAGGTCAGCTCCCCTACGTCTGGCTCTCCAACGCTTTCCACTACAACGGTCTGCGCACGACCACCATGGTCTGCAACGGGCGTTGGAACGACGATCCACTCTCAGGCAACACCGCTCCACGCTTCGATCCGACGACTCTCCACGACACCTGCCTGAACGGGAACCCGGAGTTCGTGAGTCCCATCGTGGTGTTCCACGAGGACTTCGTATATCCACGCTACTACAAGTTCTCGGCGATGGTGGATCACGAGTTCACGAGCAGGCTGAGCGGATCGCTGGGGTTCCTCTTCAGTCACGCGCGCAACCAGGTGACCGTGGAGGAGAAAAATCTCGGCTCCCCCACGAGAGATCTCGGGCCCCTCGAGGGCTACGGAGGGCTCGAGCGGCCGCACTACGGCAACGCCACCAATCTGGGCTTCGAGCCGAACCGCGACTTCGACGACTTCGATCATGTGCTGATGGTAAAGAACGAGGGCCGGGACTGGACATATTCGTTCACCGCCGAGGCACGCGGGGCGATCACCGACGCCCTCGCCTTTCAGGCCGGATACTCGTACGCGCGCTCCTTCGACAAGCAGAGCCTGACCGAGGTCGACATGATCTCCAATTTCGGGTTCAACGCCACCGGCGGCAACGTCAACGACCCGCTCCTGCGCACTTCGAATTTCGACCGTCCGCACAAGTTCGTGGCGGCCTTGTACGGTCGGCCCCTACCGGGCGTTCCGACCGAGTTGGGCATCTTCTACAACGCCCAGTCGGGGCTTCCGTTCACCTACGTGTACCGCGGCGATCTGAACGGCGACGGCTATCCCTCGGTGGGGCCGGCTTTCGACCGTTTCAACGATGCCCTCTACGTACCGAACGAAGCCGGCGAGGTCCCGGCCTCCTTCCTGACCACGGCTCTTCTGGCGCACGCGCTCGATGCGGATCCCTGTCTGGCCGCCAACCGCGGTGACATTCTCGACCGCAACGCCTGCAGGGCGCCCTGGCAGCAAAACCTCGACCTGCGTGTCGCCCATCCCATCCGGGCGGGAGGAGCCGACGTCAGGATCGAATTGGACATGATCAACCTTCTTTCCTTCTTCGATCCCTCCTGGGGGCGGGTGCAGTCCATCCGCAGCGTGGTTCCCCTGCTCGAGCCCGTCGGCCGGGCCGCCTCGTTCGGGGGGCCGGGAGAGCTCTTCTCAAGATGGTCCGGAGGCGCCCTGCCCGCCCAGAACGCCGAAGGCAATCTGGAGGCCGCCGCGCCGTGGTCGGTGCTGACCCCGGATTCCCAGTGGCAGGCCCAGCTCGGGGTCAAGGTGAGCCTGGGAGGACGCAGGTAATTTCGGGCGGGCGGTCTAACGACCTCTGCGGGTCGCGACCTCTCGTGAATCGCGACCTCTCCGCGGGTTGTGACCTCTCGTGGATTGCGGTCTCGGACGGGACTCTATAAGCGCCGGATGCAGTTTCTGACCGCCCATCCTTCCCTGCCACGCTCGATCGAGCACCCGTAGCTGTAACTCACATTTGCGCTTTCGCGCACCACGACCTGCAATCGCGCAAGGTTCGCGGTCACCCAGAAAGGGTAACCCACGCCCACCACCACCGCCCGGTCGTCGCCGTCGACCAATCGCTCCACGAGCTCGTCGTCTCTCCTACATCGGGAGATCGGCAGAACCCCCGGGTCCCTGGAACGCAAGCGGCCCATCAGCCTTGCGGGAGGATCGTAATCGGTGGGCCGCGTGACCATGGAGAGCGCAATCAACTGACTGCCGCCCAGATCGGCGGCCACGACGCAGAACGCCTTCGCCGTCCCGAGAGACTCCGATGGCTGGTAGTTCCGGACCAGCCAGCTCACCACCTGCGCTTGAACGTTGAAGGTCTCCTGCACGCCTCCTCGTCCGCCGAAGACGGGCCTGTTGGAGAAACAGGCCGTTACCGCCATCAGCAAGGCGAGCGAGAGCGCCCGCATGGCGGTTCCGGCGCCTGGAGCGGCGCTCGGCCGGCTGTGCGGTGGACGATGGGTCATGAGCCCTCCTGCGTTATGGGTACGTCCCGGTCCGGGGGGTTGTGCGGACAAGTCGGACCGACTCGATCAAGTCAAGGTATTCGAGCCGGTCCAGCACCGCGAGTCCTTCCACTGCGGAACCGATCACGGTCACCGGAGTTGGCAAGTCAACCACCTCGGAACGGACCATGACGAGCCCGGGAGAGACCTCGACTCCGAGCTGATCGCGAGTCTCCGCCGGCCAGGGGACGAGAACCAGCGTTCCCCGCCCAGGACGGGAACGGGTTATTTCCGCAGGCAGGTCCGCGAGCGACAAGTCGGTTCCGCCGAACGGCACCTCGCCGTCACCGTTCCAGTCGGCGGGGCGCAAGCGCACGCTTTCTCCGATGACCTCCGGTTCGAGCCATCTGCAATCCAGCCGACCGGCGCTTGCGAGCTCGATGATCGCCTGGACCGAGAGCGGCGCCTCTTCGGCGAAGAGTTCGAAGGTGACCGTGCCGCGTGTGGTCCGGAACTCGAGCCCGTGCTCGCCGTCGGACGGCAGAGTTCGTGCGAGCCCCGCCCAGTCCACCGTCCCTCCCGAATCGGAGAGCGCCGGCCCGCTGGTGGACGCAGGACAGGCCGGTCGAGGGCGATCCAAAGCGTCCCGGAGGCGAGCGAGCAACCCGGCAGCCTTCTCGTCGGCCACGTACGCCAGCGCTTCGGCCGCGACCGCCCGCTCGGCCTGCGTCCCGGACTGCAGTGCCTTCGTGGCCCAATCGACGACGGGCTCGCTGTCCCGAGAGGAGGCGCGGTTGATGAGCAGCGCTCTCTTCGCTCCCAATCGTCCCTCGGTCGATTCCAACCACTCGTTGAGCGATTCGCCGGTCTCGCTTCCGAGTCTCACATGCCGGAGCCTGGAACCTGCGGCCCCGGCTACCGCCGCGGACGGATCGTCGAGCGCGTCGACGAGGCTGAAGAGGCTGATCGTCTCCGGGTTCAGGCCGCGCACCGCGGCGGCGCGCGCGCGCCAGTCGGACGCCGAGTTCGCCCACTCCCTTAAGCGTGCCGCGTCCATCGCGTCCATCAGAGGCGCCAGACCCTTGAGTACGTGAATCGCCGCAGGATCGTCCCGCGCGTACTCGTCGAGCGCGTGGCGCAGGAAGAGATTGCGTCCGCCCCATGAGCGGATGGAAGGCACAGCTGAGAAAAAGGTCGCGGCAGCGAGCCGGACTTCGGCGTCGGGACTCAGGAGCTCTGCGGTCAGCGTGTCGCGGACCTCCCTCGGCACCGGGAAGACGCCGTTTCCCATCTTGGCGAGCGCGGCCAGCCAGAGATGGAGTTCGTCCGCGAGAACTTGCTCCTTCATACCGACGAGAGCCTCGACCGCAGCGGGCTCCCGCGAGACGAGATCGCCGAGAGTCCGGTAGGCGAGCTCACGCGCTCCAGGATCGTTCTCGGTCGCCAGATACCCGGCTAGCGCGCCGACCACGAGCGAGCCTGTCGTCCCGGAGCCCGCATCCGTCGCGCCGGAGGCCGTTTCCATCCCTTGTGCGTCCGTCCCCCTTACCGTGTCCTCCCCGCTCCAATCCAGTTTTCCCAACGCGAAGACGACATCGCTTCTGACCAAGGGCGCCGGATCGTCCATCAGCTCGACCAGCGCCTCGGCGAGTCCGCGCTCCGGGCTTGCACCGGCTCGGTCGACCGCAGTCGGCAGTGAGAACACCGCTCGTGCCCGAATGTCGGGCCGAACCTCGGTCAGAAGCCCGCCCAGCCCGGACACGTCGCCCGCGAGCGCCAGGTCCGTGACACGCTGGAGTTCGGGATCGTCGAGCAATCGGTCGGCCGGACGCCTTCCCAGGACATCGGCCGGAGGCACGGTTTCGGCGCTCGGCCCACAGCCGGCGACACCCGCGACGAGAGCGCCCAGCACGAGCGTTCGTACCTGCTGCCCGGCGGCTGTCACGGGCGACCGTGCAATGGGGGCTTCATTCGACAACCCCTCCTAAATTCCCCCGGCCTCGAGCAAGGGCTCGATCTCGAAGGCGTCCACGAAGAAATCTCCGAGCGCTTTGCCGGAATCCGGATTGTGCCAGTCCGAGCCTCCGCTCATGAGCAGACCGTGGGTTCGGCAAAGCTCTTCCAGGCGGAGCACGTCGCCGGGACCGTGCGAGGGACGGTAGACCTCGAGTCCGCCCAGACCGGCCCGCACCAGCGAAGGGAGCATGGGGTCGAGAAGCCGGAAGGGAGGATGAGCCCAGACCGCGATTCCGCCCGCTTCCCGGATCACCTGAACCGCGCGCCTGGGCGACATGACGTCCACCGGCAGATAGAAGGGCGACCCGTCGGCGATGTAGCGGTCGAAGGCGTCCTGGACGTTCCTCGCGGCGCCGCGCCTCACCAGCGCCTTGGCCAGGTGGGGACGTGCCAAGGAGCCCCGGTCGGGCCCGGCGACCTCGATCACGTCTTCGTAGGTGATGGCGATCCCGACGCTTCTCAGTCTCCCGACCATCTCCTTCATGCGTCGGACGCGGGTGTCGCCGGTGGCGCTCGTCTGCGCCAGCAGCCCCGGCGAGTCGGAATCCACGAAATAGCCCAGGATGTGAATGTCGGTCTTGTCGTGGGTCGCGCTCACTTCCACGGCCGGGACCACCTGGACGCGAACCTCGCGCCCGGTCCGTTCGGCGGCGGAGTAGCCCGAGGTCGTGTCGTGATCGGCGATCGCGATCAGGTCCAGCCCTCCTTCCCTGGCTCCACGAACCACCCGCTCAGGCGACCAGGCGCCGTCCGAGGCGGTGGTGTGGATATGGAGGTCGACCCTCATCAGTCGTCAATTCGAGCATGCTCGGTGAGCACCGTGACCCTGCCTTGGTCGACCTTCAGCACCCCGTCCGCGACGGTGAACGTCTCGGTTCCGCCTGCGGGCCGTTCCGCCCTGAGCTCGCCTTCGCCCAGCAGGGCGAGCATGGGCGCGTGGCCGGGCAGAATGCCGACGAAACCGTCCCAGGCGGGCGCCACGACCGCCGAAGCCTGGCCTTCGAAAACCACCTTTTCGGGCGACACCACCCTCACTTCCAGCGGCGGACGGGGCATCTCAGGAGGCTTCCTGCTCGAGCCGCTCCGCTGCGGCGACCACGCCCTCGATGCCGCCCCGCATGTAGAATGCCTGTTCGGGCAGGTGATCGAACTCTCCCGAAGCGAGCCGCTCGAACGAGTCGACGGTGTCGTCAAGTCTGACGTAGGTGCCGGGAATGCCGGTGAACTGTTCGGCCACGTGGAAGGGCTGCGAGAGGAAGCGCGCGATCCGGCGCGCCCGCCCGACGATCACCTTGTCCTCCTCGGTGAGCTCGTCCATGCCGAGGATGGCGATGATGTCCTGGAGGTCCTTGTAACGCTGGAGGATGGCCTGCACGTCGGTCGCGACCTTGTAGTGACGCGCACCTACGAACTGCGGGTCCATGATCCGGGAGTTCGAGTCGAGCGGATCGACCGCCGGATAGATGCCCTGTTCGGCGATCGACCGCGAAAGCACCGTAGTGGCGTCGAGGTGGGTGAAGGCGGCCGCCGGAGCCGGATCAGTCAGGTCGTCGGCAGGGACGTAGATCGCCTGCACCGAGGTGATCGATCCCGCCTCGGTGGACGTGATGCGCTCCTGGAGTTCGCCCATCTCGGTTCCCAGCGTCGGCTGGTATCCGACTGCGGAGGGCATGCGCCCAAGCAGAGCCGACACCTCGGAACCTGCCTGGGTGAAGCGGAAGATGTTGTCGACGAAGAGCAGGACATCCTGCCCCTCGACGTCGCGAAAGTACTCGGCCATGGTCAGCCCGCTGAGACCGACGCGCAGCCGCGCGCCCGGAGGTTCGTTCATCTGACCGTAGCAGAGCGCGGTCGATTCCAGCACCCCCGACTCCTTCATTTCGAGCCAGAGGTCGTTGCCCTCGCGAGTGCGCTCGCCCACGCCGCAGAACACCGACCGACCGCCATGCTCCATGGCGATGTTGTTGATGAGCTCCATGATGATGACCGTCTTGCCGACGCCCGCGCCGCCGAACAGACCGGTCTTCCCGCCCTTGACGTAGGGCGCGAGGAGATCGACGACCTTGATGCCGGTCTCGAAGATCTCGGTCCTGGGCTCGAGATTGGCGAACTTGGGCGCGGCCCGGTGGATTGGCCAGCGCTCGGGAGCGTCCTCGCCCACCCCACCCACCGGACCGAGCTCGTCGACCGGCTCGCCCAGGACGTTCAGGATCCGACCCAGAGACGGCTCGCCGACCGGTACCGAGATCGAGTCGCCGGTGTCGACCACCTCCATGCCCCGCGTCACGCCGTCGGTCGAAGACATCGAGACCGCCCGCACCTGACCCCGGCCGATATGCTGCTGGACTTCGGCCACTAGCTCCAGTTCGCCGCCGTCCTCGCTCGTCGCCGAGAGGCGGAGAGCGTTGTAGATCTCGGGGAGGGACTCGGGGGGAAACTGGACATCGAGAACCGGGCCGATGACCTGCACCACCCTGCCGACGCCATTGGCGGTCGCCGTCTCCTGCGACCCCGGGGCGCCGAGCTGCGCAAGCCCCTTGGAAAGGTGATTGTCGACGCTGTTGTTGTCTGCCATTCCTTTGTGATCTCCTGACGCCCTAGGCGGCCGAACCGCCGACGATCTCGGCGATCTCTTGGGTGATCTGGGCCTGCCTGGCCCGGTTGTAGGTTCTGGTGAGGTGCTCAAGCACCTCGCCGGCGTTGTCGGTAGCGTTCTTCATCGCGGTGCGTCGCGATCCCTGCTCGGCTGCGGCGTTCTCGACGAGCGCCGAGTAGACGGTGTTGCGCACGTACGCGGGGAGTGTGCGCTCGAGTATGGCCCCTGCCGACGGCGACAGAATTAAATTGTCGGCCGAGGCCCCGTCGCCGGATCCTTCGCCGAACTGAATCGGCAAGAGCTCCCGCGCGTGCGGAGGGGTGGACATCGCGGACCGGAAAATGGAGCTGACGACCCAGACCGAGTCGAGCTCACCCGTCTCGAACCGTTCCCGAAGCGGGCCGACCAGGGACTCGGCGTCCTCAAGGCTCGGTGCGTCGCTTATGTCGGTCCGGCTCGTTCCCATCTCTTCTCCGCGAAACCGGAAATAGGCGATGCCCTTCTTGCCGGCAACGTGGAGCTCAGTATCGACACCGGAGCTCCTAAGCTCGTCGAGCTGGATCCGCGCGCGTTTCACCAGGTTGGCGTTGAAGCTCCCGGCCAGCCCCCGATTGGCGGTAAGCAGGAGGACCGCCGCCCGACGGGTCGAATCGGGCCGGCGCAGCAGCGGGTAGTCCTGTGCGAGCCCCGGCGAGTAGAGGCCCCCCACCAGTTCCGCCATCGCTTCCGCATAGGGCCTGGCCGCCCGCACGCGGTCGGTGGCGCGCTTCAGTTTCGAGGTGGCCACCAGCTCCATCGTTCGTGTGATCTGTCGAGTGTTCTCGACGGATTTCATCCGGCGCTGGACGTCGCGGGCTCCTGCCATGGTCGTCCGCCCCTCAAACCCCGGCCGCCACCGGAGAGCCGGCGGTGGCCGAGCTCTCGGAAGCGCGGCGGGCCGCGAACTCCTCCGAGTGTTCCCCGATAACCTTGTCGAGCGCCTCGCGCAGCTCGTCGGTGAGTTTGCCGGTGTCCCGGATCGAGCTCAGCACGCCCGAATCGTCGGCCGCCAGACGCTCGTGGAAACCAAGCTCCCAGGCTCTGACGTCCTCGACGGGAATCTTGTCGAGGAAACCGTTGGTCACCGCGTAGATGGCCGCCACCTGCGACTCGACCGCCATGGGCGCGTACTGAGGCTGCTTGAGGAGTTCGACCGTGCGGGCGCCCCGCGCGAGCTGACGCTGAGTGGTGGCGTCGAGGTCGGAGCCGAACTGCGCGAAGGCCTCGAGCTCGCGGTACTGGGCGAGGTCGAGACGAAGACGACCAGCTACCGAGCGCATCGCCTTGATCTGCGCCGATCCGCCCACGCGCGACACCGAAATGCCGACGTTCACCGCAGGCCGGACGCCCGAGTAGAAGAGGTCGGGTTCCAGGAAGATCTGGCCGTCGGTGATCGAGATCACGTTGGTCGGGATGTACGCCGATACGTCTCCGCCCTGGGTTTCGATGATCGGGAGGGCGGTCAGCGATCCGCCGCCCATGTCGTCCGAGAGCTTGGCGGCGCGTTCCAGCAGACGCGAGTGGAGGTAGAAGACATCGCCGGGATACGCCTCGCGGCCCGGCGGTCTCCTGAGCACCAGCGAGAGTTGCCGATAGGCCTGGGCCTGCTTGGAGAGGTCGTCGTAGACCAGGAGGGTGTGCTTGCCCTGCCACATGAAGTGCTCGGCGATCGTGCACGCCGCATATGGGGCTATGTACTGGAGTGGCGCGGGATCCGAGGCGTTGGCGACCACCACCACGGTGTAGTCCATCGCGCCGTGCTCGCGCAGAGTCTCGACTACTCCCCTGACCTTGCCCGCCCTCTGACCGATCGCGCAGTAGACGCAGATGACGTCGCCGCCCTTCTGGTTGATGATGGTGTCGACGCCGATGGCGGTCTTGCCGGTACCGCGGTCTCCGATTATGAGTTCGCGCTGGCCGCGGCCGATCGGGATCATCGAATCGATGGCCTTGAGGCCGGTCTGCAGTGGTTCCTTCACGGGCTGGCGCTTGACGATGCCCGGGGCGACGACGTCGATCTGGCGGGAGCCCTCGATGCCGTCGATGGGTCCCATGCCGTCGATGGGCTCGCCGATGGGGTTCACGCACCTGCCCAGGTAACCGCCACCCACCGCCAGCTCGAGCACTCGTCCGGTGCGACGGACCTGATCGCCTTCGTGCAGGCTCGTCCAGTCACCCATGATGACCGCGCCAATGTTGTCCTCCTCGAGGTTGAGGGCCAGCGCGGTCACCGTCCGCCCCGATTCCGCCGAGGCGATCTCGAGCATCTCGGACGCCATGGCGCTGGTGAGGCCGTAGATGCGGGCGATCCCGTCCTTGACCTCGAGGACTTCCCCTACTTCTTCAGCGCGCAACTCCTCCTCGTAGCCTTCGATCTCTCGGATGAGGACATCCTTGATCTCGGCGGAGCGCAACTGCGTTGAGTCTGACATTCTGAGCCTGGTCTTGTATTTGCGAGTGTTTAGTGTGCGAGGCGCACGCCGAGCAGACGATGCCGCAGTCGCTTGAGCCTGCCGCGTACCGATCCGTCGTAGATGGCGTCTCCGGCCCGGACCACGATGCCGCCCAGTATCTCCGGGCGAACCTCGACGTGCGGGATCGCCTCCCGTCCAAGAAGCGTCGTCAGCCGCTCCGCGATTACGGCGCGCATGGCGTCATCGGCCGGGCGGGCGAGCGTGACCTGCACGTGCTCCCGACCGAGATGCTCGTCGAGCATGGCCTGATAGGAACTCGAGATCGCGATCAGCAGCCGCTGCCTGCCGCGATCGACGACGACGAAGAGGAAGTTGAGCACGAGCCCGGGCAGTCGGTCGCCGAAGACCCTGCGCATGAGGTCTTTTCTGGAGGAATCGTCGATGCGCGGCGTCTCGAGGAAGGTGCGGAAGTCTTTCTCCTGCTCGACGAGTTCCGCCACCGCCGCAAGGCCGTCGCCGAATTCGGCCAGGGCATCGTGCCTGCGCCCCAGCTCGAAGAGGGTCGCCGCGTAGTTGGCGGCTACGGTCTCACCCCTCACGACGCGCTGCCGATCCCGCTCAGGTAGCGCTCCACGACCTCGCGGTCACTCTCTCCGTCGAGCCGCTGTGAAACCAGGTGCGAGGCCGCCTTGAGCGCGATGTCGACCGACTCCCTGCGGATCTCCTCTATGGCGGCGTCCCGCTCCCTGGCGATCTCGGCGCGGGCTCTCTCCACGAGCGCCCCGGCTTCGGCCCGGGCCTTGGCTTCGATCTGGGCCCTGACCTTCTCGGCCGCCTCCCGACCTTCGGCCACGATTTCGCCGGATCGCCTACGAGCTTCGGCGAGGTGCTCGCGTTGCTCGGCGAGGAGCGTCGCAGCCTCGTCCCGGCTCTGGTCGGCACCGTCGAGCGCCGAGCGTATCCTCTCTTCACGCGCGTTGACCGCAGCTAGGATCGGGCCCCATGCGTAACGCCTGAGGATGAGCAGCAAGATGCCGAAGACGAGCAGGACCCAGACCATGAGCCCCGCGTTGATGTCGAAGAGGTCGCCTTCGGCGCCCAGCGCCGGTTGGGGAACCAGCGCCAAGCCGGCGAGCGCGAGCGCCGACGCGTACGACCCGTTCCGGAGCACGGCCAGGCGGCGGACCGGGGGCCCGGTCTTCCGAGCAGCGGCTTGGTGCTTCACAGCCTCAGATGAACTTGAAGAGGGCGGCGACGACGATCGCGAAGAGCGCCGCTCCCTCGATCAGAGCAGCCAGAGTGATGGCGGCGCTCTGGATCGTGGCAGCCTCCTCGGGCTGTCTGGCCATGGCCTGGGTGGAGCCGTTGCCGACGAGGCCGATGCCTATGCCCGCGCCGATGGCGGCGAGTCCGGCGCCGATCCCGGCGCCTACTAGGGCGTAGGTGTTCTTGGCTACGTCGACGGCGTCAGGCTCTTGGACGATCGTCAGGAGTCCATACAGCATGTTGGTGGTGTCCTAAGTTGGTGTGGCGTCGGGGTCGGGCCGGGTCGGCCCGGGGGTGGAGTGCCCCGGAGGCTGGACGCGACCGGGATCAGTGCGCGTGCCGGATCGATCCTATGAAGACGGAGGTCAGCATCGCGAAGATATATGCCTGCAGAAGGGCTATGAAGAGCTCGAGGACCATGAGCAGCGACACCATGGCGACCGAGACCCCGGCGATGGCCCAGCGGGCAGGCCCGATCGTGGCGAAGACGAAGATGAGGCCGAGCAGCGAGAGGATCAGGGTGTGGCCGGCGAACATGTTGGCGAAGAGTCGGATCATGAGGGCGAAGGGCTTGGCGACCTTGCCGATGGCCTCCACCGGCACCAGGATCGCCATGACCAATACGAGCATGGGACCCTTGAGCCCCGGCGGCGCATGGAAGATGGTGCGCATGTAGCCTTGGAAGCCGAGCGCGCGCATCCCGGAGCATTCGACGACCGCGAGCGTCACGAGAGCCAGTGCGCCGGTGACCATGATGTTGCCCGTGGCCGTCGACCCGAAGGGGACGAGGCCGAGCAGATTCATGAAGAGGATGAAGAAGAAGAGGGTGAGGATGTATCCCGTGTAACCGTCGGCGCCGCGACCGATGTTTCGGCGCACCACCTCGTTCCGGAAGTAGAGGATCAGCCCCTCGACGGCGTTCGACAGCCCTGTGGGCGTACCTTCGTCGTACCCGGCCCTCGCCCTGCGCGCAACCGGCACCAGAAGAACCAGGCAGAGGAACGCCGCCAGCAGGAGAAAGATCGTGTGCTTGGTCGGCGCGAGATTCAGGGGAACGCCCGCTACGGTGACCTGCCAGTTCTCCGGAAGGGTGATCGTCTCGTGGATGCCCAGGATGTGGAAGTCGATCGTCCTGCCGTCCGCCAGATGGTGGAAAAGCATCCCCTGGAGGTCGGGGTCCTCGCCCGTTTCGTCAGCGGCGTGCTCGTCGGCGGTTTCCTGATCCTGAACGAACGAGGCGCCCTGATCGGGAAATGCGCCTTGGGCGTGGGCCGGGTAGGAGTCTTCGGCCGCCTCGAGAGGTGCGGCGAATCCGTTCTCCCACACCGGGAGCGCAAGCGCCAGAGCGGTGCAGATAGAAGTAAGCATCAGGTGGAGGTGCGCGCCTTCCTGAAATAGCGCGACTCGACGAGGAGCATGATGAAGAAGAGCGTGGCGAGACCCAGCAGCAGGGTGGCCCCGCCCTCGGTCAGCTCCTGAGCTACCACTGCGATGGCCGCGATGACGACGACCGCACGGGCCGCGAGCCCGATCAGCCAGGCCCGCACGAACTTTCCGGGCTCGGCGCCCCGGTTCCGGATCAGAACCACGAAGCTTCCGGCCTGGACCAGCCACGCCACGGCCGCCGCGAGTGCGAGTCCGAGCCGCTCCGGGGCCTCCAGGAAGGGCCACGAAAAGAGAACGGCCCCGGCGGCGATCGCCGCGCAGACGAGGGCGTAGCGCGCCTCCGCCCGGCGGCGCGGTGAATGATCTTCTTTCGTCACCTTCGGTCGGTGTCTCTCCGTGGTGGGATTCGGGCTTGTCGGACGATCCTGTAGATTGCCGCCGCCGCTCCGACGCCCGCCCCCAGAAGGCTGAGGATCGGCGAAGTTCCGAGCTTGTGATCCACCCAAGCTCCCGCGGCCAGGAAGAGCAGAACCGTGAGCACGAGCGTGAATCCCGCCGTGAACGCGTCTCGGATCCCCGGTGAACGGTTCCGCTCACCGGTGGGGCGGGGTGCACGTTTGTCGGGCTGTTTCACCGTCGCTCCTCCTCGCCCCCGGGAGCGTATCCCGGAGAGCGGTCAAAGGTAACGCTCGGCCCCGGTTCAGGTCAAGAGCGGGTAGTCTGCGACGGAGAAAGGCCCTGCACGGTTCCGACCGGCACGCGGGATCTTCCGGGGCCGGTCCCCGAGCCGATCCTTGGTATCCGGCCGTGTTTCCCGTATCTTCTCATCGACCTGCAGAGACTCGATCCGTCGACCTGCCGTCCAGCCCCGGCCCCGGGCAAGCCTCCACCGACCCCACACGAATTGTCTTAGATTGCTGAGGAACGGAGATGCCCCCCGACCCACCCCGGGATTCGCCATGACACCCGGGAGACTGGCGTTGAGCGGCGTTCGACCCTACACACCGAGACCCTAACCCTTGTCTTCAGCGACGCAATCCCTTGCGGCTCCGGACCGCGACGTGCGCCTTCTGGAGCGGGTCTCCGAGGTCTCGGAGGCGATGCGCCGCGAGGTCGGGCGCACGGTCGTCGGACAGAGGGAGGTTGTCGACGAGCTGCTGACCGCCCTGCTCGCCAACGGACATGCGCTTCTGGTGGGGGTACCCGGGCTGGCGAAGACGCTTCTCGTGCGCACGGTCGCCTCCACCCTCGAGCTAGACTTCTCGCGCATTCAGTTCACCCCCGATCTCATGCCCACCGACATTACGGGCACGGAGGTGATCGAGGAGGACCGAACCACGGGCGGCCGGGTCTTCCGCTTCGTGCGCGGGCCGGTGTTTTCGAACATAGTCCTGGCAGACGAGATCAACCGGACTCCGCCCAAGACCCAGGCGGCGCTCCTCGAAGCCATGCAGGAACGGGCGGTTACCGCCGCAGGCCGGAGTTACGAGCTCGGACGTCCCTTTTTCGTCCTCGCCACGCAAAACCCCATCGAGCAGGAGGGTACCTATCCCCTGCCCGAGGCGCAACTCGACCGGTTCATGCTCGAGCTCCCTGTGCACTATCCTTCCCGCGAGGAGGAGGAGGAGATCGCGACCCTGACCACCGCCGGCCCTTTGCCCGAGGTGCGGAAAGTGTCGACGGCCGGGGAGATGGTCGAGCTTCAAGGGCTGGTTCGCCGCGTGCCTGCGCCTCCCTCGCTCATAAGATTCGCGGTTAAGCTGGCGCGGGCCACCCGTCCCGGAAACGATGCCGCCAAGGTGTGTTCGCGCTACGTGTCCTGGGGGGCCGGTCCCCGCGCTTCCCAATATCTCGTGCTGGGCGCGAAGGCCAGGTCGGCTTCTCGGGGATCGGCGATTCCTTCGTTCGACGATGTCCGCTACGTCGCTCCCGCGGTTCTCGCACACCGGCTAATTCTCAACTTCGAGGCCGAAGCCGCGAGGCGGCGGACGCGCGACGTTATCGCCGAGCTGCTCGAGGAGAGCCGGGACTGGAGGTGAACGCCGAGATCGTCGACCACCCTCCAAGTAGAATGGGCCCGGGACGCCGATGGTAGGTTCCGACCTCTCCCTGGTGGTTGCGCTTCTGGCGGCGTCGGGCACAGTCACCACCGCCCATCTGGCCGCTCTGGGGATCCGAGGGTCGAGGCTGCGCACTCTCCAGGAGGAGGGCTTCCGCCGGGCGGACACCCTCGCCCGGGTCCAAGAGAACGCCGGCGCGGTCAGCCTGACCGCTCACCTGCTCGCCGATGCGCTGGCGCTGGCTGCGGTCGGAGTCGGTTTTCTTTACCGCACCTTCACGCTTGGCGACGGGCCGGGCTGGCTCGACCTGGTCATCGGCGGCGCACTCGTGATCGTCGTACGGAACCTGCTCGCTCCCCTGACGGCTGCCCGCCATCCCGTCCGCCTGGGACTGATCGCCGCTCCCGCCCTGATGATGCTTGGTCGCCTAGGTGCGCCGCTCGACAGGCTGGCCTCGAAGGCCGTGCCGGCCCCCGGAAACAATGGCGGCGAGAAGTCGGGCGAGCGCGAGCTGAACGAAATCCGGGAGCTGGGCCGCGAGGAAGGGGTGATCGAGGAGGCCGAGAGCCGGCTTGTGGAAAGGGCCTTCAGGCTCGACGAGCTGAGCGCCAGAGACGTGATGGTGCCCAGAGTGGACATCTTCGCGTGGCCGGAGTCGCTCACCACGCGGGAGGTGCACGAGGAGCTCGCCGAGGTACCGTACTCCAGGGTTCCGGTCTACGGGGAATCGATCGACGACGTGACCGGGGTCGTACATGTTCGCGACATCTACAGACGGTTGGCGGCCGGCGATTCCACCGACCGCCTTGGCAAGCTGGCGCGTCGTCCGTTGTTCGTCGCTCCCTCCCGTTCCTGCTCCGAACTGGTGGCGGACTTCCGCTCCCACCGCGTGCACCTCGGCATCGTCGCCGACGAGTTCGGGGGCACCGACGGCCTCGTCACCCTCGAAGACGTGATCGAGGAACTGGTGGGGGAGATTCAGGACGAGACCGACCTGGAAGCCGCCGAACCGATCCGGACCGGCTCCGACGAACTCCTCTGCGGCGGCGGCACCGACCTGCGAGAGATAGCCGAGGCCCTCGGGGTCACTTTCCCCAGAAGTGAGCACCGTTCCCTCAATGGTCTGATTCTCGAAGGGCGAGGCGGCATTCCCGAACGCGGGGAGCAGTTGGATCTCGGAGAAGTGAGAGTGGAGATAACCGGCCGCACCGACTCGCGGGTGACCCGGGCGCGGGTGATCCGTCTCGGTGCGCCGTCGGGGGAAGCGTGACGAACGGGATCGGAAGCCACCGACCTGGAGGGACGAGGGGAGGGATCGTCATTCCATTCCGAGGCAGGACTCCTCGGATCGCCCCCACCGCCTTTATCGCGCCCACTGCCGTAATCATCGGCGACGTGACCGTCGGGGAGGAGGCCAGCGTCTGGTTCGGAGCCGTCCTCCGGGGCGACCACCCGGACAAAGGCATCACCGTGGGCGCCCGGAGTTCGATCCAGGACAACGCGGTGGTGCATGTCGGGGAGTGGAATCCGACGGTGATAGGCACGGACGTGACCTTCGGCCACGGCGCGATGTGCGAGAGCTGCCGGATCGGCGACGGCACGATCGTCGGCATGGGAGCGGTGGTGCTCCAGAATGCGAAGGTCGGAAGGCAGTGCGTCCTGGGTGCCGGAACCGTCGTGTTGGAAGGGGCGGACATACCCGAGCGCAGCCTCGTCGCCGGCGTGCCCGGCCGGGTGAGGAAACAGCTTTCCGGCGCTTCCGCATCCTGGGTGGCTCGCGGGAGCTCCCACTACGTCGCACTCTCCCGCCGGTACCGAACCGAGCTCTACCGCTAGCGGCCTTGGGCGCGTCGCACGCGCATCGCCCCGAACGGAGGGCTCAGTCCAACAGCCGAAGAAGGTCCTCCAACACGAGACGAACGGCGAAGCCGATGACGGCGACGGTCACGAAACCCGCCACCCACCGGTTGCCCTTCAGGACCTGGAGGCGAACGCCTATGAGGCCACCCGCGAAGTTCCCCAGCGCTAAAGCCGCGCCGAAGCCCCAGTCCACCGAGCCGTCCATCCAGAAGATGACGAGCGTGAGGGGTGTGAAGACGAGGATCGTGGCCACCTTGAGGGCATTGGCTCGAATGAGCCCGACCCCGAGCGTCGAGAAGACCGCCAAGGCCAGAAAGCCGATTCCGGCCTGGATCAGCCCGCCGTAGAAACCTATCGCAAAGAAGCCCGCGATCACCCCCGCCAGCGCCGGACCGCGCCCGGGTGGGACGCCGGCGGAGCCCATCGGGTCGCCGCTGCGGCCGTCCTTGTCCGAGGAAGCGCGCAGATAGGCGGGTCGACGAATAGTGAAGAGGGCCGCCACGACCATCACCACGGCCAGAATCCGCCGCAGGGCGAGGTCTCCCACGCTGATCGCCGTCCAGGTGCCGAACCCGGCCCCGACGAGGCTCGCCGGGGCGGCGATCCGCATCCACACCCAGGGCACGAGCTCCCGCCTGTGAAAGCTCGCGGTCGCCCCCACGTTCTGAACCAGTATCGCCACCCGGTTGGTGCCGTTGGCGACGGTCGCTGGCAGGCCGAAGAAGATCAGAAGCGGAATGGTGAGCAGCGAACCGCCTCCCGCGACCACGTTGACGACCCCGGCGACCGTACCGGCGGCCGCGAGCAGCACCATTTCCAGCACGCCGTTCAGTCCGTGCGGTTCCTTTCAAACACGGGAGCCCCGCCGCCCGCGCAGGGCAACGAGGCTCCCTCCGGAGGTCATGCCCGACTACGGATCAGAAGCTGACCTGCACGCCGAGGTTGAAGTTCCTTGGATAACCGAGGAAGATCTCGGCGTCGTCGGCGTCGTGGTCGTAGTCGAACGCGTTGAACCGCGAGTTGTCGACGGCGTCCTGGACGTAGAGCGCGTCGAAGACGTTGTAGACGTTGGCGAAGAAGCGCATGTCGCCTTGCCAGCGCATGCGGAAGAGGTCGTTCACGCGGTAGGACCAGTTGAAATCGAAGACCCGGTAGCCCGGGGGCTGCCAGGCCTGGGCGCGATCGGTGCTGTCAGTCCTGTTGACCGGATTGAAGGAGGCGTAGTGGTTGCCGTACGCCCGCATCACCGCCGCCAGGTACATCCCGGAGGCCGGGAAGACCGACGCGCTCAGCGCGAGCTGGGTCTGCGGTGCGTCGGCCACTTTGAGTCCGGCGAGGTAGAGGTTGTAGTCCCAGGTCTGGTCCGTACCCGGAATGGCGCCCTGCGCCGCCACGTCGCTCAGGTACTCCCAGTTGCCGAGCGAGAGAGCCGCGTCGAATCGAACGAACGCATCGGGCTGGTAGGCGAACTCGGCCTCGATGCCCTGGTGGCGAGCGTCGAGTCCGAAGATGTTCACGATCTGGTCGTTCCCCGCCTCCGACTGATCCGCGATGAAGCGGCTCGTGGTCCGGTCGCGCCAGGTGGTGTGGTAGAAGTTGATATCCGCGGAAACGGCGCGGTTGAGCGAGCGGTAGGTCAGACCACCTTCGAAGGAAAGGAATTTCTCGTTCTGAGGGTCGGTGAACTTCTGCCCGCGATTGTCGTCGATCACGCCGTCGAAGATCGGCACCTTCGACACATAGCCTGCGTTCGTGAAGATCGACCACTCCCGGTTCAGGTTGCGCACCGCTCCGCCCTTGGCCTGGAAACCGGTCAGGGTGCCGCTCGAAATCTTGAGGGTCTGGCTGCGGTCGTTGGGATCGGCGTTGAAGAAATCCTCGAAGTCGTAGGAGTTCTGCGCGATCCCGCCCATGGCGTAGACCGAGCCGCCTTCCGTGGAGTACTCCGCCTGGGCGTGGGCGCCCAGCCAGTTCACGGCGTTCTCGTTGTGGTAGGCGACCTTGTCACCAAGGCCGCGACGCCGCTCGTCCTCGCTCCAGAAATCCGATGCGCACCACGACGGGCAGTAGTAGAACGTGCCGCCCAGCAGGTCGCGGACCTCTCGGTAGTGCTCGATCCTGGCGGTCCGCCAGTCGACTCCGACCTCGGCGGTGAGTCCGCTGGCGAAATCCTTGCGGAGCTTGGAGATGGCGCCGAGGGTCCGTTGGTTGTTCACCGAGTTGCGCAGGATGCCGAGCGATCCGTTGTCGTTGGCCCGGTTGCGCTCGATCGTGGCGTCCCAGTCCACGAAGCGCTGGGTGTACTGGTAGTCCCACGCCATGGATCCGTAGGTGCCGGCGCCGCCGCCCGCGCCGCCGGAGTAGTAGGCGACGGTGCTGAGCGTGAGGCCGCCTCCGAAGTACGAGTACCAGTTCAGGTTCACCTGAGGCTTGTGGAAGTAGTTCTCGCGCTCGTTGAGGTACGAGCAGTCGCGACGGTCCCGGAACGAACCGCCGCCCGGACCCGTGCTCGAGTACTGCTGGCCCAGGTAGTTGCAGCTGACGCTCGCCACGTTGGGACTCCACTGACGCCCTGCTTCCGAGAACTTCTCCAAGGCGGCCGCGTCGTAACCTTCCAGCGACGAGGCGAACGAGTGGCTGAGGGTGCCGGCGTTCAGCTTCCAGAGGTTCTGGCCGTGACGTTGCGGTGCGCCCACGGCGAAGAGATCGATCCGGTTGCGGGCGTTGAGCTGGTACGAGAGTGCGCCGTAATATGCCCAGGCGTCCGCCCAGGTCGCGTCGGAGGGACCGGCGCCTCCGTCGGTCTGCACGCCGTGATATACGCCCTCGCCGACCTTCCTCACCAGAGAACCGGTGAAAGCGAATCCGTTCACCTCGCCGGTGTTCAGGATGAAGGTCTGCTTGAAGAGATTCGTGCCCAGTCCCCAGTCGCCGTCGCCGTCGAGCGCTCCGACCCCCAATTCGGACTTGTAGGAGAAGCTGGCCTCCTGGCCTGCCGGATCGGTGATCACGTTGAGCGTGCCGCCGATGGAGGGGGTGGCCAGGTTGACCGCCGAGAGGCCGCGTTGGAGCTGGATGCTTGTGGAAGCGTCTCCTAGGCCGTCCCAGTTCGACCAGTAGACCCAGCCGTTCTCCATGTCGTTCACCGGAACGCCGTTGATCATGACTGCCGTGTTGCGCTGGCTGAAGCCGCGCACGTTGATGCGGGCGTCACCCGCGCCGCCGCCCTGCGCCGTCGCGTAGACGCTGGGCGTCAGGTTGAGCACGAGGGGCAGGTCCCGCGATCCGAGCTGGTTCTGGATCTGGACCTTGGGCACGTTGGAGAACGCCACCGGCGTCCGCCGATCGACGGCCCGTGTGGCGAAGATCTCGATCGCGTCGACGGCGATCGCCTCCGTGGTAAGTTCGAAGTCGAGCGTCAAGGAGCCGCCCGCCTCCACCATCAGCCCTTCCACCGTCTGCCGGCCGTACCCCAGCATGAACACGTCCACCCTGTACGGTCCTCCTGCGCGCACGTCGGGGATGCTGAAACGTCCGTCGGTGCCGGAGAGCCCGCCGGTGGTCGCCCCGGTAGCCTGATCCGTCACCAGGATCTGGGCTCCGCTGACCGGAGCGCCCCCCTCGCCGGTCACCGTCCCGGCCAGCGTGGTCTGCGAATCCTGAGCTTCCGCGTCGATCGTGCCGAGAGCCAGCAGCGCGACAGTCGCGATCACCACGGTCCCTCTCTTCCTTCCGATTGCCATCGGTTCTCACTCCCTGGATGGAACTGACCGAGCATCGTGCCCGATCCTAGTGCCGAGTCCGCGACTCTACACAAGTCGAAGCTAATCGCGGAGCGGGCGTATGTCGAGTAAACCGGCTTTGTAACATGTCGTTACATCGTCACCTCCCCAAAGTCGCCGCCATGTCGAACACCGGCAGATACATGGAGACGATAATGCCGCCCACCACGAGTCCCAGCGCCACGGTCAGGACCGGTTCGGCGGCGGCCAGAAACGTGGTGAGGGCTCCCTGAGCCTCTTCTTCGCAGAGGTCCGAGACCCGGTCGAGCATCTCGTCGAGCGCGCCCGACTCCTCGCCGGCCGCGATCATCTGGGTCGCGATTTTCGGAAACGCATCCGTCTCTTCGAGCGAGCCCGCCACTGTACCGCCGAAGACAACGCCCTTGCGGGCATCCATCAGCGCCTCCTCCACGAAACGGTTGCCGGCCATCGTCGCCGCCATGCGCATGCCCTCGACTACGGGTACGCCGGAGCCGGTCAGAGTACCGAGAGTGCGCAGCGTCCGCACCACCGTGATCTTTCGCCAGAGGTCGCCCGCCAGGGGAATCCGCAGCGCCAGCCTGTCGACGGTCCGGCGGCCCGACGAGGTCCGGTACCAGCGCCGCCCCGCCCCCGCCAGGCAGAGCGTCGCGATCGCGAGCTGCCACCATCGCTCTCGTAGGAAGTCGGCGAGAGAGATCACCGTGCGGGTCGGGAGCGGCAGCGCGACGCCCGCCCCCTCGAACATCGACTCGAAAGTCGGTATGACGACGGTCATGAGCACGGCGATGGCGGCCGCCGCCACGGCCGTGATCGCCGCCGGATACACGAGCGCGGCGGTCGCTTTGCGCGACAGGGCTCGGTTGGCCTCGAGCAGGTCGGCCAGCCGGACCAGCATGGTGTCGAGAGCGCCCGACGCCTCGCCGGCCTCGACCATGTTGCCGAAGAGGGCGGAAAAGACGCGCGGATGGTGCCGGACGGCCTGCGCCAGCGGCGTTCCTCCTTCCACGTCCCTTCGGGTCTCGGAGACGGCCTGCCCGAGCTCCTTGTGACCGGAATGGTCGGCAAGCAGCTCGAGAGAACGGGTCAGAGGCAGGCCGGCGCGGGTCAGGACCGCTAGTTGACGCGCGAAGATCGCCACCTCGCGGCTCGAAGCCCTCAGCCGGGTCTCGGCGGCGGCTACCCCCATGGATCGCCGAGCGTCCGCATGAACGCCCCCTGGTCGTCCACGTGCCGCAGGGCCTCCTCAGGTGCCAGATCGCCGCGTAGGCAGAGCGCGCGAAGCGATTCCGCCATCGTGCGCATCCCGGATCCGCGGCTCGTCTGGATGAGCGACTGCGCCTGGTGAAGCTTGTCGTCCCGAATGACGGTGCGGATTGCCGAGGTGCAGATCATGAGTTCGACGGCGCACACCCTCCCCTTCCCGTTCGCTCGGGGGAGGAGCCGCTGAGTGAGCACCCCTTCGAGCACGTGCGCGAGCTGCGACCTGGTCCGATCACGCTGGTCTCCCGGAAACGCGTCGACCATCCGGCTCACCGACTCGACGGCGGAGTTGGTGTGCAGGGTCGCGAGCACGAGGTGACCGGTCTCAGCCATCGTCAGGGCTGCCCCGATCGTGTCGGGATCCCTCAGCTCGCCGATGAGGACCACGTCCGGATCCTGCCTGAGCGCGTACTTGAGGGCGCCGCAGAAGTCGTGGGCGTGGCGACCGATCTCGCGCTGCGTGATGAGCGACCGCCTCGCGGCGTGGACGAACTCGATCGGGTCCTCCAGCGTCACTATGTGAAGCGCCTTCTCGCGGTTCAGTCGATCGACGAGCGCCGCCATGGTAGTCGACTTGCCGCAGCCGGTAGGCCCTGTGACAAGCACCAGCCCATGGGGCTTCAGCGCGAGCTTCTCGAGCGCCGGCGGGAGACCGAGCGCTGCCAGAGGCGGTATCTCGAGCGGAATGCGGCGGATCGCCGCAGCCAACCCGCCCAGGCGGTGGAAGATGTTGGCCCGGTAGCGCGCCTCTCCCTCCATCCGGAAGGCGGCGTCGACGTGACGGGCGCGTTCGAGGATCTCCCGTTGGGTTTCGGAGAGCAGGGAGAGGAGGATCCGGTCGCTCCCCGGAAAGAGTCCGTCGCCGTCCGCACACGCCCCCCCGCTTGCACCGTCCCTCTTCAGACGCCCGTCGACCCTGAACACCGGCGGAGCCCCGCAGCCGAGGTGAAGATCGGATGCGCCGAGTTCGCCCATGCGGACGAGGAGACGCCTCAGGTCGGGATCGGGCTCCGCAGCGATCCCAGCTCGGCCACCGCCCCGTGGCGCGCTCATCGGACCCTCACCAGCGGGCGCAGCTTGGTCAGAGTCGCGGGGCCGATGCCGCGCACCCGCAGGAGGTCCTCCACCCGTTCGAAGCGAGCTTCGTTTCTCGCCTCGACGATGCGCTCCGCCAACGCCGGTCCGATCCCCGGCAGGCTCTGGAGCTCCACTACGCCGGCGACGTTGACGTCCACAAGCCCGGCGGATCCGCTCGCCGGCGGGCCGACCGCACCCTCGGTCGGCGACGGAGCCTGCGGTCGCGCTCTTCCGTCGCCTGCACCGGACGGTGCGCCGACCACCTCGAGGAAGGGTGTCATCCTGGCAAGTGTCGCGGGGCCGATGCCGCGCACCCGCGTAAGATCGGTCACCGACGAGAACGGCCCGTTGGCCTCCCGGTCGGCCACGATGTT
>LXNJ01000411.1_pt1 | contig 30795 bp, 24 predicted proteins | sample 809081 | NCBI WGS metagenome assembly LXNJ01 (sample SAMN04870510, study PRJNA318959) | sponge metagenome | biome: sponge; feature: marine sponge reef; material: water | host: Petrosia ficiformis | place: Greece: Milos, Mediterranean Sea | collected 2013-05-29 | depth 5-7 m | reverse complement strand
CCCTCCGCCCCCCGCCGTTCTCGAGGGATTTCCCGCCGCCGAAGGGATCGCCAAGGGGACGGTGCGGCGGATCGTGTGGAGCATCCCCGAGGTTGCGCACACCGTCGTACGGGCCCGCTCGGTGGATCGCGAACTTGAGCGTTTTCGCGCGGCGCTGACCGATGCGCGCCGCCAGCTTGAAACACTCAAGAGCGAGACCGAGGCCCGGCTCGGACTCGTCGAGGCGAGGATATTCGATCCCCAGATCCTGATGCTCGACGATCCCGACGTCGTCGAGGGAACCGAGGGCTACATCGCCGAGAATCACCTCGCGGCGGCACGTGCCTTCGACTGGCGGATGCTGGAACTCAAGGAACGCTGGTCGCGGACCTCCCACCCCATGGTGCTGGACAGACTGAACGATCTTGCGGACCTCAAGCTGCGGGTCCTGAGCCGCCTGCTGGCGCTGCCCGAGCCGTGGGAGCTGGGTCCCGCGTCCGGGGTCGTGGCCGTGGCCCGAGACCTCACCCCCAGCTTCGTGGCGACGCTGGATACCGATCGGGTGGTGGCGCTGGCGACCGACGAGGGTACGCGCACGTCCCACTGGGCGATCCTGGCGCGGTCCCTGCAGATCCCGGCCGTAGCGGGACTGAATGGGGTCTCCTCGCGGGCGAAGGACGGGCAGGTGATGGTGGTGGACGGACGCTCCGGCAGGGTCGTAATCGATCCGGACGCGCGAGAGGCGGAACGCTTCGAGTTGCGTCGCTCCGCGATCCTGGGATGGAGTCGCGAGATTGCGGCGATTGCGCGTGAGGATGCGGTGACGCTCGACCGTACCAGGGTTGTGCTCCGGGCGAATCTCGATCTGCCCGGAGAGGCCGCGCGGGCACTCGAGCACGGCGCCGACGGGGTCGGACTCTTCCGCACCGAGTTTCTGGTCGTGGGGCGCAACAGGGCCCCGGAGGAAGAGGAGCAGTACCGCGCGTATCGGAGTGTGGCGGAGACTTTTGCGGATCACCCCGTGTTGATTCGCACCTTTGACCTGGGTGGGGACAAGTTCCCCGTCTTTCTGCGCGCTCCGGCCGAGGAAAACCCGCTCCTGGGCAGGCGGGGAGTCCGCGTCTTCCCGGACGAGACCGCGCTGTTTCTCACACAATTGCGCGCGATCCTGCGGGCCTCGGCTCATGGCGATGTGCGGATCATGGTGCCGCTCGTCAACACCGCGGAAGAGATCGTTTCGGTACGAGAACTCCTTCGCACGGCCAGGGACCAGTTGCGCCGGGAGGGCGTGCCCTTCTCCGAGCAGGTGGGACTGGGCGCGATGATCGAAACTCCCGCGGCGGCCCTGCAGGCCCGGCAACTGGCCGAGCAGGCGGACTTCCTTTCCATCGGAACCAATGATCTGGTCCAGTACACGCTGGCGGTTGACCGGACGAGCACCCGCCTGGCCCATCTCTTCGATGAGTTGCATCCGGCGGTATTGCGGCAGATCGCGATGGTAGCGGATGCCGGCCGGCGCTCGGGCGTGGAGGTGAGTGCCTGCGGGGAGATGGCCGCACGGCCACTCGGTGCCCTGCTGCTTCTGGGTCTCGGTGTGGAGGGCCTCTCCGTGGCCTGGCCCTCCCTGCTCGAGATCAAGAGACTGATCCGCCGGTGTCGCATGAGCGCGGTGCGCGCCGCGGCCTCCGCGGCCCTGAGTGCGCCGGCAGGCTGCAACGTGAGGCAGGGACTCAGGGAATCGCTGGGGGACTTGACGAGTCCCCCATAATCTTCTTCCGTCACAGTCCCGGCGGCGCTGTGCCGCGGCAGTACCCCTGACCGTCCGGTGCGTTTGTCATACCGAGGGCACGGTCCCGCCGAACAGTTCACTTCTGCCAGAAGAAGCCGACACCTTGAGCCCGAGTCTTTTCACATCCGAATCCGTTACGGAAGGGCACCCCGACAAGATTGCCGACCAGATATCGGACGCCGTCGTCGACGCCATCCTGGCCAGGGACCCGCAAGGCCGCGTCGCCTGCGAAACGCTGGTCGCGGCGGACAGGGTCCTGGTGGCGGGAGAGATCACGCTGGACGGACAACACCCCGACGTCCCGGAGCTTGTCCGGCGCGTCATGCGTGACGCGGGCTACACCACGCCCATGTACGGTCTGGACGGCACCCGTTGCGACCTGGCCCTGTCCTCCCAGTCGCCGGAGATCGCGGCGGGCGTCGACCTCGGCGGGGCAGGCGACCAGGGCATGATGTTCGGGTTTGCCTGCGCCGATACTCCGGAGCTGATGCCTGCGCCGATTTCCGCTGCTCACGCGCTGGTCAAGCGGCTGGCGCAGGCGCGCAAATCGGGCGAGATCCCCTGGCTGGGTCCCGACGGCAAGTCGCAGGTCACCTACGAGTACGATGGCGTCGAGCCCGTGCGGATCTCCACCGTCGTCGTCAGCACGCAGCACGCGGCAACGCACCAGGGCCGCACCCTGTCCCAGGACGACATCCGCGCCGAGGTCATTCGCAACGTCATCCTCCCGGTCCTGCCTGCGCGCCATTTTTCCGTCGATAGCGCGAAGATCCACGTGAACCCGAGCGGCAGTTTCGTATCGGGAGGGCCCGAAGCGGATGCGGGGCTTACCGGACGCAAGATCATCGTCGATACCTACGGAGGGATGGGGCGGCACGGCGGCGGCTCGTTTTCCGGCAAGGACGCGACCAAGGTGGACCGGTCGGGCGCCTACGCGGCCAGGTGGGCCGCCAAGAACCTGGTTGCCGCCGGGGCCGCCTCGAGGTGCGAAGTGCGCCTGGCATACGCGATCGGCCAGCCGGAGCCGGTGCAGGTGTGGGTGGAATCGTTCGGCACCGGGTGCGTGCCGGATCGCGCTCTGTCGGCCGCCGTTCAGGACGTGTTCGACTTCCGGCCCACGCGGATCATCCGTGACCTCGGCTTGAGAGGACCGGTCTTCGGCCCAACCGCGGCGTACGGGCACTTCGGCCGTGCGCCGGCCGCCGCGAAGGCGGGAGGACGCGACATCAGCCTGTTCACCTGGGAGCGCACCGACAGGATCGGCGAGTTGCGGACGGCGCTGGCACTATAGCGGTCCGTGGACAAATCCCCCCGGCATTCGAGCGCCGATGCATCCGGGCCGGGCCGCTTCGCTTCACGCATCGGACGGGTGGCGCGGGACGGGTGCGGGATACAACTTGTTAGCCCCCTGTTGTCCCCGGCCGCCGAAGAAAGCCGCCAGGCGAGGAGGTCATGTGATTGAGGTCAATGTGCAGAGCCTCGCGTTTGATCGCACTTCGAATACGCCGGTTGTCATTCTGAGGGAAGTCGGGACCGATCGTGTGCTGCCGATCTGGATCGGGCCGGGAGAAGCGAGCGCGATCGCCATGCAACTGGGGGGCGTGTCCTTCCAGAGACCCTTGACCCACGATCTTCTCGTCTCGGTCCTGGGCGGACTCGGGGGCACGCTGCAACGGGTCCTGATCACGCGTGTCGAGGACAGCACCTATTTCGCCGAGCTGATCATCGACCGGGACGGCGACCTGATATCCGTGGACGCGCGGCCCTCGGATTCGATCGCCATCGCCCTGCGCGCGGAGGCGCGCATTTTCGCGGATGACGCCCTGCTCGCGGCCGTACCCGAGGCCATGCCCGCCGAGGACGACGACGGTGACGAGAACGGGGAATCTCGCATTAGCGGCGAAGCTCTCGAGGAGCACCTGCGCAGGCTCCGCCCCGAAGATTTCGGACGGTTCGACCACTGATCTCCGTCAGCTCCACAAATCCGGCACCGACCGGCCACGGGCTTCCTCCTGCGTCCCTCGGCCGCACAGCGTGTGCCCTGGCGCTGCTGTATGCGGCGGTGACGGCGCCGTTGTCGGCGGTCACCGCGTCGTGCGACGAACCGTGGCCGTGCGATGGCTTCGCGCCTCCGCCCATGCAACAGTCACCGGATCGCTTCATGCTCTCGGGACAGGTGCTCATCGGGGACGCTCCGGCGGACACGGGAACCGTCGTGCTGCACCGGGTCTCGCCGACTTTCACGGGTGCGGTCGACAGCGTCCGGGTGGGGCGGGGGGGTGTCTTCGAAATGCCACTCGCCGGGTTGTCCGACGCCGCGACCGACGACGTCTTCTTTGCGTCGGTCAGACACCGGAACGTGCTTTATGTCGGGGGCGCGATAACCGACACGGGCGATCTCGCGGACCAATATGTCATTCGAGCCTATCCGACCGTCGCTGCCGGACCCCGGGTCTCGCTGCCCATCAGGGTGCGCAACTTCTTTGCCGTACGGGAGGACGGGGGGGGCGGATGGTCGGTGAGCGACCTCTTCGAGCTGCGCAACGACCTCCAGGCCACCGTGGTCGCGAGCGAAGCCGGTGCCGCGTGGTCGTACGCCCTGCCGCCCGGTGCCGTCGACTTCGAGGTCGGCCAGAGCGACCTTCCGCCCGGAGCGGCGAGCTTCGGCGGGGGACGACTCCACGTATCGGCCCCCGTGCCACCCGGCGAGAGCGTCTACCTGGTACGCTACAGAATCCCCGCGGGCGAATTCACCATTCCGCTCGAGGGTGTAACGGAGTCCATGGAACTGCTGTTCCGCGAGCCGGCTGGAGACCTCTCCGTCAGCGGACTCATGTCCACCGAGCCGGTGACGCTGGAGGGGGTGACCTACCGGCGCTTCGCGGGACGCGAGGTGGCGCCCTCGGTCGTTGCCGTCGGGTCCGGTTCGCGCCTGCTTCCGGGAAGCGAACTGCCACTTGTCGCCGTGATGCTTGCGCTGGCGCTGGCGCTGGTGGGTGCGGCGCTTGCCTTCCGCTCCCGCACCCGAACGGCCGCCACGGCCGCCGGGCGGCGCCGACGCGCGCTCGTCGAGGTGGCTCGGCTCGATGAACGGTGGCAAGCCGGAGCAATCGAGGCGGAGGAGTACGACCGCCGCCGCACCGAACTGCTCAGGGAGCTGGAAGGATGAGCGCCGCCCCTCTTGCGGCCGGAGACCGACGTTCCCCGCCGGCCCGGGCTGCGGCATGGCCATCGTAACGACCGACGCGATCCTGCTGCGTGCCCACCCGTTCTCCGAAAGCAGCCGGGTCCTCAGATTCTACACGCGCGACCTCGGACTGGTCGGCGTGATGGCACGCGGGATCCGCCGCGGTGCTTCCCGCGGCCACGGTGGCGTCGACACGTTCGGCGAAGGCACCGCCGTGATCTTCATGCGCGATGGCCGGGATCTTCAATCCTTGCGCGAGTTCAGCCCGGTGAAGGTGCGCTTCGGGCTCGCCGGAGACTTCCGGCGGCTCGCCGGGGCCTCGATCGCCGCCGAGATCATACTCCGGCACGCGGGCGAGGAGCCCAATGCGCAACTCTACCGGGCGCTCTCCGCCGGCCTGGACAGGCTGGGGAGCGCCGGGGCCGAGAACATCGTCGGAGAGGTTCTCGCGCTCGGGTGGTGCATTATCCATACCCTCGGTTTCGCCCCGGAGCTGGCCGCATGCACAGGGTGCGGCCGCATTCTCGAGCGGGACGAAATGGCGCGCTTCGACCTCTCGGCCGGTGGAGTGCGGGGACCGGAATGCCCCGCGGCCGACGGATCGCGGCGCATTGGACCGATGGCCCGGGCCCAGTTGCTCGCCCTGCTCGCGGGGGAAGTCCCCGAGGGACTGCGTGGACACGGGGCCCACCTGACGCTGCTCGACGACTTTCTCACGTATCACATGCTGGGCGGCCGCCGCCTGGCGTCGTTCGACTTTCTCGATCCCTCTCCACCAGGCGAAATCGATGACTCCGGTAACGGGCGGTGACACTCCCGGCGCCAACCCCGATGAGCGGCCAGGCCATGCCGGGCTGATCCTCGGCACCGCGGGCCACATCGATCACGGCAAGACCGCGCTGGTGCGAGCACTCACGGGCGTCGACACCGATCGTCTGGCCGAGGAGAAGAGACGCGGGATTACGATCGAACTGGGATTCGCGCGCTACGAGTCCGGGAAGGGTCCGAGCTTCGGCATCGTGGATGTGCCCGGTCACGAGGGATTCGTCCGCACAATGGTTGCCGGCGCATCGGGCATGGATCTCGTCCTCATGGTGGTGGCGGCCGAGGAGGGCGTGATGCCTCAGACGCGCGAGCATCTGGCCATCGTACGGATGCTCGGCGTCGGCGGGATGGTGGTGGCGATCACGAAGACGGATCTTGTGGACGACGAGTGGCTCGAACTTGTTGTCGACGAGGTGCGGGAGCTGCTCGCCGAGACACCCTATGAGGCTGCCGAGATCGTTCCCACGTCGGTTCGGACGGGGATCGGGCTGCCGGAGCTGGCCGAGGCCATCTCGCGCTGCGCCGACCGGGCGCGGGCCAGGACAGCCGATGATCTGGCGCGCCTTCCGGTCGACCGGGTCTTTGTCATGGAGGGTGCCGGCACGGTCGTGACCGGGACACTGTGGTCCGGACGGCTGTCGCGCGGCTCCGTGGTGCGGATCCTGCCGCGGGGAGACGAAGCCAGGGTCCGTGCGCTCCAGGTGCACGGCACGCAGGTCGACGAAGCCGTGGCGGGACAGCGCACGGCCGCGGCCCTTACCGGCGCGGTGGTGAGGCGGGGGCATGTAGCACGCGGCGACGTGATCGTGTCGAGCAGAAGCTGGTCGCCATCCCTGATGCTCACCGTGCAACTCAACGCGCTGGCGGGAAGCGGATGGCGGATAGAGACCGGGCAGAGGGTGCGCGTACACCTCGGAACCGTCGAGGTGATGGGCAGGCTGGTCCTGTTCGGCGTCGACGAGGCCGTACCGGGCGAGCCGGTTCCCGCGCAGCTGCGACTCGAATCCCCGGTGGTCGCGCGATGCGGTGACCGGTTGGTGGTGCGCTCCTACTCGCCCGTAACCACCATCGCCGGGGGCACCGTTCTGGAACCCGTGCCACCGAAGCGCAAGCGCCTGTCCCGCGCCGATCGGGATGCCCTGGGGGCATTGTCGAAGGGTGGCCGGCAAGCGGTGCTGGGCGCTGTCCGCCTGGCCGGCTGGGCGGGACTGGAGGTGGACGCCCTGGGCGTGGCGGCGGGATGGCGTGACTGCGCGAGCGACGACCTGCCCGATCTCGTATGGCGGCTCGACGGGGTACTCTTCGACCGTGAGATGGTTGCTGCGGGCGAGGAGAAGCTGCTGGGACTCGTCCGCCGGCATCACGGGCAACACCCGCTTGAGCCCGGAGTCCCGCTGAGCGCGCTGCGAACGGCGCTCCCGGGGACGGCGCACCCCAGGCTGGCCGATGGGCTCGCGTCCCGCCTGGCCGCACGGAGCCGTCTGGTCGTCGAGGCAAAGGCTGCGCGGTTGCCGGGCTTTGAGCCGACCCTGTCGCCTGCCGAGGAGCGGCTGGCCGAGCGCATCCTGACAATCCTTCGCTATGCAGGTCTGAAGGGTCCGGACACCAGTCAGCTCCGCGACGCCCTGGACGACCCGGGAACCGGCGCGGTCCTCCGGTTTCTGGCCACACAGGGCCGTGTGCGCATGTTGGGGGATCTCTACTGGGTCACGGCGGCGGCGCTGGAGCGGGCCGCCACACGGGTGGTGGAGGAGCTGGGCGGCCGCGAGGGACTCGGCCCGGCCGATTTCCGCAAAGTGCTGCCGGTGACGCGCAAGCACCTGATACCGATCCTCGCCTACCTGGACGCTCGGGGCGTCACGCAACGGCTGGACGACGGACGACGGGTATCGAGCAATCTGCCGGGCGAAACTGCTTGACTTCGGGCAGCTCCCCCGGGTAATATTGGCACACGAGTTGCCAGTCCACGGGGCCACAGGCCCCATGCCCTGGGGGGCGATCGCACGAACGCTACTGAACGAAGGCAGGACAAGTTTTGAGACGCATCGTTTGCGTCGGGTTGTTTCTCTGTTTCGGCGTCTTCGGCCGCGCTGAGGGGCAGGAGCGTCCTCTGCCCGGTGAACAGGACCCGGGATTCACGCTGGAGCAGAACTACCCGAACCCCTTCAACCCCGAGACGCGGATACCGTTCGAACTGTACGAGTCCCTCTTCGTGGAGGAAGGCTCGGCCACGGTGTCGATCCGCATCTACAACATCCTGCAACAGTTCGTTGCGGCGCCTGTTGCCATGGGGTTCCCCGGCGGCGAGGGACTGCCGATGCTGCAACTCGAATACACGTCCCCCGGACAGTACGAGGCCTACTGGGACGGGCGTGACCGAACCGGCCGTCAGGTCGCGTCGGGCGTCTACTTCGTCCAGATGGTGGTGAACGGCCGCGAGCCCGTGATCCGGAGGATGTTCGTCACCAAGTAGCCGCGGTTGCGGAGCCGTGGGCCGGCCGCAGCCAGTGTGGGGGCCCGCCTTGGCCCCGCAGTCCTTCAGACGCCCTTCGATTCCAGCAGCCGGAAGAACTCGTCCGCGGAGCGCAACCCGGTCAGTTTCCCGGGCACGTCCCGGTGCTTCGCGAACTGCGCCAGCTTCCCGAGGACCGGAAGATACTGAACGGATACCTCCACCGGTGGCGCGACGATCAGGAAGAAATGATGCACGGGCCGGTTGTCGATGGCGTGGTATTCGACGCCGCCGCGGTGCCGTCCGTAGGCCAGGCGCAGCCGACGCACCATCAGTGAGCGACAGTGGGGAATGGCGATCCCGCGACCGATCCCGGTCGAACCCAGGCTTTCACGCCTGCGTAGCGTCCGCGACAGGGTCGCCTCCGAGCGCTCATCGAGCGTCAGCAGGGAAACGAGCGCGCCCAGAACATCGTCCCGCGTCTCCCCGGTCAGATCGAGGCTGACCCGGTCGCGGGCGAAGAAGTCACTGAGAGTCATTTGCCGTGGGGACGAAGCCCTTCCCGGGAACGTGAGCCTGATGCGGCGGGAAGTTATTGGCACTGGCCAGGGAAAACCAGCGGATTAGCTTTGGACAATGAACAGGCTGCCATTCGAGATACCCGGAAACCCCGCGACCCCCCTCTTCCTCGCCCCGCAGGCCGGCGTGTCGGAGGCCCCGTTCCGGCGTCTTTGCCGCGGCTTCGGAGCGGATGTCGTGCTTACGGAATTCGTCAGCGCCGAGGGGATCATGCGCGCAAACGAGCGGACCGCGGCGTACCTGCGGTTCGATGACGAGGAGCGCCCGATCGGGATCCAGATCTTCGGCGCCGAGCCCGCCACGATGGGAGATGCCGCGGCGCTCGTGACCGACGTCTACGCTCCGGATTTCGTCGATATCAACTTCGGGTGTCCGGTGAAGAAGGTGGTGAAGCGCAACGGCGGTTCGGGATGCCTGCGCGATCCGGAACTGGTGCACAGGATCGTTCGTGCCGTCGAGGCGGCGACGCCGCTGCCGGTTACGGTGAAGATCCGCTCGGGCTTCGACGAGAGCACCCGGGACCCCGTACGGTTCGGGCTGATCTGCCAGGACGCGGGAGCACGGATGGTGACGCTGCACCCGCGCACCCGCGCCGAGATGTACTCCGGCCGGGCCCGCTGGAACGAGATCGCGGCCCTGGCTCGTGCGCTGGAGGTGCCCGTGATCGGCAACGGCGACGTCCGCTCGGGGGAGGACGCGCTGCGAATGAAGGAGCAGACCGGATGCCACGGCATCATGATCGCCCGTGGATCGCACGGGGCGCCGTGGCTGTTCAGGCAATCGCGGGCAGCTCTGGATGGACGGCCGGTCCCGGGACAGCCCGGTGTGCGGGCACGTTTCGAGATCTGTGTGGCGCATGCCCGCAACGCGATCGCATTCGAGGGCGATCCCGACAAGGCGGTGCGCGAGTTCCGGAAGCACCTCGGCTGGTACACAAAGGGTCTGCGCGACGGCAGAGCCCTGCGCCAGCGACTGTTTCAGGTTCACGATCTCGACGAAGTCCGGTCCGTTCTCGACGATTACCTGGCCCGGGTCGATTCACCTCAGGGCGTGTCCATGGGGGACGGGCGGCCCCGGGCCGCGACGGGGCCGGGCGGGGGAGCTCGGAGGTCCGCCTCCAGGGCCGGGGTTCTCGTCTGACCGCGCCGGGCTTATCGTTACCTGAGGAAAGGTGGCCGCGGGGGCCGGTGATGACCGGACAGCCACCGGTTGATTGAAAGCATTGGGGGCGACACGGCTTCGACGGGTTTGGAGATTTCGGAGTTGCGTGCCGAGGTCCGGGGAATCCTCGTAAAAAAACCCGGAAAACCAAACAAATGCCAACAACGATCTGGCACTGGCAGCTTAACCAATAGCTGCCCGTTCCCCGATCTGCCCGCCCGAGGCGGGTCGCGGGAGCGTCGACGAGTCGGGCTGGTCTTCGGTCCACGCCACGGGACCGCAGGACGAGACACAATGTGGCTAGCTCCGGGCAGGGTCGTTCGCCGACCCGTCCGGAAGTGAACCGAACGGCGATCTACGCACGTAGAAGCTCGGAAGGACCCATTCGCGGACGCGGGTTCGACTCCCGCCGCCTCCACTTTGCCCCGCGGCAACAGAACGTTTCTTGCTGGAGACCACAGAGCCTTGAAGCGCAAACTGACGATACTGGGCGTCACCCTGCCGATCATCCTCATCGCCGACATCGCGACCAAGCGGTGGGCGGTGGCGGCGCTGAGCGAAGCGTCCCGCCCGGACTTTCTGGGCGGCTACGTGCCGCTGACGCTGGCGTACAACACCGGAGCCGCGTTCGGAATCTCGATAGGCAGCGATCCGCGCTGGTTCTTCGTCCCGGTCGCGCTCCTCGCCCTTGCCCTGATGGTCGCTTTGATCATTCAGGCCAGACCGGACGACAACGTGCGCATCGTCGCCCTGACGCTCGTGATCTGCGGCGCACTCGGCAACCTCTACGACCGCGTCCGCTGGGATCAGGGCGTGGTGGACTTCATCGGTCCGGTCTCACTGGGGTTCATGGACTGGTGGATCTTCAACGTCGCGGACATGGCGATCAGCTGCGGAGTCGTACTCCTCGTGATTTCCTTCTGGGCCGAGGAACGACGGCTCAAGCGCGAGGGAGCGGAAACCGACGAGGGGCCCGCGGAGGTCGTCCGGCCCGACCCGGAGCCCACCCGGGGCTGACGGGGCCGTCGCCGGGCCGAGCTGCTACCCCTCCGGGTCGAAGACGATGGTTTCGATCCGGCGCCTGCGCACCCGGGCGACTCTGAGCCGGCCGCCCTCGACGGGAATGGAATCGCCGGCCTTCGCGATGCCCTCGAGCGTGCCGAACACGTAACCGCCGACCGTGTCGTAGTCCTCGCCCAGGTCGATGCCCAGGCGGTCCTCCACGTCCCTGGCGGGCGTACCACCCCGAATGACGGTTCGGCCGTCGCCCGGCTCCTGGAAGTCGACCGGTTCGTTGGTCTCGTGTTCGTCCTGGATTTCGCCGACGATCTCCTCGATCAGGTCCTCCAGGGTGACCAGGCCCGCGGTGCCTCCGAATTCATCCAGGACGATGATCATGTTGGTCCGCTTCGCCCGCATTTCGTGGATCAGCTCCTCGACCGGCTTGGACGCGGGAGCGAACTGAGCGGGACGCGCCACGGCGCGAATCTCTTCGCCCCCGTCGCGCGCGGCTCTCCACAGGTCCCGGGCGAGCAGGATCCCCACGATCTGATCGAGGTTCCCCTCGTAGACGGGCAGACGGAGCTTGCCGTGCTCCAGCATGACGTCCATCGCCTCGCCCACCGACGCCCCGACCGGCACGGCGACGATGTCGATCCGCGGCGTCATGACCTCGCTCACGGCGATCTCGTCGAGCTGCATGACGTTCGACATGACCTGGAACTCGTCCTTGTCGAGAGCGCCCTCGCGGTGTCCGAGTTCAGCGAGCACCTCGATTTCGGCACGGCTGATCGTGGCTCCCCGATGTCCCTTCGGCGTAATCCAGCGGCTCAGGAGGCTCAGCGGCCCCAGGACCGGCTTCATCACGAACACCATCGCCCGCAGCAGGTGCGCCGTCGGCCGGGCCAGCTGATTGCAGAAGGTGGCTCCAAGCGTCTTGGGAATGATCTCCGAGAAGACCAGCACGGCGAAGGTGAGGACCCCCGCAAACGCCCCGATCCAGACCTCGCCGAAGATCTGGGCGGCAATGGCGCCGGCCCAGGCCGCCCCCACCGTGTGGGCAATGGTGTTGAGGGTCAGGATCGCCCCGATGGGTTCGTCGATCCGCTCCTTCATCCTGCCGAGGATATCGCCGGCGACCTCGCCGCGGCGCTGCAGCAGCACGAGGTAGGAGCGGTTGACCGACAGGAGCACGGCTTCGAGCACCGAGCAGAGGAAGGAGATCGACAATGAAACGCCGACCACCGCCAGCAACTTGATCATGACACGGTCCGCCCGGGTCGCGGCATCCCGGACCGGTGCGCCGGACCGGATGGCCTTGCCCTCGTCCGCTGCCCGTCTCTACCGTTCGGCATCGATGCCTGTCCCCGCCTGTTCACTTCGATGGAGGAGCGCGTTGTTTCGTCGGTCGCCCGCCGCACTCGCTCTGCTGATTCCCTTCCTGCTGGCCCCGCGTGCCGGCGGCGCCCAGGAACCGCCGACGGCAGACTACTATGTCTACGTAGGCGCCGAGTCCGCCGATCTCCTTCACAGGGTACGCTTCGGACCGGGTGGCGCGTCACTTGAGCGCACCATCGCGGTGGGCGAGATGGCCACCGAAACCGAGGGTCCGCACGGCCTCAATCTCTCCCCCGATGGACGCTTCCTGTACATGACCACCGGGCACGGAGTTCCCGACGGCAAGCTGTGGAAGTTCCACGCAGGTCCCGATACGCTCGTCGGCGACCCCATCCTTCTCGGCTATTTTCCCGCGACACTCGACCTCACGCCCGACGGTCTCTACGCTTTCGTGGCCAACTTCAATCTCCACGGCGAGCCCGTGCCCTCGACCATCTCGGTGGTGTACGCCCCCGAGATGATGGAAGTGGCACAGATAGAGACCTGCACGATGCCCCACGGCGCCCGCCTGGACGCGGCCGGGGAGTTCCTGTACTCGGCGTGCATGATGGACGACCAGATCGTCGAGGTCGATACCCGCACCTTCGCGGTCAGCCGGCGCTTTCACGCAGAGGCGCCCTGCTCCCCGACCTGGGTCGTCCCCACGCGGAACGGAGAATCGCTGCTGGCCGCGTGCAACCGGGGCGACCGCATCCTCGAGATCGACCGCGAATCGTGGTCCCTCAAGCGCACCTTCGAGACGGGCGCCGGACCCTACAACCTGGCGCTGACTCCGGACGACCGGATCCTCGTTGCCACGCTGAAGCAGGGGGCTGCCGTGCAGTTCTTCGATCTCGTCGACGGGCGGGAGCTGGGCAGCGCGCCCTCTTCCACAACCGTGACTCATGGCGTGACGGTCAGTCCCGACGGGCGATACGCCTTCGTGTCGGTCGAGGGCGTGGGCGCGGAGCCGGGGAAGGTCGATGTCTTCGACCTCACCCGTTTCGTGCGAGTGGCCGATCTGGAGGTAGGGCAGCAAGCTGGCGGGATCGTTTTCTGGAGGATGGAGGAAGCGCGGTCGCCACCGTCCCTCAGGTGACCGGGACCGAGAGGTTGTCCTCGTCCCACGTGAAGTAGTAGGTCCGCTCCCTCCCGCTTCGGGTCTTGAGGTTCACCAGGTTGCGCTGATCCTCGAACATGTTGAACAGAAGCCTGTTGCGGATATGCACCCGTTCCACGGGGGCGGGGAGCGCGTATTCGAGCCGGTACCACCACATGACTTCGTCGAGCCTGGCTGCGTCCTCCACGCCGCGCTCGATGAGCGTACCCGCCAACGGTGCGCCGTCCGCCCGGAACACCAGCTTCTCATTGATGTAGTTCTGTATGGCGGTGTCGACCTCGGGGGTCTCGGACAGCTCGAAGTCCATGTCCGAGGTGCTTTCCATCACCGCGAACTGAAGATCGTCCCAGAAAAAGCGGACCCGAACCTCGAGGATCGCATCCGTGACACGCACGTCCGCGACCGAAAGCCGAAAGGGGTGGAGCGGTTCCGGGGCTGTCCAGGCGGCCGCGGCCAGCGACGCCAGGCAGACCACGCAGATCCGGAGGCCGGGCGACAAGACGAAAGCCGAGCGATTGCGGTACATTCAAACACCGACAGCTTGGAGAGCAACCAGGGGGATCGTCTGATCAATCTACGACAAAAGCTTCCAGCCGTGGAGTTGTACGCGACGGTCCGTTCGAGCGTCCGGACCGCGTTGGGCATCCTGGCGGCGATCGCCGTCCTGACGGCCACGACCGCCGTTCCCGCAGCCGGGCAGCTGAGGATGAAGGCCGGCGCTCACGCCCTGTACCAGTCGCAGATCTTCGACGGCACGTTCGGCTACGGGGGCAGAGCCGAACTCGAACTCGGGTTCATTCGCAGCGGGCTCACGGTGGCCGGGATCTACGACCACCTGCTTCCCGACTGCGACGGGTGTTCCTACCGGGGCATCGGCGGGCAGGTCCTTCTGGCGTCGCAAGGGTCGATCTACCTCGGCGCCGGGGCATCCCACCAGCAGTTCACACGTCCGGCGGGAGGGCCCGATCCGGGATCCGGGGGGACGGAGCCGCTCGATGACGACTGGGTGTTCACCCTGGTGGCGGGTGTCCGCCTTCCGGTACTGCCCGTGATCGTTCCCTATGTCGAATTGCGCCAGGAAGTCGGGTCGGACCTGAACAAGCAGGTCTTCGCGGTGGGCATTCTGCTCAGCCCGTCGCGCGCCCGCGCCGCTCCCCGGGGTCCGGGGCGCGGATGAGACAAGCCGCTTTTTACGAGCGGCCCGTCAGGGCGATGGGGCGGTTGTGGGAGGACTGGGCGGAACACGGCGGCCAACTCGGTCTCCTGGTCTGGTCAACGGCCGTGGCCGCCTTGCGGTTGCGGATCTCGTCCCGGGAATTCGTTCGCCAGCTCTACGTGATGGGCGTCCAGAGCATCCCCATCGTCGCGATCACGTCGATCCTTTCGGGCATCGTGACTTCGCAGCAGGGGGGGTATCAGTTCACCGCGAACATCCCGCTGTACGTGCTGGGCAGCGTGACCGTGACCAGCGTGGTGCTCGAGCTCGCTCCGGTTCTTACCGCAGTCGTCCTGGTGGGGCGGGTCGGCGCCCGGATCACCGCCGAGCTGGGCACGATGGTGGTGTCGGAGCAAATCGACGCGTACCGCTCGCTGGGCCGCGACCCGGTGATCATGCTCGCGGCGCCCCGCATACTGGCCGGCCTCATTGTCATGCCCCTCCTGGTCGGGCTGTCCAACATCGTCGGCATTTTTTCGGGGATGGTGGCGGCACAGCTGTCCCTGGGACTCAGCTTCGAGACCTTCCTGTACGGCGCCCGCCTGTACTGGCACTCGTGGGACCTCCTGTACTCGTTCATGAAGGCGGTCGCCTTCGGCTTCGCGATTCCCGTGATCGCGATCCACATGGGGTTCCGCACCTCCGGAGGCGCCGAAGGCGTGGGCCGCACCACCACGGCCTCCGTGATGTTCCAGACGCTCACGGTCCTGATTCTGGACGCGTTGTTCCCACCCCTCTTCCTGCAGTGAATCAGTGCCCGCGCCGATGACCACCACCCCCGTCATTCGCTACCGCAACACGCACAAGGCCTTCAACCACCCGGTACTGTCGGGCGTCGATCTCGACATCCACGAGGGCGAGATGTTCGCCCTGTTCGGTCCCTCGGGCACGGGAAAGAGCGTGCTGCTGAAGACCACCATCGGCCTCGTCGTGCCCGACCGCGGCGATGTGGAGGTCAACGGCAGCTCGGTCTATTTCGGAGTCCAAGGAGCCAAGGAGACCGTGCGCCAGCAGGTCGGATACGTGTTCCAGCACGCCGCGCTCTTCGACTCCCTGAACGTCTACGGCAACGTCGAGATGGGGTTGCCCGTGGACCGGATCCGGCGCATGACCCGCGCCGATGTCGCAAGGGCGGTGTGGAGAGCCCTGGAACTGGTCAACCTCGATCCGGATTCGGTCCTGTCCATCCTGCCCGCGGAGCTGTCAGGCGGAATGAAGAAGCGCGTGGGCATTGCGCGTGCCATCGTGGGACGCCCTGCGATCCTCCTCTGGGACGAACCCACCACGGGTCTGGATCCGGTGAACACCGCGGCGGTGGAAAGGCTGATCAAGCAGCTGTCGGAAGAGCTGAGGGTGACTTCGGTGCTCGTGACCCACGACGTGGAGGGCGCGCTGTGGATGTGCGACCGCGTCGCGATGCTGGAGGGAGGAGTAATCCGGTTTTGCGGGACGCCGGACGAATTCCGGATCAGTTCCGATCCCGTTGTCAGGGCTTTCGTTGACCGGGCGGCCGCGGAAGCCGCCCTCGATGTTGTGGAGATGTCATGAGCAATACGGAAACCAGCCGCGGTCGGCGTCTATCGGACGCCGAGGTTCTGCGGGCCGTCCCTCCCACCCCGGGCGCGCGCCAGTTCCGCGTGGGACTCTTCGTCATACTGGGAATCGTCGCGTTTTTCACGGTCCTCTTTCTGATGACGAGCCCAGGGACTTTCAGGGGACGGTACATGGTCACCACGCACGTCGAGGACGCGCAGGGGATCCGCAGGGGTGACCCCGTCAGGATGCGCGGGATCAATATCGGGCGCGTGCACGCGTTCGAGCTGGCGCCTGCGGGAGGGGTGGTCATCACCCTCGAGGTCGAGGGCGACTGGCCGATCCCCGCGGGATCGCGCACGGAACTGGTCTCGCTGGGCTTTCTGGGTGGAATGGTGGTTTCGGTCATCCCCGGCGACGGAGACGGCTTCGTCGAACCCTGGACAATGGTCCCCGGGGCGAGTGGGGGCGGTGTTCTCGACACCGTCGAAGGCCTGGCCGGCGAAGCGGAGGACGTGCTGACGAGGATTCAGGACGTTCTGTCGGATTCCACGATTGCGGGCACAGGCGAAGTGGTTGCGCAAATGCGTGACCTTCTGGGCGAGTTCGGTGAGATCGTCGAGGGCCAGGCCACCGAGGTCCGGTCGATCACGGAGAGCCTGAGGCTGGCCGCCGAAAACGTGGAGCAGATTTCAGGGGCCGACGAGTGGAGGCGGGCGCTGGCATCCGCCGAAGCCACGCTCGAAACCGTCGAGCGCACCTCCGGCGCGATTGACGCGGGAGTGGCCTCGCTGAACGTCATCCTCGGGCGCATCGAGCGCGGCGAGGGTACGCTGGGAAGGCTCTCGGTCGACGACTCGCTCTACGACTCGCTCGACGAGGCGGCCGTGAGTCTGCATGCGCTACTCGAGGACATCAGGGAGAACCCCGACCGCTACGTCAGGATCGAGATCTTCTGACGCGCCGCTGCCGTTCGACGCCAGCTACCAGCCCGGAGCAACCACGAAGCCCATGTGCCAGCCCTTCTCGGGCCGCTGCCAGGGATACGCGTAGTACGCCTCCAGGATCAGGAAACCGAGCATGTTCATGCGGGCCGACACGCCGCTGGATGCCAGCGGGATCCGGTCCGCCGAGTGCCGCGACCAGGTCAACGTCCCCGTCCGCTCCGAATCCCACGCGAACCCGATATCGGTAAACAGCGTGAATTCGAGGGGGATATAGGGGAAGTTGATGAGCCCGAACTCCTCGATTCCCGTGAAGGGAAGCCGGAGTTCCATGTTGAACACGCCCAGCCGGTGTCCGAACAGGCGATCCAGTTCCGGGCAGCTCGAGCCGCTGAGGCTGATCGTGCACTCCTGGTTCTGGTTGAAGGACTCGTAGGAGTAGCCCCGGATCAGGTGTTCGTAGCCCAGGAAGTACGTGCCCAGCTGCTGCTCATCGAGCGCGCGCAGGTCCCCGTAGCGCCCCAGGTGCATTCCCCGCAGCGCCAGGGTGACCGGGCCGCCGTTGTTGAAGTAGCGGCGGTAGTCCAGGGTGAGGTTCTGGAAATTGACGGTGCCGGACAGCGCCTGCACGCCGACCCGGAACCGCCCTCCACGAACGGGGCTCGTGAATCCCGAATAGTGGTTGTCCCCCACGAACGCCATGGAAACGGAGGCCAGGTTGAGCGCATCGCGCGACGGGAGACCCTCGCGCTCGTAGCCGACAACACGCTGGAATACATCGGTGTGATACGTTTCCCTCTCCAGATCGAAGCTGTACCGCGTGAACCCGATTCCGCCCTCGAGCCGGCGGGTGGCCGAGAGGGGATACTGGACCAGCCCTTCAGCCGAATCGATGAAGATGCGCTGGCGAATGATCTGGAAGTTGTTCCGTCCGAACTGGAAGTAGTTGCGCAGATACGGCTGGTGCTGGATCCCGCCGCCCCAGTTCCAGCGCCGTTTCTCGTTCAGGTAGAACACGTTCGCGCCGATGTCCTTGATCGTGCCGTTGGCGAGCAGGCTCGTGAACACCCTCTGGTCGCCCAGCATGTCGCTGAAGTAGGCCGAGGTCGCGCCGCCGATGTAGGAGCCGTAGGTGTCGGCGCCGACGCCGACGCTCGGCTGACCGATGTAGTCGAGCTGCAGGGAAGGCCGGTAGGGCTCCGACTGGTCGGAGGTGTAGACCTGGTCGGAAACGAGTCCGGTGTACGGGTCCGACAGGTACCTCGCGATCCGGCTGCCGACGGCTGGGAGACCCGGCGGGAGCATGCGTCCGGGGTGGGGAGTGGCTTCCGCGACGACGTCCACGTAGGTCGCCATCTCGTCGGGCCGTCCCGTGTTGACGATGTAGCCGCGCTCATGGAAGACCGAGAAGGCGAGCAGGTCGGCGTCGGGCGAGTAGGTAAACGCCGGCGACAGCGCGGTGATGCCGCTCACGCCGGTGACCGCGTGCGTGATCCGGCGCATTTCACCGTCGGCCAGGCTCAGATGGTAGATGTCGGGAAACCCGTCCGGGTCCGAGACGAAGAAGATGCCGTCCCCGGTCCGGTCGTACACGGGATTGATGTGCTTTGCCCCGGGGAAGGGGATGCGCGTCCCCACCGCCAGTGACTCCACGTCCAGGAAGGACAGGACATGGTTGCCGAACGTCAGCGCGTCGAAGTCGGTTTCGGGGCCGCGGTCGGAGGTGAAGGCGAGGGTGCGCCCGTCGGGCGACCAGGCCGCGTGAAGGTCGGCGTGCTTGTCGTTGGTGAGCTGTTGGACGCCGCCGGTCTCGAGGTCGTAGAGATAGAGGTCGGTGATCCCGCCCTTCAGCCCGGAGAAGGCGATTCTGCGGCCGTCGGGGGACCAGGCCGGATTCTGTATCGCGCCGAGCCCCTCGATTTCGATCCGCTCCTCGATGTTCCCGCTCCGCACATCGAGGATGGCCAGCTGGTTGTTGCCGTTGGCGAGGATCACGAAAGCCAGGTTGCGTCCGTCGGGCGACCACGATCCGCTCGTGTCGATGTAGCGGATCCCGTCGATGTACGGCGCCTCGTTGCGCTGCAGCGGCCGGAGGATCTCGCCGGTGTGGACGTCCGCAAGGAACAGGTCCATCGAGAAGAGATCACGCTCCGACTGGAAGACGATGTACCGGCCGTCGGGACTCAGGGAGGGGGCGACATTGGTGCGGCCCGCCCCGCATTCGACGCACAGGAGAACGTCTCCGGTCTCGTACGGGTCCGTCTTGCCCGCCATCAGCGGCCTGTACTCCGCTTCGATCGCGTCCCACCACTGCATCGCCAGCGTGTCGCTGGGCATTGCAAAAACCTGCTCGATCGCCGGCTCCCATCCTGTTCGCAACGCAGTGCGGAAGAAGTCCTGGACGGCATCGTCGCCATAGGTTCCCCCCAGGTACGAGATCATGCCCTGGCCGAATCGGTACGCGAAGTACTTCGGATTGCGGGTGATCTCCTTGAGGGTCGGTTTTTCGTCCCGCAGGATGTGGTCGCGAAGCCACATGGCCGTGTGCGGATGCTCGCGGCCCATCGAGAGGTATTCGGCCATTCCCTCCACGACCCAGAGCGGCAGCTGGGCCAGCCTCATGATGCCGCCGCCCGTGCGGCTCTGGGCGATGTTGTACTGGAAGGCGTGCACCAGCTCGTGACCCAGGATGCGGTCCGTGTCGCCGTAGGACGCCGTCAGGGGCATGATCACCCGGTTCTTGAGCGATTCGGTAACGCCGCCGGTTCCCTGGCCGATTGCGCCCCCGAGCGTGTTGGTCTGCTGGAAGTCCGGGTGATCGGCGTAGATGATCAGCGGCTTGCGCGTGTCGAACTCGTGCTGGAAGACGCGGGAGAAGCGCTCGTACCACCGCTCCGCCATGCGGGCGATGTCCTCGATCGGCTCCGACGCTTCCGCGTAGTAGTAAATGTCCCAGTTTTCCGTTGTCAGCTTGCGGAAATCGCGCTGCTCGTACTGCACCTTGTTGCGCCCGAAGTACTGGGCCGACACGGGAACGGGAGCCACGATGAGGGCGAGCGCCGCCGCCCACAGGTAGCGGAAACTCCGCTTCACGACGGTTCCGGTGCCGAAATGGACTGTCGGGGAACCAGTCGCCGAGTGCCCAAAGCGGGCTGTGTGCCCTGGGGGGGATGTTGTCGGTGTCATGCCCGGCCTCTTCCCTGTTGACGCTTGCGAGCAAGCGAGTGTTCGTTCGGTCCGAGGACCGGCGGGGGAGGCGAAGTGTTGCCGGCAGCCTCCCACCGGTCCATTACACCTACTACCCTACGTGTGTGCTGGAGGTCCTTACAGGATCGATAACCCACAATACACCCGTGGCAGCACGATTACCACAACCAATATACAAGGGGTGCCCCTCATGACCGACGCGTTCACCTTCCGCCCGCGTACCCATATGCGCGCCGTCGCGGCGCTGGCCACGCTCCCGGCTCTGCCCGTGCTCGTTGCGTGCGCGGAAGCCGATCCGGGCCTGCCCGGCCAGGTGGAAACGCCCGCGGCGCCGGGCAGCGGACAGCCCTTCCTCGCCACCGACGACGGCGGCGTATGGATGAGTTGGACGGAGCCGCACGCGGCGGGCCACCGCGTGGCCGTCTCGCACTTCGACGCGCAAGCCGACGGGTGGAGTGCTCCGGAGACCGTTGCCGAAGGCGACGGGTTTTTCGTGAACTGGGCCGACTTTCCCTCCGTCCACGCCGTGGGAGACCGTCTTGTGGCGCATTGGCTCTGGCGTGGCGGACAGGGCACCTACGACTACGGGGTCAGGGTCTCGTGGTCCGACGACCGCGGGTCGACCTGGTCCGAACCATGGACGCCGCACGAGGACGGCACGCCGACCGAACACGGCTTCGTGTCGATCTTCGAGAGCGAAGAAAGCGTGTGGGCGGCCTGGCTCGATGGACGCGCGATGATCGAGCCCGGCGGCCCGATGGCGGTCAGGGCGCGTTCGCTGCCGCTTCCGGGGCCTCGTGGCGAACGCGTGGCCGGACCGGAAACGGTTGTCGATGCGCGCAGCTGCGAGTGTTGCCAGACGGATGCGGTCGTGGCAGGCGGGGTGCCGGTTCTGGCCTTTCGCGACCGGGCTGAGGGTGAGGTGCGGGACATCCACGTGAGCCGTTGGATGGCCGGGCCGGACGGTGGATCCGCCTGGACGCCGAGCGTGCCGGTGCACGAGGACGGCTGGGTGATCGGTGGCTGTCCGGTGAACGGTCCGGCGATGGCCGCGCGGGGCGACCGGGTCGCCGTCGCATGGTTCACGGCGCCGGAGGGCGAGGCCCGCGTGAGCGTCGCATTCTCGGACGACGCGGCAGCCTCGTTCGGGTGGCCGGTGCGCGTCGACACGGGACAGCCCATCGGCCGGGTGGATGTCGTGATGCTGGACGACGGCTCGGCGATCGTAACGTGGCTCGAACGGATTGGAGAAGGGACGGTGATCCTCGGTCGGCGGGTAGCGGCGGACGGCACGGCGGCGGATCCCCGCCCGCTGGCCGAATCCGATGCCGCGCGTGCGTCGGGGTTCCCCCGTATCGCCCGTCTCGGCCCGGATCGGCTCATGCTCGCCTGGACGGATCCATCCGGCGGGAGTCGGGTGCGCGCCGCGGTACTCGATCTGGATGCCTGGGGGACTCCGTAAGATGGAACTTGCAGGCGTGGAGACGCCCGTCGGGGTCGTGGACCTGGCCCGCGCCAGGAAGAACGTCGAACGGGTGATCGCCTACTGCCGGGCACACGGCATGGCGTGGCGCCCCCACGTCAAGACGCACAAGTCGCTGGAGATGGCACGGCTCCAGCTGGAACTCGGTGCGATGGGCCTGACGGTGGCCACCGCGCACGAGGCGGAAGTGATGTCAGGGGTGACAGGCGACATCCTGCTTGCCCACCCGCCGGCCTCGGCGGCCAAGGTGGATCGGTTGTGCGCGCTCCCGCGCAGTGTCGACCTCAAGGTGGGACTCGACTCGATAGCGGTCCTGCGACCTCTGGCCCGCAGCGCAGCCGAGGCGGGGCGAACCTTCGGCATCCTGGTGGAGTTCGATGCCGGGCTTGGCCGGACCGGGGTCGTGGACCCCGCCGCGGCCGTGCGTGTGGCCGAGGAAGCGGCGTCGCTGGCCGGTGTCCGCTTCGACGGCCTCATGTTCTACCCGGGACATATCCGTATCCGTCGCAGCCGCCAGGCAGAGCGGCTCGAGAGGCTGTCGGAGCGAATCGCGGCCTTTGTGGCCGAACTCGGCCGCGCCGGATTGCCGCCGCGGGTGGTGTCCGGCGGCTCCACGCCCACGTTGTGGGATTCGCACCTGCTGCCCGGCGTGACCGAGGTCCGGTCCGGCACCTGCATCTACAACGACCGCGACATCGTCGGGATGGGCGCCGCCGCCCCGGAAGACGTGGCCTACACCGTACTTGCGACCGTCATCAGTAACTCTGTGCCCGGCTCGGCGGTGGTGGATGCGGGCTCGAAGGCGCTTTCGAAGGAGACGCTGGGGTCGGGAGCTCCGGGCTACGGGGTTCTGTTCGACCGGCCGCAAGTGACCGTCAAGGCGATCAACGAGGAGCACGGTATCCTGGACCTCAGCGGAACGGCTTGGCGGCCGGCGGTGGGCGACCAAGTGCGGCTTGTGCCCAACCACGTGTGCGTGTCGGTCAACCTTCATGATCACCTGTGGGGGATCGAGGGCGCGGACTCGGCCGCCAGACCGGTGTGGCTCGAGGGGCGTGGGCGACTGCGCGTCCCCGGGGCGGAAGACGTCAGGGTCGCGGAGCGGTTCCATGCCCGGGCCCCTTGCGCCGCGAGGCGGTCCGCCTCCAAATGGTGACTGCTTTTGCCGCCCCGGCTGAACGCGGCGGCATCGCACAACGCTGCATCGACAATCCACCCAAAGGACTCATCCGAACATGCCCCGGCTTACCACGATTCAAACCGACGACGCTCCCGGCGCTCTTGGGCCGTACTCGCAGGCCATCGTGACCGACGGCTGGATCTTCGCCTCCGGTCAGATTGCGATCGACCCGGCGACCGGCAAACTCGTCGAGGGCGGAGTAGAGGTGCAGGCGGACCAGGTGCTGAGAAATCTGGCCGCCGTGCTTGCGGCCGCGGGAGGCAGTCTGCAGACGGTCGTCAAGACCACCGTGTTCCTTTCCGACATGGCATTGTTCGCCGACATGAACGCCGTCTACGCGCGCCACTTCGGCGACCACCGCCCCGCGCGCGCCACGGTTGGCGTCGGCGGGTTGCCCAACGGTGTGGATGTCGAGATCGAAGTCGTCGCAAGGGTCGCCTGAATACCTGTCCCGTGAAAGACGACACGACCGTGGAAAACCCTGCCCGCAACACCGTGCTTGACACGCGAAGCCCGAGGGGCAACCTTGGTGATTGTTCGCGTGACGGCGCGGTTGTTTCCGGGGGCCGGGTATCCCCGGGGGAATCGTCCGTCCGGGGCGGGGGGTTGCGGAGCGAGTTGGAGGACCCGAACATTGGGCCATGGCCCTAACCGGGAGATACCCGGTAAGAAATAGATAGGGTGTGTCGCATGTCCAGGACTCGAAAAGGGAGGACAACTCATGACACGTAATTCGTTCGCAAGCCTCAGGAATGGGGCAGGAGGGCTTTGCCTGGCCTTGTTGGCCAGCCTGGCCTTCGCATCCGCGGCGGCGGCCCAGACCGGCACCGTCACGGGACAGGTCACCGACGCCGCGTCGGGCCGGCCGCTTGAGTCGGCGCAGGTCTACATCGAGGGCACGGCTCTCGGTACACTGACCAACAGCACCGGCCGCTACCTGTTCGTGAACGCGCCCGTCGGGGAGCACACGGTCATCGCGGAGCTGGTCGGCTACCGGTCGGCTTCCGAAACCGTGACGGTCACCGCCGGTGGCACGTCGACCGTGGACTTCGGCCTGTCCGTCACCGCGATTCAGTTGGACCAGATCGTGGTCACAGGGACCGGGGTGGCGACCGAGAAGAAGAAGCTCGGCAACTCGATTGCCACGGTGGACGTCTCCTCACTGGAGAACGCGCCGATTACCAGCTTCAGCGACGTGCTCCAGGGCCGCGAGGCCGGGGTCGTGGGTCTGCCCGGCGGTGGCGACACCGGTTCCAGCGGCCGCATCCGCATTCGCGGGTCGGCGTCGCTTTCGCAGTCGAACGAGCCCATCATCTACCTTGATGGCGTCCGTATCGACCGCGGCAGCGGCGGTGGCTGGGGAGCGGCGCAGGCATCTTCGCGGCGTATCGACGACATCGATCCCAACTCGATCGAGCGGATCGAGATCCTCAAGGGGGCCGCGGCCGCGACGCTCTACGGCACCGAGGCGTCGAACGGCGTGATCCAGATCTTCACCAAGCGGGGCCAGCAGGGTGCGCCGCGCTGGTCGATCCAGACCGACCAGACCGCAGTCGTCGCGCCCTTCGATCGCTTCATCCCCCACGCCGACTTCCCGCGCGACGCGGAGCAGGTCGCCCGCATGCAGCATCGCTGGGGCGTGAGCCTGCAGCCGTACGAGGTGTACGAGGTCGACTACATGAGCGAGCTCTACAACACCGGGTACGGGCAGACCTATTCGGGTTCCGTCTCGGGTGGCAGCGACCTCATCCAGTACTTCGCGTCGGGGCGCTACCACAACGAGAACGGCCCGTTCAGCACGCTCGACGGCATCTTCGCCGACGGTGGCAGGCTCAAGAACGAGGACACGGTCGTGCGCCGGCAGGGAACGCTGAACCTCAGCATCTTCCCGTTCGACAACGTGCGCATCCGGGTGAGCGGCCTCTACTCCGAGCTCAACAGGAGCAGCCTCGCCGGGGGCAACAACATCTTCGGGGTGTTCTCTCTCGGCCTGATGGGCCAGTTGCGGCTCGCCGACGACAACAATCGCTACGGCAGCCTGGCTTTCGCGACGCTCCGTGAAACGGCCGAGCGCGACATCTTCGAGGATGTCGAGCACTTCGCCGGAAGCCTCAACGCCAACTGGACGATCATGGACGGGATGGTCTTCGACGGCACCTTCGGCGTGGACGTCACCAACGGCACGAACGTCTCCTTCTTCCCCTTCGGCTGGAACGTGGACGGGTTCACCACCTACAACACCGAAGGCACCCGCAGTTTCGGGGACCGCAACCATCGCGAGGTCACCGGTGACTTCAAGCTGTCCTACGACAACACCTTCACCGACGACATCAGCAGCACGCTCCTCGTAGGCACGCAGGGTTTCCTGAGCCAGAACGTCTATCACGGCGGTGGCGGAACGAGCTTCCCGGGCCCCGGCCTGGAGGTTGCGAGTGCCGGAGCCAACCAGTGGACGTCCGAGAACTGGACGCGAGTCGTCAACGCCGGTGTGTACTTCCAGGAGCAGATGGGCTGGCAGGACTGGGCGTTCGTGACCCTGGGCGCGCGCTTTGACGCCAACAGCGCGTTCGGTGCGGACTTCGAGACGGCGACCTATCCGAAGGCCGCGTTCTCGGTCATCCCGACCGACCTCTTCGACTGGGACAACGAGACGCTGTCGACCTTCCGCATCCGGGCCGCCTGGGGACGCTCCGGGCAGCAGCCGGGCGCCTTCGACAAGTTCACCACCTTCCGGCCGCAGCCGGCCGAGGTGGGCCCGGGACTTGCTCCCAGCAACCTGGGGAACCAGGCGCTGAGACCCGAGATCTCGCAGGAACTGGAATTCGGCATGGAGTTCGGCCTGTTGAACGACCGGGTCGCCCTTGACCTCACGTACTGGGATCGGGCGACCAGCGATGCACTCGTCGCGCGCCAGTTCCCGGTAACGGGCGGCTTCACCGCGACGCAGCTCGACAACATCGGGCAGATGGACGCGACGGGAATCGAGGCGACCATCAACGGCTCGGTCTACAACAGCGAGAACGTCTCCATCAACGTCTTCGCCAACACGGCGTACATCGACGAGATCGTGACGGACATGGGCGGTGCGCCTCCGCTGAAGACCGGAGGATCGTATCCCAGGTACCGGAACTTCCTGAAGGAAGGCTACGCGCCCGGCGCATTCTTCGGTGCGATCCTGGACCCGAACATGGCGATTCCGCTGGACGTCTCCGGGACTTCCTGCCAGGAGCCCACGCGGGCCCAGGCTCTGGAATTCTTCAGCGAGCCGCGCAACCCGTCCTCGTTCGAGGTCATCCCGGTCGGTTGCGCCGGGGGTTCCGCGGAATACCTCGACAGCTACATCGGCAAGCCGACCCCCGACTTTGCGGGCTCGGCGGGGTTCAACGTGAATTTCCTGGGCAGCTTCGATCTGTCCAGCAACTTCGAGTACCGGGCGGGCAACTACCACACCCAGGATCTGACGGGTGCGTTCCGCCAGGCCAACGCGGTCATCGGACGCAACGTGCCGGGCACCGCCCGCGTGGCGTCGGTCATGCAGAATCCGGCGTCCACCGCCGAGCAGCGGCTCGAGGCCGCGCTCGAATGGGCCAGGGAGTATCGGGCGCTAGCGCCCATGTCGGGAATGAACCAGATCTGGACCTCCGACTTCGTGCGCCTGCGTGAGATCTCGCTGACGTACCGGCTGCCCTCCGACATGATCGAGGGATTCGGGCTGGACAACGCCGCAATCACATTCGGCGGCCGCAACGTGAAGCTCTGGATGTTCGGGGATTACCGGGGAATCGACCCGGAGATCAACCCGTCCGCCAACTGCACCGGCGGCGGCGTCAACTGCAACTTCCTCACGGGAACGGAAGCCTTCGGCGTGCCGATTCCGCGCCGGTTCACCTTCTCGCTGCGTGCGGGCTTCTAGGAGGGAGATGACATGATGATCAACAGAAAACCAGGATCATATCTGACCGCCTTGGCGGCGGTTGCTTTCCTCGGCGCTTGCGACATCCTCGACGTCGACAACCCCAACGCTCTGGTGCAGGCCGACATCGAGAAGGTCGAGGCCGCGGCAGCGGCCGTAAACGGCTCGCAGGCGCTGGTGGCCAACGGCGTCGGCCGGATCTATGCGCCGTTCTCCACGGTCGGTGACGAGATCACCTGGATCGGATCCCGCGACGCGTGGAACGAGCTTGACCAGGGGACGCCGGACAACCCCGGCAACGAGTTTGCCGACGGGGCGTTTCCCAGCATAGCGCAGGCGCGGTGGATGTCCCAGTTCGCCGTTGGCCTCCTTGAGGGCCACGTCGCCGAGAGCGCAGGGAACGCAACCCTGCAGGCGGATCTGGCGCGAGCGAATCTTTACGCGGGCGTGGCCTACTCGTCGATCGCGCAGATGTTCGACGACTTCGCATTCAGCGACCGCACCGACCCCGGACCCCTTATCGGCGAAGCCAACATGCACACCGTCTTCGATCAGGCCATCGCGTATTTCAGCGCGGCGATGGCGGGCGGGGGCGAGACAGCCGTGCGGGCTCAGGCTGCGCGCGCGCAGGCGTACCACCAGAAGGCCATCTGGGGTCTGCTGAACCCGGCGGGCTCCACGCCGGGCAACCCGCTCATCAACGACTCCAATGCGAACAGCGACGCCATGGCGGTGCTTTCGTCGGTGGCCGGAACGGATTGGGCGTACCGGTTCTCATACACGGGTGCTACCGTGGGTAACAACCTCTCGTGGCAGGTCAACGAGCGGGGCGAACTGCAAATCGGGCCGGAGTACGCTACGAAGGACCCGGCCGACCCGCCGACCCTGACTTCGCATAACCTCATGGATCCGATCGAGGGTGCCCTGGATACGCGCTACAAGACGCGCGTGGACGAGTTCCTCGACAACGGTGGGTATGCGCCCCTGACGGTCGTGGGTGAGCGTGGCATGCGGCTGATTGTGGCCGAGGCAGCGCTGGCGACCGGTGACATGGAAGGCTTCACGAACCACATCAACATGATTCGCGAAGGGCTCGACGGTCTGACGGCCTACTCGGGTCAGATCCCCGCGATCGACATGCTCCAGCATGAGCGGCGGGTGAATCTGTTCATGCAGTACAAGCGGCTGCAGGACCACTACCGCTTCGGCGTGAAGAGCATGAACTGGCTGTCGGGTTCTCCCGCGGTCACCACGCCGGGCCTCATGCTGCCGATCACCCGGATCGAGATCCTCGCGAACTGTCACCACCCGGACAACGCGAACCATCCTTGCGGGTAGGGGTAGCAAGAGCACAACAGCAGATTGATTGACGGCGGTCGGTCCGCCGACGCATGACCGGGCGGGGTCCAGGAGTTGCCTCCTGGGCCCCGCCGTGCCATGCTCTCCTTGTTCGAGCCCGGGCGGCGGAGCCAGCGGGCCCGCGTCGCCGTCCAAACGTTTTCCTGCAGCGATTGAGAGTCCCGTTGAAGAGCAGAGTTCGCCTCGCGCTTGGCGCATCCTTCCTGCTGGCCCTCGCATTTGGAGCCTGTGACTGGTTCGAGGACCCGGCCCCGGACGTGATTCGGATCACGCTGGAGGGCGATGCCCGGCCGTTCGTGGTCATCACGTCCACCGAATTCTTTGCGACCAGCGACGACCTGGGTGATCTGGCGGCACAGGTGTTCGTGGCGGACACGATCCGTGGGCCGCTGCCGTTCGACCGAAACTGGAACATCAAGGAAGAGCAGCGGTTCTACATGGTGGCGGTCCCGGCCGACTCGACGACCACGGTTACCGTGCGTGTGCAGGTCTTCCTCGACGACGAGCAGGCGGTCGACAACACGGTGCAGGCCGGACCGGGGAACCCGATTCTCTACATGTACCTGTTCAATCAGCATGTCCTTCAGGAATTCGAGCTTCTGTGACGCATGGAACGACCTGATCAAACGAGAAGGGCGCGCTACCGGCGGCTGGCAGTTGCCGCCGCGGTTCTGGCAGCGCTGTATTCCAACGCCTGCTACACCTTCCAGCCCACGGCATCCACACCGCCGGTGGGCAGCGACGTACGCGTCACCGTCTCCGACGCACAGGCTCTTGAGCTGACCGAGCAGACCGGCCAGCTTTCGCGCACGGTGGACGGCCGCCTGGTCGGCGCCAGCGAGGACTCCGTCTTCGTATCGGTCGTGACCTTGCGACTGCCTTCCGAGATCTCGGGAAGCCGACAGCTGCGTCAGTCCGTAGGCATCCCGCGAACCGGAGTGGAGGCGCTGGCCAACCGGGAGCTGTCCGTGCTTCGCAGCGCCACCATGGCCGCCCTTGGCAGCGCGCTGGTCGCAGTGGTTATCCGTCAGGTAGTGGTCGGCGGATCCGACGATGAGGACCCCGACGACGGCCAAACCATAGGCACCCTGGTCCCGATAATCCGCATTCCCATCGGCCGGTAGCCGAATGCCCGGGCGCGGCCCGAGCGCGAGACCGACCAGCCGGGCCGCTCGCACCGACACGCCATGGCGGGCTGTGTGCCTCGCGGCGGCGCTCGCTTTCTCGGGATGCTCGGACACGATCGGCGACGACGCGCGACCGGACCAGAGCGGCACAATGGCGGGGGAGACGCGGGCTATCGCACCGGACGACTTCGCAGGCTCCGGCGCGTGCCGCGGATGCCACGCCGACCAGTACGCGAGCTGGGCTTCGTCGACGCACGGCAGGGCGGGGGGGCTGCCGTCGCCGGAAACCGTGATTGCCGCCTTCGACGGCACCCCGATCCCCTTTCTCGATGGCACGGTCACTCCGCACGTCGACTCCGAGGGGCGCTACCTTTTTCTCGTCAGCGAGGACGGCAGCGCGGACCGCGCCATCACCGTGGACGGCGTGATCGGCGGCGGCCACATGCTGGGCGGCGGCACGCAGGGGTTCGTGACGCGGCTGTCCGACGGGACGGTTCGCTTCCTGCCCTTCGACTACTCCCGGCAGCTGGACACCTGGTTCTGCAACACGGCCACGCGCGCGGACCGTGGATGGGCGCCGATTACGGCTGACATGGCCCTCGCGGACTGCGGCGACTGGCCGCCCTCCCGGATTCTCGGAACACACGCGCGCTTCGCGAACTGCCAGTCCTGCCACGGCAGCCAGATCACGGCGAGCTTCGAGCCGGGACGAGGCATGTCGACAGACTGGACGTCCTTGGACATCAACTGCGAATCCTGCCACGGTCCGGCAAGGCAACATGTCGAGGTGATGGCCGCGGGATCTCCCGGCGATGGGGACATCGGCCTGCAGAGCCGGGTAACCGACGGTGTGGAGGCGTCGCTGGAGGTCTGCTTCGCCTGCCACGCGCTGACGGATGTCGTGCAGGAGGGCTACCTGCCGGGAGCGGCGTTGACGGACTACCATGCGCTGAAGCTTCCGGTGCTGGGCGACGATCCCTACCTGGCGGACGGTCGCGTCAGGACGTTCGCCTACCAGGCCACGCATCTGTCGTCGGCGTGCTATGTCGACGGCGGCATGACCTGTGTGAGCTGCCACGAGCCGCACGGCCTGGGGTACTGGGACATCAACCGGACTCCGCTGGAGAGCGAGACCGACGACCGACAATGCACGTCCTGCCATGCCTCCAAGGCCGCCGACCCGGAGGCTCACACCTTCCACCCGTCCGGGTCGCCGGGCAGCCGCTGCGTCTCCTGTCATATGCCGTACCTGCAGCACCCGGAGGTCGGCGACGCCGTTCCGTTCGCCCGCTCCGACCATACGATCCCCGTACCCCGGCCGGCTCTGGATGGGCGCCTGGGGCTGGTGAGCGCGTGCAGGACCTG
>LXNJ01000410.1_pt1 | contig 30806 bp, 30 predicted proteins | sample 809081 | NCBI WGS metagenome assembly LXNJ01 (sample SAMN04870510, study PRJNA318959) | sponge metagenome | biome: sponge; feature: marine sponge reef; material: water | host: Petrosia ficiformis | place: Greece: Milos, Mediterranean Sea | collected 2013-05-29 | depth 5-7 m | reverse complement strand
TTTTATACCCCCCTGACAAGGGGGGGTAGGGGGGGTTGCCTTTATGGGTTTCCCTCTCAAGGGGGTTGCCTTTACCCTTTCAGGGGACTTTTTCAACAATCCCCCTCAATCGGTGCTGCACTCGCCGCGTTCGCCACGGCCTTGGGCGCGAACATCCTCCGCGCGCGCGTCGCTATATCTCCAGCGGCTCTCTCGGGAAAGACGTAAAGGAGACGCCGCCTTCTTTCGTGACGTGCACCATGTCCTCGTTGCCGAACAGATAGGTGTTGTCGACGGCGATGCGCGGCTCGACGGCGAGCACCATGTTCTCCTCGAGAGGGAGCGTCTCGATTCCCATGTCGGGGCGCTCGTGGATGTCCCATCCCAGGCCGTGGCCCAGGAACCTGTCCCACAAATCGAACCCGGCGTCGCGGGCCATCGCCTCGGCCGTGTCGACGAGCCCGCTCGCTAAGACGCCCGGCTTCGCCTCCTCGATGACCGTCCGCTGAATTTCCAGAATCGTCTCATAAGCGCGGCGGTGAGCCTCCGTCACCGGCCCCATGGCGCGCGTGCGCGAGGAGTCGACCGGGTAGCCCTCGAAGCGCATGCAGATATCCCAGTGCACGACGTTGCCGCGCTCGATGGCCTTGCCCGGATTCGGCATGTGCAGAAGCGCGCCCGCCACCGGATAGCCGCTGCAGATGAGGCTCGGCGAAGAACTGCACGAATCCTCGTAAATCGGGTCAGCGGAACGCATCGCGTGCTCGGCGGCGCGGATGAGTTCAAGCTCCGTCGTGCCGACGCCCTCCGTGCTCAGGATGGCGGCGACGGTCTCATGGCCCAAGTCCGCGACGCGGCCCGCCTTGCGCATCATCTCGAGATCGAAATCGCTCTTCACCATCCGGAGTTCCTCGACGATGGTCGAGCGCACGATTTCGAGGTCCGGGAACGTCTCCCGCATCCCGGCGTAGAGGGGCGCGGGGAACTTGTCGAACGTCTCGACGCCGACGCGCTTCACGTCGCCGGTGTCGCGGATGAGCATCTCCAGGTTCTCGACGGAGAGGCCGTCTCCTTTTTTCGCCGAAAACCCCTCCCCGGCCACGATGCGCGGGACGCACACCTCGCGCGTCGGCATGAGGCCCGGATCGACCATGAGCGCTGGGTCGTCGGTTTGCGTGATGAAGGCCGCGCCCCCGTCGACGATGGCGGTCTCCGTGGTCGTCAAGCTGATCCACCCCGCCCGGTCGGGAAAGTAATCGGTGAGATAGCGCAGGCTGCCGGAGAGCTTGTTGTTGCCGTAGACGATCAGGGCGTCGTATTCGCGCTCCGCCATCAGCCGCCGTGTGTTCGCCAGCCGCCTGTCGATTTCGGCCTGGAGCACGTCGCGTGGAATGGGCATGAAAATCCCCTCAGGCGAGGACGCGCGCAGAGACTGGGCGTTAAAACCCTGCCTCCGCCGCGCGGCGCCGCGTATGATCTCTTACTTGATGCCGGCTTTCAGATTCTTTCCGACCGCCTGAAGCAGCCTCGTGTCGAGCGGAATCGTGCCGGTGTCGATCGTGTACTTGGACTTGTCGTCCTTATCCATCGCCACGTCGACGCCCGTGCGCACGAGCTGCTTGCCGACGGAGTCGCAAAAAGTCAGCACGGTCGCCAGCATGTTGCCGCGATAGACTTCCTGCATCGCCTCCTCGACGCCGTTGAAGCCCGTGACGATGATCTTGCCGAGCTTGCCGCGCGCCTTGACGGCCTGGAGCGCGCCGAGGGCCATGTCGTCGTTCACGGCGACGATGGCCGAGATGTCGGGATGCGCCGTCAGGATGTCCTCGGCCTTCTTGAGCCCCTGCGCGCGGTCCCAGTTGGCCGCCCAGACGCCGACCACCTTGATGCCCTTGTACTTGGCCAGCGTGTCCCTGGCGCCCCTTTTCCGCAGGATGCTGGACATGTTGCCCGGCACGCCCTCCATGAGCGCGACCTTGCCCTTGCCGCCCAACTCCTCGGCGACGGCCTTGGCGACTGCCGACTGCCCGTAATACTGATCCGGCCCGACGAAATGCCGCGCCACCTGCTTGGCCAGGTCGTCGGAATGGATGAGCACGCGGATGCCGCTTTTCTGCACCTTCTTGACCGTCTGCACCATCGCGTTCGGGTCGATGGCGCTGAAAGCGAGGACGTGCACGCGCTTCTGGATCATGTCGTCGATCATCTTGGTCACGCCGATCAGGTCGGTGCCCAGGGCGCCGCTCAACACCGTGAGCTTGACGTTGGGATGGTTCTTGGCTTCCGCCTCGGCGGAACGCTTGAGACACGCGAAGTAGGGGTTCCCCAGCGTTTCCACCACGATGCCTATCTTGATGTCCTTCGCGAACGCGGGCGACGTGAACCCGGCGAACGCAACCGCCACGATAACGATGCCGATCATGCGCTTCATAGACTTTCCTCCCCGGTTAGATCTATGGCCCAGTGTGCAATCGTGTTCTCTGAAATGTGGTGATGGGAAAATCATCACACACAAGGCTTCGGCGCGTCAAGAAAGGAGACCGGCTGCTGGTCGTCCACTTGGGGCAGTTGAAAAAGCCTCCCTGGCAAGGTAATGGCAACCCCGTTGAAGGGGAAACCCCATAAAGCAACCCCCCCTACCCCTTGTCAGGGGGGTAGGGGGGGTTGCTTCTGACGAGGAGAGTCGGGGGTTCGTGCAGAAGCGGTCTTCCCGCTAGAAGCGACGTCCCCCGACTAGGAATTTTTCAACAGCCCCGTTCATGCTTTCAGAATAAATTCCCTACTTGGGCGGAATCACCGGCAAGAGAACGTGGGAGGGATGCCCGGGGCCGGTATGGATTGTCACCTCGCCGCCGAAGACCTCGGGCGGCCTGTCGGCAGGGTCGTTGTGCCGGAACGGCCCCACGCCCGAGAACACGGCGGGCATGTTCGGGAGCCCCTGGGTGATGCCGCCCGGGTAGACGTAGTCGCACCCCCGGACGCTCAAGGCGATGCGATGGCCCTTTGGAACCACGATGCTGGTCGGCCAGATCTCGACGTCGAGTTCGTATATCCCGTCCGGCGTCAGCGGCTGCACCTCGTCATGCGCGTGGTAGGGCCGGTAGGGCAGCGTGAGTGATTCATCGAGCTTCCGGTGCGAGGCCCTGAGCCAGCCCTGGGCCACCGGGGTTTTGGGGTCGAGCGCGCCCTGGAAAGTGACTTCCTTGAAATCGGGCGTGAAAACACGAAGGACGAGGAACAGATCGGCGTCTTGGGTTTCAGATGACACCCACAGCTTGGACGCCAGGGGGCCTGTGAGCTCGGTTTCGCGCTTCAAGGGGGGCGAGACGAACGTCACCCCGTCGCCCAAGCCGGCGTATGTGGCCGTACCCGCCTCGGCCGGCGCGCCTTCGCCGAGCAGGTGGCCTTCGGTATGGAGATACAGCTTCGTCCAGTTCGTGCGCGCGATGGGCCACTCGTTCTCCGCGCGCTCCACGAACTTCTCGCCGGGGTGGCGCACCTGGAGCAGGACCCTCGGCTGATCCTGCCAGCCGGTGTCCTCGCCCTTCAGGTAATGGCCGAAGAATTTCTTCTGGAGCGCCACGCCGTAATCGGTGTAAAACTCCGTCCAGTGCTCGATACCGTGGCTCTCCAGCCATTTCTCCTCAGACGCCGCGCGCATGAAGGCCTCGCAGTTGCCCCTCGGGTGAAGACCCTGCCCGCCCCAGTTGTTGGAGGAGAGGAAGGGCACCTCGATTTGGGACCAGTCGGGCGTTTTCGCCTGCCAATACTCATCATCGAGCGGGTGCGCGCGCATCTCCGCACCCAGAGGACAGCGGTTCGCGCCCAGTTCCTCCTCGCTCAGCGTGTCCGGCCCCGATACCCAGTCGCCCGTCACCCGGCTCTTGTAGCCGCGCTCACCCAGGCCGTGCTGCTTGGAACGCCCCCTGTTCTGATACCAGTTCTCCGTGAAGGTGCAGTAGATGCCGCCGTGGTAGTTCATGTCGCGGTAGAAATCCGCCGCCCCCTCCCAGGCGCACATGGCGACCAAGTGCGGGGGCTTCAGGCACGCGACCTGCCACTGGTTGATGGCGTAGTAGGAGATGCCGTTGATCCCCACCTTCCCGTTGCTCCAGGGCTGCGCGCCCGCCCATTCGATGCACTCGTAGAAATCGCGCGTCTCGCGATCCGAAAACGGGTCCATATACCCCGGCGAGCGGCCCGCGCCCCGCGAATCCACCCGCACGCAGGCGTAGCCGTCCGGCACCCATTTTTCGGGGTCCACCACCTCCCAGTTCTGGTATTTGTTGGATGAGCCGGCGGCGACGTCGGGGTGCTGCTCCACCATGCGGCGCCACTGCTCGGGGTAGCCGTCCTCGAAGTGGAGCCACTTCCCGTAAATCCCGTAGGTGATGATCACGGGATAGCGGCCCTCCTCGACGGGCCGGTAGACGTCGCAGCGAAGCACGAGTCCATCGTCCATCTCGACCGGAACCTCCCAGTCGATCCGCATACCGTCGGCTATTTCCGATTTACGCCCTCTCATCTCACACCTCTCATCTGAATCGGGAATCATCCATTCTGTGGAATCACAGGCAGCAATACGTGGGACGGACACGACGGGCCGGTGTGAAGCGTCACCTTCCCGCCGAAGAGTTCCGTCGGCCTGTCCTCTTTCAGGTCGTGCTTGAAGGGTCCCACGCCGTAATAGACGCGGCCCGAAATTTTGGGCGCTGTCGGCTCGTAGCCGGGCCAGACGTAATCGCGCCCCCGGACGCTGATCGCCAGGCGGTATTCCTTCGGTATCACGATGGAGGTCGGCCATATCTCGACATCCAGTTCGTATATCTCGCCAGGCGTCAAGGGCTGAATCTCATCGTGGGTGTGGTAGGGCCGGTAGGGCAGCGTGAGTGATTCGTCGAGCTTTCGGTGCGAGGCCCTCAGCCAGCCGATGGCCACGGGGGTGTGCGGGTCGTTCGCGCCCCGGTAGACGATCTCGGTCATATCCGGCGTGAAGACGCGCAGGGTGAGGAACAGGTCAGCATCCTCGGTGTCAGATGAAACGAACAGCTTGGCGGCCACGGGACCGGTGATCTCGGTTTCCTCGGTGAAGGGCGGCGAGATGTAAATCAAGCCGTCGCCCAGGGCGTCGTAGGTCTTCGTACGCTCGTTCGTCTGGGGTTCGGGGCGGAAGGCGCCGGAGCCTGAATGGAGGTAATACTTCGTCCACTGCGTGCGCGCGATGGGCCACTCGTTCTCCGCGCGCGGCACGAACTTCTCCCCGGGATGCCGCACCAGGAGCTGGACTTTCGGCTGCTCCGCCCAGCCGGTGTCCTCGCCCTTTAAGAAGTGGCCGAAGAATTTCTTCTGGAGCGCGACGCCGTAATCGGTATAAAACTCCGTAAAATGCTCGAGGCCGTGCATCTCCAGCCATTTCTCATCGGTGGCCGATTGCACAAAACCCTCCGTGTTGCCCCTGGGGTGCAGACCCACGCCGCCCCAGTTGCCCGAGGATAAGAGCGGCACGTTGATTTTCGAGTAATCGGGCATGCGCGCCTTCCAGTAATCATCCACGAGGGGATGATCGAGAATGTCCTGCCCGAAATCGCTCCTGTTGGAAGCGAGTTCCTCTTCGCTCAGGTTGGCGGGGCCGGAAATCCAGTCACCGTTGATGCGGCTCTTGATGCCTCGGTTTCCCATGCCGTGCTGGCGGGGGACGACGGCCTGGCGGTACCAGGTGTCCGAGAAGCGGCAGGCGATGCCGCCGTGGTGGGCGAGGTCGCGGTAGAAATCGGCCGCACCCTCCCAGACGCACATGGCGGCCAGGTGCGGCGGCTGGAGCGAGGCAACCTGCCACTGGTTCATCCCGTAGTAGGAGATGCCGTTCAGCCCGACCTTGCCGTTGCTCCAGGACTGCACGCCCGCCCACTCGATGCAGTCGTAAAAATCGCGCGTCTCGCGAGGCGACCACACCTCGAGATAACCCGGCGAGCGGCCGGCGCCCCGTGAGTCCACCCGCACGCAGGCGTAGCCGTCGGGCACCCATTTCTCGGGATCCACGAGCTCCCAGTTCTGGTATTTGTTGGTGGTGCCCATGACGGTCTCGGGATAGTCGTTCACCATCAGGTTCCACTGGTGGGGATAGCCGTCCTGTAAGTGAAGCCACTTGCAGTAGGGGCCGTAGCTCATGATGACGGGATATTCCCCGTCGTCGTCCGGCCGGTAGACGTCGCAGCGCAGCACCACGCCGTCGTCCATCTCGATAGGCACGTCCCAGTCGATGCGCATTCCGTCTCTTGCCTCGCTCCTGTACTCGCTCATGTTTCGCCTTTCCGTAAAGAAGGTGGATCACCGTCGGTGACTTATTTGGGGATGAGAAGAATATAACCGAGGGACGGTGCGGCGTCCAGATGGGGGGTGACTATGTCGAGAGGAGGGGGTAGCGCCGTCGGAATTATTGGTGTGTGAGCGGTACTTGGCAAGTAAAGCGTTGGTGAAGGAATTTGAGGAAATGAGACTACCCTAGAGGAAGCATTACGTCCTAATGTCAATCGACATCTGGTTCTACATTTAATTTATCATCTGACATGTTCACTTGCTCAATATAACCAGAACGATTCACACTGCAATCTACAATATCTCGAAACATTTTTGTCGATACACCTAATTGCCTCGCCATGCGACTTTGTAAATAGTCATTGATGTCCTGATTGTTGTGCGACATGAACGTCTCGCCAATTAACTTTTCCTCATCATATACACGGTAATAGATATGATGGCCGTCCTCATCAACTTCACATTTTAACTTGTTTCGCAATGCCCTTTTGACTTCACGCGCTTTGTAGGTGGGCATTCCTGGTGGGCTACCAACTGACTGTAAACGTCTGATTAAACATATCATCAAGACGCTGCTTGCGTTTCTCCATATGCTTAGAGAGTTTTCTCGCAGAATGCAGAGCTTTCCATGATGCTTTCAGTGCTTCAAAAAGTGAGGCCATCGCCTCATCAGGTGTTGAACCTTCCCCATGGTGCGGCAAATCCGGCTCCATCAACACATCGGCAAAATATCTACCATCTATTTCGTGTGTCTGAACTAAAACCGGGATTCCTTCATAGGGTTCTGCTTGTTGTTCAATAGAAGTGTAAGCAACTATTGAGGAACTCAATAATGTGCGATTACCATTAAATGAGGTGTTATTTACAGTATCAAGTAAAGTGGTGTTCATTTCGTCATACTCTCTAATAGATTTTATTCAGAATCTAACACAGATATGATAGTTCCACTTCTCACATTATAAATTGGATGTCCATCCGGTCCCCGCTCACCTTTGAATTTGGCAATTTCAACCACATCTACTCTAATTCGCAATACTGACCCGTCAGCAAGCCGAATTTTCATCGGCTTTTCAATGATCTCTTCGATCTCAACTATCTCTACATCATGCATTTCACCAGTTGTTGGATGCTTCATCTTTCGCTCTGCCATGATTAACCTTTTTGTTTATTTTGAAGTGCTGAGTTCCTTGTTTCACTCAAAATATGAATCTGTCTATTCGTCTCGACATTACCAAAATCTTTTTGAACAACATTCTTTGCCAACATTACCGGTACTCGAGTGCTTATAGGACTCCCCTGCAGTAAGTAAATGGAGACGAGCAGCACCTCACACAACCACACCATATCTCATAATGTGCAACGTTTCGCCGTATCTTGCCATACATCACTGAAATTTCAACCAGCCCGAATCCAGCCTCTTCCCCCCCCCATCACTCCACCTGCTCCTCGAGCTTGCGCGTCGCCTCCTCGACGATCTCGCACACCTTGTCCATAATCTCCGGGTGCTCGCGGAACGATTCGCGCACCTCTTTCACGATCGCCAGCTTGGCGGCGGCGAAGCCGTCCTCGTACTGGAGCCTCAGCTTCTCGGCCGATATGCGACTGCGCTCGAGCCCGTTCACCATTTGAGCCAGCTTCTCCGGCGTCAGGCCTTCGAAAGCGTCTTTTCCCATCTGCGAGACGGCCTCGACCGCCTGGGTCATGAGCATCCGCCGCGCGGCGGCGGCCACCTTCTCGCCCGGGTCCCTGCCCTCGCCGTCGTAGGCCATGACTTCCTCGACCAGCTCATCCACCATGGCTTCCACCCGCTTTGTCTTGCGGATGCCCTCTAGCAGGCGATTGTTGCGCACGCTCACGGAGGAGAGAGCAATCTTCTCCCCGGTCTCCTTCTCGAAAGCCTCGGCCACCTCCTGGTAGGTCTTCCCCTCAGCGAGCATGGCATCGACGATTTTCTCCGCGCCGTATTCCACTACTTTCGATCTGCGCCCCCGCCTCCTCTCCATCACAACTCCCCCACGAGGATGTCGGGTGAGGCGGACACGGCTCCTTCGAGCAGGCCGCGTCCCTTGCGCGTGAGATGGGCCTCGTAATCCGTCAGCAGGCGGCCGAAGCCGCCCGGGGTGCGCTTTTCCAACAAGCCCCGCCCGGCCAGATCGTCCACGAAGGTTTCGAGCGTCTCGCGGCCCAGGGGCGCGCCGTCCTCATGGTGGCCCGCCTCGCGCAGCGCGCTCCAAAGGAGAAGGCTGCCCACGCTCGATTCCGCACGTAAGGCATCCTGGAAATACAACGTCTTCAAAATGTCGCCGCGCAGGACGCGTGCCGCCAACTCGTTCACGATGAAACACCTCCTCGATAACTTTCATTCCGGCGCGCCGGACGCCATTCGCCGTAAGCCAGGCCTCTTCCACCCACTGAAACTCCTCCTCGATGACTTTCACCCTGAAATACCAAACACCCCCCCGCGCGGGGACATCCGGCAGTATAGAAGGCGGCGCGGGTTCGGGCGGCTTAGAAAATGCGGGCAAATGCGGGCTCGGGCGCATTGAGAAAAAATTTTCCGGGTTGCACAATGCCGCCCGAGGAGGACGTACGATGCGCTCCAGCGCGCGGAAAATCATCACTACGCTCGCCGTAATCGCGCTTTGGTTCGCGTGGCTGCCCGACGCACCGGCCCTCGGCCACGGGGAGGAGGAAATCCTCCTGTTCGCCTATCTGGCGGAAGAACGCAACCTGCTCAGAATCTCGACCGCCATCGTGGGCGGCATCATCCTGGCGATGGGCGCCTTCATCACCCAGCAGTCGCGCGCCGAGGCGCGTGAGAGCGCGGGGGCCGAATTTTCGGGCCTCAGGGTGATTTTGCCGGGACTGCTCGTCACCTGCCTGGGCGTCGGCGTGCTGTTCACGGCCGCCTTCATCCTGCCCGAGCAGATCAAGATCGTGCACGACCATCCCCTGGAGCACGTCGAGACGAAAACCACGAAAAAAAGAAGCGGCCCGTGAGGTTCGGGTATCCCCAGGGGAACGCCCGATGAAAAAGGCCCTTTATTAGGGGTGGAGGGGACGCCCCTCTATGCTGAAAAAAGCAACCCCCCCTACCCCCCCTTAACAGGGGGGTAAAGGCGATATCCCCCGGCGAGGGGGATGGAAGAAAAGCCCCCCTGACAAGGGGGGTTGGGGGGTTACTCCTTTGACAAAGACATTTTCAACCCCCCCCCCAATCCTTCCCTGCGCAAGCGTTCCTCACTTCGCCTTTCCCGTGAGTTTCTCGACGGTGCGAAACGCGCCCAGACCCAGCATCCCCAGGGTAAGTTCGAGAAGTCCCTCCGCCGAGACGGGATAGGGCGCGAGCTCGCCGCTCATCAGCACCTGCCGCGTCCAGAGCCATGCGCCCAAGGCGTACTGGGGGATGAAATAAAAGGCGAGCGATACCCCGCAGGTCCACAGGATGAACGGCCTGCCGCCTGCGACGAACGCGCTGCGGTGGGCGGCTTCGATTTTGTTGATCTCGTTCTGGGCCTCTAAGGGCCGCATCATCAGCTTCTGCTTGATCGCCTCCGCCGCGCGCCGCTCATCGGGCGTTTCGACGAACCTGTCGATGACGTTGGCGACGCCCTCCGCCGCCGTCATGACTCCGCCGCCGATGAGCTTTTCCAAAAAGGCCATCACGCGCTCCTCATGCACTGAGCCACCCGGCCCGCCCGCGCGGGAAGGTCCCTCGCGTAAACCGAATCGAGCGCCTCCGCCGCCGCGCGCGCGTAATCGCCCTCGGCGAGTGCGGCCCACATCTTCTCGAAACCCAGGAGGTTCGGCACGCCCATGTTGTAGGCCATGTTCAGGACGGCGCGCCGTGCTCCGGGCCTCAGATTCTCGTACACCTCCCCCACACGCGATTTTTCGAGTTCGCGCCCCATCAGAGACAGCCGATGCCGGAGGAGCAGTTCGGCTTCGGCTTCCGATATCCCGTCTTCGAGCAGCGTTCCGTAGCCGATGGTCTTCTTGCTCCTGGCATCGAGATACACCACCGGCACGAAACCCTCCTCGCGCTTGATCTCCTCTACGAGCTCGTCGGTGAGCATGATTTCTCCTCATTCACAAGCGAAACATCGGCATTGGCGGCCTGTTGCAGGACGCGCAGGAGCGCCGCCGCGCCCTTGCGCGCGCCCGAGCGTTGCGCATAAGCCTGGCTCGAGGCCAAGACCCGCCCGTTCCTCGCACGAACGCGGAAGCGATGCCGACCGGATTCATCCCGGAAAATCTCGACGGGGCGATTCTTCGCGTTCTTTACGGCCGCCATACGTAACCCCCCAGGAAAAAGCCCAACAGCACGAGGCATGCGCCCGCGGCGATGAGGCGCAAGGCGGTGTGTTTCTCCTTCGCCCAGCGCCACAAGGCGGCGTCCGTTCTCTTTTCGAACTCATTTTTCCCGCTCATGACTCTCCTCTCTCTCTGATAGCGAAATCCCGCGCGCCGCCCGTGGGCGATGCGCCTCGACCCGGGAGATTTTATGTCTTGAAAGCGCGCGCGCTATGACGGAAAATGCGGGCAATTGCGCGGAGATGCGCACTCCGCCATCGATACGTGCGGAAAACCTCGAGAGCGGCCCTTCAAGCAGCGGGAAAGGGGTGATAAAATACGGGTCGCCCAGGGTCGTTTTGGTATAATGCGCGCCGAACAGCGCATGCCGCCACACACAGGAGAGGAAACATGAAGAAACTGATAGCCCTTGGACTGATAGCCGTATTTTCTTTGGGACTCGCCGGGTGCCGCGCCGATGGAAGCATGGACAAGCAGACCGGCGGAGCGATTCTCGGCGGTATCGCGGGCGGTCTGATCGGCTCGAAGGTCGGCAAGGGCCGGGGCCGCAAGGCGGCGACCTTCGCGGGCGCGGTTCTCGGCGCCCTCGTGGGCAGTTCCATCGGAGCGCAACTCGACGAGCGCGACCGCCTGCTGATGTCGCGCAGCACGCAGAAATCCTTAGAACGCGGGAAAACGAACGTGGCCAGCACATGGGTGAACCCCGACACGGGTAACCGGGGCACCATCACGCCCAGGCGCACCTACCGGGTCCAGAGAGGATCGACCACCCGGTATTGCCGGGAGTTCCAGCAGACCATCACCGTGGGCGGCAAGACCGAACGCGCCTACGGCCGGGCCTGCCGGCAGCCCGACGGAAGCTGGAAAATCGTCAACTAGGCCCGCGCCGCTCAAGCAACATTATCCGGGTTCAGCGACGAGGTGCGTCTCATGAAGAAGCGGATCTGCGCAGGCGTGGCGTTCATGTTCTTCGTATCCGGCTGCGCGGGTTCGGGGCCCAACCCGGTGGCGCGCTACACGCCTGCCGATGAGAAGCGAAACTGCGCCTCGCTCAAGTCGGAAATCAAGGCCAACAAGAAGGAAATCGCAAAGAAGACGGCGGAACGAAAGAACAAGACGCACAAAAACCTGACCCTGGGCGCTACGGGCGTATTCCTGGTCGTTCCGTGGTTCTTCATGGACTTAAAGGGCAAGGAGGCGGCAGAGACCGAAGCGCTCGAACGCCGAAACGCCGCACTTCGCCGGGTCGCCTTCGACAAGGGCTGCAACAAGCCGCTTCCGGTCGTCACCCAACAGAGGAAGCCGGAAGCGGGAGAGAAAGCGAAATAGACGCAAGCGCGGTTCGCGCCCCCTTTTCTGCTTTGCCTTACACCTTTGAAACATATTCGCCGCCGTACTACAAGGGTCACGTCATGCCCAAAAACAACTCAAAAAATCTTTTCATCAAGTCAATCTTTATCGCCGCTTTGATGCTCAGCGCGGCAGGCCTCCCACATGCGGACGCCAGAGAATGCACCTATGGCCCCTACACGGGGCGCTGCCGCGACATCGGGCTCATGCGCTCGGTCAAACGCGACGCGGAAAAACGCGTCTCCGCGCGCTCCATCCTCTGGGTGGAGGCGGGTTATCTCTCGGCTGATGAGGCGAGCGATTTACACCAAAGGATCGACGCCGGGGTCGAGGCCGTCGAGAAATTTCTCGGGCTCCCGTTCTCAAGCGAGGCCTACGCGCAGGAGAAAATCGAGTTCTTCGTCCACAGCCGGCGCGCGCCCTCCCACACCATCACGGCCTACAACCCGCGAAAATACATGCACCCCGTGGTGTTTCTCTCCTACGCCAAAGGAAAGAGAACGCCCTATCTCCACGAGACGGTCCACATCATCGCCTGGGACTGGAACACGCTCTGGCTGAAAGAAGGCCTGGCCGTTCACCTGAACGACGAGTTGGGCGGCTACGCCGCCTTTCCCAATTTCGGGGAACCGGTGGATGAGTTCGCGGGCCGGGTGCTGAGACGCGAGTTTCCGCCCGCGATGGAAGCGCTCGACCTTGTGGGCGAGAACGGAATTCCAAAATTCGGGAACCGGCGCGTGCGGCGCATGTTCTACATTCTCTCGGGCTCTTATGTGGCCTATCTCCTGCGCGAGTGGGGGGTGAGAAAGTTCATGCGCGTCTACGCCGCCAAGGACGCGGAGGCCGCGATCCTCAAAGAGACGGGAAAACCCGCGTGGCAGTGGAAGGAGACGTGGCTGAACGGGGTGAGGTAGGTCAATCCTGAGTCAAGAGGGAGGGATTATCCACTTGCCAAAAAAAAGCCCCCGGATTTACCGAGGGGCTTTATTTCATATCGGGCCTCTTTGCTAGAAGCCGGGGTCCTCGTCGTGTGTGTGGAACATTGTTTGTTCTCCTTATTATGACTTAATCCCACTCACTTTCGATATTTTTTACGCCTTTATCGATAATTCTGGCTCACTTTCTGGTTCAAACTGCAAAGGGGCCACAAGTCGGATCACATCTTCAAATTGGGATGCAAAACGGTCGATCGGTCTTTCATACCTTTCAACCTCGAAGTTATGCGCCAGCACATCCGCAACCGCGAGTGCAAAATCTTCATCCTCAACGAACGGAAGTGCTCTAATTTCTCTAAAAGAAATCTCGCCGCGCTTGAGTAGTAAAGCAGCTGCCAAGCGGGTCGGTATCATTGAATAGTCGGCCATTATAGTTTCTCCTAGGGACATCTAGAAATTTCAAATACCCTCATTCATGGGCACAGGAGTATTCTGTCCCTTCGGTTCTGTTCCCATTGACCCCGGCGGCAACATGTCCAGAAGTCCAGGGGGAAAATCCTTTAATTGATCCTTTAATTTCTCTTGCTTTTCTTGGCGAATCAAGTCCTCCTTTTCTCTGTTGAGTTTATGGATGTTCCAGACTATATCCAAAGCGTCACCATTGAGCTCGTGTGCTTTCAAGCCCAACTCTTGCGCTTCTCCAATTGTAATACACCAACTATGATCTGCATATCCACTCGTCAACTCTTCACCAATTTTTTTAGCCTTCTCTCCGTGTCCTTGAAGCATCCTAGTAGAAAGGAGTTTCTCCACATATTCTCTTCCTACATCGAGCGACTTCTTAAAACTTCCAAGAGTGAGAGGAAACTGTAATCGTTGCATAAGTCCTTCAGCTAATTTTGAATTTCCATTGTTGAACTCATCTCGAATAAGTTGAAGAGTTGACTCTATATGAAGTGGAGAAAATCGCTCAACGCGTTGTTCTAATGGATTCATCTCCGTAATTTGCGGATCTAATGGTCCTAGTTCTGCCACAGGGGTCATAAGAATTTCATCACCCGCACATATTAAAAGAGTTGCTGCACTCTTTGCCCACCGTGGGATAATAAACGTTAGCTTCTCTTCACCATATCGACGAAATAAGAGTGCAAGATTGTACGCTGCATCAATATCTCCACCACCGGAATCAATAATAACATCTAAACTCTTGCACTTATATTCTGCCTCTCTTAATTCGTCGTATACTCTATCAACCAGAGTACTCCGTATACTGGCATCTCCAAGAAATAGCGGGAAACATTCTGAATTTCTGATATCCGCTAATTTTTTACGTGCATTATCAATATCTTTCTCAATAGAAGTCAGCGTTCTTTTTCGTTTTCTTGTTGATTTAGGTTTTACCATGCTATTCCTTCTCCTAACGCTTCCGCTCTACTAATCTTAGAATCTCGCTTCATATCGACAATGTGAAATACCCGGATTCGGCGTTTTAACGAGCGGTCGTATAGTTCGTTGTCAGAACCTCTTCGGGTTCCTTCGCAGCTAAGCGATACGCGTCAAGTCCCCGAGCCTTCCCCTTCGAATCGTCATAGACCTTTATGGCCACACGAACGCCCGGACGAGCCAGTTCAAGGTTGAGCATTTCGGTGTGCTCTTTTTCAGGCTTGGAAATCTTCCCATAATTCACACACACTTCGCTTGCGCGGATGCTTGTGCTCTAGAATCTATCAGTTCGTCAAGACCCCTAGTAGCTTGTTTGGGTGTTTAAACACAAATCAAATATACCTTTTTCCGTCCAAATCTCAACCTCGCCCTGCATTGTTCCCGCCCGATAGTGATGAAAGGCTTATTACTTCTCTTCCTCTGTCTAAAGCGCAGGCTTCCCCTCCTCAGGAAAGCCTGACCCCATCAATCGAGATCGCTCTCCCGCATGCCGCCGAACTTCCATTCCAGATCGAGCGGGAAATCCTCCGTCATCTTCTCGACATAGGCGAGCACGTCCTCGCGGCGGAAGCGTGCGCTCTTGAAGGAGGGGTGGTTCCCGGGCTGCCGGACGCCCGCGCGCGGGGGCGGACGGCGCAGGTAGACGGGCCGGAGGCAGGGGGCGTCGCTCGCGCAGTCCTCGGCGATGATGGCGTCGAGCGTGCGGTAGCTCTTGTAGCCGAGCACCCTGGCGAGCATGGGCTTGGTGAGAAACGCCTCTTCCTCGAGGATGCGGCGCGGGGTTCTCGGATCGAGCGGGGCGTGTTTCGTTCGCCTCTTGCGCCGCTTGCCCGCAGTCGTCTTGTCGCGGGGCTTTCCGGGCGGCATCAGACGAGCGCCTCTGTGAGCGGCGTGAGAGATACGTCGCGGCGGCGGGTTCTCCTGGCCCTGATGAGGGCGTCGGCGCGGGCGCGGGCGGATTCTACGTTCGGGAAGATGAGGCTTACGCTTCTCTCGCGTGCGAGGTCGCGGTAGACGAGAAGCGCCGCCTCTTCGGGGACGCCGAAGCCCTCGTCCACCAGATCGGCCGGCGAGCGCTCATGGGTTCCGATGAAGGAGACGGCCTCGTTCATGACGACGCCTCTCCCCGGAACAGATGCGGCGCACTGCCGATGCGGCGCAATACAAACCCGGATGACCCGCGCGGTCTTGAAGGTTCGTTGCCATAGGAGGGGGGCGCCTCGCGGGCGGTTCGAGACGCCGCGTTCGGTGGGGAAGAAGGTGGGGTTTCGCGGGACGGATCATCCGGGCAAGTCGAATTTCCGAAAATATAGATAAATTTAGATAAATTAGCGGGGTTTTTCGATAAATTCATGAAATTTCCTTTTATCTTAATAAAGTCATTAATTACAATAAAATACATGACCCATACCCCAGAGCTTGATGTTTATATTCAAACATCATGCACCGGAAATATATCTATATATAACTATTTTGTCAAGAAATTTATTCAAAAATAATTATTCGAGGGATACGACCGTACAAGTCATTGATCAGAAAGGATATATGGAGGGAGTCGGGTCAGTCGAGTTCCCTGCCCAGAAGATCGATGAAGCGCCTCACGCCGCCGTGGAGGGGCTTGTCGCGCCTGTGGACGAGGCCCAAAGGCCGGATGATGCGCTCCCCCTCGAAGGGCAGCACCGCCAGCGTGTTCATGGCCCGCTCATTATGAACCGCCGAACCGGGCAGAATACTCACCCAGGTGTCGATGAAGAGCGCTTCCTTGATGCTCTCCACGTTGTCGAACTCCATCACGACGTCCACGCCCACACCCGCCTTGCGCAAGACCCTGTCAATCGCGTTTCGTATAGCGAGATCGGCATCGAACGCCACGAAGGGCTCGCCCGCGAGGTCGGAAACCCTTACTGCGTGGCGAAATGCGAGTTGGTGCCCCGGATGCGAGACGAAGAACATGGGTTCCTCCTTGAAGGGCACGACCCGGAGCGCCTTGTCCCGCGGGGGGTAAGAGAGGATTCCGATGTCCGCCGTATCGTCCAGAACAGATTGCACCACTTTCTCGGGGTGGAGGCATTCAAGGCGAACACGCGCCTGGGGATACAGGGAGCGGAACCGCTGCATGTAGGCGCCCATCTGGTGAAGTCCCACCGAGTAGATGGCCGCGACGTGCACATGGCCGTGCACCTCGCCGATGCCGTGTGATATTTCCGCGCAAACCTGGTCGAATTCCCCCAGCATCTTTCGGCACGCCTCGTAGAAGCGCGCGCCTTCTTCGGTGATGCCGAAAGGCCGCTTGCTCCTGTCGAGCAACTCGACGCTCAAATCCCCCTCCAGCTGGCGAAGCGCCTGACTCGCCGCGGACTGGGTAACGCCGCTTTGAGCGGCACCCTTGGAAAAGCTTCTCTCCTGGATGATGCGGCAATAAAGCCTCAAGGTTTCGATGTTCATAAGAAAAGATTACAATATAAATAAATCTAATGCAATATATTAAAAATTTTAGTTTGTCTTATTTTTCAACGCGTGTTATACTCAATGTCCGTTTCATGGAAATCATCATGCGATGTCCATAAGACGCTCTCAGGAGTTCCCCGTGGAATGGGCAAACGGGGAGTTTTCCTGAAATTTCTCTCAGAATGAAAGCTGGTGAAACAATGAGAAAACCCTTACAAAAACAGGGTCTGTATGATCCTGCCTTCGAACACGACGCATGCGGCGTGGCCTTCGTCGTCGACATCAAGGGGCGAAAGTCCCACGACATCATCGAAAAATCCCTCACCATCCTACGCAACCTCTCCCACCGGGGTGCCACGGGTTCTGAAATCAACACAGGCGACGGTGCGGGGGTATTGATGCAGATACCCGACAAATTTCTGCGCAAGGCCTGTGAAGCCGAAAAAATCAAAATCCCGGAGGAGGGGCGCTACGGGGTGGGTTCGGTTTTTCTCCCCAAATCCCCGAACCAGGCAAACGAATGTGAGCAGATCTTCGAGTCCATCGTCTATGAAGAAGGCGCCGACGTTCTCGGCTGGAGGCCGGTGCCGAATGACCTTTCCTCGCTAGGCTCCACGGCGCGTGAAGCCGCGCCGCAATTACGACAGGTATTCATCGGCGGATTCGACGAATCCCTCGACTCCATGGGAATAGAGCGCAGGCTCTACGTCATCAGAAAGCGCGTGGAGCACGCGATTCGCGAGTCGGACATCCGCGACAGGGACGAGTTCTTCATTCCTTCGCTCTCTGCGCGCACTCTGGTCTACAAGGGGATGCTGACCGCAAAACAACTCGAGAACGTATACCCCGACCTCAAGGACCGGGACATGGAATCGGGTCTGGTGCTGATTCACTCGCGATTCTCGACCAATACGTTCCCGTCCTGGCCTCTGGCGCATCCATATCGCTACCTCGCCCACAACGGCGAGATAAATACCCTCCGCGGCAACATCAACTGGATGCGCGCCCGCGAGGCGCTTTGCGAATCGCCGCACTTGCCAGATCTGGAGAAAATCCTGCCCATCATCGTCGAGGGAGGAAGCGATTCCGCGATTTTCGACAACGTGCTGGAGTTTCTTTACATGGCCGGCCGGGAAATGGCCCACGCCGTGTTGATGATGATCCCCGAGCCCTGGGTTGGCCATGAGTCCATGAGCGAGGAGAGGAAAGCCTTCTACGAGTTCCACGCCAGCCTGATGGAGCCTTGGGACGGGCCCGCCTGCATCGCGTTCTCAGACGGCTCGGTCATCGGCGCCGCATTGGACAGAAACGGCCTCCGGCCCGCCAGATACTACGTCACGCATGACGATTTGCTCGTCATGGCTTCGGAGGTGGGCGTTCTCGACATCCCGCCGGAAAACGTGAAGCTCAAAGAACGCCTCCATCCAGGGCGTATCCTACTCGTGGACACCGAAGAGGGTCGAATCGTCGATGACGAGGAAATCAAATCACGCTACGCCTCCGAGCACCCATACAGGGAATGGCTGGACGCGCATCTGCTGCATCTCGACAAGCTGCCCGACTCTCCGAAGCTTCCCGAATCTGACCACCAGAGCATCCTGGAAAGACAAAAAGTTTTCGGCTACACGCAGGAGGACTTGCGTTTTTTCATCGGCCCGATGGTGAACCTGAAAAACGATCCCACAAGCTCAATGGGCAACGACGCGGCGCTAGCCGTTCTCTCGAACCGCCCACGCATCTTGTACGATTATTTCAAGCAACTCTTCGCCCAGGTTACGAATCCACCCATCGACGCCATACGCGAAGAAATTATTACGCAAGTATCCTCGACTATCGGGCCGGAGAAAAATCTGCTCGCTCCCGGGCCGGATTCATGCCAGCAAGTCCAGCTCGATTCCCCCATCCTCAGCAACGAGGATTTCTACAAGCTCGCCCATATCCGGCAGCCGGGCTTGAAGGCTGTCACGCTGCCCATTCTCTTCCGGGCCGAGGACGGCCCGGCCGGCCTCAAGCAGGCGATGGACGATCTGTGCAGAAAGGCCAGCCGTGCTATTGAGCAGGGCTACAGCTTCATTGTGCTGTCTGACCGCGGCGTGTCTAAGGATTACGCACCGATTCCTGCGCTTCTCGCCACCGCCGGCGTCCACCACCACCTGGTGCGGGAAGGAACGAGAACGCGCATCGGGCTTCTCCTCGAAACGGGCGAAGCACGGCAGGTGCATCACATGTGCCTGCTACTCGGTTTCGGGGCCGAGGCCATCAATCCCTATCTCGTCTTCGAGACCATCGACGACATGATCCGAAACGGACTCCTCGATAACTTCGAATCCGATACGGCCAAGAAGAACTACATCACCGCGCTCAACAAGGGCATCCTCAAGGTAATGTCGAAAATGGGTATATCCACGATCCAGTCGTATCGCGGCGCGCAGATATTCGAGGCCATCGGCTTGAAGCGCGATTTCGTGAAGAAATACTTCACCTGGACGGCCTCGCGCATTGGTGGAATCGGAATCGACGTTGTGGCCGAGGAAACCTTGAAGAGGCTGAAGAACGCCTTCCCCGAGAGACCCGTGGGTTCTCAGGAACTCGAAGGCGGCGGAGACATCCAGTGGCGACGGGACGGGGAATTCCACCTGTTCAATCCCGAAACTGTCTTTAAGCTCCAGCACTCCACGATGTCGGGGCGGTATGAGATTTTCAAGGAATATACCGACAAGGTAGACAACCAGAACAAGCATCTGGCCACGCTGCGCGGGCTTCTGGACTTCCGCTGGGCGGAAAACCCCATCCCCATCGAGGAGGTGGAGCCGGTCGAGGAGATCATGAAGCGCTTCAGCACAGGAGGCATGTCCTACGGCGCTTTGAGTTCAGAGGCCCATGAGACGCTGGCCATCGCCTTGAACCGCATCGGCGGAAAATCCAACTCGGGTGAAGGCGGGGAGGACGCGAATCGCTACACGCCCGACGAGAACGGCGATTTCAGGCGAAGCGCCGTCCATCAAGTGGCGTCGGGACGCTTCGGGGTGACGAGTGAATATCTCGTCAACTGCACCGATCTGCAAATCAAGATGGCCCAGGGCGCCAAGCCCGGCGAGGGAGGCCAACTCCCCGGCCACAAGGTCTATCCATGGATTGCCAAGACCAGGCACTCCACGCCCGGCGTGGGACTCATCTCCCCACCGCCGCACCACGACATCTATTCGATCGAGGACCTGGCGCAGTTGATCTACGACCTCAAGAACTCGAATCCTCAGGCGGACGTTCATGTGAAGCTCGTCTCAGAAGTAGGCGTCGGCACCGTGGCGGCGGGCGTCTCAAAAGCCCATGCCGACACCATCCTCATCTCGGGGCACGACGGCGGAACGGGCGCCTCGCCCATCACGAGCATCCTCCATGCGGGCACCCCCTGGGAATTGGGACTGGCCGAAACGCAACAAGTTCTCGTTCTCAACAGACTGCGCGACCGGGTGGCGGTCCAAGTGGACGGGCAGATGAAGACCGGGCGCGACGTCATCGTGGGCGCTCTGCTGGGGGCGGATGAATTCGGATTTTCGACTGCGCCGCTCGTGGTGATGGGCTGCATCATGATGCGCGTGTGCCACCTAAACACCTGCCCCGTCGGAGTCGCCTCCCAAGACCCGAAGCTGCGCGAGAAATTCGACGGGAAGCCCGAGTTCGTGGAGAACTTCTTCCGCTTCGTCGCCGATGAAGTGCGCGAATACATGGCCAGGCTCGGCTTCCGCACGATGGAGGAGCTGATCGGGCGTGTAGACAGGCTCGACACCAAAAAGGCGGTGAACCACTGGAAAGCGAAGGGTCTTGATTTCTCGGCCATCCTCCACAAGCCTGACGCCGGACGTGACGCGGCGATGCGACAGATTACCAGACAGGACCACGGCCTGGAGCGCTCACTCGACAGGCGGGAGCTGCTGCCCCGCTGCAAGGATGCGATCGAGAACAAAACGCCGGTTTCCTTCGAGCTTCCCATCCGCAACACGCACCGGACAGTGGGCACCATCACGGGTTCCGAGATAACGCGCAAGCATGGTGGGGAGGGCCTGCCGGAAGATACCATCCGCATTCACTTTACTGGCTCCGCCGGGCAGAGCTTCGGCGCCTTCATACCCAAGGGAATGACCCTCTCGCTCGAGGGCGACGCCAACGACTACATGGGCAAGGGACTCTCGGGCGGGAAGCTTATCGCCTATCCCCCCAAGGGGGCGGGCTTCGTACCGGAGGAGAATATCATCATCGGAAACGTGGCGCTCTTCGGCGCCACCTCGGGCGAGGCGTATTTCCGAGGCGTGGCCGGCGAGCGGTTCTGCGTGAGGAACAGCGGCGCGCACACGGTGGTGGAGGGCGTAGGAGACCACGGCTGTGAATACATGACGGGCGGCCGCGTCGTCATCCTCGGTAGAACCGGCAGGAACTTCGCCGCGGGCATGTCGGGCGGCGTCGCCTACGTGCTCGATGAGACGGGTGATTTCGCCAGGCTCTGCAACATGGAAATGGTGGATATCGAACCGCTGCAGGCGCCCGACGACGTCGAGGAAGTGAAAGACCTCATCAAGAATCACATCGAATATACGGACAGCGCGCGGGCCAGAAAGATTCTCGACACCTGGGAGGCGCACCAGCCGCAATTCGCCAAAGTGATGCCCCGCGACTACAAGCGCGCGCTCATGGCGATTGAAGAGGCGAAAGAAAAAGGCATCCCGTGGGAGGAAGCCGTGATGGAGGGAGCTCATGGGTAAGCCGACGGGATTTGTGGAATTCGGCAGAGAAGCGCCCAAAACGAGGCCCGTGGAAGAGCGTGTCAACGACTGGGACGTCGTCTATCTCCCCACACCGCACGAGACGCTCCAGCGCCAGGGTGCGCGGTGCATGGATTGCGGCATTCCCTTCTGCCATGAGGGATGCCCGCTGGGAAACCTGATACCCGACTGGAACGATCTGGTCTACCGCGATTTGTGGAAAGACGCCATCGATCGGCTCCATGCGACGAACAATTTCCCCGAGTTCACCGGCTGGCTCTGCCCGGCTCCGTGCGAGGATTCCTGCGTTCTCACGATCAACGACTCTCCCGTAACGATCAAGGAGATCGAAAAATCCGTCATTGAGCACGCCTTCGAACAAGGCTGGGTGAAGGCAACCCCGCCTGCAGTGCGCACCGGCAAGAAAGTCGCCGTCGTGGGTTCTGGGCCTGCGGGACTGGCCGCCGCCCAACAACTCAACTGGGCGGGGCACCATGTGACCGTATTCGAGCGCGACGATAAACTCGGCGGCCTCATGCGCTACGGCATACCCGACTTCAAGATGGACAAGACCTACATCGACCGCCGCACGCAGCAGATGGAAGAAGAAGGCGTGACGTTCCGCGTGAACGCGAACGTGGGCGTCGACCCCAAGGTCTCCGAATTACAAGAGGAATTCGACGCAATCGTGCTGGCGGCTGGCGCTCTGCAGCACAGGGATCTGCAGATTCCGGGCCGTGAGATGGAAGGCATCTATTTCGGCATGCGCTACCTCACCATGCAGAACCGGAGGCTCGCTGGCGAGGATATACCGGATGAGGAGTTCATTACCGCGAAGGACAAACACGTAGTCGTCATCGGCGGCGGCGATACGGGGGCGGACTGCGTGGGCACCGCGCACAGGCAGGGGGCGAAATCCGTCCGGCAGTTCCAGTATCACCCGCGTCCCCCGGACAAGCGGGACCCGCTGAGCGACCCCTGGCCGAACTACGCGAACATTTTCCGCACCGCGCCCATGTATGAAGAGGGCGGGGAGCGCATTTTCCAGATTCAAACCCGCCAGTTCCTGGGCGAAAACGGCCGCGTCAAGAAAATCGATACCGTAAAGGTGAACGAATCCCATGGCGAGAACGGAAGAGTCGTCTTCACCGAGATTCCAGGCACGGAAGAGGAAATCGATGCGGACCTCGTTCTCCTGGCGATCGGCTTCCATGGTCCCGACTGCCATCCCCTGCTCAATGATCTGGCGCTCGAGCGCACGGGACGCGGCGCGGTGAGCCGCGATGAGCAATGGATGACGAGCGCGTCCGGCGTCTTCGTTGCGGGCGACATGATGCGTGGCGCATCCCTGGTGGTGTGGGCGATAGCGGATGGACGCTCCTGCGCCCGCGCCGTGGACGAATACCTGATGGGAGAATCCTACCTGCCCGCCCCGCTGGATTAGGGCACACGGACGCTAGCCGAATTCCAACAAAATCCCCTCTCGTAACAGCGCCTCCAAGGTGAGCAAAAGGCTTATTTGAACGAACAGATAATATAGTTGACACATCTGGTATTCCAGTTTATTGTTGGCGTAATGCGAATGCAATACGAATATTGCGCGAACGGAGTGTAATCATGACTCAAGAAATCCTCACCGCAATCGCCAACCTCGAAGAAAAAACAACTACAGCCATTGCCAAGCTCGACGAAAGAACAACCAATGCATTTTCAGAAGTAAGGAGCGAGGTTGCTGCTTTCAGGAAAGAAAACAACCGGAGATTCGAGTCTATAGACCAGCAATTCGAGTCTATTGAGCAACGGTTCGAGGGGATGGACCAGCGGTTCGTGTCTATTGACCAACGGTTCGAAGGGATGGACCAGCGGTTCGAGGGGATAGACCAACGGCTCGAAGGGATGGACCAGCGGTTCGAGTCTATTGAGCAACGGTTCGAAGGGATAGACCAGCGGTTCGAGGGGATAGACCAACGGCTCGAAGGGATAGAGCAGCGGCTCGAGGGGGTGGAGCAACGGCTCGACAAACTCGAAACGGAGATGGGAGAAGGCTTCGAACTTCTCGATGGGCGTATGGTGAGTCTGGAGGCGAAAGTTGAAGCCCTCAGAGAAAACAAGGAGTGGGAGTAAGAAAATTGTCAAGATATCTTGTCCGGAATACAGCGCACACATAAGGAGCCTTATACCCGCATCTATCGATGCGTAGGCCAGGTCCTTCATCCATCATGCTGCACGGGAACCGAAAGGGGAGCCCATAGACTCTCCTCTTTTTTTATCGCTCCCGATTCAGACCATCATGCAGATAGCAATTTCAAGACAAAACCCGGCGAAATTGAGCTCCGACGGGCATGGTATTTAATCTCTATTCTGTTGCGGAACTGCCTGAAAAAACCATAACGCCCTAATTCGCCAGCGCCTTGTTCTTGATGGGCTGGATGGCGAACACCTCTTGCTTGTTCGTATCCACCATCACCTTCACGGCGTGCATCTGCTTGGCGCCGAAAACTTGAAGCGCGCGCACGTTCGACGCTTTTTTCGATAAGGGACGCGTGATCTGGTACTTGTGGCTGTCGCCATAAATCAGCAGGACCGGCTTTTTGAACGCGGCGGCCGCTTTGATCAGCGCGTCGCCGAACCGTTTGAATCCCGATGCGCCCGAGAACGCTTCTTTTTTCGCTCTGAAAAACCCGGGATTGAACATGTCGGCGTGAATCGCGAGCACGAGCGCCTTGGCGTTCGCGGCGGTGGCCTTATCAAAGCCCGCGTTCAGCCAGGCGACGTTCGCCTTATCACGCGCAAAGAACTCCGCGATGGCGCGCCTGTCGCGCACCTCGAAGTTGTTGTTCGAACCCACGACGTGCGCCACCACGAAATGAACACCCTCTTTCACAAAACGCGCGTTCTCGGGATATGCGGCATATTCCTTGATCAGGTCCGACTGGCGTTCGAGCTTCATGCGCACCTTGCCGAGCGAGCGCGGGCCGTGGGAGAAGTAGTGCTTCCGCAAGAAGGCGAGCCTCTCAATCGGATCGAAGCGGCCGGCCTTCTTGCGGTGGCAATCGGTCCATTCGTTGTCGCCGGGCGTATAGACGAGCGGGGCGTCGAAGGTGTTCATGAAATTGAGTTGGTCCAGCAGCATCTTGTCCGAGCACGGGGTGGAGCCTGATTTCGTGTCCCCGATATGGATCGTGAAGGCGGGTTTCAGGGTGTTCACCTGACCGATCAACGTCTTGAAGGGTGCATAAACCTTCGCGGGCTTGCCGTATGGCATGTCGCCGAGCGCCACGAACGTGAAGGGTTTATCGGCCGAGGCGGCGCCTGCCGTCAGCGCGATCAGCGTCGTCGCGCCGAGCAACGCGCTAAGGCATCTCTTTAAGATTGAAGCGGTATTTTTCATCGAGTCCATCCCATCCGTCTCCTATGGATTACAAGTAAAGATTAGCATCTCCCAAGGCTCAAGAAGACGCCTGCCAATAGCTGGAGCACGCACTCCATTCGGAAGCCTGATTTTGCACTCACACTCGTGGTTCGCGACGAGATGAAATATAGAGAAAATTTCTTCGGGAGGTGTTACAAACAGGTGGCGATTCTATGTATTTTCGATAAAACGAGGGTGGATGGTCGCGTCCCCGCGCCGAAACCTACCTCCGCCAGCCCAGCCTGTCCGCGATGCGCAGGACGATGTCCGAGCGGTTGAGCGCGTAGACGTGGAAATGACAGACGCCCAGTTCCATCAACTCCCAAATCTGGAACGCCGCCAGGTCGGCCGCGCTTTCCTGAAAGGCCTCGGGGTCATTCTCGTAGGGAGCCAACGCATCGACGACGCTTCTCGGTACGCTCGCCCCGCATTTTTTTGCAAACCGCTGGACCTGGCCCAGGTCGCGCACGGGCAGTATGCCGGGCGACAGGGGAATCCCCACGCTCCGCATCGCCATCTGCTCCCTGAACCGCTCCCAGACGTGCGCTTCAAAGAAAAACTGCGAAACCGCGTAGGCGGCCCCTTCATCGACCTTGCGGACGAAGTGATCCATATCCTTGGCTTTATCGGGCGTTTCGGGGTGACCCTCGGGATAACACGCCACGCCGATGGAGTGGAGTCCGTCAAATTTACAGAGCCAGCGCACGAGATCCGCGGCGTAGCGGAATCCGCCGGCCACGGCCTCTTCACGCGTCATGCCCTCGGGGATGTCTCCACGAAGCGCGAGGATATCGCGCACCCGGTTATCCTGGTACACCTCCATCAGGCGCGAGATTTCCACCTCGTTCGCGCCCACGCAGGTGAGGTGCGCCACCACGCGGCGCGGATAGCGGCGGGCCAACTCCAGCACGAGTTCGAGCGTGCCCTCCTGCGTGGAGCCGCCCGCTCCGTATGTCACCGAGATGAAGGCGACGTCCATCGCGTCATATATGGCCGCCACCTCGCGCAGGGTGCGCTCCAGCGCCTTGCGCCCCTTGGGCGGATAGAGCTCGATGGATATGCTCACTTCCTCGGAGACGATGCCATCAATGACGGCTGACAACCCGTTCACCACTTCCCTGCTCCCTCAAGTGGACGCCGGCAGTATGCGAGACGTAAAAAAACGGGCGCGGGGCATGTCCACCCCGCGCCCAGAAACACGAACTCCAAAACAGGCCTAGCCCAGACCCTCGACCGCCGCAAAGAGCTTATCGTCGTCCGGCTTCTCGGGAGGAGCGGCTGTCACTTCCATATAGGCGACGTTCCCGTCCTTGTTGACGAGAACGACCGCGCGGTTGCTGAACCCCTTGTCGTTCAGAAAACCGTAGGCCGCGCACGTTCCCTTGCCGAAGAAGTCGCTCAGCAACGGGAATTCGATGCCGTATTTCTCGGCCCAGGCGGCGTGCGCGAACGGGCTGTCCACGCTGATGCCGATGACCTCACAGTCGGCGGCATCGAACTTCGCCTTCTCCGCCTGATAGGCCGGCAGCTGCTCGCTGCACACGGAGGAAAAATCGAACGGATAGAAGCAAAGCAGAACGTTTTTCTTTCCGCGAAAATCGCTCAGCTTGACCGTATCGCCCTCGGCGAGGGTTCTCGGCAATTCAAAATCTGGCGCTGCATCACCAACGCTCAAAGCCATGATATCGCCCCCTTATTTAGCGGCCGCGAAGCGCGCGGCGACGTCGTCCCAGTTTACCACGTTCCACCATGCGGCGACGTAGTCGGGACGGCGGTTCTGATAGTTGAGGTAATAGGCGTGTTCCCACACGTCCACGCCGAGAAGCGGCACGTAGCCCTCGGTGCGTACGCTCGTCTGGTTGGGCATCTGCTTGATCTCGACGCTGCCGGAACCCTGCTTCGTGCACAGCCACGCCCAGCCGCTTCCCTGCACGGTCACCGCCTTGGTCGAGAAGTCAGCCTTGAAAGCCTCAAAATCGCCGATGGCCGCCGCCAGTTCGCCGCTCGGCTCGCCGCCGCCGCCGGGGCTCATGTTCTTCCAGAAGATGCAGTGGTTGTCGTAGCCGCCGCCGTTGAAGTTCAGGCCGCCCTGATCCGGCGAGAGGTTGCCGAGAATGTCCTCGATGCTCTGGCCTTCCAGGTCCGTGCCGGCGATGGCGTTGTTCAGGTTCGTGAGGTAGGTGTTGTGGTGCTTGGTGTGGTGAATCTCCATCGTGCGCGCGTCGATGTGCGGCTCGAGAGCGCTGTAGTCATAATCGAGAGCGGGAAGTTCGAATGCCATTTCGTTTTCTCCTTGATGGGAATGGAATGTTCCGATTCAGGTGGTCAAAATCAAACTACCGGGGCAGCGGCCCCGAAAATCATTAAAACCAGGCCTGCTCGCATGGAAGGCGACGAACGAGACCTTGCCGGAAAACTTTACATTTTTGCGCAAACATAAAGATTTTGGCCCTGGTTCACAAGCGCGCGTATTCTACTTTCAGGGATCGGCCCCCGTCAAATCTCATCCTGAGCGGCATCCACTCGAGTATCGCCTATTCGGGCGCGTCCATCTTCTGGATCTGGTCGAAATCGCGGTAGAGAAGCGTCAGGTCTTCCTCTATCATCCCGCGATCTACGGCCTTTCTCAAAAACGAGAGCGTATGCTCGGCGAGCTCGATGTCCGCGCCGCGTTTTCGCCCGATCCCGACGGCGAGGCCGACGTCTTTTTGCAGGTTGTAGATGCGCGCCTGGCCGTTCCACGTGCCCGAGAGGATGTTGTTCGGAAAACGATGCCGGGTCGCGTAGCTGTACGCCGTCGATGCGTTGAAGATGTCGATCATGTCCTCGACGCGCATCCCGAGGCGCTCGACGAGGCGCGCCCCCTCGCAAGTGGCCAGGAACGTCGTGTGGAGCACCATGTTGTGGATGAGCTTCATCGTGTGGCCCGAACCCAGCGCGCCCAGATGGAAGGTGTGATCCACGAAGGGTTTGAGATAGCGCCTCGTGCGCTTTAAGAGTTTCTCGTCTCCTCCGATCATGAGCGTCAGCTTACCTTCCAGGATGTTGCCGGGGCCGCCGCTCATGCCGGCGTCGAGATAGCCCAGTCCCGCGCGCTCGGCTCGCCTGGCGAGGCGCTTGGTCTTCGCCGGGTCCGAAGTCGTAAGGTCGTAGATGACGAGACCTTTTTTCGGGTTTTTGAGCAGTCCGTCTTTTCCCTTGAAGCACGCCGCTATCTCACTTGAGGAGGGAACGACGAAGAAAACGACCGCGCAGGACTCCCCTATTTCACGGGGCGTGGCAACCGTGACGCCCTCTGTTTCCTCGAACGGTTTCCGCCTTTCCTCTGAGACGTCCCAGAGCATCAAGGGCATATTCGCCCCGATGAACCGCTGCGCCACGGGATTCCCCATGCGTCCCAGGCCGATGACGCCCACGCTATTTCGTTTCGCCATGAAACACCTCGGATGGAGTAACCGGAAAAAAATTTGATGGAGCCGACGACCGGACTTGAACCGGTGACCTGCTGATTACGAATCAGCTGCTCTACCTGTCTGAGCTACGTCGGCAAGAAGGAGCATGCAACCCTGGTGAGGTTCCGCGTTCCCCATGAGGGTGGTATTGAACACACCGCCCCCGCCTTCGTCAAGCGTAAAGAAGGCCGGGCGGCCCGAACCCGGGATCCGCCGCTGTCTCGATCTGGTTTGTAGGCTTGACTTACGAGCCGACGCATCGTAAACCTCTTTTCTCCTTGTGCCGCTAGCTCAGCTGGTAGAGCAACGGACTTTTAATCCGTAGGTCCAGGGTTCGAGTCCCTGGCGGCACACTACAAACCACCCCGAATCCGTTCGGGTTTCATAGTGTTTCTCACAGGAACGCCCGGTCGATAGCATTTGAAGCCGGGCGTTTTTGCGGGCAAGGAGCCCGCCCGTAGACGGGGGAGGCCGGTTCGAGCGCCTGAAGGCCAGCCCGCTCCCGCATCACCACGATGGAGACCGAACATGGACGACGCCGAGAAGAAGGCCCTGATCGAGAAGACCGTCGCCGACCGCGGCTGGGTGCTGCCCGAGCAGGAGTTCTACATCAACAAAGACCCCGAATACCATGTGCGCCAAAGCGCGCTCTATAACCACGTCATCAAGCGCGAGGGCGCGCTGTCCGAGAAGATGCGCGAGCTCATCATCATCACCGCCCTATGCGTGCGCCTGCCGGGCACGGAGGTGGAGACTTACGTCAAAAACCACATCCACCGCGCGCTGGACCTGGGCGCGAGCGAAGATGAGATATTCGAGGCCGTGCAATGCCTGATCTTTCCAGCCGGCGGCCCCTCGCTGATGATGGGCATCAAATGCCTCCGCGCCGTCCTTGAGGAGCGGAAGGCTTAAGCTTTTTTTCGATACTCCTGGGGGACACAACACATGGACAGAAGCATCTGGGCGACCTGGTACGATCTGCCGAAAGAAGACGAGGCGGAATACAACGACTGGCTGCACCACACCCACATCAAGGACGCGCTCAAACGCCCCGGCTACATGTGGGCGGCGCACTACGAGCTCGTGGACAGGGAATCGCCCAAATCCAAGAAAAAAGACCACCTGGCCTACACGGATGACCCCTCGATCCCGAATGGCACCGAGTTTTTGCTCTTATTCGGAGGAACGAGTGCGGAGGTGTTCCTGAGTCCCAACCCGGCGCAGCTTGCAGAAACCTATTCCGATGGGACGAAGGCGATGATCTCGAAAAGAATCGGCGAGCGCACGGGCATCTTCACCGAAGTCGACCGGGTGAACGGCCCCGCCGCCGACACCCGCGCCCTGGGCGGCGTGCCCGCGCCGATAGTACAGATGGGCACGTTCAACTGCTTTACGCCCGAGGATGATTTTGACCTGAGTTCGTGGTACGCGCAGGACCGCCTGCCCGCGATGAAGTACATGCGCGGCTGCGTGGGCACGCGCAAGCTGGTCTCCGTGGCGGGATGGGCGAAGCACAGCATATTTTATGAGTTTGTTTCGCTGGAAAAAGTCCTCGAGCACTTCCCGCGCGCGGATAAGCTCTTCCCGGGCGAGAACGACTGGTCGTACCACGTGTGCCAGCGCCTGCTCCACACGCCCGGCTCGCCGACGCGCGGCAAGCGCATCTGGCCGCCGGTAGAGTGAGCAAGGAGGCGCAAGAATGAATTATATGAAACCTATCCAGGTCGACGAAGCCGAAGGCGAGGCCGCGAAACTATTCAAAGGCGTGACGAAGATGCTCGGCCGCGTGGCGAACTCCTTCGCCGTCATGGCCTACCAGCCTCACGTCGCCAAGGTCATCCTGCCGCTCACCGTCACCCTCATGCGTGAGGGGCTGGGTACGGTGCTGTCCACCAAGATCAAGGAAATCGCCGTCATCAAGACGAGCCATCTGAACGGGTGCGACTACTGACTCGGGCACAACACGGCGCTCGGTCGAGACGCCGGAGTCACCGAAGAGCAGGTGCAGGAAATCTGCTCGGACGCCTATATGGATTCCGAAACGATGAGCCCAAGGGAAAAGGCAGCCGTCCTGTGGGCGGAGCACGTGACGAAGAACACCGCCAAGACGCGCGACGACGTTTTCGAGGAGGTGCGGCGCCACTTCGATGACCAAGAATTCGTGGAACTCACCATGGTCATCACCTATTTCAACATGAGAAACCGCTTCCAGGACGCCCTGCGCATTCCGCTCGATGAGCCGAAAACGATATCGGGCATCACCATCGGACGCAGGCAGGACCCCGAGAATCTCAAGAACTACCTCGCCGACGTCGTGGCGGGGTGGCCCGAGAGTTTCCCGGGGCCAGAGAAGGGCGAGAAAGGGGAGCATGTTCGATGAGCGAAAAACCCGATTTCGTCT
>LXNJ01000409.1_pt1 | contig 30808 bp, 21 predicted proteins | sample 809081 | NCBI WGS metagenome assembly LXNJ01 (sample SAMN04870510, study PRJNA318959) | sponge metagenome | biome: sponge; feature: marine sponge reef; material: water | host: Petrosia ficiformis | place: Greece: Milos, Mediterranean Sea | collected 2013-05-29 | depth 5-7 m | reverse complement strand
GAGGTGGACGACAGGGGGGTGCTGCGCTTCCTCAACCCGCTGGGGGTGCCCATGCCCGTGGCACCCGATCCTCCAGACATCGGCACGTTGCTGCCTCGCAGCGGTCTGGCGGGGCCTGCGGTAGACGGCGAGGCAGTTCCACCGCCGGACTACGGCCTGGCCCGCTGGCACGGGCGCGCGGATATCAGCCCCTGGGCCGGCACCACCCTGTGGCACGGCGAGCGCATCGACTGGGCCTGGGCCCTCGACTGGTTCTGCAACGAACAACAACGATGCTGAACGTTATTGGATGCTTAACATTAATGTTAAGTATCGGACGGGGCCCAGCGCGGTCAGCTGCCCCGGTGCCGCTTCTCCAGGTACACCGGCAGGTACAGCAGCCCGAAGAAGACCGCCGCAAGCAACTCGAGCTTGAGCAGATACCACGGCCACGGGAGGAAGATGAAGGGGGACGCGGTGTCCGGGACCGTGCACAGATACATGTAGTTGCTGTCCAGGAGCAGGTTCACGGGCGTCAGGACCACGGCCATGACGTTCAGCGCGACGAACGCACGCACCAGCGACCGGAACGTGGGCCGCATCCCCAGTCCGAGGGTGGCGAACAGCGCCGCGGCAACGATCCCTCCGTGGGAAATGAAGTACTGGAAGAAGAGGTAGTGTGGGAGACCCTCCGACAGCTCCGGCGTCACCATGGCGTTCGTGGCGCCCGCCAGCCCCCAGAAGTAGACGAGTTCGAAGGTCCAGCGCTGGCGGAAGAGCAGCATCGCCGCTGACAGCAGTATGGTCATGCCGCAGACGTGGAGCGGCAGGTGCTCGCGGACGAACACCTCGCCGCCCTCCGTCATGTACCTGTAGATCCAGCCCACGGACTGGTTGACCAGCAGCACGACGGCCAGGCCGATGCACAGGCCACGCGTGACGCGAGGCGAACCCGACCGCCTCGCCACGACCGTCATCGCGGCGGAAACCGCCGCAGTCAGCACTATGGCCGTGATGTGGGGCAGGCCGAAGAGCTGGAAAGGAGGGGCGGACATCGCCCCAAGCTAACGGCCCCGCTCGCGCCCGCGCACGGCTGCGGGGTCGGATCCCCCACCCACGTGCCCCGCCCGCCCATCGCGGCCACCCGGAACCCGAGCCGGTGCCGGGCGGCGAAGCGCAGCGCCTTGTCCTGGACCACGCCGCCGCCGATGCAGCGTGCCCGGTCCCAGCTCACGGTGGCGAGCGGCACCAGGCCCCGGTTGCGGCGGGGATCCGCGGGAAACACCCCGTCGACGTCCTTGACCAGGCGGATTTCGGCCGCGCCGACGGCGTGACCCAGGAAGAGTGCGGTCAGGTCGGAGCCTCCGCGCCCGAGCAGCGAGGGCGCGCCGGTTGCGTCGACACCCACGAAGCCGGGGACGACGAGCACGTCCGAGCAGGCGAGGGCGGCCGCGATCCGCCGAGTGTCCACGCCGACGGGTTCGGCATCCCGGAGCGCACCGCGGGTGCGTAGCGACAACTGCCCGGCGGTGAGCCCCGTCGACGAAACGCCGGCGGCGGCCAGCGCGATCCGCAGAAGCGCCACCGACGCCTCCTCCCCCGTGGCGAGGAGAGCGCCGACGAGCGCGTCCGGAGGCTCGGCCGCAACCGCCTTGGCGGTGTCGAACAGGGCGTCGGTCGTGCTGCCCATGGCCGACACCACGGCAATCACCTTGTGGCCGCGCGCCACCTCCTCGCGCACGTGTTCGCCGACGCGCCGATAGCCCTCCGGCGCGGCGAGCACGGACGACCCGAACTTGACCACGTGCAGCGGCTTCTTCGCCGCCGCCACCGCGGTCACGCCGCCTGGCACACGACCTCCTCGGCGCGGCAGAGCGCGCGCTCCAGGTCGGCCACCAGGTCGTTCGCGGACTCGATCCCGACCGACAGCCGCAGCAGACCCTCGCGGATCCCGGCGACGATCTGGGCGTGCTGGTCCATCGATGCGTGCGTCATCGTCGCGGGATGGGCGACCAGGCTTTCCACGCCCCCGAGCGACTCGGCCAGCGCGAAGTGCTCGAGCCCGTCGACGAACGCCTCGACCGCCTCGCGCCCACCCTTCAGCTCGAACGAGATCAGGCTGCCCCATCCCAGTTGCTGCCGGCGCGCGGTCTCGTGGCCGGGATGCCCCGCCAGGCCGGGGTGGTTCACCCGGGAGACGACATCGCTGCCCGTGAGGAAGTCGACGACGCGGAGCGCGTTCTCCTCGTGCGCGCGCACCCGGGCGTGCAGCGTCCGGATGCCGCGCAGGGTCAGGTAGGAGTCGAAGGGCGCACCGGCCACGCCCATCGCGTTGGTCCACCACGCCACGTCCTCGAACAGCTCCTCGTCCGCCGCGATCACCGCGCCCCCGACCACGTCGCTGTGCCCGTTCAGGAACTTCGTGGTCGAGTGCACGACGAGATCCGCGCCGAAGTCGAGCGGCCGCTGGTTGACCGGTGACAGGAAGGTGTTGTCCACCACGCACACGGCGCCGATTTCCCGCGCCAGGCGTGTCCACGCCTCGATGTCGGTGATCCGCAGCAGCGGATTGCTCGGCGTTTCGATCCAGATCATGCGCGGCCGCATCGCCCGTGCGCGCGCCCTGGCTCCCGGCGCCGTCTGGTCCAGGAAGCGGACCCTGTAGGACCCGCGCGCCGCCTCGGCCGAGAAGAGCCGATGGCTGCCCCCGTAGCAGTCGTGGGGCGCCAGCAGCAGATCGCCGGCGCTTAGCAGCCGCGTGACGACCGCGATTGCCGACATGCCCGAAGAGGTGATCACCGCACCGCATCCGCCCTCCAGTTCGGCGATGGCCTCGGCGGCGAGGTCGCGGGTGGGGTTTCCGCTCCGCGTGTAGTCGTACCGGGCGTACACCCCGGGCGACTCGAAGTAGAAGTTGGACGACAGATGGATGGGCGGCATGACCGACCGGTGGCCCGGGTCGGCCCCGAGTCCGGCACGCACCGCGCGGGTGACGTGCGATGGGCCGGGACGCGCGTTTGCGAGGCCGGGACGCAGACAGTCGGGAACGTCCGGGGGCGTGCCGTTGGCGGAGTCTGTGAGCGTGTCGCTGCGGTTCATCGGGATGCCTCCTCATGGGTAAGGCCCGAGGTGATCTGCCGTGCGACTTCCCCTGTTTCCTTGAGGAAGCCGTCATGACCGAACAATGACGGGATGATGACGTGAGGTACGGGGGATCGTCCCTGCCGCCTGGCGAGTTCGTCGACCAGCCAGGGCGGAACGAGTACATCGGTGTCGAACGAGACGAGGAGCGCGGCGGCCGGAAGCGATCCGGGACGCGTGCCGTGGAGGTCGATCGACTCGGAAAGCGCCAGAAAGCGGTCCGTGTCGAAGACCCGGGCGAAGGCCGTCCCGCGGGAATCCAGGTACTCCTCCACCGGGAACCTCGACGGGCGCCCGCCGGGGGCGGGGGTCCCGGGCGTGAGGGCGAAGGGCGAGAAGCGGGCTTCGAATTCGTCGATGCTCCGGTAGGTGGTCATCGCGAGGGCGCGGGCGAGGGCCAGGCCCCGCGCGGCGTGACCGGTTTCGGCGCCCAGCGTGGCGGCCGCGCGCTGTACGGTGCGCACGGCGGTGGCCATGGGATGGGTCCGATGGGCGGCGCCGAGGGCGACCAGCTTCGATACGCGCCCGGGGAAGAGTTCGGCGAAGGCGAGGGCGACCATGCCGCCGTAGGAGGCGCCGACCAGCGAGGTCGACGCGATGCCGAGGTGATCGAGCACCGCCGCGAGGGCCCGCGCCTGATCGTGGGTTGTCACCGGGCGGAGGACCTGACCCTCGCAGGGGCCGCCGAGAAAATCCATGCCGATGAGCAGCCGGCGTGCCGGGTCGAGGGCGCCGCCCTCTTGCACCACCCCCCTCCACCAGCCCGGCTCGGGGTGCGCTGAAGTCGGCGCGAGGTGCCGCCCCGCGGAGATCCCGCCCAGGACTACCGTCGGCGCGTGGTCGGGACCGACGGCCTCGAAGTCCACCGGTACGGTCCGCGGGCCCAGATGGTCGAAGTCGATGCGGGTGCGGAGCGTCGAGCGAACAGCGGAGAACGGCGCGAAGGAAAGGGCGGCGCCGGCGGGGCAACTGGGCATCGTTCAACTCTCCGGGTCTGGCCTGCTCATCGGACTCCGGAGATTTGACACCCTGGTACTTCCGGCTATCGCTCCGAAGAGCGACGGGCGGTCATCTTTGCGGCCGGACTCGTGGTCTGCCGCAGGAGTTGGCACCTTTGCGGGAATGCCACTTCCCGCAGGTTGCCCCGGCTTCACAGGGCCTTTCCCTCAGCCGGTCTCGATGAGTTGTCGTTGAACGATAGCTACAACGGAAAGAGTCGAGCGTCAAGAACCATCGGAATTGCGCGGCCGCGGATACGACCCCAGCACCCGGAACAGGGCGGCGCGATCCCGCACGCCGCGCAACGCCTCCCTGACGCCCCAGTCCTCCCGGTGGCCTTCGATGTCGACCAGGAAGATGTAGCGGCCCAGGCTCCGCTTGTCGGGACGCGACTCGATCTTGAGCATGTTGATCCCGCGGGTGGCGAGCTCGCCCAGGGTGCCGTGGAGGGTGCCGGCCGCGTCCTCCGTGAAGTCGAAGCAGATGGTGGTCTTGTCCCGGCCGGTCCGCTCCGCGTCGCTGCGGGCGAGCACGACGAACCGCGTCTTGTTGCTGGCGGAATCCTCGATGTTGTGATCGAAGATCTTCGCGCCGAAGATCTCCGCCGCGCGCCGGCTGGTGATGGCCGCTGCCGGACGGGTGCTCGACCCCAGGTCCTTGACGGCGCCCGCGGTGCTCAGCGACGCCACGGGTTCGGCTTCGGGAAGATGCTCGGCGATGTAGCCGCGGCACTGGGCCAGCGCCTGTGGGTGCGAGTACACCACGCGCACCAGCGGAAGGCCGAAGCCGGTCTGCACCAGCAGGCAGTGGTGAATGGGCAGCACGATCTCCCTGCGGATCAGGAGGTCCGTGCTGTGGATCAGCAGGTCCGTGGTGTGCGTGACCGCGCCCTCGAGGCTGTTCTCGATCGGCACCACGGCCTGATCGGCGGCGCCGTTCTCCACCGCTTCTATCACGGCCGCGATGGTGCCGAACGGCACGGTTTCCGAGGCCCGGCTGGCGTGCCGGAGGGCCGCCTCTTCGCTGTAGGTCCCCCGGGGACCCAGATAGGCGATCCTCAAGACGGCCCGGCTCCGACCTCACCCATCGTCACCCAGTAGCTCGCATTGCCGCTGCGCCCCTCCACCACCACCCCCAGGTACGGCTCCCGCCCCTCGGCGTGGGCCGCCGGCGCCGCCCATCCGTGGGCGGTCGTGATCCAGCGCGCACCCGACGCGCGTTCCTGGGGCATGTCGATGGCGCCGACCGTCCCGTAGGCGGGGTTGAACACGACGTCCAGGTATCGGTAGTACACCTCGTCCGCCGCGCTGGCCGCGTCCACGACCACCTTCCAGGTTCCGGCTGCCGGGTCGTGCACCACCACCGATTCGTCGCCCAAGGGATCGCCGTCGGTGCGGACGCCGGTGCATTCGTCCCCGGTGCAGTCGAAGACGTAGACGTCGAGGTCGGCGCCCGCCCCCTCCACCTCGGTGCGCACGGCCAGCGCCGACGACCCGGGCAGCACTTCGATCTCGTAGACCTGCTGCTCGCGGGGCGCGAGCGCGCCGTACTCGTGGCGCGCGCTCCCCACCGGCGTGTTCACCGCGCCGCCCGTGAAGGACGCCATCCGGTTCGTGATCCACACCTGGTGCGTGCCCGCGCCCGTGGCGTTCCCGTTGTCGGCGGCCATGTCCGCCGAGACGACCTCGACATCGGCCGCGAGCGCCGACACCGTGAGCGTCGCGGCCGTGGGCGGCACGGGCTCGTGCTCCTTCGCCTGCTCCCAGTCGAAGGCGCGCGTGTCGGCGATGTCGCCCAGCCGCACCTCCCAGGTGCCCGGGATGGGGTTCGCCACCACCTGCGTGATCCCCGAGGCGTCGTTTCGGATCATCTCGCCGCGCTGGCCGCGGGTATCCGGGCGGAAGACGCCCAGGGTGACGGGACGGTCCTCCCACGCGACGTCGACCTTGAGCGCGGTCGTGCCTTCGGGCACGTCGAAGAAGTAGCTCCTGAGCCCCGGACGCGGGACCTCGGCCTCCTGTTTGGCCGTGTAGCCGTTCGCGGCGCTTATGGGCTCGGGGGCGACAATGGCCGCGTGCATCCGGTGGGCGTAGCCGGCGACGTCGTCGTGGTGCAGGGTCAGGTGCGCGGTATGCACACCGTGCCCCGCCGGAGTGACGGTCACGGGAAAATCGACCGGGGTGTTGAGGGGGAGGGTGACGGTCAGCGGCGACGAGTAGGTGCCGTGGTCGTTGCCCTCCCAGGTGACGTCGAAGGTCATGTTGCCGGAGGGACCGGAGGTGCGTGTGTAGGTTACGGTGCGCTCGCCACGCTCGCCCGCCTTCCAGCCGCTGCGCTCGTAGAGGCCGAAGCCCTCGTGCGGCGTCGGAAGCAGGTGACTGTACGGGGTGACCACCGAAGACCGCGCCTCGATGTCGACGGCCAGCGCCCCGGCTTCGAGCCGCTGCAGGATGTCCCACGCCCCGGCGACGCTCACCACGCCGTTGCCCTGCTTGTAGGCCGCGATGTTGGGCACCCAGCGCGCGCCCCGCGTGATCGCGTACTTGAGCCGGTGCGGGTCGATCGGGATGCCCGCCTGCCGCGCCGCGCTGATCAGGAGCGCGCCCGCCCCGGTGGCGGTGGGCGTGGCCGTCGAGGTGCCCCCCGCGATCGTGTAGCCGGGCGGCAGCTGGAAGAGACCCGCCATGGCGCGCCCCTTGATGAACCCCAGCCAGGTGCTCACGTAGTTGGAGGGCGAGATCACGTCCGGCTTGAGCGTCCCGTCGCCCATGGGGCCGTAGCCGCCGGTGATGAGCAGGTTGTCGTCGTGCTCGACGCGCACGCCGTGGTTCATGAAGAAGTTGTCCTTGCTCTCGTGGCCGCCGATGCCGATCACGCCCCGGCCCATCACGATGTCGTCGATCGCGCCGAGGATGGGGAAGTTGTGGGTGGGAGAGAAGATGGAGACCCCGTACCGCTCCACCAGGCGGTCGCCGATCACCGAGGGGACCAGACGGCCGTCGCGCAGGAGGTAGTTGCGCGTGATGTTCGAACTCTGCTCGAAGTAGATCAGGTCGGCGTCCGCATCCCGCGCCGCGACGATCGTGGCCTCGGTCTGCCCGTACGCCGATCCGCCTTCGCCCACGCTCGCGAGCTGCGCCCCCGGGGCGACCCCCTCGAAGCGCCCGCTCTCGCCACGGCTCGCGAGGATCGCGCCGACGACCAGGGTTCCGTGCGACGCGATCCCCAGGTTGATCGCGACCCGGCTCTTGTCACGGTCGATCTGTACCCCGAATCCCACCGATTCGCGCACCGCGGTCTCCGGGTCGTCGGTGCCGAAGACCCCGAACGCGGGCCGCTCGTCGTATTCGCCCAGCGTCGTTTCGTCGGTGAAGTCGAGGTCCTGGTCGGTGTCCACCCAGACATCGCCGGCCCCTTCGTCCCAGAGCACCGCAAAGAGGTGGCTCGCCCCCTCGGGGTTGCCGTCGCGGTTGACGTCGCGCTCCAGGCTCGAGCCGTAGACGCCCATGGTGTCGGCCCTGACCTCGTCGAACATGGCGATCCGGAAGAGGCCGTCCCGCGGGGCGGTGTACGCCGAGTCGCGGTACACGAACGAGCCGCCGCTCGCCTCGACCATGTCGTCCATGTCCAGCCACCAGCCGTTGTCCTCGATTTCGGGGTCGAGGACGTTCCGGTAGACCGCGATCTTGGGCACCTCGGTGCCGTCCAGGGCGCGCGCGGTCTGGAGCTCGGGCAGCAGCATGTCCGGCAGCATGTCGATCATGGCGACCACCACGCCCCGCCCGTCCCAGGTCGGGTTCTCTTCGCGGAACTCGAGCGCGCGCATGTCGCCCAGCGGGCTGTAGCGGTTGCGGAGCGGCTGGTCGCTCAGCACGGGCGGCCACACCGTGTCGGCGGGCAGCGCGGGCGCCTCCGCTTCCCCTCCGGCCAGCCCGAACGAGCGCGGTCGTCCCGTGATCGACACGTCGACGCTGTGCACGTCACCGAGGCCGACCACCTCCTCCACGCGCTCCACCGGCACCCACGCCCTCAGGTAGTCCACATCGTCCGCGCGGAACCCCACACGGCCTCCCATGCCCTCCACGGCTGCCGCCACGCGCGCGTTGCGCCCCGGCACCGAGGCGATGACCAGCACGACCTCGCTCTCGCCGCGGGCACGCGCCTGCGCAAGTTCGCCGCGGGCGTCCTTGAAGAGGTAGGGCCGCCGTTCGGGCTGTGCGGCGGCCGGGGCTGCGGCTGCTGCGCCGGCGGCCAGGGTTGCGAGGATCAGGACAAGACGAGCGGGGATTGCGGCCTTGCGTCGCATGATGGCACTCCGGGATCAAGGCGTCGGGACGGTCTGCACGGTGCAGAATCGCGTGCTACGCAGGGCTTCCGCAATGCGTTCGCTGGGTCGCCTATGCCGCCGGACGCTCGACGCGCAGGGTCAGGATGTCGGTATCGTGATACTTCTGGTGGCGCACGGAGGTCGCGAGGTGGCGGAGCAGCCGCAATGAAAAGTCGTGCTCCGAGGGGATCTCCACCGAGTGCTCTCCCGCCAGCGCCATGCGGTCCTCGATGTTCCCTTCTCCCGCCACGGCAAGGAACTCCAGCTCGGCCGCCCCGGGCACCGAGCGCACGCTGAGGCGCAGCCGCCTCCCCTCGCCCACGTGATCGCCCTCCTCCCCCATCAGACTCAGCAGTCCCTCTTCGGCGGCAAGCGCGACTCGTCCCGACATGGCCTCGTCCCATCCCGCGCGCGACGCGAAGCTGCCCAGGAACGCCTGGATTTCCGGGACGGCGTTGACGCCGAGGTCGGTCACCAGCCGCTTGCGGCGCGGCCCGGAGAGCTCGACGAACGCCGACAGCAGGAGTGCGGTCAGGCCGCCGGAGGTCATGCCGTTGCCCAGCATTTCGGAGAAGAAGGGGCTCATCTGGCCGGTGAAGAGTCCGCCGGCCTGGAAGCCCGAACCCACCCAGAAAGACACGCCCACGATCGCGGCCTTGCGGTAGTTCATCCCGTCGCCGACCACGATGCGCATGCCCAGCACGAAGAGGATGGCGATCAGCACGACCACGTATGCGCCGATGACCGCGTTCGGGATCGAGAGGATGACGGCCACGAACTTGGGCAGGAAGGCCAGCGCGATGAATCCGACTCCGATGCAGACGCCCACCCGCCGGGCGGCGACCCCGGTGATTTCGACGATCGACACGCTGCTCGAATACGTGGTGTTGGGAACGGTGGCGAGCAGCCCCGACAGGAAGTTGCCCAGACCGTCGGCCATGACCGCGCCCTGCACCCCGCGGAAGTCCGTCGCGCGGGCGGCGCGCCACGAAACGCGCTGCACGGCGACCGCGTCCCCGACGGTCTCGATGGCCCCGACCAGGGTGACGAACACGAAGGCGGGGAGCAGCGCCCAGAAGGTCGGGCCAAAGGAGAAGTCGAACCCGGGCCAGCCGCTTACCGGCAGCCCGATCCACGGGGCCGCGGCCACCTGTTCCCAGGAGAACAGATCGAAGTAGCCGGCCACAATACAGCCGGAAACGATTCCGATCACGGGACCCCAGAGCCGCATCGCGCCGCTCGCGCGGAGGATGATGATCATCGTGATGGCGAGCGTGACGACCGCCGTGGCCGGGCCGGCCGCGGGCGCAGCACCCGGTGGCACCTGCTCGACGAGATCCAGGACGAGCGGCATGACCGTGACCGCGATCAGCATGATCACGGTGCCGGCGACGGTGGGCGTGATGAGGCGCCTGAGCAGGGCGAGCCGCGACGCGAGCAGGAACTGGAAGAGCGCCGAGGCGGCGACCAGTGTGGCCAGCATCCCGGGTCCTCCCCGTGCCAGCGCGGTGACCGCCACCGCGATGAACGCGCCCGACGTGCCCATCAGGAGGATGTAGCCCGATCCGAACCGCCAGACCCGCCTGGCCTGCACCATGGTGGTGATGCCGCTGACGAGGAGCGCCGCGCAGGCCGCCCACGACAGGAAGAGCTCGCTCTCGCCGGCGGTGCGAACCACGATTGCGATCGTCAGGACGATCGGTCCGAGTGTGAGCACGCAGTACTGCAGCGCCAGTCCGACCGCGACGGGAAACGGGGGGTTCTCGTCGGGCTCGAAGCGGACGTCGGCGCCTGCCTGGGTCGAGGGATGGGCCATGGGGGATCCAGGGCTTGGGGGGATTGTCGGTCCGAAGGAGCACAGTATCGGGGACGCAGGACGCCCGCGCAATGAAGCAGGGGCACCTTGCGGCCCCGGCGTACGCCACCGAACCTTGGGGCTGACTGCGGCCGTGGGAAGGGCCCGGCCACACGCGCAACGGACCCCTGGAGGGATTGCCATGAGATCGAAGCAAGACACGCTGCGGCGGCCGCTGTTCGCCGCGATGGTGGCCATGACGGTGGCGTGCGCCGCGCCGGAGCACGGCGCCGAGGGCGAGGGTGCGGAAGCCGAACCGATGTCGGCGATGGAGGTCGAACTGCCGCCCACGCCGATGGCCGACCCGGCCGATGTTGCGTCGGTGGAGGCGATCGTGACCGCGGTCTACGAATCCATCTCGGGCGATGCCGGGGTTGCGCGGGACTGGGACCGCTTCCGGTCCCTCTTCCTGCCGGGGGCGCGCCTGATGCCCGTGGCCACCGAACATCTGGAGAACGGGCGCCGGAGTTCGATCAACTCGGTCTCCCCCGAGCAGTTCGCAGAGGGAACCGACGAGTTCTTCGAGCAGGAGGGGTTCTACGAGGTCGAGATCGGCAACGTCACCGAGACCTACGGCGACATCGCGCACCGCTTCAGCAGCTACGCGTCGTTCCGCACCGACGACCCGAACGAGGAGCCCTTCAACCGCGGCATCAACTCGTTCCAGCTCCTGCACGACGGCGAGCGCTGGTGGATCCTCACCATCTTCTGGCAGCACGAGCCGGACGCGGGCCCGATCCCGGAGAGGTACCTGGACGGCTAGTACGCCGGCTCGGCCGGACGCTTTTCGCCCGCCGTGACCGCGACCTGCAGCCGGTTCTGGCGGGGCGGCAGGCTGCACACCGAGAACGGGGTGAAGACGCAGGGCGGGTTGTAGGCGCGGTTGAAGTCGATGACCGTCCAGCCATCGTCGTTCGCGAGGGGGACGCGCATGTAGCGGCCGCCCTGGTAGGTGTCGCGAACGGCGGTCGAGTCCCACAGCGAGATGAAGTAGGTGCGGCTGGTGGCGCGCGCGAAGGCGACGAGGCGGTGCTCGGTGCCCCCCACCTCGAAGACCAGTTCGCCGGGCGACTCGTTCTCGACGGTGCCGCCACGCACGTCGGCGAGGGGAACGATGCGGGGCTCGGGGTACGGGTCGAACCGGGCCGGGAGCCGCCAATCGGTGCTTACCGGGAAGTAGTCCGGGAGCTGGAAGGCGGCGAGGCGGGGTGCGTCCCGGTCCCACACGCGCAGCCAAAGGCGGTCCGTCCCGCGCTCGGAATGGATGCGTAGGCCGAGGGATCCCAGGGCGAGGATGGTGGTATTCTCTTCGCGGTCGTTCCGCAGCGCGAGTTCTTCCGCGACCGCCGACCCGACGTCGATGGTCAGGCCGCTCTCCTCCTCCGGCACCAGACGAACCTGGCCGTTCGCAAGGTGGAGGGTTCCGGCGAAGGGGGGCGCGTCTTCCGGCGGCAGGACGATCGCAAGCGAGGTGTCGGATCCGAACCGGTTCTCGCCCTCCGCGAGCTCCCAGAGGCCCGCCCAGCTGATGACTCCGGCCGCCGGATTCGCGAGGCTGGACCGCCGGTTCGCGCGCCACTCCTCGTGCTCCGCCGCGAGGACTTCCGGGGACACCGCGCCGGGGTCGGGTGCCGGATCGCCCGCGCAGGCGGCTAGGAGCGCGCACAGGGTCGCGGGAAGAATTCGGGCGGGAGGGAAAGGGGACATACCCCATGATAGGCTCCCGGCCCGGCGACGCCAACGGGTCGGATCAGCGCGCTGCCTCCGCGTCCGCCTCCACCGCTTCCCACTCGCGCATCAGGCGGGCGACCCGCTCGGTCAGCTCCCTGCGTTCGGATTCCAGCTCCTGCACCTCCTCCGGCGCCGCGCGCTCGTAGAAGGTCGGAGACGCGAAGACGGCGTCGATCTCGGACACGCGCGCCTCGGCCCCGTCGATTCTCTCGGCCAGCTCCGCGCCCCTGACCTCCAGCTCACGCAACTGGCGGTCGCGACGCGCGCGCTTGCGCCGGTTCCTGCCCCACGTATCCTGGCTAGCCCCGCGGGGCGCTTCGTCCCCTTCGGCGCGGGAACGCCGGTTCCCGGCCCTCGTATTCAGCAGCACGGCGTCGGTGTCGAGGTGATCGTCGCCGCTGTGCTGCACGTATTCTTCATAGGTACCTCTGTAGTCGCGCATGCCGTCTTCGGTGATCTCCACGATCCGGTTGGCCAGACGCGCGACGAACCACCGGTCGTGGGAGACGAACACCAGCGTGCCCGCGAAGTGCTTCAGCCCGTTGACCAGGGCCTCGATCGACTCCAGGTCCAGGTGGTTGGTGGGCTCGTCGAGCACCAGGACGTTGGGCGCGCGGATCATCAGGCTGCACAGCACCAGCCGTGCCGACTCTCCGCCGGAGAGCGCGCCGAGACGCTTGTCGGCGTCGTCTCCGGTGAACAGCACCATCCCCATCTTCCCGCGCGCAAAGCCCGTTCCCTTTCCCGCGCAATAGCTGCCGATCCACGCCTCCGCGGTCTGCCGCTCCGGTGCCCCGCCCCCGTCCGCGGCGCCCACCGCCAGGTGGTCCTTCGGATCCTGCGCAAAGTACCCGGGCCAGGTCTCGTATCCCCAGGCGACCGAACCCTCGTCCGCCTCCAGTCTTCCCACCATGATCTTGAGCAGCGTGGACTTGCCGATCCCGTTGGGCCCCACGATCGCGAGCCGGTCCCCCCGGGCCACCCGCAGGTTCACGTCCCGCAGCACCTCGTTGTCCCCGAACGCCTTGCCCACCCGCTCGACCTTCAGAACCTCGCGGCCGCTGGGGCGCCGCTGCTCGAACCGGAAGGTTGGATACCGCCGCGAACTCTTCGGCAGCTCCACCAGCTCCTCGGCCTTCTTCTCGATCATGCGCACGCGGCTCTGGGCCTGCCGCGCCTTGGACGCCTTGGCGCGGAAGCGGTCGACGAACTTCCTGTGGTGCGCGATCTCCCGCTCCCGAACGGCGATCTCCTTCTCGCGCCGCTCCCGCTCGGCCGCCTTGGCCTGGAGGAAGCGCGTGTAGTTGCCCGGATACCCGATCACCGTCTCGTAGTCGATGTCGAGGATCTGCGTGGCCACGTTGTCGAGGAAGCGGTGGTCGTGGCTGATCACGACAACGGGACCGCGGAAGCTCCGGAGGAATTTCTCCAGCCAGCGGATCGAGACGATGTCGAGGTGATTGGTGGGCTCGTCGAGGAGGAGCGCGTCGGGCGCGCTCGCCAGGACCTGGGCCAGCAGCACGCGCAGGCGGAAACCCCCCGACAGGGTGGAAAGTGGGTCGCGGTGGACCCTGGCGGGCAGCCCGAGTCCCTCGAGGATGGCGGCCGCACGCGATTCGGCCGTGTATCCGTCGTGCCGCTCGAAGACCTCCTCCAGCCGCGAGAAGCGTTCGCCGTCGAAGTGCTCGTCGGCGCGCGCCAGCACTTCGTCCCGTTCGGCCATTGCGCGCCACAGTTCCTCGTTGCCCATGAGGGTGACTTCGAGGATCTGTTCGTCCTCGTACAGGAAGCGGTCCTGCCGCAGCACCCCGAGACGGAGCCGCCGGGGCATGTCGACCGACCCCTCGCTCGCCTCGATGTCCCCGGCCAGGATGTTCAGCAGGGTGGTCTTGCCCGAACCGTTGGCGCCGACCATTCCGTAGCGCTCGCCGGGGCTGAGGCGGAACGAGGCGCCCTCGAAGAGGACGCGTTCGCCGAAGGACTTGGAGAGGCTGGTGACGGAGATCATTCAAAGGGGTAGCATAACACTCGCTTGAGGATCGATCCAAGTCGGGCACCCTGCGTGGACTACTCGAAGTCGTCGTAGTATCTCGCGACCGCCCCGCGGCCCGCCGACTCGCCCCGGCTGTAGTACGCGGGCATGCGTTCCGACTTCCAGCGCCCGGCCACCATGATCGCGGTAAGGCCCATCCCGCTTGCGGTCAGGTCCTGCGCCATCCCCACCCGCGGCGAATGGCCCGTGAAGCCCTCGCCGAGGCCCGCGGCGCGCGCCATCGCGGCAATCCGGTTGGAGATCGTGCGTCCGCGCGCAATGCCGAAGACCCGCGCGCTCGGATCGGGATCCGGTGGCCGGATGTGGCGGAGTGCTATGGCCGCCTTCAGCCCGATGAACTGGACGGCCGAGGCCGAGGACGTCTTGGAGCGGCGGATCGTGACGCGCGCGCTTCCGTCGTGGATGAACTCGATGTCCCGCCAGCGAAGTTCGGCGGCTTCCCCGCGGCGCAGCAGCGCGTCGCGCATCACCGTCACCAACGCGATGTCGAGGTTGCCACGGCGGACGGCGGCCCTGACCGACTCCGTGCGTCCGGACGGTCCGCGGCGCGGCAGACACGCGGTCTCCTCGATCCTCGCAAGCAGCCGGGCCGTCAAACCCCGCGCCTGTCGGGGATCGTTGCGGCCCTTGTCCGTGGCCTGGTTCCGCAGCCCGGCCAGCGTGTTCCGAACCCCCTCCGACGCCGACGGGTTCTGTTGGCCGGCGGCCTTGTGATAGTAGCCGATCGCCTTGCGGTCCATCTCCAGTGACGACATCGAGAGCCCCTGCTTCGTCCGATAGACGAGATACGCCGCCACCGTCATCGGGTCGGCGGGCAGCGACCGGAGCCCCTCGCCCTCCGCCCACTCCCTGAACCTCCTCCAGGCCCCGGCGTAGGCCCGGCGCGTGGCCGGGCGTCGACTTCCCTCGACTGCCGCGAGTATCGCCTCGACATAGTGGTCGGCCACCTTCGCGGCCTCGACCGGCATGTCACGATCGCGCTCCTTCATGCTGTTCCTCCCCACCGTGTAGCCATCGTCCCCTGCGCAGCGCGCGCCCGTTTACGGGGACGGTAACGGTAGAAGGCACCGGTCAGCACGGTATCATCGTTCGGCTCTCGGGCATGTCCGACGCGGAAACGGCGACCGACGACAGCGGCCAGTATTCCTTCACCGGACTGCGTGCCGGGACGTATGCGGTCGAGATCTCCGGCTTCGACGCGGGCGAGGTCGGCTTCTCCAGCACGTCCGGTGCGGCGATGGTCGGCGTGGGCGAGTCGAAGGTCGTGAGCTTCGACGGCACGTATCTGCGCACGGCCGGGATCGTGGGGCAGGTCAGCGTTGACGGGGACGGCCTTGAGGGCGTGACCGTTACCCTGTCCGGCCACGACGAAGAGGCGACCGAAATGACGGACGCCGGCGGGCTCTACTCGTTCTCGAAGCTGCGCTCGGGCACCTACCAGATCGCGATCTCGGGCTACGACACCGACGACTACGAGTTCCAGGTCACCTCGGAGACCGTGACCGTCGCGACGGGCGAGACGGCGAACGTGCCCTTCGAGGGCACCCTGCTCCGCACCGCCGGAATCGCGGGCCGCGTGAGCGTTGCCGGCATGGGACTCGACGGCGTCACCGTCACGCTGGCGGGCGCCGCCGAGGCCACGACCGAGACCTCGAACGGCGGCCAGTACGCGTTCGCCGGTCTGGCGGCGGGTACCTACGTGGTGGGCATCTCCAACCCGAACGACGTCGCCTACAGCTTCGAGACGACCTCGCTCAACGTCGAGCTGGCGGACGATCAGTCGGCGATCGTCAACTTCGACGGGACGCACACGCGGACCGCCTCCGTGACGGGCATGATGTACCTTGACGAGGCGCCGCAGGACAAGATGTACACGGCCAACGAGCCGGCGCTCGCGCACGCGGGCATCCCCGTCGCCCTCCAGGGGCCGGGGATCAACGACGTGGCGGTGGGCGTGACGATGGACGATGGCAGCTTCGCCTTCGAGGGGCTGACCGCGGGATCCTACCGCGTCCTGGTCAACATGACCGATGAAGTGGCGGCGGCGATCGAGGAGGCCGGCTTCGCCTTTGCCGGCGACCTGACCGGTTCAATCGTGAACGTCGAGGCCGGCGGCAGCACGCAGGTCAACTTCCCGTTCCGGATCACGATGCAGACGCTCGTCACGGGTGCAGCCATGGGCAACGCGGACGAGACGGGCGCCCCGGTCGCGGGCGTGGAGCTGGCGCTGTACGCCAACGCCGACATGACGGGCATGCTGGGCGAGGCCACGACGGACGACACGGGCATGGCCAAGTTCGATTTCGCCCGGGCCGACAACACGGGTCCTACCGGCAACGACAACATCGTGTTCGTGAAGGTCAAGGCGACAGGCAACGACGCGCTGGTGGTGTCGGACAACGACTTCACGGAGGTCTCGTACGGCGCCACGGAGCGAGCCTCTTCGGCTCCGACGGCGGTGAAGCTGCTCAACGTGGCGGCGAACTTCCAGTTCTGGGTGAAGAACAACGCGGAAGCCCGCGGCGGGGACATGGGGTTGCCCGGCTGGAACACCCACGTCTACATGGGTGATCCGGAGGCCGACGACGCCATGCCGCTAATGATGGTTGACGAGGACGGTGACACCGTCAACGCCACGATGCCCACGGACGATGGCGAAGACAACATGGCCGACCTGGGCAAGGGCTCGTTCTCGTACACGGTCGACGCGGCCGATCTGCCAGCGACATTCACCGTATTGGTCGGTGAAGAGCAGGCAGGCGCGATGGGCGAGACGTTCGAGCAGAGCGACGCGCTCACGTACACCCACACGGGTCTGGAGCATCCCGACATGAACTCGGCCGAGATGAACGACCTCGGTCCGATCTACGTGACCTGGACCACGCAAACGCTCACGGTCGGCGTGTACCGCGAGGTGGACGACGAGCCCGGCTTCACCGATTACCGCGCGCCCCTGGGCGGCGATGACTATCCGGACGAAGCCGTTGCGGCGCAGATGATGGTCGAGCTCCTGACGCGGGACAGCCGCAACCGCCTGCGCCGGTACGACATGTGGGACGATGACGGCGATGCGAAGACCGATCCCGTCGACGCCATCCAGGAACTCGGCAAGAACGGCATGGCCTCCTTCGGCAACCTGCCGGCCGACGCCGAGTTCACCGCGCGGCTGCATCTGGGGGCCGACCGCATGCTGGTCGGTGCGACCGATGTCGGCGACGTGGAGGCCTTCGGGGCCGATCTCGACCTCGGCATGTCGATGGGCGCTTTCGGCGACGCGGGAGGCGCCGGGCCAGAGGTGAAGCTCTGCTCGGTTTCCACGGACATCAAGAAGTGCGCCACCTGGGCCTACCAGTGGACCACCGGTTCGGTCAGCGGCAGCGTGGCGGGCCCCGGTGGTGCGGCCGTCACTCTCTCGGCTGAGACGAATGCGCGGGATCGGGACGCCAAGACGGGTGCCGATTCCAAGAAGGCCGGCTACAGGATGTTCGCCATCAACGACATCCAGGACGGCGAGTACACGCTGACCACGCCGAACACGGCCGACAACTCGTTCTCTCCCAAGGGCGGTCACGAACTCGAGATCTACCACAACGAAGCGGAAGACGACGAGGACGAAGACACCGAGTACGTCGGGACTGCGTCGACGCTCACCGCCGACTTCACCGCAACCAAGCTGCGGCTCGCGATCAAGGGCTTCGTGGCCAACGACAACGGTGACGGGCGCGCGCGTGGCAACGAAGCCATGGCTGGCGTTACGGTGAACCTGCTGGAGGCCTCCAACGCCAAGGACACGGCGTACACCGTGGTCGCCGAGACCGCCGAGACCGACGGGAACGGGATGTACGAGTTCGCCGACCTCACCGAGGGCGCGAAGTACCGCGTCGCGGTCGCGGGCGGCGACGACCACGCGGGTCTCCGCAGCCTCAAGGTGGCCAAGTCCGGGGTCGTAAGCCCCGCAGAGTACCCGGCCATCGAGGAGCCGTTCACGGGCCTGCTGCCGAGCTGGAACCACGCGAGCAACACGGCGTCGAATACGACGCCGACTGCCAGCAACAGCACCGGCACCGTAAGCGCGAAGCTGCAGAACTTCGCCCTGGTCTACAGAAACGGCACCGTGTCGGGTTCGGTGACCAACCTCAGCGGGGCCAACGCGGGCGTGCTCGTGGAAGCCGCGCACTGTATCGAGTACACGCCGGCCAGCGACGGCGGCACTCCCAACGACGACTCCGACGACACCGACGAGAGCTGTACGTGGGGCGAGGTCATGAGGACCGAGAGTGCGGGCAGGGGCGGCGACTACGAGTTCAGCGGCCTTCTGGAGGGCTACCACCAGGTGTGGTTCACCGGTGGCGGACTGGTGGCGGCGCAGTTGGTCGACGGCATGCCCGACGACGACGTACCCGCGGCGGGAGACCCGGTCGTGACCACGATCGGATCGCACACCGCGATGGTGATGGGCCGGGACCAGTACGATACCGGCAACGACTTCTACGTGTACAACGCGCGTGCCAGCACTGCGGACGAACTGACGGAACTGACGGTCGAGGAGTTCCAGGCGGACGGCGACACGGTGGACCTGGGAGCGGATGTCAGCGCCATAACCCAGAACGCATCGGGTACGGACGCGGTCTCGCTGGGCACAGGCACGATCGAGTTCGCGTCCGGTGGCGTGACGATTGATGCAGAAGCTTCACAGGGTGCCACTGTTCGCGCTTCCATCGAAGCGGACGACTTTTCGGTCGGCAACCTGCCGTTCAACAAGACGGGCTCGGCCGATGCCGGTACGGCGATAGCCACTACGATCAGCGTCACGGTCACGGCAGCCAACGGATTCAACGACCACGTCTACACCCTCGTGGTGTCGCGGGCGGTGCCGGAGGGCAACACTCCGACATCCCTGACGGCCAACGGAAGCACCGTCACCTGGGGGGACGGCACGTATCACGATCAGGACATCGCCGGCACCGATGCGGACGTGGACATTGTGGTCGATCTGGCGGCGGGACAGAGCCTGGCGGTCACGGTCGGCGGCAACGCGGTGGCCTGCGAAGCGGGTACGACTGACGCCACCGTCCACACCTGCACGGTTACGACCCCTGTGGGGCAGACTTCCACCAAGGTGGAGGTCACGTCGGAAGACGGGGTTGCGGCGAGCATGCTCGTCAACTTCCGGCGTCCAAGCAGCTAGGGCGCCTGCCACGGCGGGCTCTCCAACGAGAGTCGTGACAGTACGCGTCGCCCCCGTCCGGTTCGCCGGGCGGGGGCGACTTGCCTTGGCCGTCCACTCGCCACGCGGCGGCCCCCGTGGCACCTTGATGGACCCCTGCGCCCACCGTCGGCGCCCCGGAGCGTACCCCTCTCGCCACGGAATCCAGCCATGCGTGTCACTGCCCCGATCATCGCCGCCGGAGCCGCCGCCGCGACCGGCATCCTGAGCCTCGTGCCGCTTGCGCCCGCCAGCGCCCAGCGCCCCGAACCGCCCCCGGTTCTCAAGGTCCACAACTACCTCCCGCACATGACGCGGCCCGAGGTGGAGGACTTCCTGACGCGGAGCGACATGGTGATCATCCCCGTGGCCGCGCTGGAGCAGCACGGCACCCACCTCCCGATCGGCACCGACTACCTGACCGGTGTCGAGCGTGCGAAGCGGATCGCTCTCCGCACGGACGTCCTGGTGGTCCCGATCCTCCTTCCGGGCCAGTCCCCGTACCACATGGGCTTCGCGGGCACGGTCACCCTGCCCTCCACGCTTGTGCAGGAGGTCTACGTGGAGTCCGTCAAGAGCCTCATCCGGCACGGTTTCAAGCGCTTCCTGATGCTTAACGCGCACGGGGGCAACCGTGCGATCACGACCTTCATTGTCGACCGCATCAATCAGGAGACCGCCGGCATCGCAGTCGATCTTGGCGCGGTCACCGCACCGCTCATCGAACGCGCTGCGCCCGGGCCGGCACCGGACGGCCCAGCCGTGCTGGACCGGCACGGGGGCACCGGCGAGACGTCCAGGTCGATGTACCTGATTCCCGACCTGGTGGATCTCGACGCCGCCGTCATACCGGAACTCACGCTGCCGCCTCACCTCGAGGCGATGGTTCCCGATGTGCTCGCCGGGGATCCGACTGCCCTGGCGCTCTTCCTGGCCGAGGGCCTGAAGGACGAATCGACCGGCAAGGGGACGGCCTCTCACCAGCTGAGCAGCACCGGAGTGTGGGGCGAACGCGATCCCCGCGAAGCGACGGCAGAGCGGGGCCGCCGGGCCACCCTGGCGTCCGAGGACGCCGCCGTTGCCTTCATCGAGCGCTGGAACGAACTCCGGCCCCCGGGAACGGGACGCTAGCCGGTCTTCAGGTATTCTTCCGCCATGTCGACCAGGCTGGCCGATCCGAGGAACAGGGGAGTCCGGTCGTGGAGGCCCTCCGGGACGATGTCCAGAATGTTCCGGCTCCCGTCCGAGGCGCGTCCGCCGGCGGCTTCACAGATCAGCCCCAGGGGAGCCGCCTCGTAGAGAACCCGCAATTTGCCGCCGGGCGACTTCGAATCGGGGGGATACATGAAGATCCCCCCTTGCAGGAGCGTCCGATGGAAATCGGATACCAGCGAACCGATATAGCGTGACTTGAACCCCCCTACCCCTTCGCCGTTGACCCCCCGGAAGTGATCGACGAGGCGCTGCTGTCCTCGGGACCAGCGCGCGTAGTACGCCTCGTTGACCGAATAGACCTTCGCCGGCGGGTCGGGAATCCGGATGTTGCGGTGGCTGAGCAGGAATTCGCCGATCGACGGATCGAGCGTGAATCCGTGAACCCCTCTCGCGGCGCCGGTCGTGTACACCAGCATCGTGGACGACCCGTAAACGACGTATCCGGCCGCCAGTTGCCGGTATCCCGCCTGCAGACAGTCCTCCAGGGTTCCCGCACCGCCCTTCGGCGTCACCCTGTGATGGATCGAGAAGATCGTGCCGATCGAGACGTTCACGTTGATGTTCGACGAGCCGTCGAGCGGATCGAAGAGCAGCACGTAGTTCCCGATGTCGAACCGGTCGGGAATGGGGATGATCCCGTCCTGCTCCTCGGAGACCATGCAGCACAGGTGGCCCGCGTGGTCCATCGCCTTGACGATCACCTCCTGAGCGAAGACGTCGAGCTTCTGTACGCGCTCGCCCTGCACGTTCGTGTCGCCTGTCTGACCGAGGATGTCGATCAGGCCCGCCATGTTCACCTCGCGCGAGATGATCTTGGCGGCTAGGGCGAGGTCGTACAGGAGGGCGGAAAAGCGACCCGAAGCGTCCGGGTAGTTGCGCTCCTGGTCGATGATGTGGCGATCTATGGTGACGACCTTGCTTCGCACGGCCGATCCTGGTGGGGTTGAGGTCGGTGGCGGGTCGGGAAGATGGCCAAGTCGCGGGGTCGGGACAAGGCGCCGGCTCGCGCGCGGCTCAGTGCATCGTTCGTACCGTGCCGTCACGGCGCGCGACGATGCCCACGGTGCCGTCGCGGTCGGTCCTGAGGACGCGCACCCCGGCGCGCTCGAGCCGCTCGAGGACCACGGGATCCGGGTGGCCGTAGCGATTGCGCGCCCCGACCGAGATCAGCGCGTACTCGGGCAGGACGGCCTGCACGAATTCGGCGGCGGTCGAGGTGCGGCTGCCGTGATGACCGACCTTGAGGAGTGTGACCTCGCCCTCGTCGAGCAGGCCGGCCTCGATCTCGGCGTCGGCGTCGCCCATGAGCAGCGCCGAGAAGCGGCCGTAGTCCAACCGCAGCACGACGGACCAGTCGTTCGGGTCGGTGGGGGGCGGGGCGCGGGGCCGGGGCCCGCCGTCGCCCGGTTCGGGACGCCTGGGGCTGAGCACGCGGAAATCCACGCCGTCGACGCGCCATGAATCGCCGGCAAGGGCGCGCCGCCAGGGGACGTCGGCGTCGCGGGCCTCCGTCAACCCCGCCATGTGGCCGCTCTGGCCGACGCTGAGCCCGGGGCCCAGGACGGCGCGAGTCGAGATGTTCTGCAGCACCGCGGCGAGTCCTCCCGCGTGGTCCTCGTCGGGGTGCGTGAGGATCACCGCTTCGAGACGGCGTGCGCCGCGCGCGTTCAGGTACGGCACGACGCGGGTCAGACCGGCGTCGGATCCGCCGAAGCCGCGGGGACCTGCGTCGACGAGGAACCAGTGCCCGTCCGGGGTGCGCACTGCGATGGCGTCGCCCTGCCCGACGTCGATCGCGACGATGTGGAGCGCCCCCCGGCCCGCGAAGGCGAGCGCCGCCTGGCCGGTCCAGAGCAGCGCGCACGCCGAGAGCACCGAGACGGCGGCGCGCACGGCGGGACGCGTGCGCCACGGGGCGTTGACGAACAGCATTGGCATAAGCGCCCCGGCCGTGAGGAGCGCGGCCTCGCGGGGGGTCACCAGCAGCACCGTCCAGCGCAGTTCACCGAGCGCCGCGGCCGTCGCCGTAACCGCCTGCAGAAGTCCCTCCGCCCCCGCGCCAGCCACGGCGGCCCCGGGGATGTGAAGAATGTCCATGACGATCGCGGCAATCACGCCGGGCACGGCGGTCGCGACAAGGGGGGTCAGCACGATCGAGGAGGGGAGCGAGAGCAGGGGGATCTGTCCGAAGTGGTAGGCGAGGACGGGCGCCGTGAACACGGACGCGCCGATCCCCGCGGCAAGCGGCGGCGCGATCCAGGATCGGCCCGGGTGAGCAGGCCAGTGCCGCATGATCCAGCGCGTCATGACGAGGATCCCGGCCGTGCCGGTAACGGTGAGCTGGAACCCGGCACCCGCCACGACCGAGGGTCGAAGCAGCGCGATCATCAGCATGGAAAGACCCAGCGCGCCAAGGCTCCGGGACGGAGCCTGGCGCATCCGGCCCAGAACGAACGCCGTGGTCATCCAGGCGGCGCGCACGGCCGAGGTGGGCGCGCCGATAAGGAGCACGTAGGCCCAAACGCCCACGGCGACGCCGGCCGCGCGGGTACGGGGAGGGTAGCCGGCCAGGGCGACGAGACCGCCGAGCAGCGCCGCGATCACGCCGACATGGAACCCCGAAATCGACAGCAGGTGAGCGCTGCCCGAGCGCGCAAAGGAATCCCAGAGCTCACGCGGTATTCCGTCGCGTTCGGCCAGCACCAGCGCCGACGCGACACCCGCCTGTCCGCCGAGGCGGCGATCGAGCGCCTCCGAGGCCCGCTCCCGGATGGCGGCGCGGAGACGGTGGGTCGCCGGTACGGGGACACCCTCCCGCTCGACGATCGACGAGGCGCTCAGGTACACCGATACGGAGCCGTCCGGGCGCTCGGATCTGAACCAGCGTCCTTCGACCGTCACCGAGCGCGCTTCCGGGGGCACCCCGGCGCGGGTGTATACGCGGAACTCGCATCCCTCGCGCCTCCCGGAGGCCAGGCGCAGGCTGGATGCCCCGTCGGCACTGGTCCGCGTGAAGTAGCCACCCACCTGCGTCTCGTCACCGTCGGCGATTCCGGCGTGGCAATGCTCGCTGGCGAGACGGTCCGCCGTACCCCAGGCGAGCCCGGCGATGAAGCAGAGGACGAGAGGGAATAACCGGCTTCCGGGACCGCGCCATAGCGCTATGGGACCGATCAGGAGCAGGAGTGAGAAGAGGGTTCGATCGAACCCCAGGGCCGCGCTGGCTGCCGTCCCGGAGGCAAAGCCCACGGCCGTCCACAGGATCGGGGGCGCACCCCTCACTCCAGAAGCTTCCCTCCCTCCCCGGCGTCGGATCTCCCGCGCTCGGTCAGGCTTTGCTTCATGTGCCGCTCCCGAAGGAGCTTGCGCACCTTGAGGTCGGCGTTGATTCCGGCGACCAGCACCACGGCCATCCCGACCACCATGCCCCCGAACGCCACGAAGGTCACGGGCACGGCGTCGAGGGTCACGATTCCGAGGTTGATCGCGACTTCACGGCCAGCGTTCCCTCGTGCGAACGCGACCCCCATCAGGATCACCAACGCCAGCCCCGCCAACCCCGAAAAGCGCCTCATCGCGGTTCAGCCGGCGACGGCCGCCGACGTGGGCTCGGCGACGAATGTCGCGCCGGTGGTCCGAACCAGGTACGCGGTCCTGTAGCGCCCGATGTCGGCCTCGGTGCCCGGCATCACGGCGGCCTTGTTGCGGCGCGTGCGCCCCATGACCGTGCCCTGCGTCTTGCCCTTGCGCTCGATCAGCAACTCTTCCAGCCGGCCCACTTCCCCCCTGTTGATCTCGGCCTGCACGGCCCGCGTTTCGGCGATGAGCGTCTCCAGGCGCCGCTGCCCCACCTCGTCGGCAACGAACTGGTCCGCGGGCAGTCGCGTGGCGGGCGTGCCGGCGCGAGGGCTGTAACGGTAGGTGAAGGCGTCGTCAAACCTGACCTTCGAGAGCAGCGTGAGGGTCTGCTCGAAGTCCTCTTCGCTCTCTCCCGGGAAGCCGACGATGACATCGGTCGAGAGCGCAATGTCCGGCACGCCGGCACGCACCATTTCGACCTTTTCCATGAACGATTCGGCCGTGTACCGTCGAACCATGCGCTTCAGCACCCGGTTGCTGCCCGACTGGACGGGAAGATGCAGCTGCTCGCAAACCGCCGGCTCTTCCGCCATGACCTCCACGAGTTCCGGGGACACGTCGTTGGGATGAGGCGAAGTGAAGCGGACGCGGCGGATTCCCGGGATCCGCGCCACCGCGCGCAGAAGGTCAGGGAATGTCCAGTCGCCGTGCTCGTATGAGTTGACCGTCTGACCGAGGAGCGTGACCTCGCTGATGCCCTGATCGGCGATCTCCCCGATCTCGGTGAGCACGTCCTGCGGATCGCGGTTCTTCTCGGGGCCCCGCACGTACGGGACAATGCAGAACGTGCAGCGATGGTCGCAGCCGCGCTGAATGGGCACCCACGCGGTCACCTCGGAACGGCGTCGCTGCTCCAGTCCCCGGTAGTTCTCGCCGGGGTCGAGGTCCAGCACGGACAGCCTCCTGCGCGCGCGTCCCGCGGCAGGCTGGACCGCCCGCAGCGCGGAGGGCAGCCCGCGGTACCCGTCCGGTCCCATGACCAGGTCGACGTAGGGTGCTCGTGCCAGGAGCCGGTCGCCCATGCGCTGCGCCATGCACCCCGTCACGCCGATCACGATTTCGGGGCGTCCCCGTTTCAGGCCGTTGAGCTGAGCCACGCGCCCCAGTACCCTTCGCTCGGCGTGCTCGCGGATGGCGCAGGTGTTGACGAGGATCACGTCGGCCTCCTCGGGGGATTGCGCGATCTCGTAACCGTCGTCCTCGAGGACGCCTTCCATGAGCTCTCCGTCGGAGATGTTCATCTGGCACCCGTAGGTCTCGACGTAGGCCCGCCGGCGTCCGTTTTTCATGGGACTCTAATTCAGCATCGGGTGCGATGCTTCGTCAACTCTGACGCGGGCCCCGTCTGCACAGAGCCGGCCCCGGTGCAGCACGGCGGGGTCCGGACGGCGGGGTCCGGCGACCGTCACCCTGAGGTAGTCGCCGGTCAGTGCCGTGCCCCCGGTGCCCTCCATGACCACTTCGACCTTGGCGCCGCCGCGGGCGCGGGCGTAGATGGCGGCCTTGTTCGCGGCCAATTCCCTCAGTTCGCGTCCACGCTCCTTCGATGTGCGCTCGGGGACGGGGTCCGGGAGGCCCGCGGCGACCGTGCCGTCGCGGGGCGAGAACGGGAAGACGTGCAGGTAGGTGAACGGCAGTTCCTCGACGAGGTCGCGGGTGCGCGCGTGGTCGTCGGCCGTCTCGCCGGGGAAGCCGGTGATGATGTCGGCGCCCAGGCCCACCGGCGACACCGCTTCGGCAATCTGGTGGGCACGGCGGCGGTAGTGCTCTCGCGTGTGCCAACGCCGCATCCTGCGCAGAACCGGGTCCGCGCCGCTCTGCAGCGGCATGTGCAGGTGAGGCGCGAGGCGGCCCCCGGAGCTGGCCAGCAGGTCGATCATGCCGTCGTCGATTTCGGTGGCCTCGATGCTGCCGAGGCGGAAGCGCGTACCGGGCACTTCGTCGAGCAGCCGCCGCACCAGGGCGGTCAGGGTACCCCGCGGCTCCAGATCCCGGCCGTAGTGCCCGATATGCACGCCCGTGATAACCAGTTCGGGGTGGTTGCGGGCGAGCGTTCGCGCCTCCGCCACGATGCGGCCGGGATCGCGGCTGCGGCTGCGGCCCCTGGCGAGCCGCGTCGCGCAGAAGGCGCACTTGCGGTCGCAGCCGTCCTGCACCTTGAGCCATCCCCGCGTGGCCCCGGCGCGCCGGCGGAGAACGGCCGCCGCGATGCCCTCCACGTGGGTGCGGTCGGGACGCGCCAGAGAACCGAGCTGGACGAGATCCCGAGCTTCCCCCCAGGCCCGTGAGACCTCTGCCAGCACCTCGCCCGGATCGTGGCCCTCGACCACGCCGTCGACCTCCTCCATACCCCTGTACTCCTCCCCGCGCAATGCCGCCGAGCACCCCGCGACGACCACCCGCGCCTTCGGGTTGCGGCGCCCGGCCCTGCGGATGTAACGCCTTGCTCCGGCGTCGGCCTGGTTGGTCACGGTGCAGGTGTTGATCACGCACAGATCGGCGGATTCGAGCGAGGACGAGCGCACGTTGCCACCCGCCTCGATCAGCTGGCGCATGCGTTCGGTGTCGTACTGGTTGGTCTTGCAGCCGAACGTCTTGTAGTGGACGCGCACGCTTCGACGAGTGGCCTGCCGCCGAGACACTACGAGCTCGAGATGCCGATGGAGATCGTCGCCCGCCAGAAGTTCTCGCTCAGCGGATCGCTCATGCGCATGCCCCGTTCGGCGGCAAAGTCCATCCACCCGAACCGCACCCCCTCGATCTCCACAAGGTTCAGCCCGAATCCGGCCGACCACGACGATTCAAAGGCGCCCTGATCGCGATAGCCGAAGGGCAGCACCGTGCGCCGGTACCCCAGGCGCAAGGGGAGACTGCGCGTTTCGCGCTGAATCAGCTGAATCTCCAGGCCGGCACCGTAGCTGAGCTTCTCTTCGCTCACGACCCCGTCCTCGAAGCCCTCCGCGGCGGACCAGTCCTGATAGACGAACGAGGTGTTGATGTGCAGCCGCTGCGACAGCCTGCCCGTGGCGCCGCCGGACAGTCGCAGCGGGATCGCATAGGACCGCCCCGGTTCGCCGCCTGCGAGCCTGGGCTCCTGCGTGAGGTCGCCCGACCACTCGACGGCCCCGGCCAGGTGGATGAGGTCGTGAGGGTCGGCCGTGAAACCGGCGGAAAATGTGTACCCCCCGTACTGCCAGGAGCTGTCCTCCTCGTACGAGCGCACGTCGCTCCCCACCACCAGCGAGTCGAGTGTCCGTACGAACTCCTGGTCCATGCGGCCGATGTAGGTTCCCGCCGAGGCGCCGAGCGCGAACCGCGCCCCAAGCCTCTGCGCCCAGCCCAGACGCGCGACCGACGTGCCTCCGTTGGTCTCGAAGCGGTCGTTGACGGGTACGTCGATTCCGCCGAGGCTGACGATGCGGTCCTGTTCACCGGCCCAGCGCTGCTCCATGTGTCCGCTCAGCGACACGGTGATCGTGCCCTGGGCGCTCGGAACGGGGTACCCGATCCCGAGCATGGGAAAGCGGGTCGTGCGGGCCGTGCCGGTCTGGCCCTCCAGGTTGAAGTCCCCCCAGGTCGGCTGCATCGATACGCTCACCGTGGGGAACAGGACCCGGGCCCCCGACGCGGGGTCGCTCGCGTTGACCTGCACTCCCGGCAGCCCGATGCCGAGGTTCCCCAGCGCGACGGCCCGCGACTCGGTGGCGCCGACGGGGAGGCCGAGCGCGCGAAAGCCCACGAAGGACTGGGCGTCCGCACCGCCGGGGAGCACCACGAGGAGCAGGGACAGGAGCGGGATCCGGCGACTCATGATCAGCCTCCACTGCCCTGGGCAAAGTTCAGAATCAGCCTCAACCGCGGCGCGCCGGGGCCCGTTGCATCCTCGAACGACGCGTATTCGATCGTCAGCGGCTCGAAGGTCGAAAGGAGCGCCACCGTGCTGCTCACGGGGTCTCCGTCGCTCGTCTCGCCGCGAAGGAGGTCACGGACGACGGTCGTCATCGGGATTTCGACGATCTGTCCCGCGGGTGGCGCGAACAACTGCGGCGCCAGCGCCACGCCCGTGAGACCGGTGGTCCCGGGACCGAGCGGCGACTTCGGGAGGATGTCGGGCACCATCACCATGCGCAGATCGATGGTCAGCGTGTCCGAAGGCGCGAAGGCGGGCGACTCGGCGTGCGTGGTGAGCTGCAGGGCCGCATATGAGACGTGCCTCTCGGTGATCTCCAGCGGGCACCCCAGGACTTCGCACAGATCGGGCGGCCCGTTCAGCGTGCCCGGGATGTCGAGGTCGATGACCGTCCGCCACGCGGGAGCGCCGCCGACTCTCAGCGAGCCCTCCGGGGTTCGCGGAATGGGATCGTAGATGAAGCTCGTGGCCTCGGTGTCGGCGAGGACTTCGACGAGCGTGTCGGGGTTTATGCTGGGCAGCGTCTCGAGCCACATGAGCGCCGAGCGCATCTGGAGGCGAACCCCGGGGTGGTCGGTGCTGAGGTGCACGCCGCGCGCGAGGTTCAGGGTGTCGGCCCACGATGCCACGCGCGCCGAATCAACGGGGATGCGGAGGGAGTCTCCACCAGTGGCCGGATCCCAGACGGCGCGCCCGATCTCTTCGAGAACCCCTCCGCCCGGCTGCGACCAGAACACGTGGTGGTCGAGCGTGTCGATGGCGTATTCCCAGTTGGCGCTGACTCCGTCCCACGGCTCCGTGATCGCGCGCGCGGTGACCTCGACGGGCCCCGGCAGAACGCTCGCCAGCGTATCGAAGCGCGCCGTGATGCGGCCCGAGAGGAAGGTCAGCGACGAATCCGGCCGTGTGGTGCCGGTCGTGTCGACCAGCGACACGACCTCGGGATAGCGCCCGAAGCGGAGCAGCGTGACCGCCTCCAGTCCCTCCTCCTCCACGCCGCCGGTGCCCGGGCCGAATGCGTGCGCAATGAACCCGCCGCCCAGTTCGGAGGCCCTGCCGTAGCCGCCGTACACCCGTGTGCGCGTGCCGAAGTCCTCAAAGGGCAGGATCACCTCCACCGCCACGCCCCCGCGAACAAGATCTTCGGTCGCCGCGGTCGGCAGCGATTCCTGGCAGCCGGTGAGGAGCAGCGCTGCGACAAGCGCGGGGCCGCCCCGGGATGCGCGAATCTCAGTCATCGGTGAGCACGAAGACCTCGGGGATCAGTTCCTGCAACGTCCAACGCCGGTTCTCCTTCCTTCCAATCCCATGTACCTCCAACCCGGTTCCAAACTCCGCGAGCACCTGCCGGCAGGCCCCGCACGGCGCCACGGCCTGGTCACCCTCCGTCGTCACGACAAGGCGCCGGAAGCTCCGATGCCCTTCAGCCACGGCCGCCGCCAGCGCCCCCCGTTCCGCGCAGATCGTTAGACCGTACGAGGCGTTCTCAACGTTGCATCCGGTGAATACCGCGCCCGATTCGGTTTCGAGCGCCGCACCAACCCTGTACCGCGAATACGGGGCGTACGCGCGGGCCCACATCGCTCTGGCCAACTCCTTCAACCGCTGCAGCGGAACGTGACTGCTCATGTTCGTACTCTGGGCAACCGGGGCGAGAGTCCCGTCAGGATCTCGTAGCCAATGGTGCGCGCCGACTCGGCGACCTCTCCCAGGGACAACTCGGCTCCGCCATCGCGCCCGACAAACGTAACGATATCGCCGACCGAAACATCCCCCTGGACACGTACCACCGTCGTGTCCATGGAGATCCGCCCCACGATCGGCACCCTTCGGCCCCCGGCGATGGCCCACCCGCGGTTGCCCAGGACCCGGGGCAGGCCGTCACCGTAACCGATGCCGACCGCGGCCCAGCGCTCGGTGTCGCGGGCGGTGTAGGTCGCGCCGTAGCCGAGCGTGGTGCCGGCGGGAACATCGCGCACGAGCACTACGCGCGCACGCACGGCCGCGACCGGGTGCGGCGGGTTGGCGGGGTCGCCGATATCGCCCCCGTAGAGATAGATGCCGGGGCGAACCGTGTTGGCGACGCGGGAAACCAGCCGGAGCGACCCCGCGCTGTTGGCGCAGTGGACCAGTACATCCGGTCCGATGCCCGCGGCGTCGCGCACGAACCGGTCGAATCCGGCGACCTGTGCGCGCGCGCTGCCGAGGTCGGGGTGATCTGCCGAGTGGAGGTGCGTGAAGACGCCGGAGAGGCGAAGGCCGGCCCGCGTGGCCCGCAGGACTTCGGGCCACCAGGTGGCGGCTTCGTCGAGGGGGAACCCGGCCCTCCCCATGCCCGTGTCGACCTCGACCTGAAACGGGATACCGGCCCGGGACGCGGACGGCGGCGCGGCGAGCCGGCCGAGCGCGTGTACGGTGTCGAGGTCGGAGACGGCGGGGATCAGGCCGGCCGCGACGCAGCGCGCAAGGGAGTCGGGCGGCATCGGGCTGTACACCATGATCGGTTCGGGCACGTCGAGGCGAAGCAGTTCGAGACCCTCGCCGAGCGTCGCGACGCCGTAGCCGAGCGGGCCGGCGGGGCGAATCGCGTCCAGAACGCGCCGTACGCCGAGGCCGTAACCGTCGGCCTTGACCATGGGCACCAGCTTGACATGCGGACCCGCGACCTCGTGCACGCGGCTCAGATTGCGCTGGATGGCGGCGAGTTCGACTTCGACCCAGGCGCGGTCGCGGGGGTCGGTGGGGGGGTGGAT
>LXNJ01000408.1_pt1 | contig 30849 bp, 20 predicted proteins | sample 809081 | NCBI WGS metagenome assembly LXNJ01 (sample SAMN04870510, study PRJNA318959) | sponge metagenome | biome: sponge; feature: marine sponge reef; material: water | host: Petrosia ficiformis | place: Greece: Milos, Mediterranean Sea | collected 2013-05-29 | depth 5-7 m | reverse complement strand
TCAATTGACCGGGACCGACCGGCCTGCACGTTGCAACACGTCACATCTGCCGCACCAAACCTCTATAGCGGAACAAGCTGCCAGATATGGCGGTATAGCTGGATTGACCGCCAGTCACCCAGATGCCGCAAGGAGCGTACTGATCGATGAGAGCCATCGTCGCCACCAGCCGGACCCCGGACGTGCTTAGGGAACTGGGTGCGCGGCTGAAAGCGCTTCGCCTCCAGCAGAACCGACGGGTGAGCGACCTCGCGGCCGCCTCCGGGGTGAGTCAGCGCACGATCAATCGGCTCGAGGCGGGAAGCAGCGTCGGGACGGACAACCTGGTACGGGTCATGCGCGCGTTGGGGCGGTTGCAGGCCTTTGAGGTGTTCGTCCCCGTACCCGAGGTGTCGCCGTACGACGTCGAGAGACTGAGGGGCAAGGTGAGGCGCCGTGCGTCACGGAGCCGAGATGAATGGTGAGGCGAGGGTCCGGGTGGGCATCTGGGGGCGCGACGTCGGGATGCTCCGGGAGGGAGCGGAAGGGCGGATCACTTTCGAATACGACCGCGCCTTCGTGGCGTCCGGCATCGAAATCTCACCCATACACCTGCCCACGGCTCGCCGTGGACCCGCCTCGTTCCCGGAGCTGGCACGCAAGCCGGCCTTTCTCGGGCTTCCGGGGGTCTTCGCCGACGCCCTGCCGGACCAATTCGGCAACGCCGTCATCCGTCGCTATTTCGAGCAGCAAGGACGGGCGAGCGACGCCATGTCTCCCCTGCAACGGCTCCTGTACGTCGGCGACCGCGCTATGGGCGCTCTCGAGTTCCGTCCTCCCCTGGATCGCGGCCCAGACACCGATGAGGCGTTGGAGGTTAGGGAGCTGGTCGACCAGGCCCGTCGCGTGGTCGAGGGAGACGTGTCCGTCGCCGTACCGGAAATCATGCAGGTCGGCGGCAGTGCGGGCGGCGCCCGGCCGAAGGCGCTCATCCTGTGGGATCGCGGGGCCAACCGGGTTCGATCGGGATTCGCGAGCGCCCAGCTCCACGAGGAGTCGTGGCTGATCAAGTTCGACGGGGTGACGCACGACCCGGGAGCAAAGGACATGCGCGCCGGCGGTCGCCCAGGGCCTTGGGGACGAATCGAATACGCATACTCCATCATGGCGAGGAACGCGGGAATCGACATGCCCGAGACCTACCTTCTCCGTGACGGAAACCTCGCACATTTCATGGTCCGGCGTTTCGATCGCACATCGGACTCGGCCTCCGGAAACCTTCGGCGGCTCCATTTCCACAGCCTGGGTGGGCTCCAGCATGTCGACTTCAACGACCAGTACGTCTTCAGCTACGAAGGATGGTTCGACACCATTCGCGCTATTGGGCTCGGCCAGAACTCTGTGAACGAGGCGTTTCGGCGCATGGTCTTCACCGTGGCCACCGTCAATTGCGACGACCACGTCAAGAACTTCGGCTTCCTGATGAACCCGTCGGGCAGGTGGCGTCTGGCGCCGGCGTACGACGTGACCTACGCCGAGAACGAAGGGTGGACCCGCTGGCATCAGCTTTCGGTGAACCGGAAATTCCGCGAGATCACCCTCCGTGATCTGCTCGAAGTGGGCGATATCTTCGACGTTCCGCAGGGTGGTCGGCTGATTGTTGAAGAGGTGACGGAGGCGGTGGCGGGGTGGGAGCGGGAGGCTCGAGCCGCCGACGTGCCCGCGGTTATGGTGCGCCGGATAGGTGGAAGGCTGCACGAGGTGGCGGAGCGGCTGTGAGCCGACCGGGACACGGTTGTCGGACCCGGGCTTCGAAAGTGAAGCGCGGCTAGCTCACCGGTCGCCTCTTCGGCACCAACCGGACCGACCAGAGTCCCGAGTTGGTGTCCGAGAAGAAGAGATGGCCCTTGTGCGGCATGGTGCCCCACACCATGGTGGAGTTGGCCGTGTAGCCGGCGGGCGACGCCGATTTGAACACGGCAATCTCGCGGCCCTGCGTGTAAAGGTTGCCCATGAGCTCGCCGCTGACGTCCACAACTCTCACCCCGCCTTCGTAGTAGGCCTGGTAGAGCCGGTCGTCCTCCACCCACATGTTGTGGGTCCCGAACTCGGGGACCTCGTAGCGAGCGACCATCTCCGGATTTTCGGGGTCGGTGAAATCGACTATCTGGATGTAGCCGCGGGTCGCCAGCGGAATGCCGCCGCTACCGCTCTCGGGGTCGTAGCGTTGCGAGTAGGAGCCCATGGAACGGGGATAGCCGGCCCATGCCAGACCCTGACGGCTCATGATCTCGTCACCGAGAAAGAGGTAGGTCTTGCCGGTGGACTCCTGAAAATAGGGGAAGGCGGCGTGAGTCGCTCCGGACGGAGTCGGGAAGGTGGTGACCGGAACCGGGTTCTCGGGAGAACCGCCCCAGCGTCCGTTCCCGACATCGACGACCACCACTCCGGTCTGCCATTCCGAGGAGTAGGCGAGACCGTCATGAACCCAGACGTCGTGGAGCCGCGAGTCGGGGTGGTTGTATTCGCTCACGTACCGGGGCTCGAAGATGTCGGCCATGTCGATGATGACGTACTTGTCACCTCCCGCGAGCGCGTAGAGGTAGCGGTCGGTCGCGAAGATGTTGTGCACGCCTCCGGTGATGCCCTCGTCGTAGAACGCGGCGATGCGGGGCTCCTGCGGCTGGGCCATGTCGATGATGACCAGGCCGTCGCGGCGATTGGTCGCCCCTTCCCGCGAGAGGACGGCGTAACGTCCGTCGGGCGACGCCTTGACGTCGTTCACCGTGCGGGCGTCCACGAGGATCGAGTCGTACTTGACCATCCCGGCCGGGTCGGTGACGTCGTGGAAGAAGGCGTAGCCGCCGGAGAGCTTGGAGCCGGTGATGGCGTAGTCGCGTCCGTCCACCCCTTCGAAAACCCAGATGTCCGTGGTCCGGTAGCGGCTCTCCCCGACCCGCCCGACGACGGCAAGCTCCTCCACCACATCGCGTTCGGCGACCCGGAACGAAGCGCTGGCCGTGAGCGGACCCGCTTGAGCCCGCACCGTGTGGATGCCCGGCAGGTCGGCCACGAAGCTGGAGCCGCGCATCTGGGCGGCGGCCGAAGCTCCCGGCAGTTGCTCCGGTGCGCGGTACGAATGGGTGAGCGCCACTCGCGCGTCTTCGACCTCGTCGCCCTGGGCGTCCCTCACCGTAGCGGCGAAATGGACGACGTCACCGGTACGGATCACCTCTTCGGGAGCGCCTTCGAGCGTCAGTTCGACTCCCGGAAACGCCTGCACCTCCACCGACAGGGCGCCTTGCACGCCGTCGAGCTCGGCGCCGATCTCCGCAGTGCCGGGCGTGACCGCCGTCACCGTGCCGAAGGCGTCGACCTCGGCGACCGCTTCGTTCGAGCTCCGCCACGCCAGCTCCGCTTCGGGATGCATGCTTCCGTCCTCGAGCTCGACCGTCGCCCCCAGCCTCACTTCCGTACCGACGTAAGGAGCGAAGGGAGTCGAAAGCGTGATCGACCGTGCCCGAGAACGCAGGACGGTCAGCGGGATGCGCACGGGCTCGGGCATGGGGGTCGCCTCGGGGTTGACGCCCGGGGCTGGTGGAACGGCGCTTGCGACAATAACCCAGTTTCCCGGCGCGGTCGCGTGAATCATACCGTCCTCGACGGTCCCGGCTGCTCGCGGCGCGACGATCCGCACCGCCATCCCCTCCACCTCGTTGCCTCGGGCATCGACGGCGCGCACCGAGATGGGGGCGGACTCGCCCGCACGAAGTTCGACGGCCGGGGGCTCGGCCCTCAGCGTCGGCACGCCCTCGTCCGGATCTTCCGCCCCTTCGTCCGACTCGTCCGCCAGCCCCGATCCAGGCATGGTCAGGACGTCAACCACGGCGATCGCGTCTCCCATCGGGCTCACCGCGATCCTGGTGATGTTGCGAGGTCCGCCGGTCCCGAAGTCGGCCACCTGGGTCCAACCGCGAACGCCTTCGTCCCAGACATGGAGCTCGCCTCCCCGCCCTTGCAGCAGGCGGCCGTCCGGGGTCCATGCGTGGTCGTCGCCCCCGCCCTCCAGCGTCGGCGCCAGGTGCTTGACCGCGCCGTCGACCGGATCGAGAGTCGAGACGGCCCGGCTCCCGTCGTCGGCCACTTGCACGAAGCTGACCAGGCCGGACCCGGGTATCCGCTGGAGGGACCGACCGATGTTCGACGCTACCACGCGGGACGTGCCTTCGGCGAGGTCCGCCATTTGCAAGGTGGGCGGGCTGCCGAGTACGAAGAGCGCCACGGTGCTCTCGTCGACCCAGACGTGGTAACCCACCGGGGCGACCCCCGGCAGCAGAACCTCTCCGCCGTAGCCGCGCATGTCGAAGCGCCAGAGACGTTGCGTGGAATCGGCCTCCACTCTCACCACCGAGATGCCGGAACCGTCCGGAAGCGGAGTCGCCGAGTACTCGCTCTCCGGGTTGCTGGCCACGATCTGCGCGACGGTTTCCGGGCCGATGTCGTAGCGCCAGATGTCGGACTGCATGGTGTGCCCATCGTAGATGGTGTACCAGAACGACCGACCGTCCCGGGTGAAGTGCGGCTGATTGTCGTAGCCGGGACGCTGAGTGACGTTGACCGGATCTCCGAATTCCAAAGAGCCGTCGGGACCCGTGGCATAGGGCACGAGCCAGACATCGCTCTCAGGCGCCTGCGGGGCGACTTCGGCGCCGTGAAGGGTTGCGGCGAAGGCCAGAAGAGGCGCGGCCGTCCTCGAAATCGTTCTCGTCGTCATCGTGCTCGGTCTGCGGGGATCGGTTCGTCTTCGACTTGTCGGATAACGTAACCTTTTCTACCGGCGGCGTTATTTTTGGGATCATGACGAAATCAGATAGAGCGGTCGCGGACAACATCCGACGGAGTGCCGGACACAACTGGAAGACGGCGCTCGTGATCATCCTCCTGGTTGCGACGAGCGTCGTTCTCCTCGCCCCTAAGATGGGCCAATCGCTCGCTTCGTTCGGGCACCGGTGATCGGGTCGTCTCAGGTTGGGACCCGAGAGCTTCGCGGCTGAGATCGGGAGGCCCGCTTCCGGGACGGATCCGTTCGCCTTGACCGGTGGCGGCTCGCCGGTCGGTCCCGGCGAACTCGGGGCGGCACGGTCGAATCCGCAGGTTCTCGTCGACTCGGATGTCATATGGAGCGCGGTCAAGCGCGACCTGAGTCGAGCCCGGCGAAGGGCGCTGGTGCAGACCTACGCCTTCGACGGAGACGGCGTGGGCGAAAGTCTCGCATCGGTCCTTGCCAGCTCGACCGCTCGGGACAGGCGCCTTCTGGTCGATTCATACTCGAGGGTCAACCAGAGCGATCGCTGGCTGGTCACCCCCGGGTCCCTCTTCGACACCCGCGCTAGGGCGGAGGCGCGGAACCGGCGCCGGCTCATGCGCGAGCTCGCCGCTGAGGGCGTCGGAGTTCGGCTCGGTCGTCCGTTCGGATTTCTCGGCCGCCGCTTCTTTGATCGCGACCACAAGAAGCTCGTGCTCTTCGACGATCACGTCGTCTACCTGGGAGGGCTCAACTTCACCGAACACAACTTCAGGTGGCACGAAGTAATGATTCGCTACGAGGACGAGGAGCTCGCCGCCTTCCTGCGCGACGACTTCGAGAGTTCGTGGCGAGGCGATTCCGTCCCCGCCGTCCGCGACTTCCCTCACATCGACACCGAGATCCATTTGCTGGCCGGCTCGGGCAACCGCGAGGCGATGATCCCCATTATCCGTCTCATGGAGGAGGCCGAAAAGAGCATCGACGTCATCTCGCCTTACGTGAGCCCGCCCTTCACAGACCATCTCTCCGCGGCCGCGGGGCGGGGCGTGCACGTGCGGGTGGTTACTCCCGGCCACAACAACAAGGGGTACCTGCAGGACTATCTTCTGGCCGAGGCGGCCGGTCTGGGGCTCGACGTGCGACTCTACGAGCCGGGCATGCTGCACCTGAAATTCATGCTGATCGACGGGCGGGTCCTGGTCGGCGGTTCGTCGAACTTCGATCTGATGAGCTACCACGGATTTCTGGCGGAGCAGATCTCCGTAATTCGTCATCCCGAAGTGGTCGACGCCTTCCGCCGTCTGGTGCTCGAACCCGACCTGGAGGCTTCCAACGCGTATCGACCGGCGGTGCGGCGCACCCGTCTGAGCGCTCCGGCCAACTGGATTCGGGGTCTTCCCGTGCGGGCCGGCTGCGCCCTGGCCGCGATGATTCGACCCCGATAGCGGATGGACGAGCGTCGGCTGGTCACGGTCGCGGCACCTGTATCCGGAGCGCGTCCGGGTCCATTCATGCGCGCGGCGGCGGGAGAAGCTCGCGGATTCGCGGCCCGGGGAAACGAGTGGGTGGCGTGTGCAGGTATCGCCGCGGTCCTGAAGATCGAAGGCGGCGAAGACGACCGTTTCCGGAAGGCGAAGGCGATGGCCGAGCGTCTGGTTCCCGTTCGCGAACTCCATCTGGCCGGCTCGGGGTCGAACGGCCCCAAACCCGTGCCCGCTCGCTTCTACGGCGGCTTCACCTTCAGAGCGGCGGGCGAGGTCGCGGGCTCCGGCGACGGACGGGAATGTTGGGACGGCTTCCCCGACGCCCTCTTCCACCTGCCGCGCTACGAGCTGGAGGGGGATGGCGCGGGAGCTCTCCTGAAGGTCAACGAGCTGACCGAGGGAAAGGTGACCCGGGCTGTCACAGATCGCATGTTCGAGGCGGCGAAGGCTTACTCGGACCGCCTGGTCGGGCCGTTCGGTCTGGAACGCGCGGGCTCCGGGGCGGACCCGGCGCCCGCCCGGCTCTGCGGGACCCGGTTTCCCGCATGGAGGAGCGGAGTCGAGAGCGTTCTCCGGCGGGTGCGCTCCGGCCAGGTGCGCAAGGTGGTGCTGGCCCGCACCCTCGATGTCCGAGGCGAGCGGGTCGTGGATCCGGTCGATGTCGTCGACCGGCTCTGGCACGTGGGAGACGAGAGCCACATCTTCCTCATCGAACCGAAAGCGGGTTTCGCGCTGGTGGGAGCGGCGCCGGAAACGGTCGCCGCGGTCCGCCGCGAATCATTCCATGCGACTGCGGTCGCCGGCTCCGTCGGGCGCGGGAGGACGGCTGACGAGGACGCGTCGCTGGGCCGGACGCTTCTCGCCAGCGCCAAGGACAGGGGTGAGCAGCGAATGGTCGTGCGAGACATGGTCGCCCGGCTGCGGAGCCTCTGCCGCGAGGTGGACTTCGACCCGGAGCCGCACGTGCTTCGTCTCGCCAACCTGCAACACCTCGAAACGCGCATACGGGCGCGGGTGCCCAGGGGCACAGGCGTGCTCGACCTCCTGGGCTCTCTCCACCCCACGCCGGCCGTCTGCGGGGTCCCCCGACAGGCGGCGGAAGCCGCGCTGGAGGCTGAAGAGCCTTTTTATCGCGGATGGTATGCGGGTCCGGTGGGCTGGTTCGACACGGCCGGGAACGGCTCCTTCGTGCCCGCGTTGCGCACCGGAGTGACTAACTCCGGCGGGTGGCGGCTCTTCGCGGGGGCCGGGATAGTCGCGGGTTCCGACGCCGACTCCGAGTGGCGGGAGACGAGCCTGAAATTCACTCCCATGCTCCGCGCACTTGCCGCAGGCGGACTCGATCTGCCTTCGACGGCGTCGGAGGCCGGATTTTGAGCGCCGACGGCGGGCGGGCCGCGACAACCCTGTGGGCAAGAAGCTTCGTGACCGCGCTCGCGGATGCCGGACTCCGGGAACTGGCGCTGGCTCCGGGCTCCCGCTCGACCCCGCTGGTAATGGCCTTCGCCCGGGAGGAACGCATCCGTTGCCGGGTCCATCTGGACGAGCGCTCGTGCGGCTTCTTCGCCCTCGGAGTGGGGAAGGCGAGTCGGACCCCGGCTGCGGTTCTGACCACATCGGGCACGGCGGTCGCCAACCTCTATCCGGCCATCGTCGAGGCCGCGAAAGCGGAGGTTCCCCTCATCGCGCTGACGGCGGACCGGCCGCACCACCTGCGGGACTCCGACGCGAACCAGGCGATCGACCAGATCCGTCCTTTCGGCCGCTATCCGCTCGCTTCCTGGGAGGCGGCTCCTCCCGGGTCCGATCCGGCTGCGCTCCGTCACCTCCGGGCGCTGGCGCATCGGGCGGTCGCGGAGGCGAAGGGTGCGCCCGCAGGACCGGTGCACGTGAACTTCCCCTTCGACAAGCCGCTCGAACCTGCGGAGGAAGCCGACCCGAGGCGGGGTGTGGAGACCGTATTGTCCGGTCCGCCGCCGCTGCGGGTCGAGCGCGGGCGCCGCGCCCTCTCGTCCGAAACGCTGACCGAGCTTCGGGAAATGGTCGAGGCTCGAGCCCGAGGCGTGATCATCGCCGGTCCCGCTTCCGATCCCAAACGCCTGGGACCTCGTCTGCGCGCCTTCGCCCGGTCGAGCGGCTACCCGCTTCTGGCGGATCCTCTCTCCGGCGGACGTTACGGCGGAGATGCCGCCCAAGCCGTCGCCGCCTACGATCTCTTCCTCCGCGATCCCCAAGTTGCGGCGTCGCTCGAGCCGGAGATCGTCATCCGTGTCGGGCCCTCCCCCACATCCTCGGCGCTTCTGGACTGGATCGATCGCCACCGGGATGTCCATCAGGTCGTGATCGACGGGGGAGCGAGCTGGAAGGACCACCTCGCCAGCGCGAGCCACTACCTCGTGGCGGACCCGGCGGGCGTGCTCGCCGAACTGGCCGGAAGCGGTGGCGAACCGAAGAACCGGGCGAGGACGGACCCTTTCTGGCGGGAAGCCTGGTTCACGGCGGAGACCGCCGCGCGTTCGGCGCTCGCAGAGAACCGGTCCGAGCCTCACGAGGGCTACATCGCAGCCCAGCTCGTCGATGCAATGCCCACGGGATCGAGCCTGGTCGTGTCGAGTTCCATGCCGGTGCGCGATCTCGACGCGTTCGGCGGTGCGCGTTCGGAGCCGCTTGCGGTCTACGGAAATCGGGGCGCCAGCGGTATCGATGGAGTGGTCTCGACCGCCTTCGGGGTGAGCGCCGCGACGGTCGGACCGACCCTCTGCCTGATCGGAGACGTGGCGTTCCTGCACGACCGGAACGGTCTACTGTGGAGCGGAGACGGTATCCCGGTGATCTTCGTACTTGCCGACAACGACGGATGCGGGATATTTCACGCGCTGCCCATAGCCGACCGCGAGCCCGAGTTCACGCGTTTCTTCGCCACTCCTCACGGGAGCGATCTTTCCGATGCGGGGGCGACGCACGGGGCCGCGACCACAACCGTCGAAATCGCCGAGGTCGGCCGGGCCGCAGCCGAAGCACTCGAGGCGGGGAAGACGACCATCGTCAGGGTGAAGCTCGACAGGAGCCGGGATCACCGATTGCGAGGAGATTCTGCGAAAGCGGTCTCGCAAAGAGTCACCGCCGCGCTGGCGGCCTGCCGTCTCCGGCCGCCGAAGACAACTTAGCCTTCTAAGAAGAGGAGCGGGACGACATGGAGAAGCCGGTCTGGCGACAGGTCGCCGAGTACCAGGACATCACCTACCACAAGGCGGACGGCGTCGCCCGCATCGCCTTCAACCGTCCGGAGGTGCGCAACGCCTTCCGACCCCGGACGCTGGCGGAGCTGCAGGCGGCCTTCGTGGATGCCGGCGAGGATATCGGGATCGGCGTCGTGCTCTTCACCGGCAACGGGCCGGCCAAGGACGGCAAGTGGGCCTTCTCGGCAGGGGGCGATCAGAAGGTGCGCGGCGAGGCCGGCTACGTCGGCTCCGACGGCGTGCCGCGTCTCAACGTCCTCGAACTCCAGCGCTACATGCGCTCGATGCCCAAGCCGGTGATCGCGCTGGTGGCGGGCTACGCCATCGGCGGCGGCCACGTCCTTCACGTGGTGTGCGACCTCACCATCGCGGCGGACAACGCCGTCTTCGGCCAGACCGGCCCCATCGTGGGCTCCTTCGACGGAGGCTTCGGCTCGTCCTTCCTGGCTCGGAGCGTCGGCCAGAAGAAGGCCCGCGAAATCTGGTATCTCTGCCGGCAGTACTCGGCGGAAGAGGCTTTGGAGATGGGGCTCGTCAACACGGTCGTCCCCCTGGACGAGCTGGACGACGAAGGCTGGCGCTGGGCCCAGGAGATACTCGACAAGAGTCCGCTGGCGATCCGGCTTCTAAAGAGCGCCTTCAACGCCGACCTGGACGGACAGGCCGGACTTCAGGAGCTCGCGGGCAACGCGACCCTCCTCTTCTACATGACCGAGCAAGGCCAGGAAGGCAAGCGCGCCTACGTCGAGAAGCGCAAGCCCCAGTTCCGGGACTACCCTTGGTTGCCCTGGTGAGCGGAATCTCGCGGCTCCGCGCCTGGACGATGGCGGCCCGCCCCAGGACGCTCTGGGCCGCGGTCGCGCCGGTCGCCGTAGGCGGCGGACTTGCGGAGCACCACGGGTTCTTCGCTCCAGCTCCCACGCTCGGTGCGCTCGCGCTCACCGGAACGATCCAGATCGCGACCAACCTGGCGAATGACTACTATGACTTCGTCAAGGGAGCCGATACCGAAGACCGAGTCGGTCCGACCCGGGTGACGCAGGCCGGCATCCTGACGCCCGCAGCGGTTCGGAACGGCATGCTGGTGGCACTCGCCTGCGCCGCCTGCGTCGGTGTCTGGCTGACAAGCATCGGCGGCTGGCCGATGGCGGTCGTGCTGGCGCTGTCGCTCGTCTGCGCGGTGGCCTACACCGGAGGGCCCTACCCCTTGGGCTACAACGGTCTGGGAGACATCTTCGCCTTCCTCTTCTTCGGACTGGTCGCGGTGGGCGGGACAGTCTATCTCCAGGACCCGTCGGGTTGGCCTGGGACCGACGCGTTTCTGGCGGGAGCCGGCGTCGGTGCGCTCTCGACCGCCATTCTGGTGACCAACAACCTGCGCGATCGCCACACCGACCGGGCAGTGGGCAAGCGCACGCTCGCCGTTATCTGGGGAGCGGCCGCCGCTCGGGCGGAATACGTCGCCTGCCTGTCCGTGGCGGTCGCGGTTCCGGTGGTCGGCTGGAGCTGCTTCGGATGGCCGGCGGCGAGCCTCGGCGCGCTCTTTGCGATGGCGTTCGCCGTTCGCCCGCTCAAGCTCGTTCTTCGGGCCCGACAGCCCGTCGCACTCGTACCCGCACTCGGCGCCACCGCAGGCGCGCTCGCGGTCTACGGAGCGCTGCTGGCGTTCGGTTTGGCGGCAGGCTAGCATCGGAGGGCGCTTGCTCAGGGGTGGAAGTTCGTTCACGCTGGTTACCCGCGAGGGCGAGCTCGGCGGCAGGGAGCTCGAGGGCCGCGTCGGCTCCCGAATGGAGAAGCTGCGCCGAAACGGGCTGCGCCGCGGCTCCCTCTGCCCTTTGCTCTCCACCGCGAACGTCGAAGGCGTGCTGGATCTGCTCGCTTGCTGGCGGCTTGAAGCCGTTCCCGCCCCGATCAACCCGCTGCTTCCGGCCCGGGAGATGGAAGCGGCGCGAACGCACCTCGGTGCCGTGCCCGAAAATTCCGGGCAGGACCCCGGACCGTCTCGGTGGCCGGGCGGCCCTCCGGTCGCGATGGTCCGAACCTCCGGCACCTCGGGCATCCCCCGCTATCTGTCCCTGAGCCGGAGAAACGTGACGGCGAGCGTGAAGGCCGGCTCCGAGAGACTCGGCCTCACCTCCTCGGACACTTGGCTCGCCTCCCTCTCCCCCGCGCACGTGGGTGGGCTGATGGTGGTCGCCAGAGCCTGGTTGCTGGGCTGTCGGCTGGCGGTGACCGGTTCGAGCGCGGCGCCTTCCGTGTCGGAGATAGGGCGGGCGCTCGACGGAGATCCGGGGCCGGTCACGCATCTCTCGCTGGTGCCGACCCAGCTCTCTCGCCTGCTCGATCTGTCCGGCGGCGACCCGCCGTCCGCGCTCCGTCTAGTGCTCGTGGGCGGCGCGCGCACCCCTGGGGCTCTCGTCGATCGGTGCATCGAACGGGGATGGCCGATCGCCCTCACCTACGGAATGACCGAGACCACCTCCCAGGCGGCGACCGCGACCCCGGAGGAGGTACGGAGGAAGCCGGGCGCCGTGGGCAGGCCGATCGCCGGCGTCGAGATCGCCATCTCCCCCGGTGGCGAGATACTGGTGAAGGGTGACGTCCTCGCCGCTCGGACCGACGCCGGTGGCTGGTTTCGGACCGGCGACCTAGGTCGGTTGGATGAAGATGGCGACCTCTGGATCACCGGCAGACGAAGCGACCGCATCATCTCCGGAGGAGCCACCATCGAGGCCGGCGACGTGGAAAACGTTCTGGCCGAGCATCCGGCGGTCGCGGAGGCGTGCGTGATCGGTATGCCCGACGAGCTTTGGGGCGACAAGGTGTGCGCGTGCGTCGTGCCGGTCGAGGGCGAATTCGACTTGGCGGAGCTCGACGAGTGGGCGCGGACCCGCCTAGCGCCGTCGCACCGTCCGCGACTCTGGCACCTCCGCGCCAGTCTGCCGCTCAATGCGGGCGGCAAGGTCGATCGGTCCGTCCTTGCTCGGGAGATGCGGCCGGGCTAGCGAGCCCTGTACGGCGTCGCCCGTCCGCTACCGAAGCGGAAGCGAATCGTGGAAAGAGACCAAGCGCATTCTCGCCCCTGGTGCCTTCGATGAAGACGAAGCTTCCCGACATCCTCTGCCTGAAGACGGGGCGGACGGCCGGCAACGACAACTACGTCTCATACAAAGGCAGGACGCTGCAGATTCCGCCGCAGCCCCACCGGTGCCGCTACGTGCGGGCCAGGGTGATGGTCCACGAGTACGAGGACGGCGGCGTTGCGGTCTTCCACGGGACCCGGAGGCTGGCCCGCCGCCCGACGGCGGCCTTGCTCAGCCCCTGATCCAGGTAGCGCCGCAGAAGCACTCGCTTCTCTCTCCCAACCATTGCGTCTCCTCCGTTGAGTGGAGACGTTATTTTGCGAAATCCGCCGAGAACCTCCGGGGACCTCCGCTCCCAACAACCCAGCCATTTTCGACGGCCACTTCTCTGCAATTTTGCGCGGCCGGTAATAGGGGGGAGCCGGGGGGTGGGTGGCGGGGGTGGGGCTGAGGGGCTGAGCAATCAGGACTGGGGGATGTCTGGGTGGCGTCAAGGAGGGACCGGACGCCCAGGGGAGAGCGAATCGGTTCAGGGGCGCTCGATTGCCGCTCTGTGTGGAGTCCGCATGTCATCTATGGATTGACATTCCTGCCGATCACGGATGATCACCAAGCTCCGTTCTCGGTCATTTATTCTCCGAAACGATCGCCAAACCCTTGGCAGCCGACAATACTCAGCTTAGCTTCCGGCCTTGGTGAGGTCGCGACCAAGATACCATGAGGCCCATCCAGACGCCTGAGGAGCGGCAGAACAGTGGCTCCAGTCTACTACCATAAGGGACGATTCCCGCCGGACGACGGCCTGGACTGGCAGAGGCTGGTTCCGTTGTTGGGCCCAGCGTATTCCGCCGTCGCCAGGTACGACGGCATGCTGTCGGCCGTTCCCGATCCCAGCATCCTGCTCGCACCCCTTTCCACCCAGGAAGCGGTGCTCTCATCGAGGATCGAGGGCACCCAGGCCACTATGGGCCAGGTTCTCGAGTACGAAGCTCGCGGTGTGGTGAAGTCTCCCACTCGTCGCAACGACGTCCTCGAGGTGATCCAGTATCGAAGAGCGATGTGGCACGCAGAGCACATGCTGCGGGAGCTTCCACTCTCCCTCCCGGTCATTCGTGAATCGCACCGGGTCCTCCTGACCAGTGGCCGAGGCAAACAGCGGTCACCGGGAGCGTACCGACGGATCCAGAACTGGATTGGGCCGCCTGGTTGCTCCGTGGAGGAGGCCAACTTTGTTCCGATCACCACGCACCACCTGGCCGACGGCATGAGCGCCTGGGAACGATACATGCACCGGGACGAGCCCGACCGGCTGGTTCAGCTCGCGATCCTCCATGCCGAGTTCGAGGCTCTCCATCCCTTTCTGGACGGCAACGGTCGCATGGGCCGCATGCTCGTACCGCTCTTCATGTGGCAGCGCGAGCTGATTCGCCAGCCGACCTTCTACGTCAGTGCCTATTTCGAAGCCAACCGGGAGGCATACTACGAAGGGCTGCGATCCGTATCGCGCGACGACGACTGGAGCGGCTGGTGCGAGTTCTTCCTTGACGCCGTTCGCGCTCAAGCGGAGGACAATCTGGTGAAGACCGAGGCGATTCTCGAACTCTACGAAGAGATGAAGGACCTTGTCCTGAAGGTCACCAACTCACGGTATGCGATTCGGGCTCTCGACTCGATCTTCCGGCACCCGGTTCTTACGAGTGCCCAGTTCGTGGAGGGAACCGACTCGTCTCCGCCCACGGCACGCCGTATCCTTCGACGCCTGTGTGAGTCGGGAGTATTGCAGAAGATCGATCCTGCTCACGGTCGACGGCCTGCTCTGTTCGTATTCCACCGTCTACTCGACATCGCAGAGGGCCGTAAGAACGGATGACGATCACGAATGATCACCAAGATCGGTTGTCGATCATATTGCAATGAATATGATCGGCAAAATGTCTTGCCGGTCATCCATGAGTGGACCTGCCCCGCTTTCACGGACGGTTGGTTTTTGGCGTCCCTCTTCGTCGTACCCGTCTTGAAGCGCCGGCGCGTCAGGCCCACGATGCCCAGCTCCCTCATCAGCCGAGCCACCCGCTTGCGGCACGCACGCTCTCCGTCGGCCAGGAGGGCCGCGTGGATCCGAGTGCGGACGCCCCTCGAACTCCCGGGCCAGAGCCCCCGACTACGCGCGGTCCTCACCAGCTCGACGATACGCTCCCTGTACTCGGGCGGATACCGCCCTCGCCTTCTTCCCGCCATGTCTCACTTCCTTGGTTGCACCCAAAGGAAACATGTCCATCTTAGCGGGGCAACTCCAGTGCGTTTTGCCGTCCGCTACCCAACATGCTTCCGAAAGAGAACACCCCCTGTGGCGAGTACGGCTAGAACGCAAACACCTGCCGCTATTGCCAACCACACGGAATCTACACCATAGTAGACCAATCCGGCCACATAGGTTACCAAGGCAAAACCCAAACTGATTACGTACACGGCGAAGAACTTCACCGCCAACGTCTTCACTTCAAACGTTTCGGGGATTGTTTTTTCAGAGGTCACGATGGTGCGCTTCGCCTTCCGTCGCCTGAGATGGCACCACATGAGAACACCCGCTCCTGCGGGAAATACGGCTAGAGCGCCAGTCGCAATTGCCAACTGCGTAAGGCCCACTACACTATGCACCCATACCGCCTGGAGAGCTATCGAGGCAAGAAGCATCCAGATGCTTAGCGCTCCGGCAAGCTCCATCGTTTTCATCTTCACTTCAATCGTCGCCGGCGCTGTCTGTTCGGTTGCCGTGTTCATCGGTGTTCCTCGCTCATCGTCCGAGTGAATGTCGCTGCTACCCTAAGGAAGCTCCGACGATCCGGCGCGTTCAGCCCCCCACCGGATTCCTGTCGAGAGCGTTCCTGCGGGGAGCCGCGCTCCACGCCTCCAACGATTCGCCGGGTATCCACTCCCCGCGCACCAGAAGACCGAGCGGGCGCGAGAGCACGGCGAGCTCCTCCAAGGGGTCGCCTTCGAGCATGACGAGATCGGCGCGGCCTCCAGGCCGGATCACGCCGAAGCTCGCGGACGGATCGATGAAGGTGCGGATGAACCGGGCCGGAGCCGTCGTGGCCGCAGCCAGCGCCTCGTAACGCGAGAACCCGGCGTCCTCCAAGGCTCTCAACTCATCGAGGAGGGATGCGCCGGGCGCGACGAGCGGCATGGGCGTGTCGGTGCCCGCGAGCACCGGCGAGGCCGCCGTCTTCAGTTCCCGGATCAGCCTGTGCTTGAAGTCGCTGAGCTCCGCCGCGCGGGAACGCAGGGCCGGGTCGAGGGCGGTGTAGGGATTGTCGACGGTCCAGGCTCGTCGCATCTCGCTCGTGAGATCTCGCGACGGCCGGCGACGCAGCTCGGCGGCGAACTCTTCGGGCGAGCCCCATTGCCGGGCCACGGCGTCGAACGCGACCAGGCGAGAAGTGAGCCAGATGCCGGAACGGGACCAGTCGACGGCGACCGACCTGAGATCCTCCGGAAGGTGAATCCCGAGCATGGCTGGAGTCAGACCGTGGGTGCAGAGCCCCGCCAACCCGGAGGACTCGGAGCCCTCCTCTTCCTTGCCGGCGAAGGTGACGTGGCCGGTACGGTAGACGTTGGGCGAGGGCAACCCCCGCCCGTCGTCGCGGCTCGGCAGCGCATCGGTGACCGAGAAGACGGTGGTGATTCCGTGGGCCAACAGTTGCGGAAGCCACTCGTGCGCGCGGTCGTCGATATGGACGTGGGCGTCGGTCAGGCCGGGCATGAGGAAACGTCTGCCGTGGCCTTCGACGACCTGCGCGTCGGGCGGCACGCGCACGCCCCCTAGCCTGCCTACCTCGACGATCTCTCCGTCTTCGACCACGACGACGTGCCGGTACAGGACGGTCTCCCGGTCCATAGGCAGCACGTTGAAGTCCCTGAAGACGACGGTCGAGACTCCGGTCCGCTCGACGACCGTATTGGCCAGAACGGCGAGGCCGTCCGGAGCGGCGGCGCTCTGCCAGGGCTTTGCGTGCACAGCCACGGTGACAGTCGTGGCCGTGAGCAGGAGGAGCCCCATTTTGTCTTTTGCCGATACTGCCATGGTCTGGACGCAGGCGGTAGGTTATCGAACGGTAAGATAACACGGTCCCAAGAACGGGACCTTCGCATTTCGCGGTTCCGGAACCACCGGAGGAGGAGGGATGTCCAACGGAGCAAAGAGTCCTGGGTTTGCAGGGTCGCTTCATTCCCAACAGGAGGCGGCCGTGACCGAAGACGGGCACCCCCTCGAGTGGCCGCTGTTGCAGATAGCCTCCGGGCTGCGCTCGGGAGCATGTTGCGCGCTCGATCTCGCTACCGAGGCCGTGCGCAGGCACGAACTCACCGGCCCCGAGCGCCGCGCCTACGCCTATTTCGACGCCGCCGCAGCCTTGGCGGCGGCCGCCGCCGCTGATCGACTGCTGGCAGCCGGACGCTCGGGGAGCGCCGATCCAGGCTCCATGTGCGGCATCCCGGTATCGGTCAAGGACCTCTACGGTGTGGAGGGCTGGCCGATCGCGGCCGGAAGCTCCGAACCCCTCCCGGACGGACCGTGGAGCAGGGACGCCTGGCTCGTCGCTCGTCTGCGCAACCAGGGGGCCGTGTTCGTGGGCAAGACGCACACGGTCGAGTTCGCCTACGGAGCGGTCGGCGTGAATCCCGAGACCGATACGCCGGTCAACCCTTGGGATCGCGCGTGCCGGCGCGTTCCCGGAGGCTCTTCGTCGGGGGCGGGAGTCAGCCTCGCCGAGGGCTCGGCGCTCGTCGCTCTCGGATCGGATACCGGTGGCTCGATCAGGATCCCGGCCGGCATGACCGGCGCGGTCGGGATGCGCACCTCGACCGGAAGGTGGAGCACCGAAGGCATCGTGCCCCTCTCGCCCACCTTGGACGTCGCGGGCGGTCTAACGCGTTCGGTTCTCGATCAGGCCTACTTCTTCGGTTCCGTCGATCCCGAATGGGGGGACGGCTCCGGCTTCCTCATGCGCTGTCTGGCCCACGCCCCGAGAAGGCGACGGGTCGGGGTGCCAGAGTGCGGTATCTGGCGGGAGACCCAGGGCGACATCGCCCGCGGGCTGCGCCGTGCCGTCGACCGCCTCGCGCACTCCGGCTGGGGCGTGCGGGCGACCGACGGCGGTCTCCTCGACGACGCCGCCGACCTCTACCTTACCGGCGGGATCCCCGGCGCCGAGCTCGTTCACTTCCTCGACACGCGACTACCAGGTCGACGCGACCGCCTGAACCCGCTTGTCGCCTCCCGATTCGGCGACACACCCGTTCTCGGTTCGGAGCGCCACACCGCCGCCTTGCACCGCCTCGGACGACTCCAAAGCCGGGCCGACACCCTCTTCACGGAGGTCGACCTGATCGCGTTGCCGACCGCCATGCTGACTCCGCCCCCCTTGGCCGAGGTCGAGGCCGACCTCGGTCGCTATGTGGCGGTCAATTCGACAGCTCTCCGGCCCACCTGCCCGGCGAGCATGCTCGGCCTGCCCGCCATCACCCTGCCCTGCGGGCTCGACGACGCCGGCATGCCGGTCGGACTTCAGCTCGTCGGACGTCGGAAACGCGACGTGGAGCTCCTGGCCGCCGCAGTCGCCGCCGAGGGCGTGCTGGGGCGGCTCGAACGCCCCGCGTGACCGTTCCGCCAGCGCCGCGCCCAGCCCCCACATCGCGCTCGGCGCTTGCAGAAGGTCGTCAGCGGGCTGCCGGCCACCGATCCGGGCTTCAGGCCCGTCCGTCCCACCCACAGTCACACTCGACACCGTCAGCCATGCGCACCGGAACCCTCCTCATCGCCCTCGCCGTGCCGGCCCTGGCCGCAAGCGAACCGCTCGCGCCTTCGAACCCGCTACCCCTACCCCCGCAAGCCGCACTCGCCGCCCAGGAGGTCGAACACGCTGTAAGCCCCGCGCTCTACCAGTCGATGAGCTGGCGAGAGATCGGACCCTTCCGCGGCGGGCGTTCGGTGGCGGTGACCGGAGTGCCGTCCGACCCGACCACCTACTACATGGGCACGGTCGGCGGAGGAATCTGGAAGACCGGCGACGCCGGCATCACTTGGACGAACGTCACCGACGGTCAGTTGGGCACGTCCTCGGTCGGGGCGCTCGCGGTTGCCGAGTCCGATCCGAACGTCGTCTACGCAGGTATGGGCGAGCACGCCGTCCGCGGCGTCATGACCTCTCACGGCGACGGCCTCTACCGCTCGACCGACGCCGGACGCACGTGGACCCATCTCGGCCTCGAGGCCACCCGGCACATCTCGCGCATCCGCGTCCACCCCCACGACCCGGATCTCGTCTACGTCGCGGCGCAGGGAGCGGCCTACGGCGCCAACCCCGAGCGCGGCGTCTATCGCTCGACCGACGGCGGCGGCACCTGGGAACTCGTCCTCTTCGTGAGCGACGAGGCCGGCGCCTCCGACCTCAGCATGGACATGACCAACCCCAGGATCCTCTACGCGGCGTTCTGGGATCACCGGCGCTACCCCTGGCAGGTGCGAAGCGGGGGGCCGGGGAGCGGTCTCTGGAAGTCGACCGACGCCGGCGACACCTGGAACCGGATCGACGAGGCTCTGCCCAGACCGTTGGGCAAGACCGCCATCGACGTGTCGCGAGCCGATCCCGACCGCGTCTTCGCTCTCGTCGAGGCCGATCCCGACGGCGGCCTCTACCGCTCCGACGACGCCGGCGAGACCTGGAGCCGCGTGAGCGACAACTGGTCGGCTCGCGCCCGGGCCTGGTACTACATCGAGGTCTATGCCGATCCGGTGGACCGCGAGACGGTCTACGTCATGAACGCGCCCTTCATGCGTTCGATCGACGGCGGACGCAGCTTCGCCAACGTTTCGGTTCCGCACGGGGATCAGCACGATCTCTGGATCAATCCCGTCGACAACGCGAACATGATCAACGCCAACGACGGCGGCGCCAACGTCACCTTCAACACCGGCGCCTCGTGGTCCACCCAGCGGAACCAGCCGACCGCGCAGTTCTACCGGGTGGCCGTCGACCACCGCTTCCCCTACCACGTCTACGGAGGGCAGCAGGACAACTCCACCGTCGCCATCGCAAGCCGGGGCCGAGGCGGCATCACCTGGAAGGACTGGTATGCCGTGGGAGGTTGCGAGAGCGCCTTCACAGCGTTCGACCCCGCCGATCCTCGTCTGGTCTACGCCGGCTGCTACATGGGCATCATCAGCGAATACGACCATCGAACCGGCGGTTCCCGCGACATCGGCGTCTACCCCGTGCTGCCGGCGGCCCTTCAAGGGCGGGAGATGCGCTACCGCTACAACTGGAACGCCCCTATCGCGGCTTCGCCCCACGACCCCTCCACCATCTATCACGCGGCCAATCACCTCGTGCGGACCCGGGATCGAGGCATGACCTGGGAGGAGGTCAGCCCGGACCTGACCCGCGACGACGACGCCAGGCAGGGCTACGGCGGCGCGCCCATCACCAACGAAGGGGCCGGCGGCGAGATCTACGGCACCATCAGCTACGTCGCCGAGTCCGCGCTCGAGGCCGGTCTCATCTGGACCGGCAGCGACGACGGTCTGGTCCACATCACCCGCGACAACGGTGCGAGCTGGACGAACGTGACGCCGGACGGGATGGAGGAGGGGCTGGTGAACGCCATCGAGCCGTCACCGCACGATCCTGCCGTCGCCTACGTCGCCTTCACCCGATACAAGTTCAACGACTTCGCGCCGCGCGTCTTCGTCACCGACGACTACGGTGAGAGCTGGAACGAGCGGACCGAAGGCGTCGCCGAGGAAGCTTGGGTTCGGGTCGTCAGGGAGGACCCGATCCGACCCGATCTTCTCTACCTGGGCACCGAACTCGGCCTCTACGTCTCCTGGGACGCAGGGCGGCGCTGGCAGCCCTTCCAGCTCGACATGCCGGTGACGCCGATAACCGATCTCGCGATCCAGATACGAGAGAACGACCTCGTCGCATCCACGAGCGGACGCGGCTTCTGGATACTCGACGACCTGTCACCCGTACAGCAGCTCCCCGACCACGAAATCCGAGGGGAGGACTTCGACGAAATCGCCTTGCTCGCTCCCCGGCACGCCTACCGCATCGCGGGCGGAGGCGGCGGCTTCGGCGGCAGCGGAAACGTAGGCCGCAATCCGCCGACGGGAGCGATCATCGACGTGGTGCTCCCCGACGGGGTGGCGGAGACCGACACCCTCACTCTCGAATTCCTCACCGAGTCGGGCGAGCTGGTGCGGACCCTGTCGTCGCACCCCGATCCCGAGCTCTCGCCGGAGGCCTCTCCCCTGCCCTTCAAATCCGGCCACAACCGCTACAGCTGGGACCTTCGCCACGAGCGCATCCCCAACATTCCGGAGGCCTACGTCTTCGGCTCGCTCGCCGGCAGGCGCGTGGTTCCGGGAACCTATCTGGCACGGGCCCGTTTGGGCGGTTGGAGCGACGAGCAGCGCTTGGAGGTACTCGCCGATCCCCGTTCCGACGCGACCATTGCCGAGTATCGCGAACAGGACGCATTCGTGGCCGAGGTGGCGGCCGAGCTGACCCAGGTGCACTTCGCGGCCACCGACGTGAACGACGTGCGCGCCCAGATAGAGAAGGTCGTCGAACTCATCGACGGGAGGCCCGGCGCGGACCAGGCCGAACCGCTGGCGGATTCGCTCGCCGCGGATCTCGGAGCTGCGGCCGATTCGCTCTATCAGGCCCGGGTGGTGGACGGCCAGACAGTCATCAACTTCCCTTCCCGCCTGAAATTCCAATATGTGTGGTTGCACGGCAACGCCGAATCGGCCGACGCCGGGGTGAGCCGGGGTTCGCGGGACGTGCTCACCGACCTGCGGGTCCGCTGGGGTGCGCACCGGGCACGCGTGGAAGAGCTGCTGGGCGAGCGGCTCGACGAGCTGAACGAAACCCTCGCCCGCTACGCCCTCGGGACCGTGCTCAGGCCTCGCCTGCGGGAACGACCGGTGAGCTGAGCGGTCGGGAGCCCGACCGCGTCCGCTTCAGATTTCCCGGCTATCCCTCTCAGCGTCGGCGTCCGCCTCCAGATCTATCACCTCGAAATTGTGCTCCTGCAGCCAGGGAACGAGCCGATCCCAGAGCCCGTCGGCATCGACGCTCACCAAGGTGGCGAGATCGTCGAAGGTGGTGTCGAGCGAGACCTTCTTGGCTGTCGTGCCGCGCTTGCGACGACCGTCCCCGGCCCCCGCGCGAGCGTCCTTGTGGAGCCGGCTGAAGAGTCCGGGAGTCGGACGCATCTCGGCGAGCTTGCCCAGCCGGTTCCGTTCGAGACCGGCGGCGAGAAGGACCTCGTTGGTCTCGACCTGTTCCGAAAGGAAGACCTTCTTGACCTTCGTGGACAGATAGGTCAGGCGACGCTGGTAGCTCCGCTTCTGCCCTTCGCTGGGTCTGGGACCCTCGCCCGGTTTCGCAAACGCCCTCAAGGACTCGGCGCGGATACGCCTGAGCAGCAGGTCCACGGTGTGCCCGCGGGCCGAACGGGCCACGCCGATGTCGGTGCCGGTGCGTTCGAAGTAGCGAATCACGCTGCGCAGGATCGGCTCCTCGCTCGACGGGAGCCGCTCGCCGCACTCATTCGCGACAGCTTCAATGTCGGGTCTTCCGCCGAGCGTGCGCGGGGCGGCGGGTCTTCTCGGGCTCATCGTCTTCCACCTGTCTTGCCGGCCTGACGGTCGTCGGCCTCGATGCGTTCTCTGATCACCCTCGCCGCTCGTAGGGCTCGGAGCTGCGCTATCTCGTTTCCAAGCGTCAGCGACTGCCTGAGATCCTCGAGCGAAAATCCGTCGATGCTCGCCTGCCTCGCCGCCATGCGTTCGTGCCAGCGCACGGAAGCCAGAGACGCGACCATCATGTTGAGGGTGATCGTGGGATTGTCGTGGAGCCCGTCGCTGTCGTCGGGCGAAGGCGCCATTCCTCGTTCGACGAGCAAGTTCCGGGCGTCGGGGGCGCGGTAGTACTCCGGAATGTGGTAAGCCCGGGCCGATCCGCCCCACTCGGAGCTGAGGGCGGTCGCGACTCGCTCCTGGCCGGCCTGATTGCCGCCCGAATCGCCGATGAGGACGATGTCGGTGAAGCCGTGTGCCTTCAACGAGCGCGCTATGTCGGTGAGCAGCGCGTCGTAGGTATCCTGAGTGAGCGAGATGGTGCCGGGGCTGCGCATGTGTCCGGTCTGCGGATCGTGGCCGCCCTCCGGGACCCATTTCACGATGGGGGCGCAGAGGGCGTTCCCCAGCGCGGCTGCGATCTTGGCGCAGTTGGTCCTGAGCACGTAGTTGTGCTTTCCCGTCACCAGCCAGGGGCCGTTCGGCTCGACGCCTCCGGTCGGGATGATCGCCGTGGTTCTGCCTTCCGCCAGAGCGTCGCGCACGTCCATCCAGGTCATCTCGGCGATCCACGGCGTGGAGACGGGCGGCAGGGGATTGGGCGTGTCCGAACAGTTGTAGATGTTCGCGGCGCAGCGCCCTCCTCCCATGTCGCGCGGGTCGGGGTCGGGCCGCTGCGGCGGTGGCCCCGTACGGGTCCGGCCGCCTCCCGTGCCGGGGCCGCTCGCTGCCGGAGCCGGCGGCGGAACGGTACCGCCGTGCGCGACGGCTTCACGGATGGCCGATGCCGTGGTCGTCGCCCTGAAGGCCACGATCCTGCGGGCGTGCTCGAGGCTTCTCACCCGGTCGGCGAGCGAGAAGCCGTCGATCGAGGCCAGACCCGCCTCGACCCGCTCCGCCCAGCGCACCGAGTTCGGGTCGTCCGCGAACATGTTGAGCGAGATGATGGGATCGTCGTGGAGTCCGTCTCCCTCGCCGGCCCGGAAGCCGTGCTCCTCCTCCAGGTGGCGGCGGACGCTCGCGTAGTCGTAGTAAGCCCCGACGTGAGCCACCACCGGCGAGCCTCCCCACTCCTCCGTCAACCTCTCGGCGACGTTCCGCTGCCCGGTCTGGTTGCCGCCCGAGTCGCCGAAGTAGATGATGTTCTCGAAGCCGTGTGCCCTGAGCGAACGGGCGATGTCGGTTAGAACGGCCTCGTAGGTCGCCTGCGTGGCGCTGATCGTGCCGGGGCTGGTCATGTGGCCGCTCCTCGGTTCGATCCCGCCCTCGGGCACGAAAGGAAGGACCGGTGCGCACAGAGCGTCGCCAAGTTCGCGAGCGATGGCGTCGCAGTTGGCCCGCAGCACGTAGTTGTGCTTGCCGGTCGCGAGCCACGGACCGTTGGGTTCGACGCCTCCCGTCGGTACGAGGGCGGTCCATTTCCCTGTAGCGAGAGCGTCGCGCACGTCCATCCAGGTCATCTCCTCGATCCACACCGTGGTGGCCTCGGGGAGCGGATTGGGCGTATCGGCGCAGTTGTAGACGTTGGCGGCGCAACGTCCGCCGCCGAGATCCCGGGGGTCGGCGGGCTCCTGCGCGTTTGCGGGAAGCGCGGCCGGCACAAGCAGAAGACCGGCCGCGACGGGAACGAGAGAGAGCTTGATGCGAGTCATGCGGTTGGGCGTTGGGGAGATAGTGCGTCGGCGGGGCGAAACGGCGGTAGACGAGTCAATCGCCTATCCCGCCTATCGGTCCGCCGGGAGTCCACGGGGCTCCGGCCGCGGCCAGAGCCTCTTCCAGCTCGGCGAGCGGGCCGGAAATCAAATCCGCCAGTTCGACGGCGAACTCCTGAAAGTCGCCGCGAGCGATCTCCAGGTTGGAACGCATGGTCGCGGTCGGGCGCTGCCGGGTGTTCCAGTGACCGCCGGCCACGCTGCCGACCCGACCCGAAATGCCGGGCACGCGCGACTCGTCGAGCGAGCCCCGAACAGGATCGCCGCGCAGTCGTCTGGAGAGTATTTCGAAACCGGAATCCAGAGCGTCGATGCGCTGGTAGAGGGTCAGGTCGGCGCCCGGGGTCCGCTGCAACGCCGCCCGCATGTATCTGAGACGGTCGCGTTGCCGATCGAGCTCGGCCCCGGCCGCCTGTACCTGGCGTTGGAGCCCGGCGGTCTCGCGCTGAAACTCGGCGACGGCCACGAAGTCGGTTCCCGGAGCCCCCGGAGTCGGCTTGAGCGTGAAGCTCTGCGGCGAGCCCAGCTCTTCCACTCCGGCGTCGCTCACCCGAAGGAGCTGGACCGAGTAATCGCCCGGCGCCACCAGCGGACCGACCGGCTCGGTGACCCAGGGCGGGGTGAAGCCGGGGGTGTCGAAGCTCACCGGATTGGGAGCGGGATGGCGCAGGTCCCAGCTCGCTCGGTGCAATCCGGCCCGGACGGAGCCTTCGATCAGCCTCACCGGCACGCCGCGGGCGTCGGAGACCCGGAGAAGGGCGAGCGTCTCGCCTTCCATCCTTTCCAGGGTCAGGGCGTCGTAGCCCGGGAACGGGATGTCACGCCCGTCGTCACGCAGGGCGCGTTCTCGTGCGCGGCGTTCGTCCGCCGCCGAAGCGGGCCGTTCAGGCATGTGGTAGGTGAAGGTGGCGCCGAACTCCGGGTTGGGCGCGACGTAGGCGGCGCTCCCCAGGGTGGGGCGTCCCTGCGCCTGGTTCGGCACGTTGGGCACGTACCACCACGCGTCGCGCACCGGCCACACGCCGCCTTCCTCGTTTTCCAGTGCGCCCCGCGCGATCTCACGGAGGGGCGAGTAGTCGTCGAGCGCGTAGAAGCCCCGTCCGAAGGTCGCGCCCACGAGGTCGCCGTCGCGCCGCTGAAGTTCGAGGTCGCGGAAGGCGATGGTGGGTGCGCCCCTGAGCCGGTGCCAGTTCTCGCCGGCGTTCGGCGAGAAGAAGAGCCCCCACTCGGCGGCCAGGAAGAGCAGTTCGGGCGTTTCGTGATCCTGTTCGATGGCCCAGGCGACCATGTCCGGCGGCAGGTCGCCGGCGATCGACTCCCAGCTTTCGCCCCGGTCGTCGCTCCGGAAGACGTAGGGCGAGTAGTCCCCCACCTTGTGGGCGTCGGCGACGGCGAAGACGACCGCGGTGTCCGACTGCGCGGCCTCGACATCGTTCACGAAGGAACGCTCCGGCACTCCGGGAAGCGGAGACGCCGTCCGCCAGCTCGTGCCGCCGTCCGGGGTCATCCGGATCAGACCGTCGTCGGTGCCCGCGTAGACGACCCCTTCCGCGAGGGGGCTCTCCGAGATCGCTGTGACGGTCGCGTACTTAGACATGGCTCCGTTGTCGTGGAGCGCGTCCAGCTCCCACACCCGGCCCATGAAGGGCAGCTCGTAGCGGTTGGTCCCGGTGGTGAGGTCGCCGCTGACGGCGCGCCAGGAGTCCCCGCGGTCTTCGCTTCGCCAAAGCCGCTGCGAGGCGAAGTAGATTCTGGACGGCGAGTGCGGGCTCACCAGAATCGGGGAGTCCCAGTTCCAGCGTTCGGGCGGATCGTCGGGCGCCGGCTGGGGCCGAATGGAGATCGCCTCCTCGTCCCGGCGGTGAACCCGGTAGAGGTTGCCCTGCTGGGTCATGAGGTAGAAGAGGTCGGGATCGAGCGGATCGAACTGGACGCCGTAGCCGTCCGCGCCCATCGGGAAGTACCAGTCCGAGTTGCGCACGCCTTCGACGTTGAGCGTGCGCGAGGGACCCCAGAGCGTTCCCAAGTCCTGAGCGCCGCCCAGAATCGCGTAGAAGGGCTCGTGCGAGGAGAGCGCGAGCTTGTAGAACTGAGAAATGGGCATGTTGGGGAAGTGCCGCCACGAGTCCCCGTGGTCGAAGGTCTCGTAGAGCCCGGCGTCGGTACCTGCCAGCATGTGCTCGGGGTCGTCGGGATCGATCCAGAGCGCGTGGTTGTCGGAGTGCTTCTCGCGACCGGTGCCCAAGGGGTCGAAACCAGCCCCGCCGTCCCGCGTGATCTGGAAGAAGACGTCCATCTGGATCACGAGATCGGGATCGTGCGGCGAGGCCTCGATTTCCTGATAGTAGTGGGGACCCGTGCCGCCGGATATGTAGGAGTTGCGTCGTTCCCAGCTCTCGCCGCGGTCGGTCGAGCGGTAGAAGCCGCGCTCGGTCGGATCGGCCTCGATGGTCGCATAGACGAGCGCGGGATCGGCCGGCGTGGTGGCGAGCCCGATCTTGCCCATGTCGCCCGAGGGCAGGCCGTTGGTGACTTCCCGCCAGTTGTCGCCGCCGTCGACGGACTTGTGGATGCCGGAGCCCGGTCCGCCGCCCAGGAAGCCCCACACGTGCCTGCGGCGCTGGTAGGTGGCGGCGTAGACCGTGCCCGGGTCGTCGGGTGCGAACTCCAGATCCGTGACGCCCGTGTGGGTGTCGACGCGAAGCACCCTTCGCCAGCTCTCGCCGCCGTCGACGGACTTGAAGACTCCCCGGTCGCCCCCCGCCGACCAGAGCGGTCCCTCCGCAGCCACCAGAATGGTCCGACCGTCCTCGGGATGAATCAGGATCCTGCCGATGTGCTCGCTGCGTTCGAGCCCCATGTTGCGCCAGCTCGCTCCGCCGTCCAGGCTCCGATAGACGCCCGAACCCCAGCCCACGTGACGTCCGCTCACGTTCTCGCCGGTTCCGACCCAGACCACCTCGGGGTTGATGGGATCGATGGCGATCGTGCCGATCGAGTAGCTGGGTTGGTCGTCGAATATCGGAGTCCAGGTCGTACCGGCGTTAATCGTCTTCCACACGCCGCCGGACCCCACGGCCACATACCAGACCGAACGATCTTCGGGATGCACCGCGATGTCGGCGATCCGTCCCCCCGCGACCGCGGGTCCGATCTCCCTCAGCGCGAGGGCACCCAGAACGTCTTCGACCCGGCTCCGCCCGGCTTCGTCTTCCTCCGAATCCTGGAGGACCGCCGCGGCCGAAACCGGGACGACAAGAAAAACCGGTAGCAGAAGTGCGGGCAGCTTGCTCATGGCTTGCGTTCCATTTGGAGAAATGCGCCCGGCAGGATTCGAACCTGCGACCTCATGCTCCGGAGGCATGCGCTCTATCCGACTGAGCTACGGGCGCTATGTGACGCTTCAGGCTGCGGTGTAGCCGAGCTGTAACTTACTAGGTTGTGCCGCAGGTCACTAAGGAGCCTGCGGATGCTCAAGTTCGGTACCCGGCGTCGAAGCTGCGGCGAGCGCACGCTGTAAGCCGAGTTCTGTACCTCGCCTGCGGGCGAGGCGAGAGTCATTCATCTGGGACCGCCGTCGCCGACGGCCTCGTGCGGCCCACCCGGAGCTCGAACGGGACGGGCCGTCCCTCGCTCCTGCTTGGCCTTGCTGCAGGTGGGGTTTGCCAGCGGCTCACCGTTGCCGGCAGCCCGGTGCGCTCTTACCGCACCGTTTCACCCTTGCCTGTGCCGCAGGCTGCGCCTCCGGCCATCGGCGGTCTCTTCTCTGTTGCACTTTCCGTCGCCTCACGGCGCCCGGGCGTTACCCGGCACCCTGCCCTGCGCAGCTCGGACTTTCCTCCGACGGTGCAATACGGCCACCGCCGGCGACCCCCCGCGCACGCTCGCAATGGAAAGATACACCGTCGAGGGCGAGTTGTCCAAGGCAGGCTCGGGCCCGCCGACCGCCGGCATCGAGCAGCCCCGGGAGACCGTGGACGAAGCTCGCGACGAGCACCGAGGGCGGCGCGGCGCCGCCCTGCGGGAGGTTTAGTCCAGGAGCGGTCAGAACGCGCTCAGCCCGGTCACGGTCTGGCCGAGGATCAGGGAGTGCACGTCGTGCGTGCCTTCGTAGGTGTAGACCGACTCCAGATTCGCCATGTGACGCATGGAGTGGTACTCGACGAGGATGCCGTTCGCGCCCAGCAGCCTGCGCGCCTCCCGAGCCACGTCGGTGGCCATGGAGCAGTTGGCCCGCTTGGCGAGCGAGACCTGCTGCGGCGTCATGCGTCCCTGGTCCTTGAGCCGGCCGAGACGGTAGGCGAGCAGCTGACCCTGCGTGATTCCGGTCAGCATGTCGGCGATGCGCACCTGCTGTATCTGCTTTCCGGCGATGGGGGTGTCGAACATGACCCGTTCCTTCGCGTAGGAAACCGCCTCGTCGAAGCAGGCCATGGCGGCCCCCACGGCTCCCCAGGCGATGCCGTAACGGGCCTGGGTCAGGCACATGAGGGGATGCTTGAGACCTCCGGAGGTTCCGGGCAGCATGGCGTCGGCGGGGAGCTCCACGTCGGAGAGCGCCAGCTCGCTCGTGTCGGAGGCGAGCAGCGACAGCTTGCCCTTCTGGTCGCGAGCGGTAAAGCCGGGAGCGTCGGCGGGCACGAGGAAACCCCGGATGCCGCGCACGTCTCCGATCTCGCCGGTCTGCGCCCACACCACCGCCACGTCGGCCATCGAACCGTTGGTGATCCACATCTTGGATCCGTTCAGGACCCAGCCCGAATCCGTCCGCTTCGCGGTGGTCACCATGCCGGCGGGGTTCGAGCCGTAGTCGGGTTCGGTCAGGCCGAAGCAGCCGATCTTCTCGGCGCTCGCCATGCCGGGAAGCCACTCGCGCTTCTGCTCTTCGCTGCCGAAGGCGTGGATCGGATACATGACCAACGCCCCCTGGACCGAGGCGAAGGAGCGAATCCCCGAGTCCCCGCGCTCGAGCTCCTGCATGATGAGGCCGTAAGCGACGTTGCCGAGACCGGCACACCCGTATTCTTCGGGAAGGTTCGCGCCCAACACTCCCAGTTCGCCGAGCTCGGGGATGATCTCGGTCGGAAACGTCCGCTCGGTGTAGGCGTGGCCGATGATGGGCATCAGCCGGTCTTCCACCCAGTCACGGATCGTGTCTCTGACCATCCGCTCCTCCTCGCCGAGGAGGGAGCCGATGTCGTAGAAGTCGATTCCCCGAAAACGCGCCATCAGCGTACCAGCCTCCCGTTGTCGACCCAGATTTCGTCGCCGACCGTCACCGTCGCGTCGGTAAGGAAATTCCAGCGCACGTATCCGCCGGTCACCGCTCCCCCCAGCTCCGAGTTGTCTCCCAGGGAGAGACGAACCACGCCCGCGCCGTATCCGTAGTAGGGTATCCATGGAGCGCCCGCCGTGTTTTCCGTGACAGCCAGCAGAGGGTTGAAGCCCAACGCGAGCTCTCGGAACGAACGGCTCGCCGGCGCCGCGGAGGCCATTTCGGCTTCGACCGCCTCGACATTGGTGGCGGCGGTTGCCGAAACGACCGTTCCTCCCTCGAAGGTGAGAACCAGACTCTGCACGAACTCGCCGCTCCAGACCGCGTCCGGAAAGGCGATGCGGCCGTTCACGCTCTCCTCGACCGGAGCCACCCGGATCGCGCCTGCGGGGAGCTCGATCTCGCGGTCGATCAGGTTTCTGGCGAGCAGAGCCCTCGCCGCGGAGGCGTCGCCGTCCTGGCGGGTCACGGGACGATCGCCGATCCGGAACGAGATGTCCGTGCCCATCGGCGTCGTCACCCGGATGTCGGTCTCCGCCATTCCGCGGGCGGCCTCCTCGAAGGCCATCTGTAGCTCGGCCAGGGATCCGTAATCGGTCTCCAGCAGAGCCCGCTGATAGTGGGCGTCGATTTCCGAGTCCACCTCCAGCTCCGCTCCGCTTCCGTCGTAGGCCCCGAGCCAGTGGAAATGCACCGCCCTACCGATTCCGCCGCGCAGCACCTCCTGATAGGCGGCGTAGACCGGATGTGCCGGGGTCGCGCCCGGCAGCATCACGCCCACGTCGACGACGGAGAGCGCATCGACGAGCCCGTCGGCCTCCGTCTCCGTCAGCCGTGTCGTGAACTCGGTCGACCATTCGGGCGGCCCTGCTCCCGCCACCGACCAGGAACCGAGAGCCTCGGCCCCAGCGGCCCGAGCTCCGTCGGTCAGGACGTCGTGGAGCGGATCCCAGCGTCCCGGGGCGCCGACCAGAAGGATGCGCTCGCCGGCTTGCAGGTCGAGACGCTCGAGGACGGCGGATCCGATCAGTGCGAAATCCGGCGCCGCCAGGGCGTCGGGCGGACCGGGCGGAGTGCAGGCCAAAGCGGTCACCGCCGCGAAGGAGCAACCCCGGACAGCGGTACGCGGACCGAGCCGGGACGAGCCTCGAGCGGGCGGGCTTCCCAGTCGAGGCGAGTGCGGCCTCGCCCGTCCAAATGGGAGCGGAGCCCGCCGGAAGAAGAGTCTGGCGACGTGCATTTGACAGGTTCGATGATTTGGATGGGGTGACCGGACGAGCGCCCCGAACGGGCGGACAACGACCGATGCGACGTACCCCCTTGACCGATCAGGGGGTTCAGGCATTATCTTGGGCGCCTGTCCGCCTCGCTAGCTCAATTGGCAGAGCAACTGACTCTTAATCAG
>LXNJ01000407.1_pt1 | contig 30865 bp, 30 predicted proteins | sample 809081 | NCBI WGS metagenome assembly LXNJ01 (sample SAMN04870510, study PRJNA318959) | sponge metagenome | biome: sponge; feature: marine sponge reef; material: water | host: Petrosia ficiformis | place: Greece: Milos, Mediterranean Sea | collected 2013-05-29 | depth 5-7 m | reverse complement strand
AGCCGGGTCCAACGTCGCAGAGTTCGCATGCCCCGCCGTCCACGCCAAATCGGCCGCCGACACCGACGGCGCCGCCGCCACCGTCACCGAGAAGTCCTGATAAATCGAGATGAAGATGTAGGCATTCACCGTGTAGCGCAGCGTATGAGAACCCGGCGCCAGAGCCGTCGTGGACGACAGCGCCCGCGTCAACGAGTCGAACCTGAACCCGGCCGGCAGCGCCGTCCCGAGCGGCGACCCGTCTGACAGCCCCAGCGCGTAAGTCAAGGACGCCGGGCCCCCCGAGGCCGACGGCAACGTGACCGTCGTGTTCACATGGCCCGCGGTCCACGCCAAATCGGTCTGACTCGCGTCGAACGTCTGGCCCCGCGTTCTCAACTGGACGTCGAAGGTCTGCGAATCCGTCGCCCCGTTGGCATCAGTTACTCGGTAACGCAACCTGAACGTAAGATCGTTGTCGACCTGGATCCGAGTGCTCGACAGCATCCGCGTCGACTCGTCGAACACGAACCCCGTCGGCAGCGGCGCCCCGTTATCGGTGTTGTTGTCGACCCTCAACGAATACGTCAGCGGCGCCCTTCCCCCCGTCGCCGCAGGCAGCTCCACCGGCGTGTTCAACTCCCCCACCGACCAAATCTGGTTGTTCGGATCCGCAGCAGACAGCGGCGGCGCCACCTCCACGCCGAACTGATGAATATGAGAACGCTCGCCGTCGGTCACTTTGTAGTTCAACCTATGAGTGCCCGCAGCCACCTGCACTGTCGACGACAGCGTCAGCGCCGCCGCGTCGAACACGAACCCCGCCGGCAGATCCGACCCGTCAGACTGCTTCAGCGTGTACTCCAGCGTGCCCGTGCCCCCCGACGCCGACGACAACTGCAACGGACCGTTAACGAACCCCGCCGTCCAGTACTGATCCCCCGGGGCCGGAGAGTCGAACGTCGGATGGCCTTCCGCAGGGGCCTGGCCAGTTCCGAGCAGCAACACCCCAGTCGCGATCGCCCCCACCCCCAAGACAATGAGAGCGATCCGTGCCACCGCGTTACTCCATGGTCACCAGCCGCACTCCGCAGGCGGACCTGGTCGCCTCACCGTCGCCGCGGTTGTGGGCTGCTCCATCTGCAGTGCGGGAGTGTCTTTGGCGGTGACCATCGATCTGTGTGGTACGGCTCGGAGGTCGGGAAGACAAGTGAGATCAGGCTGGTGATCGGATGCGGCCGTGCTGAGTCTACATGCGGTAGTCCTTCGTATACAAGGCCGGCTCCAAGTATGCGTCCGCGCCTTCGGCCAGCGGACCGGAATTCGACCAGTGCCACCAGGACGGGGGCGGGTTCCGGTCCTCGCGGGCCTGGCCGCGCCCGGTGACGGTCAGACTGGCGCGCAGGGGCCCGGTCAGTCCTCTGGGCGACCTGTCGGTGAGGTTGAGGCTGGCGATGGCCAATCTTGCGGACTCCCCAGAACGGCGCGGACCTCGGGCCCGTCGGGGAGCTGGCGGCCTGCGCCGATCAGCCTCCGACCCCGGCTAGCGCATCGGCGCGCGATCCGTGCACCGGGATGATCTTGTCGAAGCCGCTGATCTCGAAGATCTCGCGGATCGACTCCGACAGCGAGCAGACGGCCATCTTGGCGCTCTGCTTCTGGAGTGTCTTGGCCACCAGCAGGACGACCCGGAGACCGGCGCTGCTGATGTAGGAGATGCCTTCGAAGTCCAGCACCATCCCCGTGTCGTCCGGGCTGATGGCGGCTTCAAGAGCCTCATGGAACTCGAGGGCGTTGGCACCGTCGACCCGGCCCTCAGCCACTGCGATCAATGCTCCACCCTGCCTCTCAGTGCTGATATTCAATGGACCGCGTCTCCTCGGTTATAGCGAACCAACCGCCGGCGGACCCTAGCCGCCGAACGGAGCAACATGCTAGCCCCTAGTCCCGGCGCGCGCATATCGAGCCGCCACGTTCGGCCGGGCTTGCAGTAGCTGGACCCGTAGCTGCAGTACGCGAATCGGCCCCTGAGGCGACCGCCAAGTAGTCTCCTGTCGCTGTCTCGACGCCGCGAGACCGGGGGTGCGGTTCGAATGCTGATCGATGTGCTGCTCCCGATAGGGCTGCTCATCGTTGTAGCCAAGCTCGTGGAGGGCGTCCTCGGCCGTTTCGGTCTGAGTTCGATCATCGCCTTCACGTTGACGGGAGTGATCCTCGGCCCCGCCACCGGGCTGGTCGAACCGACCCACGACCTTCAGCTCTTCCTGGAGATCGGGATATTCGTGCTGTTCTTCATCGTGGGCCTCGACGAGATCGACGTTCCGGGCTTCGTGGCGACCATCAGGGGCCGGTACTTCGCGGCCGCGATCATCTCGGTCATCATCTCGCTGCTGGCGGCTCTCGTGGTCACCTCCGACCTCTTGGGACTCGACCTGGGCTTGGGGCTCGACTTCAACGAGTCGCTGGCTCTGGCCGGTGTCCTGTCGCTGTCGAGCCTCGGCCTCGCAGCCAAGGTCCTGTCGGACTCCGGCACCCTCAAGCAGCCTCTGGGACTGAAGATCTTCACAATTGTGATCATCGCCGAGATCGCTTCGCTGCTGGTGGTGGGGTTCACCATCAGCGAGAACGACCGCAGCGTGAGCGTGGTCTCGGTGCTGACTCTCCTCGCCCAGATCGCCGGCTTCGTGGTGCTGGCGTGGCTGCTGTCGGCCAAGGTGCTGCCGGTGGCCATCGTCGCCCTCCAGCGCTTCCTCAACGTTCCCCAACTCTCGTTCGGCCTGCTGATCGGAGGGCTGTTCCTGGTGGTGGTGGCAGCCGAGAAGATGGGCCTGCACGGCACCATCGGGGCGCTGCTGTTCGGGGCTGCACTCTCCGGACTGTCCCAGTCGGTCCGCAAGGACATCATGCCGGGCATGCGCAGTGCCTCCGAGGGTCTCTTCGTCCCGCTGTTCTTCGCATCTGCAGGCCTGTACTTCGACCTGTCCTTCACCGGCCTGCCCACCAAGACGATCCTCGCACTGGTGCTGGTGCCCCTCGCCGGCAAGTTCGCGGGAGCCTTCGTAGGGACCTACGTCACGCGCATAGACGCGCCGTTCGCGCTGGCTACCGGTCTCATGTCCAAGGGCGTTGCCGAGATCGCCTTCCTGCTCGTCCTGCTCGAGGCCGGCGTGATCGAAGAGGATGTCTTCTCGCTGCTGGTGCTGATCATGTTCGGGTACATCCTCTTCATGCCGGCCGTGATCAACTTCGCGGTCCGGCGAACGGTGCTGTCGGAGCGTCCCACGCTGCCGGACTCGGTGCCGCCGTCGTTCGCCCGCTACGCCCTGGAGGCTGTCGAGGTCCGCACCGTCGTCGACGACTCCCGCGAGTACCCGGGCTCCGGTACGAGCGTGGCCGAATTCCTGGAGAACTGGACTGTGCCCAACCATCACGACTACCTGGTCGTTGACGGCGGGGAGGTCGCCGGCGTCGTGTCGACCAAGGGGATCCGCTCCCTCCGGCGAGGCAAGCGCTCTGCGGCCACCCTGCAGAGCGTGATGCGCGACAGCACGCTGACGGCGTGGCCCGACGACTTGCTGCAGGACGCGATGGAGAAGATGGCCAACGCGTCGCAGTCGGTGATCCCGGTGCTGGACCGGGAGTCGGGCCAGTTCCTGGGATCGGTCGCGAGCCACGACGTCATCGACCTGGTCGTGCTGATGGACGAGATCGAGAGGGAGTTGAAGAGAATGGACTCCGCGGAGGATTAGGCGAGGTTGCCTCTATACGCCCTGCTGGTACGCCAGTGGGAAGCGCTCCTCGTCGGCGGGGTAGCGCCCGGGTACCGCCGTGGTGTTTTCTTGGGTCACGGTTGGATCGCAGCCGGGGTGGGGGAACCAGGTGGCGTCGTCGCCCAGCCAGCGGGTGGACAGCGCCACCCGGCGCCCGGCGCCTTCGTTGGGCGGCGCGCCGTGGATGATCCAGGCTGAGAAGAAGATGGCGTCACCGGGCTCCACGTCGAAGCCGACGATGTCGTAGGGGCAGTCGTCGCGGCCGCGGGCCGCCTCGATGTCGGGCATGGGCGCGCCCTCGAAGTTCTCGGTCCAGCCCCCCTGGCCGTCGAAGGACTCCGGGGCGTAGTAGGCCTCCCAGCGGTGCGAGCCCCGCACGAACTCCAGGGAGCTGTCGCTGACCGCGCTGCGGGATGCGCTCACCCACGCCGAGACGATCTGCTTGCCGAGGAACGGCCAGTATCCGATGTCCTGGTGCCACGGTGTCGGAGCCGAGGTATGGGGCTCCTTGACCAGCAGGTGGTCGAAATAGAAGCGCATCGCCGACGAGCCGGTGAGGGCCGCGGCCATCGCCGGGATCGGTGACAGGAATACGAAGTCCCGGATGACCGACTCATGTTCCCATCGGTACCGGGTGGTGAACAGCCGGTCCTGCGTGCCGCCCGGGTTGGTGTCGGTCACCCACGGGCCGGGCTCGCGCAGCTGGCGCTCGGCATCGGCCAGGATCCGCGCCACCCATGCGCCGTCCACCGCGCCGGGGACCTTCACCACCCCGTCGGCCTCGAAGATCTCCCTCATCTCCGCGGTGATCACGACCGACATTGTGCCACTCATCTTGCCGCTGCGACTTGGGATCCCGAATCTCAAAGTTGCTTGACGCTCAAGGACAGACTCCGATGACCGCGCAGCCGACGGCGAAGGCCGCTAGGGGGTGACCAGGTACTCCGCCTCGGCCACCTTGCGTCCGTTCGCATACACGTATACCCAGTACCGCCCGGGCGCCCAATCCCCTGTTGGGCCCGCGCCCACCGACCACCACCGACTGCCGCCGATGTACCGAGGCTCGGCGGTCAAGGTGGTTCTCGTGTCGCTGAATTCTAAGCCATCCTCATAATACTCCACTTTTCTCAAGGAAACTTCACTGACACCATGGACTCTGTATGAAAACTTCAGCTTGAGATACACCGTATCGTCGATGTCTCGCGCCGAGAACCCGGAGACCGGGGGACCGTTCTCGCCGATGACGATGTGGGTACTGTCGATGCGCCCGTTGATGCTGGGCAGGCCAGGTTCCACCGGGTCCTTATCGAGGCCGCTGAGGTCATGCGGTTCGGTTCCGTCGTACCAGCGAGCGATGACGAGGTCCTCGGTGCCGTCGTTCGAGCGGAACGCCTCCTTCACATGCCCGATGGCCAGTGGCCTGCCTTGACTAATGCCGGGGTCGTCGTCCACTTGCGACAGCAGATAGAGGCCGCGGATTCCGCGCCGGAACCTGCCCTCGCCCAGGTTGCGATACAGGTCCACAAAGAGTCGCTCTCCCAACGCATAGTTGCAGTAGAATTGTGGAGCGTCTCTCTCGGCATCTAGACTCTCCAGTTCAGCGATACTGTCGGCAAAGGCACAGGGATGATTGGTAACGCCCAGCGGATCGCCGGTCCTTGCTCTCTCGCTGATGGAACCCATAAGGTCAGCCGCGCCCTCGTCGATCCATGATGCGCTGCCGCTCCAGTAGTAGTGCGCCACCTCGTGAGCGATGATGTGGCCTGCTCGCTCGGCTCGATGACTTCCGTCTTCGGTGTCGTATTCCGGAAGGACGGCGATATGAGTCCCAAAGTTTGTTCCTGCGGAACCTCTTCCCACGGCGTCTTCGAAGAGCAGGCCGACGTAGCCGGTCGGGAGCGGCACGCCCATGAACTCCTCGGCGCAGCGAACTGAGTGTTCCAGCAGATCCATTGAACGGGCCGCGCCCGGACCGGTACGAATGACGTCGACGATTACCTCGCCCGACAGCGGCAACGTAACGGTGCGCCGCTCCAACGACACCATGCCGGGATCGAGTAGCACGTCGATGACACCGGGATTCGTCTTTGCGGTGCCGTTCAGCGCGGCGACCACCGGAGTCAGGCCGTCAGTAATGCCATCGCGCAGCGCCGGGTGCGACATGACGCGCCCGAAATGCTCCGAACGGGACGCCGCCAGCTGCGCCAGCGAACTCAAGGCCGGTACATCAGACGGCCCAATCGTCGCAACGAACGGCATGGCCGCGATCCGCAGCGCGGCCCCGGCGTCGCTATACGAGATAGACCTCAAGTGCTCGATTGCGTCGGCCTCAGAGTCGTCGATGCCATCCCATACCCAGGGCAGGAGTAGAACATGGGCTGCAGTCTCCACATCGTTGTGTGCGATTTGTTGCAGGGTCGCGATTGCGTCGGCCTCGATATCGTCGACGCCATCTTGGACCCAACGCAAGTCAGCAACGTATGAAGCGACGTTGCTATCCTCTACAGCGGTATAGAGCAAGGCCTGGATGGCGGCGGACTCGATCTTGTCAACACCATCTTGAGTCCAGCCAAGTTCATTGATCGAGGCAGCCAACTTCGGTGTCGTCTGTTGCAGCCAGCGGCCGTTCACGAAGTCTCCTATCAGGAAGGGAACGGTCGGCAGAACGAGTGGGGCTGGCTCGGGGAGCCATCGGGGCGGTGGTGGCGGGAGCCCGCGTCCGGCAATGTTGTGCCACAGTCCGATGAGGTACACGGCCATCTGGGCCCGGGTGACTTCGGCGCCGCCGGCTCCCTCGGACTCGGAGGGAATGACCCTCAGGCCTCTCAGTAGGGCGACGGCCTCGTCGAGGCCCGGCTCCGCGGTCCCGCAAGTGTCGACCGCCCGCCTGTATATGCGCGCCAGGAACCTCGAGATCTGCGAGGCGGTCAGCTCGGACTGGGGCTCGTAAGTGGTGGCGGTAGTGCCTGCGGTGATGCCCAGCCCGTACAGGCAGCCGATGTCGGCAGCATGGACGCTGTCGGGGTCCACGTCCGTGAACGGCGTCTCCACGTCGGGGCAGGCCCGTTTCAGCACGTCGCGCCACAAGCGCACGATGAACGACGCCATCTCCGCGCGAGTGAGCTCGCGGTCCGCGCCGTAAGTGCCGTCGGCGCGCCCCGCCGACAACCCGAGCGCCCTCATGCACAGGATGTGCTCGGCCCCGTAGTCGTCGGCGCCCACGTCCTGGAACTGGGCCGCGCCGGCGGTGTCGCACAACCCGGCGGCATCCGTCTCCTGCGCTTCGGCCCGAGCGCCGCCGACAGCCAGCACCGACGCCACGAGCCCGGCCACCACGCCAACCCTGACCGCCGCTCCAATCATCATCGAACTCCAGGATACGAACTCGCCGCCGCATTGATCCGGGCCGGCCGGCCCGCGTGCCGAGCGCCGGCCGCCACCGCGTCGAACGGCTTGGAGGCAGCGCCTCTTGGGAGCCGCTGAGCCCGGTGCCGAGGTTCAGGACTCGGGCTGCTCCACGAACGGGGGCGGGATCAGATCCTCGTACATCTCAGGGTCGGGGGCGTACACACCCGTCTTGCCGTTTCGCTGTTCGACCACGCCGGTTCCAGTCTGGTAAGCGATTAAGTGGGCTTGCTTGGCCGCCCGTCTGAGGGCATCCGTCACGCCCTCGTCCCAGTGCTCGCCACCGATTCCTGTTGGGCTCGCGGCCACGAACTCACCGTCACAGTGATCAGTCACGGTCACCCGCTCCCTTCGACGACAACCGGAACCCGCCCTCGGTTGTCGTACATTATCCAACGGTCGACTTTCGCAGTGTAGAGGCCCCAGAAGTTCTCCTGCCCGGCCTCGAAGCGTCGGCGGATCACGTCCGCGGGGATGTTGTGACCGCCCTGCGCAACCCGCTGCCGTACCCGCTCGATCGCCACCCCGGGTGATGGCAGCGACAGGAATAGCAGCGTCACCCGGTAGCCCTGGCGACGCCACCGGTCGATCCTGCGGAGGTAGCCGCGCCCGGCCAGCGTCGTCTCGAACGCGAAGCTGCGGCCCTCCGCGGCCAGCCTGTCGATCTCCGCCAGCATCAGCCGCCCCGCAACGATGTCAGAGTGGCGGGATCCGAAGGGGGCCAGCCCCGCGGCGATCATGTCGGCGTTCAGAAACGGCAGGCCCCGAGCCTCGACGCGCAGATATGTCAGCGCGAATGTGGTCTTCCCTGCCCCGTTGGGGCCGGCAATGATGACGATCTCCTTGTCGGCCATGGCTCTAGGGATCTCACTCAGTCAATAACGAGTACCGACAGGCTACATCATGAAATATCAGATGAAGAATGGGGCGGTCTGATGCCGGAACAGTTCCGGTTCACAGGCCGGCGGCGGTGCTGGCCAGGGACTCCAGCCATCCGGGGAGCACGCCGGCGGCGACGGTGAACAGCACCGCTACCACGATCACGGATGCAGCTCCCAGACCCATCGCGGGCGGGTCCTCCGCAATGTCGGACTCGGTGTCGCCGAAGTACATGGCCACCACCACTCGCAGGTAGGCGAAAGCGGCCACCACGGCGCTGACCATGGCCACGATGGCCAGCCAGTACGAGCGGGACTCGACCGCCGCCGATATGACCGAGAACTTGGCCACGAAGCCCGACGTGAACGGAACGCCGGCCTGAGCCAGCAACAGGATGGTCAGCCCCAGGGCCAGGGCCGGCCTGCGGGTGCCGAGCCCGGCCATTTCGGCCAGGCCGGTGCGGTCGTCGCCCCGGCCCGACAGCACGGCCACCACGGTGAAGCTCCCCACCGCGATGACCGCGTAGGCGGCCAGGTAGAACAGCACGGCGGCCACGCCCGAATCGGAGGCCGCCTGCACGCCGACGAGGATGAACCCGGCGTGCGAGATCGACGAGTAGGCCAGGATGCGCTTGGCGTCGCTCTGGACCGCGGCCAGCACCGAACCCACCGCCAGGGTGGCGCAGGCGAGGGCGAACACGACCGGCTGCCAGTCGTCGGCCCGCATCCCCAACGCATCCACGAACACCCGGATGAGCGCGGCGAACCCGGCAGCCTTGACCGCCGAGGCCATCAGGGCGGTCACCGGCGTGGGCGCGCCGACGTACACATCGGGCGCCCAGGCGTGGAACGGCACCGCCGCCACCTTGAACCCCAGGCCGACCAGCAGCATGGCCATACCGGCCAGCAGCATCCCGTCGTTCAGCACCAGGTACGTGTCCAGATAGACGGCGATCCCGTCGAGGCCGGTTGTGCCGGTCGCGCCGTAGACGAGGGCGATCCCGTAGAGCAGGAACGCGGTGGAGAAGGCGCCCAGCACGAAGTACTTGAGCCCGGCCTCCAGCGACTCAAGCCGGCGCAGGTTGAGCGCAGCCATGACGTAGGCCGCGATCGACATGGTCTCCAGCCCGAGGAACAGCACGATCAGATCGGCGGCCCCGGCCATCACCACCGCCCCGGCCGCGGCCAGCAGCGTCAGCACGCAGAGTTCGGCGCTGTCTATGCCGACCCGCCGGCAGTACCGGGGAAGGGTGGGGGCGGCCAGCGCCACCGAGCCGAGGACGACAGCCGCCGCGAACAGGGCCAAGCCGTCCATTACGAGCTGATCGCCGAACGCCCGGACCTCGCCGTCCCGCTGCCACAGGACCACGACCGCCACGAGCCCAGCCACTGCCGCAACGAACGTCCACACCGCGTCGAGGGCCGCCGGCAGCAGCCTGCTCGGAATGAGCGAGCGGACCATTAGCAGCACCAACGCGCCCGCCGCGGGCAACAGCGCCGGCAGCAGGCCGACCCAGTCCACCGCGGGCGCGGCCACCGGTGCGAGCTGGGCGAGCACGGCTCCCATCAGCCGCCTCCCCCGCCGTGGTCGCCTCCGCCGTCATCGCCGCCGCTGCCGCCGTCGCCGTCACTGCCATGGTCGTTCTCGTCGGAGGACCGGGCCAGGTCGTCGAGGCTTACGGAGGGCTGCACGTCGGCCACCGGCTCGGCGAAGCCGGCCACGTTGTCCTCGACGTGGGCGATTATCGCGTCCACGGCGGGCTCGACCCGGTCGATCACCGGCTTCGGGTAGACGCCCATGAACACGATGGCGACCAGGAACGGCACCATCACCAGGCCCTCACGCCAGCGCAGGTCCGGCATCTCGGCGTTGTCGCCTGAAACCGGTCCGTGGAACACCCTCTGGTAGGCCCAGAGCAGGTACACAGCGGCCAATATCACGCCCGCGGCGGCAACGACGGTCCACCAGCGGTGGGCGTTGAAGGCGCCCAGCAGCACCAGCAGTTCACCGACGAAGCCGTTGAGCCCGGGCAGCCCCACCGACGACAGCATCACCACCGTGAACACCGCGGCCATCAACGGCGCCGGCTTCTGCAAGCCTCCCAACTCGGAGATCTCCCGGGTGTGGCGGCGCTCGTAGATCATCCCCACCAACAGGAACAGCGCGCCGGTGGACACGCCGTGGTTGACCATCTGCAGCACACCGCCGGTGAGGCCCTCGGTGTTGAGCGCGAAGGTGCCGATCACGATGAAGCCGAGGTGGGCCACCGACGAGTAGGCCACCAGACGCTTGAGGTCCCGCTGCATGGCCGCGGCGATGGCGCCGTAGATGATCCCGATCACGCCCAGCGTCACCATCAGCGGCGCGAAGAACACCGAAGCCTCCGGGAACAGGTACAGGCCGAAACGCACCAGGCCGTAAGTCCCAAGCTTCAGCATCACCGCGGCCAGGATCACCGAGCCCGCGGTGGGCGCGTTGGTATGGGCGTCCGGCAGCCAGGTGTGCACCGGGAACAGCGGCACCTTCACCGCGAAGGCCAGCGCGAACGCCAGGAACAGCCAGCGAGCCGTGTTGGTGGCCAGCACTTGGTTCTCGGCGATGGCGAGAAGGTCGAACGTCACGTCGCCTCCGGCCGCCGAGGAGTGCAGGAAGGCCAGCGCCACGATGGCCACCAGCATGAGCGCCGAGCCGAACATGGTGAACAGGAAGAACTTGGTTGCCGCGTAGGCCCGCCGCCCGTGGCCCCAGCCGCCGATCAGGAAGTACATGGGCACCAGCACGATCTCGAAGAAGACGAAGAACATGATCAGGTCGAGGGCCACGAAGGTGCCCAGGCAACCGGTCTCCAGGATCAGCATCCAGGCGTAGTAGGGCTTGGGCGAGTGCTCGGGGTCCACGCCGACGATGGCCAGCGGGAACATCAGCGCGGTCATCACCACCAGGAACAGCGAGAGCCCGTCCACACCGACATTCCAAGAAACGCCGAGCCCCTCGATCCAGGTGTACCGGTCGGCGAACTGGAAGGCGTGGGCAATGTCCGTCTCGAACGCCCAGAGCATCCACATCACCAGCGCGGCCGCCAGCAGCGAGGCCAGCAGCGCCACCAGCTTGAACACCTCCGGCCGGGAGCGGGGCAGGGCCAGCAGCACCAGGGCCCCGGCCGCGGGGGCCAGAACCAGCACAGTGAGCACCGCCCCGAACGACGGGTGGGAGTAGGCGAGCGGCTCGGTGGCGAGCACGGCGGCACCCATCTACAGGCTCGCCCTCAACAGGAACCACACCAGCAGCGCCACCGCTCCGGCCGCAGTGAGCAGCGCGTATGACCGCACGAACCCGGACTGCACCCGCCGCAGCGCCGCGCCCCCGGCCCGCACCGACCGGCCCACCCCGTCGACCGCTCCGTCGACGACCCTCGAATCGAAGATCGCCACCAACTCGAACGCCCGCCGGCCGGGTCCGCCCACGAAGCGGGTGACCGCCTCGTCGACATAGAACGCCCGGGCCGCGGCGGGCCGCTCCAGGAGGCTGGCCGGCAGCCGGCCCCGCAGGTACACCGCGACCGCTCCGGCAATCCCGGCGGCGGCCCCCACTACAGCCACCAGCGCCAGCAGCCACTGCGCCCCGCCGCCGATGGCGAGATGGGCCTCGTTGCCGAACAGCGAGGGCTTCAGCCATGTGCCCAGGAAGTGGAGGTCCTTGGTGAAGGGGAGGTTCATCACCCCGGCCACCACGGCCGCGGCGGCCAGCACCACCAGCGGCGCGGTCATCACCGGCGAGGGCTCGTGCGGATGCTGCTCGTCGCCGTAGCGGGCTTCGCCGTAGAAGGTCATGAACACCAGGCGGCTCATGTAGAAGGCGGTGAGCACGGCAGTGACCAGGCCGACCAGCCAGAGCGCCGGGTGGGTGTCGAAGGCATAGGCGAGGATCTCGTCCTTGGACCAGAAGCCCGCGAACGGCGGCACCCCGGCGATGGCCAGCCAGCCGACGATGAACGTGATCGAGGTGACCGGCATGGCGGCCCGCAGCGCGCCGTAGCGGCGCATGTCCTGGTCGCCGTTGAGGGCGTGGATCACCGATCCCGAACCGAGGAACAGCAGCGCCTTGAAGAAGGCGTGGGTGACCATGTGGAAGATCGCGGCCACATACGCGCCCGTGCCCACGGCCAGCATCATGTAGCCGAGCTGGCTGATGGTGGAGTAGGCCAGCACCTTCTTGATGTCGTTCTGGGCCACCGCCGCCCCCGCCGCGAACAGGGCGGTGGCCACCCCCACCCAGGCGATCATGTCCGGGGCCCAGGCGTCGGCCGCCGCGATCAGCGGGTTGACCCGGACCATCAGGTAGACGCCCGCGGTGACCATGGTGGCCGCGTGGATCAGCGCGGAGACCGGGGTGGGACCAGCCATGGCGTCGGGCAGCCAGATGTACAGGGGCAGCTGCGCCGACTTGCCGGCCGCGCCCACGAACAGCAGCACCACGATGGCGGTGGCGGTGCTCGACGGCAGCGACCCGGCGTGGCCGAACAGGTCGAGGTACCGCACCGAGCCCAGCGCACCGAAGGCCCAGAACATGGCCAACATGAAGCCCCAGTCGCCCACCCTGTTGGTGACGAACGCCTTCTTGCCCGCGACGGCGTTGGCCTCCTCGGTGAACCAGAACGAGATGAGCAGGTAGGAGCAGACGCCCACGCCCTCCCAACCGAGGAATGTGAGGGCCAGGTTGTCGCCCAGCACCAGGACCAGCATCGAGAAGGCGAACAGGTTGAGGTAGACGAAGAACTTCGAGAAGTCACGGTCGCCGTGCATGTAGCCGACGGCGTAGAGATGGATGAGTGAGCCCACACCGGTGACGAACAGAGCCATGGTCACCGACAACGGGTCCACGAGCAGGCCGGCGTCCACGGAGAAGTCACCGGCCGGCACCCATTGGAAGAGGGTGACCACGAAACGGCGCTCGGCCGGGTCGCGGCCCATGAGGCCGGCGAACACGGCCACCGAGGACACGAACGAGCCGACCATGGCCGCGGTGGCCAACCAGCCGGCGCGGGGCTCGCCGAGGCGGCGTCCGGCCGTGAGCAGCACGACGAAGCCGGCCAGCGGGAACGCGCAGATGAGCCACGCGGCGGTGCCCATCTCAGCCCTTCAGAATCGACACGTCGTCGGCGGTCGCCCCTGAGCGCCGCCGGTTGATGGCCACGACCAGGGCCAACCCGATTACCACTTCGGTGGCCGCCACCACCAGCACGAAGAACACCGCGATCTGCCCGCCCACGTCGTTGAGGCCCGCTCCGAGGGCCACGAAGGTGACGTTGACCGCGTTGAGCATCAACTCGACGCACATGAACATCACCAGCGGGTTGCGGCGCACCAGCAGCCCGACGGCCCCGATGATGAACAACGCGGCCGCCAACCCCAGGTACCAGCCGGTGGTCAGTCCGCTCAGGTCCATGACTCGCTCGGCCCCGTCACCCGCGGCCGGACTCGGCCGGCGCGGCCCCGTCGGACCGGGCAGCGCGGCGGGTCAGCACCACCGCGCCGACTACTGCGATTGTCAGGAGCGCCGCAGTGATCTCCACCGCCAAGGCGAACTCGCCGAACAGCACCCGGCCCATCCGCTCGATGTCGGTGGCCTCGCCGTCGAGAGCCCGCTCGCCGCCACTCCGCCGGATCCCGCTGAGCACGTCGGCGGTGGCGAAGATCACCGTGCCCAGCAGCCCGGCCAGGGCCACGCCGATGACGGCCGCAAGCGGCCGCTGCCCGAAGATGGGCTCCACCCGCAGCTCCTCGGCCTTGTCGACGCCCAGCAGCATGATCACGAACAGGAAGAGGATCACGATGGCCCCGGCGTAGACCACCACCTGCACCGCGGCCAGGAAGTGGGCATCGTTCAAGATGAACAGCAGGGCCACGCCGACCAGGGTCTGGACCAGGAACAGCGCGGCATGGACCGGGTTGCGACTGGCCACCACGCCGATGGCGCCCGCGAGCATCAGGACCGCGGCGACCGCGAACACCGCCTCAGCCATCAGGCGGCCCACCCTCGGCCGGGACGTCCTCGCCGTCGCCGCCGGCCGGATCGCCCTCGTCGGCGTCACCGGCAAGGCCGGGGGGTGGCACGGGGGCAAGGAATGGCGGCGCTTGCGCCGCCAGGCCGCGCCCGTGACAGGACCCGCCGGCCGGAGGGGCCTCCTCGCCGGCAGGGGACGCCTCCTCGGTGTCGGCCGGCTCGGGCGGACGGACTCCGTAGCCGAGCTCACCCGACCAGGCCACCTCGCCGACGTAGCGGCTGTCCCCCGACGGCGACGTTGCCCGCATCCACCCCGAGGTGAGGGCGTCGTCGCCGGTACGCCAGTCCTCCCAGGGCATCTGCCGGGGCCGGCCGTCGTCGTCCACCAGCAACTCGTCCTTGGTGTAGATGGCATCGTCGCGGCCGGTGAAGGAGAACTCGAACAGCTTCGACTCGGTGATGGCCTGGGTGGGGCAGGCCTCCACGCACAGGTCGCAGTGGATGCACCGCAGGTAGTTGATCTCGTACACGTAGCCGTAGCGCTCGCCCGGCGCGACGGGGTCGTCGGGATCGTTGTCGGCGCCGCGCACGTAGATGCACTTGGCGGGGCACACCCCGGCGCACAGCTCGCAGCCGATGCACTTCTCCATGCCGTCGTCGTAGCGGTTGAGCACATGGCGACCGTGCAGGCGCTCGGGCTTGTCCCGCTTCTCGTCCTTGGGCGAGTCGTCGAAGCCGCCCCGGTAGTCGGTGGTGACCCGGGGCAGGAACAGCTGGCGCAGGGTCACCGCGAAGCCGTGGAGGTATCCCATGTCAGTTCCTCTCCCCTATTCGCTGGGCGTCACCGCCGGCGGGCTCGCCGCTGCCGTCACCGGGAGGGTCCCCGCCGTGTCGCCCTCTTCGAACCGCCTGGGCCAGCAGCAGGCCGGCCAGCCCGAACGCCACCAGAGTCACCGTGGTCACGGCCAACGTGTTCCAGCCGCGGTCGCGGCTCACTTCCAGGGCCGCGAGGAACAGGAACCAGCCCAGAGCCACCGGGATGAGCAGCTTCCAGCCGAGGTTCATCAGCTGGTCGTACCGGAACCGGGGCAGGGTGGCCCGCATCCACACGAAGCAGAACAGCAGCACGAACAGCTTCAGGAAGAACCACACCACCCCCCAGGCCCAGGCGATGCCGAAGCCGCCGATCTCGCTGACGAGCGCAGGGCCGGAGGGGCCGCCCAGGAACAGCGTGACGATGATGGCCGACATCGTGATGGTGTTCATGAACTCGGCCAGGAAGAACAGCGCGAAGCGGATCGACGAGTACTCGGTGTGGAAACCGCCGACGAGTTCCTGCTCGGCCTCCACCAGGTCGAACGGTGGGCGGTTGAGCTCGGCGGTCCCCGCGATGGCGAACACGATGAACGGCACCAGGCCGGTGACGATGACGTTCCAGCGCGGGACGATGCCGAAGTACCCCTCGGCCGCCTGCGCCACCACCATGTCGTGGGTGGACAGGCCCCCGGCGACCAGCACGATGGAAGCCACCGCCAATCCCAGCGCGGCCTCGTAGCTCACCATCTGCGCCGAGGCCCGCACCGAACCCAGCAGCGGGTATTTCGACCCCGACGACCAGCCGGCCAGCATCACGCCGTAGACGGCCACCGAACTCATGGCCAGGAACAGCAGGATGCCCACCGGCGGGTCGGCCACCTGGAGGTAGGTGATGCGGCCCCACCATTCGACCTCGCCGGCGCGGCTGTTGAAGTCGCCGCCGAGCGGGACGATGGCGAAGGCCAGGAACGCCGGGATGAGCGACAGGTAGGGCGCCAGCTTGAACACGAACCGGTCCGATCGATCCGGAACCAGGTCCTCCTTGAAGAAGAGCTTGATGCCGTCGGCCATGGTCTGGAGGACGCCGAAGGGCCCGGCGATGGTGGGTCCGAAGCGCTGGTGCATCCCTCCCAGGAGCTTGCGCTCGAACCAGATCATCAGCATCACGGCCACGAGCAGGAACGCGAATGCAACCACCACCTTGGCCAAGGTCAGCAGGACCTCGACCAGCCCGATGTCGCCGGCCAGCATGGGATCAGCAGCCAGCACGAAGTGGCCGGTCATCGGGCTCCACCCGCCCGACACGAGCGCATCACCGGGCCTCCACCTGGACCACGGTGACGTCAGTGCCCGCGGCGATGAGGGCGTTGGCGGGCGCGCCCGGTGCCAGCCAGTTCACCCTCAACGAGCCGGCCGGCACACCGGCGTCGCTGGTCAGGGTCGCCTCGATGTGGCCGAAGTCCGACACGACCCGCACTGCCGCGCCTGCCCTGAGGTCGCTGCCCTCGATGTCGGCCGGGTTCATGCGAGCGGTGGCGGCCGCCGCGAGACCCCGACTCGAGGGGCAGTGGCGCAGCATCATGCCGTCGTCGTACATGGTGCGGGTCGTTACCAGCAGTAGGCCCTCCTCTGTGAGGTCCTCGGCCTCGAGTTGGTCCTCCCGGCCGGCGGGTCCTGTCACGGGCGCGGCCTGGCGGCGCGAGCGCCGCCATTCCTTGCCCCCGTGCCACCCGCCGGCCTCGCCGGTCGCTCCGATACCTGCTAGCAGCACACCCTCCAGCTGATTCTGGGTTAGGGCCTCTTCGGTGAGGGGCGCATGCGCTTGGGAAATCTGGGCTAGTTCGGCTCTTATGGCTTGCGGGGAGTCGAGGTCCCGGGTCGAGCCCGGTTCCAGCCGCTCGGACAGGTCCGCGGCGATCATCCAGTCGGCGCGGGCCGTCCCGGGCGGCGTCACCTTGCGGCTCATGATGCTGACCCGGCCCTCGAGGTTGGTGAAGGTGCCGTCGCATTCGGTGGGGCCCGCGGCCGGCAGGGCGATGCGGGCGGCGAGAGAGGCCGAGTCGTTGACGAACAGGTCGACGGCCACGACGACCGAGGCGCCCCGAAGGCCCCGGTAGGCGAGGTCGCGGTCGACGAAGTCGTTGAGCGGATCGGCGCCCAGCAGCACGAGCACATCGATGTCTCCGCGGGCGGCGGCCCGAAGGACGCTGGTCGCGTCCAGTCCCGGCGAAGCAGGCAGCCGGGGCCAGGCCTGGACCAACGGTGCGTCGTCGCCGACATCTTCGAGCCGCATACGGCCCGGAACCAGATCTGGAGCCAGCCCCGCTTCGAGCGCCCCCATCGCGTTGCCCCTGCGCAGTGCGGGCACAAAGCGCGCCGACGGAAGCCGCGATAGCTCTGAGGCCGCGGCTTCGAGGATGTCGGCCGGCTCGGCCAGTGACATGCGGCCCAGCACCACGACCACACCGTCGCCGGCCTCCTGCAGGCACCGGGCCGCCGCGGCGAGCTCGGAGCCGTCCTCGGACGTGCCGGGCCCGGTGGCCGCATCCACCAGCTCAGCCACCAGCCGGGCCGTCGTGCCGGGTCTTGGGCGCAGGGAGTGCTCGGCCAGGTGCGACAGGCCGGTGGCGTGAGGGGTGACCTCGACCAGCTTCACGCCGTCGTTGACGATGGCGTGGCGCAGCCGCAGGTACAGCGTCGGCAGTTCCTCCTTGGGGTCGGGTCCCACCAGCAGGACCGTGCCCCCGGGCCGGCAGGCGTCGTTGATCGTGGCCCTCGGCAGGCCGAGAACCAGATGGGGGTCCAAGCCGTCGCCGAGCTGGGAGTCGACGTTGTCGGTGCCGACCACGCCCTTGGCCAGCTTGGCCCACATGTACTGCGCCTCGTTGGTAAGCCTGGCCCCGCCCAGCACCGCCACACGCTCGGGCGAGGCAGCCCTGAGGGCGTCGGCCACCGCCTCGAGCGCCTCACCCCATCCGGTCTGGCGGAACTCGCGACTGTCGCCGCCCGCCGCGTCCCTGGTCATCGGGGCGGGCAGCCGCTCCTCGCTGTTGAGGGCCTCGAAGCCGAATCGCTCCTTGTCCGACAGCCAGCCCCAGTTGACGGCGTCGGCGTCGGCTCCCAGCACCCGCAACACCCGGTTGCGGGACGCCTGAACCGCCACCCTCGACCCCAGGCTGTCCACCCAGGCGGTGGAGAGCGTCTCGGTCAGGTCCCAGGGGCGGGCCTTGAAGCGGTAGGGCGCCGCGGTGAGCGCGCCCACCGGACATATCTGCACGGTGTTGCCCGAGAAGTAGGAGGCGAAGGGCTCATCGGTGAATGTGTTGATCTCGGTGTGGTTGCCGCGGCCCATGAAGTGGATCAGGGCGTCGCCGGCCACCTCGTCGGCGAATCGGGTGCAGCGGTCGCACAGGATGCAGCGCTCCCGGTCCAGGTAGACGGTCTCGCTGATGGCGATGGGCTTCGGGAAGTGGCGCTTCTCCTCCACGAAGCGGGTCTCGCCGGGGCCGTAGGCCATGGTCTGGTCCTGCAGAGGGCATTCGCCGCCCTTGTCGCAGACGGGACAGTCGAGCGGATGGTTGATGAGCAGGAACTCCAGCACGCCGTCCTGGGCCTTCTTGGCCGCCTCGGACTCGGTGGACACCTGCATGCCCTCGCTCACCGGCACCATGCACGAGGGCTGCAGCGCGAAGCCTCGCCCGGTGTCCACCTCCACCAGGCACATGCGGCACATGCCCACCGGACTCATGCGGGAGTGGTAACAGAACCTCGGTATGTACGTTCCGCTGCGCTCGCAGGCCGCTATCAGCATCTCACCGGGGCGTGCGTCCACCGGTGCGCCGTCGACGGTGATCTCTACGGTGACTTCGGTGCCGGTGTCCGGATCTGTCGCGGTCACTGGTTTGCTCCCCGGCCGGCGGGTCCTGTCACGGGCGCGCCCTGGCGCCGCGAGCGGCGCCATTGCTTGCCCCCGTGCCACCCCCCGGCCTCACGGGTCGCTGCCAACTTGCAGGCGCTCAAGCCGGTCATCGGGTTGCCGCCATGCCACCCCCCGGTCTTGCGGGTCACGGCCGACTTGCGGCTGGGTTGGCCGGTCATTGGGGGGCTCCTACGGGCACTACCTCTAGGGGGATGGGGTCGCGGCGGGTGATCTTGGACTCGTACTCGTCACGGAAGCGCCGGATCGTGGACACCACCGGAGCGACTGCGGACGGTCCGAGCGGGCAGATCGTGGTCTGGCGGGGCGGGAACGGCACCGCCTCCGCACCGTCGTGGGCGGCGACCGGGTAGGGACCGGGGCTGATGTTGTCGCCGATGTCGAGCAGCAGGTCGATGTCGGACGGCCGGCCTTCCCCGTCGAGGATGCGGCGCAGGATCTGCTCCAGCCAGGTGGTTCCCTCCCGGCACGGGGTGCACTTGCCGCACGACTCGCGGGCGAAGAACTTCACGACCCGCCACGCGGCCCTCACTGCGTCGGTGGTGTCGTCCATGATCACGATGGCGCCCGACCCCAGCATCGACCCGGCCGCACCGACGGGGCGGGCCTCCAGCGGCAGGTCCAGGTGGTCCTCGAAGAACCAGGGGGCCGAGCCCCCGCCGGGGATGAACATCTTCAGCTGGTGGCCGTCGCGGATACCCCGGCAGAAGTTGTCGCCGTAGATCAGCTCCCGGAAGGTGGTCACTCCGTGCTCGACCTCGTACACGCCGGGACGGCGCAGGTGACCCGACACGGCGAACATCCGCGTGCCCGGCGACGACTCCGAGCCGTAACCCGCATAGGCGTCGGAGCCGTTGACCATCAGCCACGGCAGGTTGGAGAGCGTCTCCACGTTGTTGACGATGGTCGGCTGCCCGTAGAGGCCGACGGCGGCCGGGAAGTAGGGCGGCTTGAGGCGGGGCATGCCCCTGCGGCCCTCGAGGCTCTCGATCAGCGCGGTCTCCTCGCCCACGATGTAGGCGCCCGCGCCCCACGCCATGACGATGTCCACCGAGAAGTCGCTGCCGCAGATCTCGCGGCCCACGTAGCCGGCCTCGTAGGCCTCGTTGAGAGCGGCCGCGATGCGCTCCTGGGCCAGGGCCATCTCGCCCCGCACGTACAGGAAGCACTGCTGCAGCCCCAGCGCGTAGCAGGCGATCAGGCACCCCTCGATGAGCTGGTGGGGGTCCCGCTCCATGAGCAGCCGGTCCTTGTAAGTCCCGGGCTCGCTCTCGTCGCCGTTCACGACCAGGTAGTACGGGTGCTTGCCCGGGGGCAGGAAGCCCCACTTGACGCCGGCCGGGAACCCCGCACCTCCCCTTCCCAGCAGCGTCGCGGACCGCACCTCGTCGTGCACCGCGGCCGGCGTCATCTCCAGCGCGGCCCTCAGCCCCTCATACCCGCCGGTGGCCTCGTAGCGCGCCAGGGTGAAGGAGTCCTCGTGAACGAACCGGCCCGTGATGAGCTTCGGCCCGTCGTTGAGCACGTAACCCGGCGCGTGCGGGAGGTACCCGTCGCCGGCCGATCGGTCCGGCAGGGGCGCGGGGTTGCCGCCGGTCGCGGATGGCGTGCCCATCAGCCGACGGCCTCGACATCGTTGCGGGCCAACCACACGGGAGCCTCGCGGGCTTGGTTAGGCGGGACCACGCCGGCCAGGCGCTCGGCCGGGATCGACTGCCGCACCTGGGCCAGGACACCGTGGCTGGCGATCCCGGTCCGGCCGGCGCGCAGATCCTCGATCAGGCCGTCGAAGTCGGCCAGCGTCACCCGGCCGCGATAGCGGTAGTTGACCTGCAGACACGGGGCCTCGGTGCAGGCCGCGATGCACTCCGCCTCCTCGACGGTGAACATGCCGTCGTCGGTGGTGCCGCCCACCTCCACATCCAGCGACTCGCAGGCGTGCTCCAGCAACTCCTCGCCGCCCCACAGCAAGCACGAGATGTTGGTGCACACGTTCACGAGGTAAGTGCCCACCGGCTCGAAGCGGAACATCTCGTAGAAGCCGGCTGTTCCCTTCACCTCGGCCGGGGTGGCTCCGACCAGCTCGGCGATGCGGCGCATGGCCCCGTCGGTGAGGTACCCGTCCTGGGCCTGGGCCAGATGCAGCAGCGGGATGAGCGCGGAGCGCGGCCGGGGGAACCAGCCGATGATCTCCGCCGCCTGCGCCTCGTTGGCGCTATTGAGGGTCACCGGTCCACCTCGCCCATGATCGGGTCGACCGATGAGATGATGGCCACGCCGTCGGCGATGAGGCCGCCCTGCATCAGGTGCGGAAGGGTCTGGAGGTTGACGAAGCTCGGGGCCCGCACGTGCACCCGGTAAGGAACCGACGTGCCGTCGCTCACCAGGTACACGCCCAGCTCTCCCCGGGGTGACTCGACCGAGGCGTAGGCCTCCCCGAGCGGCACCTTGAACCCCTCGGTGAAGATCTTGAAGTGGTGGATGAGCGCCTCCATCGAGGCGTCGATGCGGGACCGCGGCGGAGGGGTGACCTTCTTGTCCTGGACCCGGTAGTCGCCCGAGGGCATGGCCTCGATGATCTGGGCCACGATGCGCAGCGACTCCCGGATCTCGTTGAGCCGTATGGCGTAGCGGTCGTAGCAGTCGCCGTGGGTGCCCACGATGACGTCGAAGTCCACCTGGTCGTAGAACAGGTACGGCTCGTCGCGCCGCAGGTCCCAGGCCATGCCCGCGCCCCGCAGTATCGGTCCGGTGGCTCCCAGCGCGACGGCCTCGGCCGCGCTGATCACACCCACCCCCTGGAGCCGCTCGCGCCAGATGGGCTGCCCGGTGAGCAGGGTGTCGTACTCGTCGAGCCGGGGCTCGATCAACTCGATCAGCCCGGCCACGTCCGTGCGCCAGTCCGCGGGCACATCGGCGGCCACACCACCGGGCCGGATGTAGTTGTGGTTCATCCGCAGGCCGGTGACCTTCTCGAAGAAGCGCAGCACCTCCTCGCGCTCACGCCACCCGTAGATCATCATCGACACCGCCCCGAGGTCCATGCCGTTGGTGGCCATGAACAACAGGTGGGAGCTGACCCGGTTGAGCTCGCACATGAGCATCCGGATCCACGTCGCCCGTTCGGGCACGTCGATTCCCAGCAGCTGCTCGGTGGCCAGGCAGAACGCCAGCTCGTTGAACAGCGGCGACGCGTAGTCCATGCGGGTCACGTTGGTGCCGCCCTGCAGGTACGTGAGCTGCTCGCCCGTCTTCTCCATGCCGGTGTGGAGGTAGCCGATAACCGGCTTGGAGCGCAGCACCGTCTCGCCGGAGAGCTCCAGCATCAACCGCAGCACACCGTGGGTCGAGGGATGCGACGGTCCCATGTTCAGCAGCACCAGCTCGTCGTCGGCGTCGTCGGGGTCTCCCCCGATGTCGGCCGCCTCGGCCTCCGACATGCGCAGCACCGCCGACGGCTGGCGCCGGCGAACCCGTTCGGCGGCCCGGTCGGCCTCGGCCATTGCCGCGCCGGCCGCGGGGGCGGAGGGGTCGGAGGGGGAGGTGTCAGTGATGCTCATCGCGTAGGCGGCTCTACCTGACGTTGGAGGCCGCTTTGAACTGGACCGGTATCTGGCCCGCGTCGTAGTCCTTGCGCAGCGGATGGCCCGACCAGTCCTCCGGCATCAGGATGCGAGACGGGTCGGGATGGCCCTCGAACACGATGCCGAACATGTCGTAGACCTCGCGTTCGAGGCTCTCCGACCCGGGCCAGAGGTCGAAGAGGGTGGGGACGGTCGGATCGTCGGCGGGCACCTGCACCCGCAGGCGCAACCGCTCCCGCCGCTCATGGCACAGCAGGCTGGCCACCACCTCGAAGCGCTCGGGTGCCACGCCTTCGGGCAGGCCCCGGTCCGCTGCGTAGGTCAGGTAGTCCACCGCGGTGAGGTCGATGAGCTGGTCGAAGCCGTCGGCGCGGGCCGCGGCGGCCACATCGCACCACTGGCTTCGCGAAGGGTGGACGACAGCCTGGCCCCGCGACGGCTGGTCGGCGCCGGCAACGGCGCCGTAGCGCTCAGCCATGCCGGCGCTTGATCACCGAGGTGGCCGTCTGGCCGTCGAGCTGCTGAACCACGAGGCCGGCCCCACCGTCGCCGGTTGCGGTCCGGCGGGCCAGCAGCTCCCCCGAGGTGATCTGGTGGTGGAGCGTGAAGATGGCGTGCATCAGCGTCTCGGGACCGGGCGGGCACCCCGGCGCGTAAACGTCGACGGGCACTACCTGGTCGACGCCCTGGACGATCGCGTAGTTGTTGAACATGCCACCGCTGGACGCGCACACCCCCATGGAGATGACCCACTTGGGCTCCATCATCTGGTCGTAGATCTGGCGCAGCACCGGGGCCATCTTCTGGGACACCCGGCCGGCCACGATCATCAGGTCCGCCTGGCGGGGCGAGGCCCGGAACACCTCCATGCCATAGCGGGCGAGGTCGTAGTGGGCTGCCCCGGTAGCCATCATCTCGATGGCGCAGCAGGCCAGGCCGAAGGTCGCCGGCCAGCAGCTGCGAGCCCGGGACCATTTGACCAGGCTTTCCAGCTTGGACGTCATGAAGTTGTGCTGGATGCCTTCCAGGCCGCGCTCTCGCAGCTCCTCGAGCTGGTTCCCGACCCCCATCAGGCTGCGCTCCCCGGCCGGCCCTCGAGGCCTACGCGGCGAACGGTAGTGCGAGCGGTGCGGGCCGCGGACACCATCGTCCCGCCGTCAGAAGCTGACGGCGGCGAGGCATCGACTGAGGGCCGGGGTCCCCATTCGAGGGCTCCCGCTCCGATGAGGTACACGAACGACTCGAACACTGCGAACGTGAACACCAGCAGGGCCACCAGCCCGAACAGGCCGAGCCCGCCCCGGGCCACGGCGTAGGGATAGAACAGCACGATCTCCACGTCGAAGACGATGAAGATCATCGCCACCAGGAAGAACCGAACCGGGAAGCGTTCGGGGGTCTCCCGGGTGGGAACTATCCCGCACTCGTACGGGTCCAGCTTGGGGACGGTCGGCCGGCGGGGAGCCAGCAGCCCCGACGCCACGAAGCTCCCGGCCGCGAACAGCGCGGCGAGACCGAACAGTGCCAGCAACGGGAGGTACTGGCCGAGCACGGCTCAGGTGCGGGCTGGCGTGCCAGCCTCTCGCTGGCGCCAGGCCAGCTTGTCTCGCTCGTGGAGGAACAGGCACAGAGCCCCGAAGATGCACAGGGAGCCGAGCGCTACCAGCGCCGGCTTGAGGCGCAAATCGCCCAGATTGCGGATCATGATCACTGATATCACCGGCTTGGACTCATCGACGATGGGCCTGGGCGGCGGCTGGCCGGGAACGAGAGGCTGATCGATCACTTCCCGGACCTGCACCACCCCGTAGCGGGTGGGATGGGTGATCGTCAGGGCGGTGCGGATCTGGGTCCAGATCCGGTCCCAGCGATTCGGGTCGTCGGGCAGGCCCCGCTTACCGCCGACGGTGTAGGCGTCGAGCAGCTTGAAGTCGTCCTGGGAAACGAACGTGAGATGCGGGCTCTCCAGCAACATCGCCACCGCCGATGCCTGCGCTTCGCCCGCCTCGGCCGTCGACAGCAGCCTCCAGCCGCCCAGTGCGATCCGGCCGGTCTGTTCTGCATCCGCGATCAGGCCCGGCGACACCGCGGCCAACTCCGACAGGGTGGTGGCCTGGTTGCGGGCCAACTCGTCGGCGACCAGCGCATCGATCTCGGAGGCGCTGAGCCCCTCGGTCTGGTCCGGCGTGAGCGTGTCCCGGGTGACCACGCCGAACTCGGCCTGCGCCACGGGGTCGTCGGAGTCGACGGCGATCTCGAACGCGGTCGGAAGCTCGACGAGGTCGGGCAGCACTCTGGCCTCTTCCAATGCGGCCGCGTCGAGGTCGCCCACGTTGATCTCCTGCAGCTGCCAGGTCGGAGCGGTGCCGGCCCAGCCGATGCCGTAGATCCACCACACGACGGCCATGATCACCATCCAGCCGAAGAACCCCGCGGTGGCGATGAGGGTGCCGAGCCGGGTGCCGGTGTTGAGGGCGAGCAGCAGCCAGACCGAGCCCATCAGCACGAGCACGCCCGCGAACACTGCCATGAAGCCGCGGATCTCTGGGTCCCACGCGAGCCCGCCGATCACATGGAGCGCATCCATCTCAGAGGTTCCTTTCGAACGCGACGATGGCGTCGATCTGATCCTGGGTGAGCGTTGCCGGGTAGGTGATCTCCAGGTCGTCGTCGGTGCGGGGACCGAAGCCCGGCATCTGGCCGTTGCCTCCCGCGCCTCCGCGGCCGTAGGTCTGCCCGACGCTCTGGCCGGCGGAGATGAAGTCGGCGTGCTGGGCCGCCGTCTCGAACTGGTCCACGGTGCTGCCCCCGGTCAGGTTCGGCCCGAAGAAGCCCCCGCCGATGTTGTAGGACTGCAGTATCGGTCCGGCGTGGCCGTCGATGCTGTCGTCGCCGTCGGTGGTGGCATCGAAGGACCATCCGTAGGTGTGGCATCTGGCGCAGCTGTAGGTGCCGCCCGCAGCCGGGTTGTCGAACAGGATCGCCCCGTAGGTCTGGTAGAGCTCGCTGCCGGGCGCCTCGCCTGCGGCCAGCAGCTCCAGACCGGCCCGCCTGATCGCGGCGGGGTTGCCGGCCAGCGACCCGTCGGCGGCCAGGGCCATGGACCGGGCCTCCTCGACGGCGTCGTCCACCGCACCCAGCCAGTCGTCCACGACCGGGTCGGCGGCCGACACCCCCAGATGCTCGGCTATGCCCTCACGCACGCCCGTGTCGACGATGTCGCGCAGCTCCGACTCGGGAATCTGGATGCGCCTCATGTAGCGGATCAGGTACTCGATCTGCTGCTCGGTGAGGGGGCCGCCGCCGGGCGCGCCCCACGCCGGCATCACGTTGTTGCGGCCGTAGTTGAGGACGTGGCGTACCTCGTCCTCGCTGTAGCGGGACAGCACCGTGTTCAACGCGGGGGCGCTCCATGCCACCGTCGCCACGAAGTTCCCCTCCGCGTCCGTGAGCGTCACCGGCGCGGAGCCTCCCGTGCCCTCCGCGCCGTGGCATTGCTGGCAGTCGGCGCCGTCGACGTACAGCTCGCCGCCGCGGTCGGCGAAGATGCGGTCGGTGTCGGAGATGAGGCCCGTGTGGCGGCCGGGCTCGCCCAGCCAGTACAGCGGCAGTCCCACCCCGATCACGGCCAGCATGGCCAGACCGGCCAGCAGCGACTTGTCGAGCTTGGTGCCCTCGAGCTCCTCGTCCTCCAGGTAGGGCCTGCGGTTGGGGGCCAGCTCTATCTCGCTGCCCACCTCCTCGCGGGCCGACCGCGAGTTCAGGATCAGGTACACGACATACCCGACGAAGACGACGGCCAGGATTACGAACCCGATGGTTCTCTGGGTGGAAGCAGCTAAGAGCATTCGCGGCGGTCTATTCCTGGGGCTCGGATCGTGCCACTAGTGTTCGGTCGCCTGGCCGATGCAGTTGGGCCCCTCGGCTTCCTGGCCGGTGGTGTTGGTGCCGATGGGCGGGCCCTGGATGATGGTGCCGGTGTCGACCACGAGCGATCCGTCGGCGGTTATCTCCACCGCGAAGCGATCCATGCCCCGCGGCGCCGGGCCGCCCCGCTTCTCACCCACCTGGTTGTACTTCGACCCGTGGCAGGGGCACTCGAACCACTGCGAGGTGACGCACTCGGGCACCCGGCAGCCGAGATGGGGACATTTCTGGTAGAGCGCGACGATGCCTCCGTCCAGGCCGAGTTGGTGCCCCGCAGTCATGCCCGACAGCTCGGCCGCCGTGTAGGTCTCGGCCGCCTTCTCCACCGCGCCGTTGGGGTACTCGGTCAGCCACATCCGGCCCTCGGGCTTGTACAGGAAGCCCGAGTTGTCCCGGATCTCGGTGAGGAGGTCGCTCACCAACCCCACCTTGATCTTGGAGCCGAAGCCGCTGGCTCCCTGGGGCCAGAGGAAGGCGATGCAGGCCACGCCGAACCCCGAGAGGCTCAAGCTCATGAGCATCACGATCGTCCGGTTGAAGAACTGGCGGCGGCTCACCCCGATCGTCTCGGGATCGGGCGGCACGTAGGGCGCGGGCGGCCCACCCGAATCGACGGTCGCCAGCGAGCCGGCTCGAGCGGCGGCCGCGGCCCTCTCGACCTCGCGGCCGGTGGGCGGCGCCTCGGCCCGCAGGACTGCCGAGGACCGGTCCCGGCCTCGAGTCTCCCGCGAGAGCATGCCGATGGCCGCGTCCGACTGGCGCCGGCGCACCGCGGCCAGCACCGCGACGACAGCCAGGACTGCCAGGACCGCTAGAGCGACATAGATCATCGGGTGCCTCCTCGCCAGAGGCCGAGCGGGTGGGCGGGCAGTGCGACGCGGTGGGCAGCCATCATCACAGCTCGAAGAACAGTCCCGCTTGCCACGGGAAGACGAAGTTGAAGCCCGGTCCCCTGAAGAACGAGCCGATGATCACCAGCACAGCCCAGAACATGAGATGGATGGTCATCAGGCTGATGGCGAACTTGCGGTCCTCCGGTTTCTTGGAGGGGTTCCTGTCGATGTAGGGCGCGAGCATCAGCGCCAGCAGCCCGATGCCGGGGATGGTCACGCCGGCGACCATCGGGTGGAACATCGTCAGCAACTCCTGCAACCCGAGGAAGTACCAGGGCGCCTTGGACGGGTTGGGAGTCTGGTTGTAGTTGGCCAACTCCAGCAGCGGGGCGTTCACGAAGATGGAGAAGATCAGAGTGAATGCGGTGATGAACAACGACGCCACGAACTCCACCACCAGCAGGTGGGGCCAGACGTGCACCTTGTCCTGCGGCTTGGACTTCACGTCCTGGATCGAGCCCGACTTGACCACGGTCAGCAGGCGCTGGGTGTGCCCGCCGGGGCCGGTGACCGGCGTCGCATCCGGGGCCGCGGGCGGGGCGGCTACGGCCACTCCCCCGCCGCCGGCTGCCGGGGCTCCGGCTTCGGCCGCGGCGTCTCCTCCGTCCGTCTGAGCCCGGGCCGCCTTCGACCGCTCCAGCAGGTGGGGCGGGATCTTGCTGGCGGCCTGCTGCTGGGCTTCCGAGGGCGCGCCGCCGGGGGCCGCGCCGGCCTGCGCGGCCTTGGCCGCCTCCGCTTTCGCCCGGGCCTCCTCGGCCCGCTTGCGTAGATGTTCGGGAATCTCAACCATCGCGTCTACCTCTGCTCGCCGCCTACAGCGGTCCCGAGATGCCGCCGTCCTTGCGGACCCGCCAGAAGTGGATCGCCAGGAAGATGACGAGCACGAACGGCAGCATCAGAACGTGGAGCACGTACCAGCGCAGCAGGGTGTCGGTTCCGATCTCCACACCACCCAGCAGCACGAAACGCACCTGGTCGCCGAACACCGGCGTGTATCCCATCATGTTGGTGCCGACGGTCACCGCCCACAGGGCCAGCTGGTCCCACGGCAGCAGGTAGCCCGTGAACGAGAGCAGCAGCGTCAGCTTGAGAAGGATCACGCCGATCACCCAGTTGAACTCCCGGGGCGGCTTGTAGGCCCCGTGATAGAAGACCCTCGCCATGTGCAGGAACACCGTGATCACCATCAGGTGGGCGCCCCACCGGTGAATGTTGCGGACCAGCAGCCCGAAGGTCACCGAGGTCTGCAGGGTGTAGATGTCGTCCCAGGCCTGGGCGGCCGTGGGCCGGTAGAAGAACATCAGGAAGATGCCGGTGACCGTCTCCAGGATGAACAGGAAGAAGCTCAGCCCGCCTAGGCACAGGGTGTAGCTCACCTTCACGGCGTGGCGCTTCACCTTCACCGGGTGCAGGTGATAGAGCACGCTGTTCATGACCACGTAGGACCGGTTGCGGGGGCTGTCGGTGTAGCCCTTGCGGAAGATCGACCCGGGCCGGAAGATCGAGGTCCAGGCCTGCGAGCCCTGGACCTGGTCGGCCAGAGTGCTCATCTGGTCGGCGAGACGCTCCGGAAGGGGCTTCTTGCGCTCTTCTGTGTCGATGGCCATCGGGGTGGGGGATCTCCTGTGGGATCGAGTCGTCTGGTCGCGCCGTTCTCAGGCGAGGCGCATCCCGTAGCCGTAGCCATGGGAGTTGGTTCGTTGATGTGGATCTCCCCCAGGGGGGGCATCGCCGATCTTGCCGAGAATGATTACACCGGTCGGGCAGCGATCCACACACAGAGCGCAACGGGTGCAGACGTCGTCGTCGATTGTGAAGATGACCTTGTCGGCAGGATCGATGCCGGGCAACTCGGTGCCGATGGACTCATCCACAGCGTCGGGGGTGACCATGAAGATGCACTTCCACGGGCAGATGTCCACGCAGCCCTCGCACATGATGCACTCGGACTGGTCGATGTGGATGAACGTCTTGGGCTTGACAGCCGCCGACAGCCAGGCTCCGTCCACTTCCTGCAGCACGTAGTCGTCCCGGAACTCCGGCATCGGGGGGTTGGCGTCGGTAGTGGTCACGCCTCTGAGCCCTCCCGCACCAGGGGACGCCCGAAGCTCGACACCTCGACGGCCTCGGCAGCCTCGGCCTTCTTGCCCCGGTTCTGCCAGATGTGCCACATCCAGACGTGGGCGGCGATTCCCACGACGTATATGCCGCTGGCGATGATGTCACGGATCACGACGTAGGTGATTGTGAACGGGAAGCTGCCACCGTGCGCCTGCGCCCGGAGGATCCCGCCGGGTCCGACGAAGATCTTGTCGGTCCGCCAGTTGAGCTCGTTGTCGGCCCACGCCAGAAACTGGTGCGGCACGACCCCGTACACCCAGAACAACCCGAAGAACACGATCATCGCCCCGAACATGGCCTCGCCCCACGTGACGGGAGTGCCGACGGGCCGGCGCTTCATGTAGGCGAGGACGCCGCCGGTGAGCACGGCCGTTACCAGGATGGACAGGGCGAAGGCGACCACCGGCACTCCTCGGCGACGACTATGGACAGCTGGCAGTGTAGTCCCGGCAGGGCGGACCCTCCCCGGACTGGGGTAGGTCTACCACCGCGGCACCACCGATCCGAACACCGGCGTCGCGCCGGATCCCGGCCGATGCGAACACCGGCAGAGAGGGGACGACTCCACAACTTCCCCGAATCGTCGCCCCATCTCTGCCGGATAACACTCGAAATAGCTGATAAGCATCTTCATATCAAATCGTGGGCCGCCCAATCCGTCATGCAGACCCGCTCAGCCCCGGAACTTGGAGGCGTAGCCGATCCGCATCGCGGGACGAAAGATCAGCTCGGTGGCGGCGTACATCGACCCGAGGATCCCGTCCAGCGTGCCCGCGGTCACCTGCATCACAGGCGTCGAACCCGACAGGAACACGGCGTCCTCGGGGCCGATCTCGAGCTTCAGCCCGGTCAGCCGCCGGTTCCGTCGCAGCAGGTGCTCGTAGAACTGGGCGTGGTTCTCCTCGGGGGCGGGCACCAGATAGGTCTCGTAGTGAAGGGTGCGCTGGCCGAGGGTGAACCAGATCGTCCATACCTCCTTCTCGTCGCCGCTGACCCGCACATACCAGCGCCGGGATCCCTCCGGGCCGCGCTCCACCGCAGCGATGGCCTCCTTCGAGCCGGCCGCAGCCTCCAGCCACGAGTCGATTAGGCGCTCCGTGGCGTCGAGCTCGGCGTCGGTGACCGGCGCGGCTCCGGTCAGCGGGTCGCCGCCGTCCGCCCCGGAGGGTTCCTGCCCGCTCATCGCCCTCAAGCGGTGCAGTCCAGCGGGACCCGCGCCGACAGGTCTTCGAAGATCCTGCGCAGGCGTCCTGCGGTGGCGGTCCAGGAGTACCGGCCGGCCATCTCGGCGCCGTGGCGGGCCATCGACGCGGCCAGCGTCGGATCATCGAGGATCGACCGCACCGCCGCGGTGTACAGAGCCGGGTCGCGTTCGGCGATCCGGAAGCCGTTGCGGCCGTCGTCGACCAGCGTGCGCAGCCCACCCACATCGGCCGCCACCACCGGGACGCCGCAGGCCGAAGCCTCCAGCGCCACCAGGCCGAAGGACTCCGACCGGCTTGGTACCAGGCAGACATCAGCAGCCCGGTAGTAGGTGGACAGCAGGTGGTG
>LXNJ01000406.1_pt1 | contig 30874 bp, 26 predicted proteins | sample 809081 | NCBI WGS metagenome assembly LXNJ01 (sample SAMN04870510, study PRJNA318959) | sponge metagenome | biome: sponge; feature: marine sponge reef; material: water | host: Petrosia ficiformis | place: Greece: Milos, Mediterranean Sea | collected 2013-05-29 | depth 5-7 m | reverse complement strand
TCACTCCACGAAAGTGGCGATCTCCTCCAGCGGCTTCTTTTCGATGACCGGCACTCGGGAGTTCTCGGCGGGAAAGCCGCATACCAGTATCAGGAACGGCCGCTCGTTCGACGGACGTCCAAGCGCCTCGTTCAGAAATCCCATCGGCGACGGGGTGTGCGTCAGCGTTGCGAGCCCGGCCCGGTGGAGCGCGGTGATGAGCATGCCGGTCGCGATGCCGACGGATTCCGTGACGTAGTAGTTCTTGGCCTTGGTACCGTCGGCCCGGGCCTGATAGCTCTCCCCGAAGATCACGATGAGCCAGGGTGCGGCCTCAAGGAAGGGCTTGTGCTCGTCGGTGCCGAGATGCGCGAGAGCTTCCAGCCACTCAGGGGGTGCGCGACCGCTGTAAAAGGCGCGTTCCTCTTCTTCGGCCAGCTCGCGGATACGGGACTTGATCGTCGGATCTCCAACCACGACGAAGTGCCACGGCTGACGATTGGCTCCGTTGGGAGCCGTGCCCGCTGCGAGCAGGCAACGCTCGATGATCTCTTTCGGTACCTTGCGATCAGAGAAATCGCGAACGGTGCGTCGCCTGCGCAGCTCCGCCAGGAAGTCGTCCGCGCGACGCGCCATCTCCTGAAGGGAGAGCTCCCGGTAGTCGCGATAGGGGGTGTAGCGCGCCGGGCTATCCAAGGCCAAGCAGAATCGCGTAAATCTCCACGAAGCTCATGTCGCCGGCGGAAAGAAGGAGCGCCTCTTCGAATTCGCCCCCCGAAACTCCGGCGATCAGGCGCAGGTTGACGAAGGCGACCACCTCGTCGGCGGTCAGCTCCACCTCTTCCCAGTCCTTGACCGGCGTCCTCTCAAGCTCGGAATACACTCTCGCCAGCGCACCTGCGGCGGTTCCTTGAGGGAGCGGAAGGTGCAGGCTCTCGACGCCGATGCCGTATCTTTCGAGTATACCGCTCCAATCGACGCCCTCGCGCCAGATGGCCACGGCCGCTTCCGCGGACACTCCCGCTCGCTCCGCGACGAAGAGCGCGACCGGTATTTCGTCGGGGGGGAGATTCCAGTCGTGGAGGATGTCTATCTCCGCCCGGGGAACGTCGAAGAATTCAGCGACAGCCTGGAAGTACCCGTCGAGAACTATCGGGTCGGCGCCGTGTTCCTGGCCCGGCGCGGGTTGCGGCAGGAAGAGGAGCGCGAGCCCGGCTGCTGGCAGGCGACGCCGGTGAAGGGCGCACCGCCTGCCGACGCGAACGCGTGTCAGCGCCGGCACAACTGGTCGATGTCGGTGCCGGGAGTCCACGCGGGACGCTCGTCGGCGTTGGCGATCTCGACTCCGAGATAGAAGATCAGCCTGGCGAGACGCGCGCCCTTTTCGGCATCGATGCGGTCCGGCTCGTCGTCGCGCCCGTGATAGTCTTCGTGAGTGCCGTTAAAGAAGAAGAGAATGGGGACGCCCTTGCGCGCGAAGTGATAGTGGTCCGATCTGCAATAGAAATTCTGTTCCGGCCACAGGTCGTCTATGGGCGTCATCCCGAGCTCCGGGTGCGCGGCGCCCACCCTTTCGAGGGTCTGCCCCAAATCTGAGTGCTCCTTGCCGATCGCGACGATGGTGTCGGTCCAGTTGCGCCCCACCATGTCGGCGTTCAGGTTGGCCACCATGGACTCGGTCGGTACGGTCGGGTTCTCGCTGAACCACGCGGAGCCCCAGAGCCCCTTTTCCTCCCCGCTGACGAGGATGAAGAGCGAGGAGCGACGGGGAGCCCGGGGAAGCGCGGCTATGGCCTGGGCGATCTCCATCACCGCAACGGTGCCGGAGGCGTCGTCGTCGGCCCCGTTGTAGATCGAGTCGCCGGATGCGTCGGCTGTCCCGGTGCCGACGTGATCCATGTGCGCCGAGTAGACGACGTACTCGTCTGCGAGTTCGGGGTCGCTTCCCGGGACGATGCCGATGACGTTGGGAACCCGGACGAGCTCCCCTGCATCGACATCCGGGCCCGGGTCGTCCCGCAAGGGGAAATAGGCGATCCGAGCCGGGACCGAGCCGTCGTCCAGGGTATCCGTGCCCGCCACCGGAATCCGTTGCAACGGATAGCGCTGGATGTAGCCGCCGTCCTCGGCTCCGCCCCTGATTCCCATGGCGGCGAACTCCGAAGCTATCCAGGCCGCGGTCGCTTCGAGCCCGGAGCTTGGGGTGTCGCGCCCGCTCATGGAGTCGTGAGCGATGACCCCGACCCGGTAGGCGAAGTCGGTTTCGGTGATGGTGGAGGCCACTTCGTCGAGGACGGCCGCGTCCGATCCCGGCTGGCAGGCGATGGCGGCCGAGACCGCGACCGATGCCGCAGCGCGTCCGAGGGCGCTGGGTCGGGACGATCTGCCGCTAAGCGAGGGAGCGGATATCCGGGACATGGCTCTCCGTGAGCTGGGATCGGGCGGATTCGGGTCCTGCGGCTCGACGCACGGGTCCGCCTCGTTCGGCGAAGCTTGAGCGAGCGCCCGTCGAGCTTCCATGGTGTACAGCGGAAGTCCCCGGGCGGTCCGTCCCGGGTCGGGCCCGATCGGCCGGAGTTCGAGCGCGGCCGGATTCAACGGGTTCCGTCTGTGGATGATCGGGGCTTGGTCCGCCGGTGTCGGTTCATCGGCGAACGTCGGCAATTCCGGAAGGACGATCTCGCGGGCGCCCGCGGCGATCTCAGGGTCGGCTCCGGGCGCTCCGGGTTCGGCGTCGACGACCGCCATGGCCGACACCGACCTGCTCGTCAGCTCCTCGTCGACGACCTCGCCGGCGGGAGAGGCTTCCTCGTCGGGTTCGTCTGGAGCGTCGGGTTCGTCTCGAAGGGCCGACGCGGTCTCTTCCAGCGTCGTCGTCTTCGGCTCCACCAGCCGGGCCGTGGCCGGGTCGGCCCTACCGCCGCCGCCGATGCCGTCCGGTCCGGGCGCCTCGTTCCCGAAAGCGGCGCCCAACTCCATGGTTGTGCCACCCAAGTCTCCCGGATCGCCGCTCGCCTCCGCCGGATCGGCACCCACCTGGGGAAGGTTTACGGCGAGAGCGGTCGCCCTTTCTCCTTCGTCGCCTCCCCCCCCGAGCATCCAGCCCGCACCGAGCGCCGCCGCCAGGGAAGCCGCCCAAGCGAAGCGCATCGCCGGACCACGCTTCTCGGCAGAAGCGCTCGGCGTCGGGCCGAGCTCCGCCCTGCGTCGGAGTTCCTCGAGCGGCGGAACCTCGACCTTCCAGTTCGCGCTGGCCAGAATGGCCGCGGCCTCGTCGCGCAAGGCGCTTTCGGCCGCCAGCTTCTCCGCGCACGCTTCACACCGCTCCAGATGCTCCCTGACCTCGCGCGGCCTGCGCGCCACCGCGTCGAGCTCGCCGTCCAGGTAGGCGTGCAGCGTGCCGTCGTCCAGGTGTCCAGTTCTATTTGGCCGCATCTTTCAGTCCCCATTTCTCAATGCCTGCGTATACCTCGGCGAGCTTCTTGCGGGCTCGCGCCAGAGTGGTGCCCACCGCCCCCTTGGAGAGCCCCACCTGTTCCGCGATCTCCGTGTAACTGGCCCCCGAGTCCCAAAGCAGGATTACGGCCCGGTCGCGTTCGTTCAGCTCCTGGAGAGCCGCGCGCACTCGCTTCCGGACCTCGTCCGCCTCGAGCACCTGCTCCGGAGTGGCCACGCCGGAGGCGGTCGCGAGCTCGCCCTTCAGAAGCGTCAGGTGCTTCTTGCGCCGCACCGCCGCGCGGGCCTCGTCGCGAGCCAGGTTGGCGCTCACCTGGAAGAGCCAGGCGCGAGGTTTCCTAGGCTTGTGCTGGAGCGCGCGCACGAAGGCCTCCTGGGCCAGATCCGCAGCTCGCTCCGGGTCCCACACGTACTTCTGCAAGAAGCGGACGAGTTCCGGGTAGGTGCTCCGGTAGAGCTCCGACCAGTCGGTCATCCGCCCTCGCGGAACGCGCGCACGACCGCCGCGACCTCGGACGGATCGAGCTCCGGCCGGTCGAGGGCGCTCTCGGTGAAGCGCAGGCTCACGCCTACGCCGGCGATGGTCACTTCGGTCAACTCCTTCAGCACAGGCAGGATCTCGGGCAGGTCGCGGACCAGCGCGAACCAGGCGTCGCTGAAGTGCACGATCGTGACGGACTCGACGTCCTCTGCGTGGTGCACGTCCATCCAGACACCGTCTTCCTCCACGAAGCTGCGACCTCCGACCCGCCGCGCCGTTCCTGCAATTCCCGGGAGGGCGTGGCTCTCAACGGCCGCCGACATCACGACCAGGTTGTTGAGCGTCATCATCTCGGTCGCGCGACCTGCGGCTTCGACCGCCGCCTGTCCCGTCGCGTCCGAGCCCCGGGCCGCACCGGGCGTTCTCGGGACGCCGCCGGGAAGCATGGTCCGCCAATCGGGATCGATCGGGGCGTCGGTAACCACCACGCCCGGTTCGCGGACGAGGTAGGAGGTGTAGCGCGACGGAAGTCCGTAGCGAAGCGCCAAGGCCCGGATTTCCTCCAGCAGCTCCGGGGTCTCGCCTTCGGTCCACATCCTTCTCTCCAGGTGCCCGAGTTTCCGGGCCGCCCACAGACGCGGAATGAAGCCGTTGGCGGGTTCCGCCTCGGGGAAGACGAACTCGGTCTCGAACTCGAGTTCCTCCTGACCGCGGCGACCGGCTATCGATACCGAAGCCGGGCCGGAGCCCGAGAAGCGTCCGAAGAGAACGAGCTCCTGGCCGAGGAAGAGATCGGGAAGACGCGCGGGGTAGGAATCGGCGAACTCGACCGACGAGACGTTCACCTCAAGGTCCGTGAGAGCCGGATGCGAGACTCTCCGGGCCAGCTCTCCTACCGCTCGCTCCACGTTCTCTCCGGGTGCCACGTAGTCGGTCGCCCCTCTGCCGGCCTCGCCCAGACGATCGAGGAGATGGGTGTTGACGTCGTAACCGACCCCGAACGAGAAGATGCGGGTACGTCCCACCTTGCCCTCCACGCGGTCGGCGATGCGGGCCGGGGAGGTCTCGCCGTTGGTGGGCAGACCGTCGGTAAGGAAGACGACCACGGGAAGGCGATCCTCCGGGCTGACGATGCGGAGAGCCTCGTCGAGCGCTCCGCCGATGTCGGTGCCGCCGTTGGCCATGAGGCCGGCTATCCAGTCGCGGGCGCGATCGGTGGCCGCCCGGCTCCACGGCTCCCAGTCGTTGGAGTTGGTCATGACCCGGTTCGAGAAGGCGACCAGCCGGAAACGGTCGTCGGGTCCGAGGGAGTGGAGAAGTTGGACCAGGGCCCCCCGCGCCTGCTCGATCTTCGGACCGGCCATCGATCCCGAGATGTCGAGGACCGCCGTGACGTCCCGAGGAATCGATTCGGCGTCGGTGCTGCCGGGCGAGAGGGTGAGCATGAAGTAGCCGGCTTCGGTGGTCGGATGGTGGGTCGCGACGGTCACGCCCACGTACTCGTCGGCCAGCGGCAGGAAGAGAGCGAGCTTCCCGGCGCTGAAGTCGTTGACGTTCACGAAAAGATCCCCCCCGCGCCGTTCGACATCCAGCTCGTGGGTCGGAGAGAACGGATCGTGGAAGCGTTCCTCGTCCTCGACCCTGATGTGGAAGGAGGCGTCCACCGGCTCCGGCAGCGGCCGCAGCTCGACGTCTTCTCGGTCGGCCCGTCCCGCGCCAGGCTCGTCGCGCGTGTCGCTTCCGCTTCCGGGCATCGCGAAGCCCGGACTTCCGCCGCGAAGGGCGCCGGCGTGTACGAGCCTGTATCCCGACCCCGAGCGAGCGAGGCGTTGGACATAGCGGATGGTGACCTTGCGTTCCTCTCCCGGACCGATGGGGAAGACTCGCGCTCGCAGAAGTCCGTGGCCGTGGTATTCGATAAGGGCGGGATCCTTCCTGCGGCGCACTATGCTCTCGTAGATCTCGCGCGCCTCATGCGCGCCCATGATCTCGCCGCGAAGCTCCTCCTCGCCGAGGTAGAGGGAGAAGTCCTCGAAAACCGCCTCGCCCGGAATCGGGTAGAGGTAGTCGCCCTCCGCGACGCGAGCGCCGTCGTTCACGAACCACTCGGAAACGGTGACGTGGGCGAGGGACCCTTCCACCATAACGTCCACTTCGCTGCGGACGCGGTCCACCGCGAACCCTCCGGCCAGGGGGGGAGGCTCGATCCAACCCTGAGCGTCCAGCGAAGAGGCCGGAAGCACGGCGGCGAGGAGCGTGCCTGCGATCACGGCGAGGCGGCAGGAGGTTTCGGCGGGAGTGGTTCTGGTCATCTCGGGCAACTCCTTGGTTCGGATCGGTTTCGACAACTGGGTGACGAATCAGACCGCCCCGGTCGCACGTCCGGCAGGCACGGCTCCGCCGAAAATGTTAGCGTTAAATATGAAGATAGCGGTGCTGGGGTGCGGGCTCGTGGGATCCGCCATCGTCAGGGATCTCGCCGCGAGCGGCTACACAGTCGTCTGCGCCGACGCCGACGCGGAGCGTCTGGAGTCGGCAGATCGCTTCTGCGCATCCGCCAAGCTCGTCGACCTGAGCGCGCCTTCGGCCGTTCGGGCCTTTGTCGCCGACTCCCATATGGCGGTCGGCGCCTTGCCGGGCTTCATGGGCTTCCTGGCGGTGCGCGCGATCCTCGAGACCGGAAGGCCCGTAGTGGACATCTCCTTCTTCCCGGAGGATTACCGCGAGCTCGACGAGGTCGCCCGATCGGCGGGCGTCACCTGCCTCGTCGATTGCGGAGTCGCCCCCGGCCTCAGCAACCTCGTCATGGGACGGGCCGAGGCGAGACTCGACCAGGTGGATTCCTTTCGATGCCTGGTCGGCGGGCTGCCGGTGCGCCGAGATCCTCCTTGGGAGTACAAGGCCCCCTTCTCGCCGCTCGACGTGATCGAGGAATACGTCCGACCGGCGCGTTTGAGGCGGAGCGGGGAGGAGCTCGCGCTGCCGGCGCTCTCGGAGCCCGAGCTGGTGGAACTGCCCGGCGTCGGAACGCTGGAGGCCTTCAATACGGATGGCCTGCGCTCCCTTCTCGTCACCTCCAAGGCTTCGAACATGGTGGAGAAGACCCTTCGCTACCCGGGCCACCGCGCGAAAGTGGAGGCTCTGCGCGACGCCGGCATGTTCAGCGTTGAGCCGGTGGCGGTGGGGGGCGAGGAGCTCGTGCCCAGGCGGGTGACCGAAGCTCTGCTCCGCGAGACCTGGCGACTCGACGACGACGAGGAGGAGCTGACCGTGATGCGAGTGGAGATCGAAGGAGAGCTCGACGGGCGCGGCTGGAGCCGGCGCTGGGATCTTCTCGACCGGCGGGACCCCACGACCGGGGTCTCGTCCATGGCCCGCACCACCGGCTACACCTGCACCGCGATGGTCGGACTGGTGGCCTCGGGAGCCTGGTCGACTGCCGGCGCCTTCCCGCCGGAGAGGGTTGGAGCCGACCGGACCTGCTACGACGGCGTCGAGACGCACCTGGCCGAGCGCGGCATCGCTCTGCGGGTAACCGGGTAGCGACGAACGGCCCGAGGCCCGTCCGGAGCGCACGAGCGTCCGCGCAAGGGCTGGGATGGAACCCCGGGGAAGGGTCTGCCCTTGACCGTGCGACTCGTGTCTCCGTAAGCTTCACCGTTCTTGCGGGCCGGGAGTGCGTCCGAGCGCCCCGCCAAATCAACCGAAGCCAGCCATGTCACCTCGTCTCTCCCGCATCGCCACCTTCGCCGTTCTCACCCTCACCGGCTGCGCCGTGGAGGAACGCCCCGGGGCCTCGGACGAGGCTGCGAGCTCGACGGTTCACTACGACCTGATAATCGAGGGAGGCTGGATCGTCGACGGCACCGGCAATGCGGCCTACCCCGGCGACGTGGCCGTCCTCGGAGGCCGGATCGCGACCGTCACCGCTCCCGGCATGCTCGCCGAGGCCTGGGCGGCCACTCGCATAGACGCGAACGGCAGGATCGTGGCTCCCGGCTTCATCGACATCCAGAGCCACTCGCGCGGGAGCTTCGTCGGCGACGGCGACGGCCGGGTCGTCTCGAAGGTCACCATGGGAGTGACCACGGAGATCATGGGCGAGTCCACGAGCAACGGTCCCGTGACCGAATCGGTGCTCGTACAGGCTGGCGAAGACGCGGGCCGCACGGTCTTCTCCACCTTCGGCGATTGGATGGAGGCGATGGAGGAGCACGGCGCGAGCGTCAACTTCGGCTCCTTCGTAGGCGCGACCACCATCCGCATCTACGGCATGGGCCACGACATGGGCGCCGCAGGGCCGGAACAGCTCGAGCGGATGCGAGAAGCCGTGCGCGAGTCGATGGAGGACGGCGCATTCGGCATCGGCTCCGCCCTGATCTACCCGCCTGGCAACTTCGCCTCCACCGAAGAGCTCGTCGCCATCAACGAGGCCGCCGCACCCTACGGCGGCGTCTACATCACCCACCTCCGTTCGGAAGCGGACGGCTTGCTGGAGGCGATGGACGAGGCCATCCGCATCGGAGTTGAGGCGGGGGTGCCGGTGGAAATCTACCACCTCAAGGCCGCAGGACGGCGGAACTGGCACAAGGCCGCGCTGGCGGTGGCGAAGATCGATTCGGCCCGGGCGGCAGGCATCGATGTCCAGGCCAACATGTACCCGTATACCGCCGGATCGACGGGACTCACCGCCTGCTTCCCGCCTTGGGCTTCGGCGGGGAACCGGCTTATGGAAAGGCTCGCCGATCCCGAAGAACGCGCACGCATAAGGGAGGAGATGGAGAACCCCAGCGGCACGTGGGAGGACCTCTGCGGTCTATCCACTCCCGAAGGGACCTTGATCGTCGGCCTGGACAAGCCCGAGAACGAGCGCTACGTGGGCAGCTATCTCTCCGAGATCGCGGCGGACATGGGTAAGGACTGGATCGAGACCGCCTTCGACCTCGTGGCGAGCGAGGAGCAGCGAGTGGGCACGGTCTACTTCATGATGAGCGAAGAGAACGTCGCCATGCAGATGGCACAGGAGTGGATGAAGTTCGGCACCGACGCCGGCGGCTGGGACCCGGAGGGGGCCACCGGCCTGACCCACCCGCGGGCCTACGGCACGTTCTCGCGCATACTTGGGAGGTACGCGCGCGAAGAGGGCGTGCTCTCGCTCGAGGAAGCGGTGCGCAAGATGACCTCCGCCGTCGCCACCCGCATCGGGATCCGCGACCGGGGGCTCGTCGTGCCGGGCTACTTCGCCGACCTCGTGGTCTTCGATCCCGAGACCGTCGCGGACCACGCCACCTACACCGAGCCGCACCAGCTCTCCAGCGGGGTCGATCACGTCTTCGTGAACGGTGTGGCCGTGGTCGAGAACGGCGCACACACCGACGCCATGCCGGGCCGACCGGTCCGGGGGAGGGGGTGGAGGGGGCGGTAGGCGGTTCGGCGGTCGCTCGCCCGCGGACCGCGGATCACCCGAGCGTACGCCTCCGCATCAGAGCTGCGTCGCATCATCCCGAAGCGCCTGCACGTGCCCGCCGAGGCGCATCCCCGTGCATGACACACGTCCGAAACGCCGGCTCTTGACACCCGGGCGACACCCGCTATCTTCCTCGCCCTACGTCGCGATGGTCATCCCGACCTTCGAGACCGTCAATCACCTCTTGCTGGGCGAGCGGCCGGAGGACAGCATGAAATTCTTCACCGCCCCCCCCCTAAATGAGCTGACCGGTTGGCTCGACTGCGAGACCACCGGGGGGACCCAATAAGAATGATGGAGCTTCCCTCGGTGCGTGTGTTCGTCGTCGAATTGACATTGATCGTAGGAGTAGTAACGGGAGATACTGTTCCTGTGCCGGCGCAGCAGGTTGTTGACCTGCCAGCGTTGGACCGCCCACTAGCAGTCGAATACAGGGAGTTGCAGCGATTCGGGGCCTTGACCCACGGATGGGATGCGTTCGCAAGAGTAAGCTCTGTGGCCTTTCTCTCAGACGGATCGTTAGTAATAGCTGATCTGCGAAACCAAAGGGTGACGGTTGCGAATGTGATGACCGGTGAGCTCTTATCCGAAATATCCAAACAGGGTGACGGACCTGGTGAAATTCGCCAGATACATGACGTGCTGACTGCTCCCAATGGAATCACCGTGTACGACAGAGGCAAGATGGCGTTTCAGGTCTACTCAATGAATGGAGAGCTTGAAAGTTACGTTCCCGTTGGTGTGGCGGCAAGGGAGTGGCTGTCGCCAGATCTCGTCGCGTCGTCTCAACACCTGGAGGTCATACACGTCCCCGAGGTCGTGTCTTACTCCACCCATCGTCCGATCATGCGGCTAACGCTCGATGGTGCAAGGATGAAGAGCAGCCTGTGGGCTCATGCGTGGCGGTCTGGCGATCAAAGGAACGATAGCAACGACCAGTTTCGATGGGACCCGAGAACGGGTGGTTCAGGGCTCGACGCGTTCTATCCAGATTTGTATTTGGATGTGCTCCCTGACGGTAGCCTCCTAATGGTGGACTCGTCGGCCTATGAAATCAAGGTGGTCTCACCTGCTTCTGGGACCCTATCACGAATTATCCGTCGGCCGGTACCGCCTGTGAGGTTGACTGATGCGATAAGGGACGAGGAAAAAAGTCGTCGTCGTCGGGAGGCGGACACAAGGGTCCCTCCCTCTCCTAGAGAGTTGATGGATGCTTACCTGGCGGCTATTGACGAGTTGGCGTTCTACCCCGAGCTGTCAGTCATCACTGCGATTCAAGCGAGCCGAGCGGGTGAGGTTTGGGTCCGTCGACGGTCATCGGTCGATCCGTTGGACGAGAACGGGCCGATCGATGTGATCTCCGCGAGTGGTGATTACATGGGCACAATAGCCGCCTCGGATTTCGACATGCCGGCTGCTCTTGGTCCGCTTGGACTCGTGTCCTTTCTCGAGGTAGACGAACGCGGCGTCCAGATCGTTGTCGTGGGGGAGCTCTTCCTGGAGGCCGGATGACGAAGCGCAGGTCAACTTGGGTGTACAAGGCCGGACTTGTGGTGTGCGCCCTCTGGATCGTACCCGTCGGTGCGTGGTCGACGCCGCTCAAGATGGTCGGCCCGGACTCGTGGGTGACGGTGCTGGAAACGGGCTCTCGACGACCGACAGGGTTGTGGGTGATCGATCACCTTCGATCCAATCTCGGGATCGATGAACCCGTGGGTGACAGGAACGAGGCCTGGGGAGCCGCACTCGACGCATGTGTGTCCAATGGTACGCTTACCCGGGTATCTCTCGGTAGCAAATGGACCTTCGATTGTGTACGCGAGCCCGCGAAGCGGGGCGACCCACTCACACCGGAAAGGTGATGGCACCGAGGCTTGAGCGGAGTGCGTTCGCCGCCGTGGTCACCGCTTCTCCGCTCGCGGTCGGAGAAACTCTCCCGCAGGTGTTTGATGAGACGCCGGACCTGATGATCGACGAGGTGACTTCAACTCGTCCAGCTTCGGTGGCTGGTGTGGATCGTGCCGAGGTAGCGCGTAGTTCCGGCGTGTTCAATCTTGGTCCGATGGCCGCCCGCGGTCTCCGAGGTAGCCCGTTTGACGACGCGGTCGACCTGGCGTCGGGTTGTGCGGCGCGCCGGACGCGGGTACCGGAAATACGGACCTGGGGTGGGCACCGTTACCCGGTGGTATTGCTGAGGCCTACGCTATGGACGCCGATCCATGTGACAAAGTCGAGGAAGCTATGATGGCCGCATGCATCGAGGCGGGCTTCATGCTTGGTGAATGGCAAGGCGGCAGAGCGACCGAAGAGGAATGGAAAAAGGCCAAAGCCCTGTGCGAAGACCAATGGGATGTGTGGATGATACACTGTGAACTTTCACCCAATTGATGGAAGTGTTGTACAGAACCGCCATCTCGGCGGCGGTTGTCGTGTTTCTGGGTACCGTGCCTTGTGCTGGCCAGCACACCGGGTCGGCCCGGGCGATCGACGCTCAATTCACCGAGGTGTTTTGGATCGGTGACGAGGAATCGGAGCGGCAGTTCGGGGATGTTACCGCTATGGAGTTCAGCCCGGACGGCCGCCACCTTGTCGTGCTCGATAGGCTGGCATTCGGAATTGTCGTGTACGACATGGAGGGTGCCGAGGTCGCGTCGTGGGGACGTGAGGGCGATGGCCCCGGGGAGTTTAGAACCCGGCCTTTGCACCTGGCCGTCTCCGAAGAAGGAATGATCGCGGCCGGCACCGGCCGAAGCGCGGAGTTGTTCGACATCAGCGGGAAACCGATCGAGACCCGTTCATTCCGTGGGCACACCGCTTTCGGGATGTCCTTCGACGACCGGGGGCGGCTGCTGGTCGAGGCCGTTTCCTGGCGAGAGACAGCGCCCGTCCAACTGATCCGCCTCGACGACGACGAGGTGCTTTGGACATCTAAACCCCTGATTCCCGCGCTGTCACCCGTGGTATACAGTGTCGGCCCCGTGATTGATCCTATCGGGAGCAACCGGATCGCGGTGGGAAACACCGACCGCTACGACTTTGCCATCCTCGATGCCGGTACCGGCCATGAGGTGGGCCGGATCGGTCGGAACGTACCGATCCGCGCTGTGACCGCAGACCACAGGAGGCGACTTAGCGATCGTCTCAGCAACTCCACCGAAGTGACTTTCGCTGACACCTTCCCCGTCGCCACAGAGGTGTTCGCCGGTCCTTCCGGTAGAATGCTGTGGGTACGAGGCGCGGCATGGGGGTGGGTGACGAGCTTGCTCCTCCGGTCGAGAGAATGGAAGACGCGATCTGGCGGCTTTACGACCTGTTCCGGTCGGACGGCGGCAACTACTATGGCACAGTGGAGGTTCCCGAGGACTTCCTGCTCTTGGCGACAACTCCTGGTCTCGTGGCGGGCGTTCACCGGGACGAACTGGCCCGTGAGTCCGTGCGCGTGTTTAGCGTCCGGGTTTCGATGGACGCTCCACATCCCTGGGAGCCGATCGACGTTTCGACATCGCAATCGCGACCCGCAGCGGCTGCACCGGCTGCGGTATCCCGACGGTGACCATGCCCATCATGAAATCCGTGATTGCCGCAGCGTGCTTGACGCTTCTGGCACCTTCCTTGATCAGGGCCGCGGTCGGAGGGCACGGCCTCATTCCACAAGCGCTCTCGGTCGACACGACCGGGTCACATACCGTTGTGGTGACCGAATCCCTGCAACCAGACGCCGACGCTACCACTTGGCGCTTGGTCGAAGAGCTCAAGCTGGGTAACGTCGCGGGTGACGGACCGGACGGTTTCGGAGACCTCCGAGACCTTGCTGTAGACGGGATCGGGCGAATCTACCTGTTGGATGTAGCTGCGGAGGAAGTCCGAGTCTTCGGCCGGGATGGCGCCTACCTGGGGAGCATGGCTCGTGATGGTGACGGACCGGGCGAGTTCAGGTACCAGCGTTTCTCCGAACCGCGAATCACGTGGCGAACACCCGACCAGTTGTGGATCGACGACGGCCAGCGGCATGTGGTGTTGGACACTCTCGGGCAAGAGTTGGCCCGATCCGCAAGCTGGCGTGGCTTTTTTTTGCCTGGCGAGTTCCCGACCTCAAGCAAGGTGATCGCCTCCGGAACCGACGGTTCCCTGTTCTCAGTCGTCGATGTGATCGCGATTCAGGGCCCTGACCAGGCCGTTGTTCCTTTACACACCTATGTCGTCCATTCGCCGGTCACCGCAGACCACGAGGTGCTCCCCGGTGACACCCTTGCGATAGAGACAAGGAACACGGAGATGGGCGGAGGAGCGGAACCGCTTCAGGGTCGCGGTGGCAGCACGACTACACTTCAACGAATGCAGCCCCCGGAAGATCCACGGTTCGTGTGGACGGTCGAACGCGACGGAACGCTGTGGCTGGCGCACCGCTCGCGGTATCGCTTCGACAAACTGACGTTCGTGGGAGATACGGTCCTCACCGTGAAAATGGGGGAGATCCCGCCTCTGCCGAGTGCCGGGTCCGATTTCGCACCGGTTGTCGCGTCTCTCGCATCTTCACCGGAAGGGTGGCTATGGGTGGAGCGGCAGCATTCCACAACTGAAGAATCGACATGGGATGTGTTGGACAACTGTGGACGATACCGTGCGACGGTGACCGCCCCCGTTGGCCTGAGTAGGCCGGAGGTCGGTCATGGAGGCGCGCTGTACGGAATCTCTTCCGACGAGCTGGGTGTCGATTTCGTCTATCGTTTTCGCCTTCAGGAGGAGGGCGGTGCGCAAGTTGCGCGAGAGACCTGTCCTTTCTGACTGCCGGGGGATGCTGCCTGCGGTGCTATACCGCCGGGACGATTAACGGGGTTCGGGGCGAGTTCTCGTCGCCGCCTTCGTAAGCGGAGGCGTGGCGCGGGCTCGTCGCGAGGTGACCGAGGGGATCCCCGCGAGGAGGGCTCGCCCCGAGCTCTTGGTACGGGTGCTTTTTGGGCAAGGTGGTCGGCCAGGTCTCTTCCGCTAACTTAAGGGGCTCTCCGGCGGCCAAGCTGCGGGCGGTCCGCTCGACAAGACGGGCCGTGCTTCAGGCGGATTCCGGGCCGGGGAGGTCTTCCCCCACAACAACAGGTTTACCGAATGTCCTTTCCTTTCCGTCCTGCCGCCTCGACCGCTCTTCTGGCCTTTCTGTTCGCCGGTTGCGGCGGGAGCGACGAACCCGGAACCGACGCCGAAGGGCCCGAACCCGAGGCTGTCGAAACCCAAGTCGAGGAAGCTCCCGCTTCCAACGCACCGACCCCTCCGTCGGGCGAGCTGACCACGCCCGAATGGTTCACCGTGGATCACGACGCTCGCTCCGTCTCCATGACGCTCACCGCCGGCACCACCAACGCCAACAACTCCTGGAACTACATGGGCACGCTCCACGGCGAGCTCTCGGTGACGGTTCCCGTCGGCTACCGGGTCTCGATCGAACTTGTCAACAACGACGCCGTGATGGCTCACAGCGTGGGCGTCTCGGAGGGCGACGGCACGTTCGGCGCGGTGGTCGAGGCCGTCGCGGCCTTCGAGGGCGCGATGACCGCCAATCCGACTTCCATGATCGACGGCACCATGCCCGGCCAGTCGGACACCTTCACCTTCACGGCCGACACCGCCGGCACCTACCAGCTCGTCTGCTACGTCGCCGGCCACGCCATAACCGGCATGTGGGCCTGGTTCATCGTCTCGGAGGACGGATCGGCGGGGGTGATCGGAGCGTAGTCGAGCGACGCCGCATCCGCTGCCGGGACGCTGCGCTCGGTGTTGCCATTCAGGCGAAGAGCAGCGCTATTCGTCCCTCATCACGCCTTGCCGGTGCGCCGCATCGCCGCGCTCGGCGCTCGTGCCAGTTTCGCCAGGGATTGCTGGCGGCTAACTGCTAGCGGCTAGTCCGGACATCAGGTGTCGGACGATCAGCTCGCCGTGCTCCCTGCCGTTCTCGATGAAGATCTTGTTGGCGTCGTGCCCCGCAGCGATCACGCCCGCCAGATAGATGCCCCCGACGTCGGTCTCCATCGTGCTCGGGTCGTGGATGGGGACGTCGGTCGCCTCGTCTATCGCGACGCCCAGTGAGCGGAGCGGGGCGTGATCGGCCTTCCAGCCGGTCAGAGCCAGCACGAAGTCGTTGTCGATCTCTTCCGCTTCACCGGTGTCTTCGCGACGTAAAACCACCGAACTCGGTCGGATCTCCGTTATCCGGCTGCGCCAGTGAACCGATATTTCGCGGTTACGGAGACGGTTTTCAATGTCCGGCACCACCCACGGCTTTACGCCTCGGTCGACCTTGTCGTCGAAGTGCACCATCGTGACCCGCGCACCGTTGCGGAAGAGTTCTAGCGCGGCCTCGACCGCCGAGTTTCCGGCTCCCACGACGACCACCTCTCGGTCGTAGTACGGGTAAGGCTCGTGGTAATGATGACGCACCTTGGCCAGGTCTTCCCCCGGCACTCCCAGAAGGTTGGGACCGTGAAATCCGCCGGTGGCGAACACCACTGCGCCGGCTGAGACCCGTCGCTCCTCTCCGTCGCCGGGTTTCGTGTCCACGGTGAAGGCGCCGGCGCTTCCGCCGACCCGTGAGACCTCTTCGTACTGCCGTACCTCGAGATCCCAGTGCCGGACCACTCGTCGGTAGTAGGCCAGAGCCTCGCGCCGCGTCGGTTTCGGGTTCGGGATGGTGAAGGGCACGTTCCCGACTTCGAGCATGACCGCCGTGGAAAAGAAGGTCATATAGTAAGGGTAGCCGATCAGCGAGTTGGTGATGCAGCCGCGGTCGTAGAGCACGCAGCTCAGCCCTGCTCGCCGGGCGGCGACTCCGGCGGCGATGCCGCAGGGTCCGGCACCGACGACGACGAGATCGAATCGCTCCATGCCCCAAAGGTAGCAGCGTACCCGACGGAGCCGTTCAACAGCGGTGGCCCATGCGGTGTCCTCGAGGATGTTCGCCCGCTGATCGGTCCTGCTCCGTGAGCCCCCGGGCCCGTCCGGCCGGGCCCGTCCGGCCGTCATTCGGCCTCCCCCCAAGCCGCATCTTCCGCGGCTCACGCACTCCACCCACGTGAACAACCGACACTTCCCGATGAACATTGCACGCTCAGTTTGGGCCCTCCTCGGGGCGCTCGGCCTCTCGGTGCTCACCGCGCCCGGCTTCGCCCTTGCGGCTCAGCTCGAATCCGACGCGGCGGCCGGCGCCGGCAGTGCGAGCGCGGTCCCGCTCACAGCTCACCGACTTGACGACGAACAGATCTTTCTCGACGGACGCATCGTGGAATCGGCATGGAACCGAGCGCTCTCCATCACCGACTTCACCCAGCAGGAACCCGTCGAAGGCGCCGAACCCACCGAGCCCACCGAGATCAAGGTCGCGTACGACTCGGACAACCTCTACATCGCTGCGATCCTCTACGACGACCCGGAAGGGATCATCGCCTACCAGCGGGAACGGGACGCGTACCTGTCCACGGACGACCGCTTCATGTGGATCCTCGACACCTTCAAGGACGGACGCACCGGGTACTTCTTCGAGACCAACGCGAACGGCATGATGGGCGACGCGATCATGACCGGCGGTGGCGGCGGTGGTGGCGGCGGCGGACGCGGCGGCGGCGGACGCGCTTGGGACGGCATCTGGGAGGTGCGAACCGCTCGCCGGGACGATGGCTGGTCGCTCGAGGTGCGCATCCCGTTCCGCACGCTCAACTTCGATCCCTCGGCCGACGAGTGGGGGATCAACTTCCAGCGCACGATCCGACGCAAGAACGAGGAGATACTCTGGCGGGGCTGGCGCAGGAACGAAGGACTGCGCCGCCCGGTCTTCGCCGGGACCCTGAGCGGCCTGAGCGGGCTCTCCCAGGGCCTGGGGCTGGAAGTGGTGCCTTCGGCCATCGGAAGCTGGAAGAGCATTCCCGGTGGAGGCGATCCCACGTCGTATCCTCGCGACGTCTCCTTCGACCTCAACTACAGCGTCACGCCGTCGCTGCGCGCCTCTCTCTCCATCAACACCGACTTCGCCGAGGTGGAGAGCGACCAACGCAGGGTGAACCTGACCCGGTTCCCCCTTAGATTCCCGGAGAGACGCGGGTTCTTTCTGGAAGGTTCCGGCGTGTTCACGTTCGCGCCCAGAAGCGGCCCTTCGCCCTTCTTCTCCCGCAACATAGGTCTCAGACACGGGCAGCAGGTCCCGATTCGCTTCGGCACGCGGGCGACCGGGCAGATAGGCGGCACCGAGGTCGGGTTCTTCCAGGTCGGAACGGGCGACTTGGACTATTTGAGCGACGAGGCGCCGGTCCATGTCGATGCGGAACAGTTCACCGTGGCCCGCCTCCGGCAGCCGTTCTTCGAGCAGTCCACCATCGGGGGCATCTACACGCGCCGGGACCCGGGCGGCGAAGCCGGCGTGGTCGGACACACCGCCGGGGTCGACCTCCAGCTCGCGTCGCGCAACTTTCTGGGCGACAACAATGCCGAGATGGAGGCGTTCGTGGTCTGGAATTCAAATCCCGACGCGAGCGTTTCCCGGAGCTTCGGCGATCTCTCGGCCCGCGGCCTCAGGGTCAATTTCCCCAACGACATCTGGTCGGGGCACGTGTCCTACCGCGAGTTCGGCGACGACTACGACCCCACGCTGGGTTTCGTGACCCGCAACAACTTCCGCCGCATCGAACCCAGGATAGGGTGGTCTCCGCGCCCGGAGGCGATTGGCGCCATTCGCAACCTCGGGTTCGACGTGCAGTTCCGCAGCCTTTGGGGGATGGGCGAAGGCGGCGTGCTGGAAGAGCGGCAGTGGGAGTTCGGAGTGGTCGAGTTCAACTTGGAGAGCGGCGACAACATCGACTTCGAGATCACCAACACCTACGAATTCCTCGACTACTCGTTCGACGTCAATGACGGCGTGTCGATCCTGCCCGGCGAGTACGATCTCTGGAGGTACGAGATCGGCGCGCGCACCGCGAGCAGGCGCAAGGTCTCCCTCTTCGGCAACCTGAACTGGGGCGAATTCTGGGACGGCGATCGCTGGGGCGGATTCGCTCGAGTCTCGGTGCGTCCGAATCCGGGCGTCACGGTCGCCACCAACATTCAGTACAACAACGTCACCCTGCCCAGGGGCAGTTTCACCGCGAACGTCTACGAGCTGGAGACCGACCTGAATCCGTCGCCGTGGGTCGCCGTGTCGACGCAACTGCAGTACGACGACGTCTCTCAGCTTGTCGGCCTCTTCGCGCGGCTGCGCTGGATAGTGAAACCCGGAAACGACGTATATCTGGTCTACACCCACAATTGGCAGAACTTGGGCACGGGTGTTCTGAACCACCGGGAGCTGACCACGCTCTCGCGCGGCGCGTCGATCAAGGCGAACTACACCTACCGGTTTTGACGGTCGGCGCCGGCGAGGCAGTCCGGCGTTCGACTACCGGTCGTCGGTGTAGCGCAGGAAGATCTCGTGGAGCGAGGGTTCCAGCAGCTCGAAGCGCAGGATTCGTGCTCCGGCGGCGACCGCGCGCTCCAGAATGGGCTGGTGGTCGGCCCCGTCGCGGAGAACGAGCCTGGACCAACCGTCCATGTCTTCGACCGAGGCTATCTCCGGGCCGCCCATCCAATGGTCCGGACCCTCGAACTCGACGCCGACCGCGCCCTTCCGCTCCTCCCGCTTGAGCTCGCGCAGGTTCGAGTCGATGATCTTTCTAGAGCTTGAAATCAGGCAGACTCGGTCGCAGAGGCTCTCCGCCTGGTGCATAAGGTGCGTCGAGAAGATTATCGTCCTGCCCTGATCCCTGAAGTCCCGTACCAGTCGCTCGAGAGCGTCCTGATTTATGGGGTCGAGGCCGCTGAAGGGCTCGTCGAGAATGAGCAGCTCGGGTTCGTGAAGCACGGTACCGATGAACTGCACCTTCTGCTGCATTCCCTTGGACAGGGCCTCGGCCTTCTTGTCGGCCCATGCGGCCAGCTCGAAACGCTCGAGCCAGCGTCCGGCGCGTGCACGTCCCTCGGACTTCGAGAGCCCGCGTATCTCCGCCAGGAACGTGAGCTGTTCGAGCACCTTCATCTTGGGGTAGAGACCGCGCTCTTCAGGCAGGTACCCCACCTGCTTGCGGCGCGTGTGCTTGGGGTCGCCCCCGAAGAGCGAGACCGATCCGCGATCGGGCATGAGAATTCCCATGATCATCCGAAGGGTCGTGGTCTTACCGGAACCGTTCGGCCCGAGGAGTCCGCACACTCCGCCGCGCGGAATGGTCAGATCGAGCTCCGACACCGCCGTGTGGCCGGTGAAGCTCTTGGAGGCTCCCGCCATCGAGACCACCGCACCCGCGCTATCCACGGATCACCCACCTCGCCAGCTCCCTGATCGACGGACGTTTCCCGGTCGAGAGGATGCCGATTCGATAAATGCGACCGGCGACCCAGGCGCAGCCCACGAGCGCCATCCCCATCAGAGCGAAAGACAACGCGATCTCCCAACCCGCCGCCGCGCCTGCGGCCACCCTCGCCCACATGAGCACCGGCGAGAACATGGGGAAGAGCGAGGCCCATAGCGCCAAGGTCGAGTTCGGCGCCTGGATGATCGGCATCAGAATCATGATCTGGGCGACCATCAGCATGACCACGGGCATCGTCGCGTATTGCGCCTCCTGCTCGGATCCGCACATGGCCCCGACCGCCGCGAAAAGCCCGGCGAAGATGAAGTAGCCGAAGAGGAAATAGCCGAGGAACAGCGCCAGGATGGAGACCCCCGGAAGTTGACCGCCGAAGGTGGCTAGGATCTGGCTCACTTCTTCGGGCAAGAACCCCTGAACCAAACCGACGCCGAGCGCCACGGCCGCCAGAAGGCTTCCGACCCAAATGGCGAGTTGGGTCAGACCGGCGCTCCCCACTCCCAGGATCTTGCCGAGCATGAGGTGAGTCGGACGCACGCTGGCGACGATGACCTCGACTATGCGTGACTGCTTCTCTTCCAAGGTGGCGCGCAGGACCGCAGATCCGTAGATCAGGATGGCCATGTAGAGCACGAATCCCCCTCCGAATCCCAACCCCAGCCCGACAGCCTCCCTGGCCTCCGCTTCGTCGACGGCGACCGCGTCGTCGGATTCCGTCGTAGACACGGTAACGGCCAGGGAACCGAAGCCGGATCCGGATCCCCTTTCGCCTAGCGCCGCGAGAACGACCGCGCCCTCGATCGCGGCTCTGCGCAGACCCGAAGGAACCTCGGCGGTATGGAACAGGGCCGAGCCGGTCTCGGGGCCGACGCTTCCGATGATGAGGACTCCGGTATAGGTGCCGGTGTCGGCGGCGGCGAGCGCGGAGGTGACCTCGGAGGGCGGGTCGAGCGGAATATCCACGGTCGAGTAGCCGATGCGGGCGAGGCGAGGGCTCAGATCGTCGGCCAGGACGCCGGAAGAGTCCACCACAGCGATGAGGTTCCGGTTTTCGTCGTCTCCTACCGCCATCATCGCGAAGAACACCGAGAGAGCCATCATCCCGATCATCATGAGTGGGATGCCGAGAGTCGCCAGGACGAAGGCCTTGGATTTGACTCGCTGCTTGTACTCGCGACGGAGTATGGTCCACACGTCACCTGCCATCGTCGCTCCTCCGGGAGTCGTGAGCTTTCCGGGAACCCGAACCGACGATTCCGGGGCCTGAAGCCGAAACCGACGGGTTGAAGATATAAAGGGGCCAAGATGCGTGGGCGTTCGGAGCCCCGGGAGCCAACTGAAGTCCGACCGGGCCGACCGATCCGGAAATCAGACTAGATTACAAAGGAGCAGACGTAACGATGTCGGGACCTACAGGCCGCCGGCCGGGGACGAGCGCAGAGTGGCGATATTTCGAGAAGTCGGACGCGGGGAGGTTCCTTTGGGAGTGGGCGGACGCATCACCATACCCTACAACATCCGGGAGAGCATGAAGCTGCTCGAGAAGGAGGGCAGCGCCACGCTCAACCTGCGGGTGGAGGAGACCCGAACCCGTCAGGGGGTCCGCCACCAACTGGTGGTCTGGGAGAAGCCCGCGCCGCCTCCCACCGAGAAGGCCGAACCGACCCCTACCGAGTGACCGTTCGTTATCCGATCGCGGCGGCGGAGCGCAGCATCGCTACGAGCGTCCGTTCGTCGAACTCCCTTGCGGTCTGCACGGCGGTGTCATAGCTGTCTTCCACTATTATGACGGCGGTCGCGCGACTCGCCTCCGGATCCGCGTTCCCGGCGTCGAAACGAAGACGCCCCTGGAAGACGTCGGGCCGATGGGGGTTGTCGACGGCTTCAAGATACGCGTGCCAAAGCTCGCCCTCGAAGGCGACGGTGGCCAGGTGGGTGCCGCCGGATCCAAAATCTTTCATCCCGAACCTCTCAACTGAACTTGACACTAAGGTACCCCCTGCGTAGCTTACGGCCCTCGTTCAAGGGGGGCCGCCGTCCGACGGTCAAGCGGTCGCGCCTCCCGGATACACCTCCTCCAACCCCGCGTGCCGCGGGCCGCGTACCCGAGACGCCGATCGGACCGAGCCAAATATGACACGGCACTGGTTATTCGTCGGGCTGAGCTGCGCGGCCGCCCTCGTGACGCTCGCCTTCATACAGGTCGAGCAGGATGCGGAACACGAGGAGGAGGAGGCGGCGGAGTCGGTCCAGCCCATCGCCTTCCCGCACGATCAGCATTCCGGAAGCGAGCCCGGTCAGAACCGAATGGACTGCCAGTACTGTCACTTTTCGGCGGAGCGCTCGGTGGACGCCGGAATCCCTTCCGTCGCTTCTTGCTGGGGTTGTCATCAGGCGATTCCCGGCACCGACGCCCGGGCGGAGGTGGCCAAGATCGGGGAGTATGTGCGGTCCGGGGAGCCGATCCCGTGGGTGCGCATCTACAAGGTCTCCGATCACGTGCGTTTCCCGCACATGCGACACGTCAACGCGGGCCTGACCTGTCAGGAGTGTCACGGCGAGGTTCAGGAGACGGGCGTCATCGAAGAGCCGTCGCCGGTCTGGGGAGGCGACAACATGGGGTGGTGCGTGAGCTGCCACCGTAAACCCGACGAGAACGGCGAGCAGCAGGCTTCCACCGACTGTGCCGTCTGCCACTACTAAAGGGAGCTGAGAGTATGGCCGCCGGCATGGAACGGAGGGATTTTCTCAAAGTGGTCGGGGTTGGCGGCGCGGGCGCGACCGTCGCCGGCTGCTCGACGGGAGAGGTGGAAAAGCTTCTCCCCTACGTCACCCACCCGGAAGAAATCACTCCGGGCGTGGCGACCTGGTACACCACGGCTTGCGGCGGCTGCGAAGCCGGCTGCGGCATGTGGGCTCGGACCCGCGAGGGCAGGGCGGTCAAGCTGGAAGGCAACCCCAACCACCCCGTGTCGCAGGGTGCGCTCTGCTCGGTGGGTCACGCCAGCCTTCAGCACCTCTACAACCCAGACCGTCATCCCGGGCCGCTCGTGCGCGAGGGCGACCGCGTTCGCAGCGGGGGGTGGGACGAAGCCGAGCGCTTTCTGGCCTCCAAGATCGGTCCCGAGACCAGGGTCCTCCTCCTTACGGGACGGTGTGGCCCGACGCTCGACCGTCTCTTCGACGAGTTCACGGCCGCGGTGAACGGCACCCGGGTCAGGTACCTGCCCGGCTCCAACTCGCCCGCCCTGGCGGCCGCCGCCATCGTCTACGGGGCCGACGCACCGTCCCTCGGCGACATCGGCGCGGCCCGCACGCTCATCTCCTTCGGAGACGATTTCACCGAAGGCACGGGATCGGTCGAAGGCGGCAGGGGCCTCGCCCGCTCGAACGCTCTTGCCCCCGACGGGAGCAAGGGCCGTTTCGTCTACGTAGGCCCCCGGCTCTCGGCCACGGGCATGAACGCCGACGAGTGGGTACCGGTCCGGCCGGGCACCGAGGCGCTGCTCGCGCTGGGCATGGCGTCGGCCATCGCGACCGATCCCGAGGTGGCTGGGTCTTGGGCTCCGCTTCTCCGGCAGCACACTCCCGCGACGACGGCTGCGGCCACCGGCGTAGAGGAAGCCGACATCCGCGAGCTCGCGCACCGCTTCGCCTCGGAGGGGCCGAGCCTCGCGCTGGGACCGGGGGCGGGCGGTTCGCACCGACGCGCCACCCAGGCCCATGTGGCCGTGGCGCTCCTGAATCACGTCGCGGGCGCCGCAGGCGGCACGGTCAGGGTCGGCGCGGGTCCCAACCCCACGGGCAGCTACGGGGAAATGGCCGACGCGGTGGAGGCCATGGCCGCAGGTGCGGTAGACGTGGTGCTCGTGCACGGCATCAATCCCGTCTACGAAATGCCCCGAAGTTCCGGCTTCAGAGAGGCGTTCGAGCAGGTACCCTTCAAAGCGTCGTTCGCCCAAGCTCGAGACGAGACCTCCGCGCTCGCCGATCTGGTGCTTCCCGACCGCCATTTCCTCGAGTCGTGGGGCGATACGAACCCGCGGGCGGGAATCAGGGCGCTCCAACAGCCGGTCATGCAGCCGGTCCCGCACTTCGACTCGAAACAGACCGGCGACGTCCTGCTCTCGGTCGCCGCGCATCTCGGTAGCGATCCGGGCGCGAGCACGTTTTTCGACTACCTACGCGAGGCCTACCGAGCCGAAGCCGGTGAAGGCGACTTCGACGCCAGGTGGCGCGAGTACCTCCGTAGCGGCGTGGTCGAGATCGACGCCGATCCCGATCCCGAGGATACGGCGGACTCCGCAGCGGCTCCCGCCCTGATGCCGATGGGCGCCGTCGACTTCACCCCGGCCCGGTTCGACGAGGGCGGCGATCTTACTCTGCTGGTACATCCGTCGCCGCGTCTGGGATCGGGCGAGCATGCCAACCAACCCTGGCTCCAGGAGCTGCCCGACCCGGCCTCGAAGATCACCTGGCACTCGTGGCTCGAGATCAATCCGCACACCGCCGAGGAGCGCGGACTCGGAGACGGCGACATCGTATCGGTCGCGTCGGCGCACGGGACGGTCGAAGTACCTGTGTGGCTTTATCCGGGCATCCGTGAAGACGCCGTGGCGCTCGCGCTCGGCGGCGGCCACACCGCCATGGGGCGCTGGGCCGACGGCAACGGCGTGAACGCCCTCGACCTACTCCCTTCGGACACGGACGAGCTCTCCGGGGCCTTCGCGGCGACATCGGTCACGGTCACGGTCACGCCCACCGGCTCGCGGCGGGCTCTGGCCACGGTCTCCGGCTCCGACGACGACTTCGACCGTCCCATCGCCCCGGCCGTCGCCTTGGCCGATCTCGGCCACGCCGAAGAACACGAGGACGAACACCACGGCGAGCTCGACGAGCTTCAGGGGCTGGGCGGCTTCGTTCCGGTGCCCGCCGAAGACGGCGCGCCCACCGCGTTCCCGCTGGAGGGCTCCCGGCACGGACCTTACGAGAACTCGCACGAGAGCGAGCCGCGTTGGGCGATGGCGATCGACCTCGACAAGTGCACGGGTTGCAGCGCCTGCGTCACGGCCTGCCAGGCCGAGAACAACGTGCCTTGGGTCGGCGAGGAACAGCTTCTGGGTGGGCGCGAGATGAGCTGGATCCGGTTGGAGCGCTACTACAAGCAGGTGGACGCGACGCGGGCGGGTCCGCTCGACGTGCGCTTCCTGCCCATGCTCTGCCAGCACTGCGGCAACGCGCCCTGCGAGCCCGTCTGCCCGGTGTACGCGACCTATCACACCCCCGACGGCCTAAACGCTCAGATCTACAACCGTTGCGTGGGCACCCGCTACTGCGCCAACAACTGCCCTTACAAGGTGCGGGTCTTCAACTGGCTCCGCTACGCGGACGGCGTTCCCGAGCCTATGAACTGGCAGTGGAACCCCGACGTCACCGTGCGCGGCAACGGCGTCATGGAGAAGTGCTCCTTCTGCGTCCAGCGCATCCGTGAGGCCGAGAACCGGGCCGCGCTCGAAGAAGGGCGTCCGGTCAGGGACGGCGAAGTCGTGCCCGCCTGTCAGCAGAGCTGCGCGGCGGAGGCCATCGTGTTCGGCAACATCCGCGATCCCGAATCGCGGGTCGCGAGGGTCACCGACGACGAGCGCACGTATCGGGTTCTCGACGAGTTCATCAACACCCAACCTGCGGTGAGCTATCTGAAGAAGGTCACGCACCACGCGGCCTCCTCCGGGGCGGGTCACGCACCGTGAGCCTGAGTCGGCCGGGGTCGCGAGCCCGGGGAGCCCTTCCCCACCCCGACGTAAGGGGTCACGGCGAGGTCAATCGCGATGTCCTGAAGATGCTCTCCCGGCCCGGCAAGGGCTGGTGGAGGCTTTTTGCCATCGCCGCGACCGGGGTCCTGGTCTTCCTCGGCTCGTGGGGATATCAGATATACGAGGGGATCGGCGTTTCGGGGCTGAACTCGCCGGTGGGCTGGGGCGTGTACATCACGACCTTCGTCTTCTGGGTGGGTATCGCCCACTCGGGCACTCTCATCTCGGCGATCCTTTTCCTATTCCGCGCCCCGTGGCGTCAGTCCATCTACCGCGCGGCGGAGGCGATGACGGTCTTCGCGGTCATGACGGCAGGTCTCTTCCCGCTCATCCACGTGGGGCGGGTCTGGCACGCCTATTGGCTGATCCCATATCCGAACTCGCGCTTCCTGTGGCCCAACTTCAAGTCGCCCCTGGTCTGGGACGTCTTCGCGGTCACGACGTACTTCACCGTTTCGGCGGTCTTCTTCTTCCTGGGTACCATCCCCGACCTGGCCGCCGCGAGAGACAAGGCGCGCGGTCTGCGCAGGAGGTTCTACCGGGTCATCTCGCTGGGCTGGCAGGGCACCGACCGGCAGTGGCACCACTTCGGCAAGGCCTACATCTTCCTGGCCGCTCTCGCGACGCCGCTGGTGCTTTCGGTCCACTCCGTGGTCTCGTGGGACTTCGCCATGTCGATCGTCCCGGGCTGGCATGCGACCATCTTCGCGCCCTACTTCGTGGCCGGCGCCATCTTCTCCGGCGTGGCCATGGTAATCACGCTGGTGGTTCCGCTGCGCAAGGTCTTCGGGCTCGAGGCCTACCTGACGGTCCGCCACTTCGACATGATGGCGCGGCTCTGCCTGCTCACCTCTCTCATCGTGCTCTACGCCTACCTCTCGGAGTTCTTCATGGCGTGGTACAGCGGAGAGGAGATCGAGCGCACCGCGTTCTGGAACCGCCTATTCGGAGATTACTGGTGGGCTTCGTGGACCATGCTCACCTGCAACGGACTCGTCCCGATCATGCTTTGGTTCAGGCGGGTTCGCCACTCGATACCGGCGCTCTTCGTGATCTCGATCTTCATCAACATCGGGATGTGGTTCGAGCGCTACGTCATCGTGGTCACCTCGCTGCACCACGAGTACGAGCCCTTCGCGTGGGGCATCTACCAACCCTCGATCGTGGAGATCGGGATCCTGCTTGGCTCGTTCTGCTGGTTCGGGTTCTGGTTCCTGCTCTTCACCCGTCTGCTACCGCCGGTGGCCATCCAGGAGCTGAAGGAGGTCATTCCGCCCGCCTTCAAGGGGAGGAGATCGTCTCCCGTAGGCTCCGGAGCCGTCGCGGCGCCCGGCGTGGCCTCACCCGCGGGCAAGGAGGTGACCCTGTGAGCGCGCGACGAGCACTGCTTGCCTCCTACGAATACCTCGACTCGACCGTCAACGCCATCCGACGTCTGCGCAAGGCCAAGTTCGCGGTGAAGGCGTACAGCCCCTATCCCGAGCATCACATCGAGGACGCACTCGGCTACGGGCAGAGTCCCGTGCGGGTGTGGACCCTGGTAGGAGCGCTCACCGGCACCGCCGCCGGCTTCGGCATCTCGATCTTCACCTCCGTCGACTGGCCGCTCGTGGTGGGCGGGAAGCCGATCGTGTCGATCCCGGCGTTCGTAGTGATCGGCTTCGAGCTCACCGTGCTCTTCGGAGCTCTCTCCACCGTCATCGGTCTCTTCGTGCTCTCGCGGATGCCGAACCTGCGGCCCCCGGTCATCTACGACCCCGAGTTCACCGCCGGACGCTACGGCGTCTACGTGGAGGCGCCGCCAGGGCGTTTCGAGGAGGCGCGCCGCATTTTGGAGGACGAAGAGCCGGCGGAGCTGAGGGAGGGCGAAGATGCCGCTGAAGGGGAGGCCGACCATGACTAGGGCCGCCGGAGCATGGAGGATGCTGGTAGTAGCCGGGCTCGCGCTCGTCGCGGCGTCCGGCTGCAAGCCGCTCGACGACGCCATGGTGGCGGTCTTCGGTCGGAGCATGCGCGACCAGCGCTCCTTCGATCCGTACGAGAACACTCGGGGAGTCCCCGACAATTCGGTGGCTTTCGCCTCCGGCAACTACCCCGTCGCTCCCGGCGACGTGAACCTGGGCCAGGCCGAAGGCGCCGACGTTCCGCCATTCACGCAGCTCGACCTGGGCGTGCCCGGAGTGGGCGGCGAGGCGATCCAGGGGCTCGTGAACCCGATCGACCCCGACGACCCGGACGACCTGGCGCGGGGCGAGGAAATCTACCTGCGCTTCTGCGTCGTGTGCCACGGTCCGGACGGGGTGGGCGCGAACGCCTACATCGCCGACAAGCACCTCGTGCTGCCCGCCTACAACATCTCGGGATCCGGCGTCGCCGGCTACAGCGACCAGTACATTTACGCCATCGTGAGGGTGGGACGAGCGGGGATGCCGGAATACGGTAGCAGGATCACCCATTTCGATCGCTGGCGCGTGGTGAACTACGTGCGCAGGCTCCAGCGCGAGGCCGGAAATCTTCCGGAGCCCGGGGACCAGGGCGAGGCAGGCAACTGATGGCGCACCATCAAGTTCCCGACAGCATCGAGCGACGTTACCTGGAGCCGTCGGCTCGGGGTCGCGCGGCGGTAGCGGGGCTAGTGGTCGTGGGGCTGGTCGCTCTGGTCTATCGTCTGATCGAGGATCCCCGAGGGGCGTGGATCTCGTACGTGAGCAACTGGCTCTTCTTCACCAGCGTCGCCATGGGCTCGGTCTTGCTGGCGGTGGTGACCTGGGTGGTCAAGGCGAAGTGGAACTGGCCGATGCGCCGGATCTCGCAGGCGGCGGTCGCCTTCCTGCCCATATCGTTTCTCCTGCTTGTGCCCATGCTGCTCTTCCTCGGGGAGAACTACTTCCCTTGGATCGCGATGATGGCCGACGATCACATCGTCCAGAACAAGGCGGCCTACCTGAACCGGCCATTCCTGGTCGCGCGCAACGCGGTCGGCGCTCTCCTCCTCTTCGGCATGGCCGTCTATTTCGTCTGGCACGCGGTCCGACCCGACCTGGGGTCCGACACCGATCCAAGCGAGGGAAGTGGCAGGGAGGCCGCCCGGCGGAGCTTCTGGCGGCGGGAGCTCACCAGAGGCTGGATGGGGCAGGCCGAGGAAGAGGCGGTGTCGTACAGGCGCATGACCGTGCTCGGACCCGCCATCATCCTGGTCTACGCCGTGGTGATGAGCATCTTCTCCTACGACTGGGCGATGTCCTTGGAGCCCCACTGGTTCAGCACCATGTTCGGGCCGTGGTTCTTCATGGGAGCCTTCTGGACGGGCGTGGCGTCCACCGCGCTGTGGAGTCTCCATCTGCGCACCAGGGACCCTTATCTCAGTCGTGAGATCGGGCTCCAGCAGCGCCACGACATCGGCAAGCTCGCCTTTGCCTTCTGCGTCTTCTGGACCTACCTCTTCTTCAGCCAGTACCTGGTGATCTGGTACGCCAAACTTCCGTGGGAGCAGGCTTGGATCGTGCGCCGATCCTATCCCGAGTCCTGGGGTCCGTTCTCGCTCGCCGTGCTCGCCTGCTGCTTCCTGATCCCGTTCGTCGGACTGATCGGACGGAAGTCGAAGCGGGTGCCGGGCCTGCTGGCGTTCTTCTGCGTGGTGGCTCTGGTTGGCATCTGGCTGGAGCGCTACGGGCTCGTCGCTCCGTCGCTCTGGCACGAAGGCGACCCGATCTTCACCATCTGGCATCCGGCCATCGGATGTCTCTTCCTGGGTCTCTATCTGTGGGCGGTGAGGTGGTTCCTGCGCACCTTCCCCGCGGTTCAGCTCTGGCAGCCGCAGCCCGATCCCGAGCCGCTCGAGGCCGAGCTGCACGCTCCTGCGCCGGCGGGGGCCGAGGGGTGAAGGCCATGACGATGTCGGGAGCCGGAAAGGACTTGCGGCCCGTGTGCCTGGCGGAAGGCAAGACTGCGATGCGCCGCTGCCCGGTGGCCTGACGCGGAGCCGAACCTTACCCTGCGGTTTCCGTCAGAATCTCGACCACCTTCCTCTGCAGCGGACCGATGTCGGGATAACGCCCGTCGGCGCCCACCCCCGCATGCTGCCGGTTGGTCAGGAGCACGATCACCATCCGGCGAGCGGGCACGGCCAAAACCAGAGTGCCGGTGAATCCGGTGTGCCCGAAGCTGGCGGGCGGGGCGTAGTCCGGGAGTTGCCAGCCCAGCGCCTGCCCTTCGCCGGTGTCTTCGAGGAACTCGCGCACGGTTTCCGAGCCGAAGAACCGCCGGTCGCGGTAGCGCCCTGCTGTCAGCATGAGGCCTACGAGTGTCGCGAGCTCGCCGGCGGTGGAGAAGAGTCCGGCGTGTCCGGCGACGCCGCCGAAAGCGTGGAAACCGTTGCCGTCGTTGACTTCGCCCACGAGGGTGTATTCCCTCCACCCGTTCCAGGCCAGCGGATCGAGATCGATCCGGTATCCGAAGGCCGCGTCGTGCACCATGCGCCGCTCGAAGGGATTGCCGCGGGAGGTTGCGGCGAAGACGGGGAGCGAACGCGCCGTCTCGGCGGATGGCGGCCGATCGTCGGCCGGTGACGGCCGGATGCGGGGGTCGTTCGGCTGCGAAGCGGACCCCCGGTCGAGCGGCCGGAAGCCGGTGGCCCGGAGTCCGAGCGGGCGGTATAGCTCCTCGAAGGCGAATCGGTCGAGGGGCTTGCCGCTAACCGTCTCGACCAGCCTGCCGAGCAGCATGAAGCCGAGGTCGGAGTAGCGGCGCTCCGCTCCCGGGATTCCGGCGAGCGGGTGACGATGCACGAAGGCGTAGGCGGCGTCGGGGTCTTCGGCGTGGTAGTAGACCGGCCACCAGGGCGCGAGCCCGGAGCGGTGGGTGAGCAGGTGTCGAGCGGTGATCCGCTCCCTGCCCCCGCCGGTGAAGTCGGGCAGGTGGTCGGCGACCGGGGCGTCGAGATCGACCAGCCCCCGATCCACAAGAGCCATCGTGCTCATCGTGGTGGCCGCGACCTTGGTGATCGAGGCGAGGTCGAAGATCGTCCCGGCGGTCATGGGCACCGGTTCGTCCAATCTGCCGCCGTCGAAACGGAACGCGCTGGCGTGGCCGAGGGCAGACGACATTTCCAAGGGAAGCCGCTCGCGCCGCGACCACGGTCCCGGGGGGTCGGGATAATGCCGAGCCAGCAGCACCGCGCCCGCCAGTTCCCCCCGCTCGATCCACGCCGCCACCTCGCGTTCGGCCGCCCGGAATCGGTCAAGTCGTTCGGATTCGAGCGTATCGGACGAACATCCCTGGCCGGCAAGGGTCGCGACCGACAGGA
>LXNJ01000405.1_pt1 | contig 30930 bp, 22 predicted proteins | sample 809081 | NCBI WGS metagenome assembly LXNJ01 (sample SAMN04870510, study PRJNA318959) | sponge metagenome | biome: sponge; feature: marine sponge reef; material: water | host: Petrosia ficiformis | place: Greece: Milos, Mediterranean Sea | collected 2013-05-29 | depth 5-7 m | reverse complement strand
CCGCGGCTGTTGGTCCTGGACGAGCCGGCTTCGGGGCTGGACGTGGTGGTGCGGCGCGACTTCCTCGAGAGCATCATCGGGCTCATCCAGGAGGAGGGCCGCACGGTTTTCCTCTCCTCGCACCTGGTCCACGAGGTGGAGCGCGTGGCCGACCGCGTGGCGATAATCGAAAAGGGCCGCCTGGTGACCGAGGGCACAGTGGACGAGGTGAAGGGTTCGGTCAAGCGCGTGGTCGTTCGCATGCCGGATGGCGCAGATGAACTGCGGGATATCGATGGCCTGCGCCAGGTGCAGGGCGAGGGGCCGCGGCTGCTGCTGACGGTGGTGGGGTACGGCGAGGCGCAGGCCGCGCGCATCCAGGCGCAGGGCGGCCATATCGAGGACGTGATGGACGTGGGCCTGGAGGAGGCATTCGTCGCCCATGTCCGGCCGGAATCAGGAGGACAACAATGAACCCGATCGTTGCTCTGTTCTGGAAAGAAGCCCGGGAATCCGCCTATAAAGTCGCCGCGTGCGCGGGGTTGGCGATGATTGTCGGGCTGGTTTTCTCCCAATGGGACTTCGCCCCTGCCGATGTCAATGTCGTCAGTCACTCGGTAGGTCTCTTTGGCGCGGTGCTGATGGGGATGGATGCGATCGCTCGGGAGCGCAGCCGGATGACGCTGCCCTTCCTGCTATGCCGGCCCCTGGCTCTGTGGAAGATTCTCGTGACGAAATTTACCGTGGGCGCTGTTGGACTTCTGGCGGTCCTGGGTTCCTATTGGGCTGGTGTATTCATCGATATGGCGATAGATGGAAATTTCATCGACAAACTGGGTTTCTTCCCGCCTCGGTCTCTTATCCTGTGGCCAGGCTGGCAGCCGGATGAGATTCTGACTGACGTTGGATATGGACGGACCGTACTCCTGTGGTTCCTGGTCAGCTTGATACCCTATGCCCTGTCCGTGCTCGTATCGACACTGACCGACCATCCCCTCAAGGCTGCAGTAACGTGCCTGATCGCGGCCTGGGTAGCATACGTATGTATAATGATTGCGTGGAACTGGGGGCCGCCCATCGTGGCATTCTATTTCAGGCTCCTGTTCTCCGTTGGCGTGCACGACCACGCGGGAATCCTTCGAAAGGCATTCGACGCTTCTCTTCTGTTTGCCAGGGGCGCGGTGGCCGTCCTGGTGGCCGGCGGCATTCTGGCACTGTCCTGCCGTGCAGGCAGTGAGCAGTTGCGGCGGCGTTTCCAGTGGGTGCTTGGAGGAATCGCCTTGATCTGCGCAGTTGTCCTCATCGGATTGGATCACGTTCGATCTCCGCACACACATCCCCACAACCGACCGTTAGGGCGCCTGCGCTACGAAACAAGAGTGGTGGATATGGCGTTGAGGGATGAACTTGCGGTTGTATTACTCGATCGGGAACTGAGCGTCGTGGACGTGTCGGATGTCTCGGCGCCTGTGCAAGTCGGCCGGGTCAGCGGGGGCGGGTGGCGCCTCGAACCGTTGGCGTTGTCCGGCTCGCGCGCGTACGTATGGGGCGGATTTCGCGGCAGTGTGGGCGTCGCTATATTCGACGTCAGCCAACCGGACCGTGCGCGGTTGCAGTCGAAGAGACTGTTGTATCTGACCGAGAAAGGCACAACCCCAACATTGAAGCGCAACCCCCGGTTCGTAGGGTGGGGAGTATGGGAGAATCACCTTTACGCGGGGCTTATCCGGGATGAATTCCTGGAAATGCACAGTTTTGACATACAAGAAGGTGGCCTTCCACAACAAACTCAGATATTGACGCTCGAAGAGGCGGCGAAACATGCCTGGAACGACGAGTGGGAAATACAGTTCGCAGGTCCACGCGCATTTCTCACGCTTGGACACGATTTCATGATTCTGGATCTTGCAGATTCCGGTCGCCCCTCAATATTAAGCCGGACACCGCTGCGTCGATTCGGTCGTTCTGTCCGTTACGAGACGATGGTTCAGGAATTCCATCAACAACTGGCTTCAGGAGAGGTTCCTGAACGCCTGTCAAGGATACAGGAGAAAGCGGGTCCGAGGTTTGCACGGGTATTCGAGCGGATGATGCAAACCCACGGAAAACAAGCGTACACGCGTGCCGCACCGCCCGGATTGGGGCCGCTTACCGTTGATGACGATCGGGCATATGTCGAACGACCCCTGCCGCGCGAGATTGCGATTGTGGACATCAGCGATCCCCGGAAGCCGGTGGAAGTCGACTACCTCCCGTGGACGCGTCTGCCAACGTTGATGAAGATCGAAGGAAAGTCCGCCTACGCCCTCCGGGGCAGAGCGGTCCAGACATATAGCAAAACCGTCTATGGCGCCTATAAGCGGATGGAGACACTCGGGTTGAATGAACGGTTTACCTATCGCCTCGGCCCCAGCATTCTTAGATCTGACCCGCGAGGGGCCGTTCGTGGACGCGACATGTTTATTCTAAAGGGCGATCATATCTACGCCCTTCTGAACAACCACCTGGAGATCTTTGAGAATCCGAGGAAATCGGAATAATTCAAGTTCAATTCTGGCGCGGCATCGCTTTGCTCAGCCGCAACCAATCAGGTGGAAGTGAACGCGCCGACCCGTTCAACGCTGTAATCACTCCCCCTCGAGGGGGAGTCGAAGAAGCCGAGCCGGTCCCTGTGCATGCCTGCGTTGAGCTTGTCGAGATTTCGAAGGGTTGTCGAAGGGCCGGCGACGGCTGATGCGGAGGGGGGATTTCAACGCCTTTCGTTAGCTGGGAGCGTGAAGAAACTTGAACGTATCTTGCGTTGAAGTCTTTCTGCAAGACTCTGAGTCGGTATGGGTTGCGCCATGATATTGAGAATCGCAACTGCACTTCTCCTGTTCCTCTCCATTGACCTTTCGGCGTCAACGGACTCGTTGCTGTCTGTTGTCCAAAAGCCGGACCTGAAAATCTCGGGACGACCTGGCGAGCAAAGACCGTCCAGATCGACCATTTCAGGGACGATCAGACTAAACGGAACGGACATTCCGGACTCAGTTTATGTGGGTATCGAAGAACTGAAATTAAAGTGGAGACCTTTTGTTGTCAGGCCAAAGAATACCCAGACGCTAGAAACAACGGAATTCACATTTGATGTGGAGCCTGGGCTCTATACAATTGTAATCTCCGCTTTCGGTTATGAAACATTGAAAACGTCCGTGTTGGTCCCGGACACCGACGCGCACGTATATTTCACTGCAAATCTTGAACCCTTCGGTCTGGAGCCCGGCATTGAATGGGTGAAACTCTGGGGTGACTTTTGTAGATGGCGGCCCTGGAGTGCGATTGAGATGGTACAGAAAGACAGCGTGTGGGTTTTACCAGGCGATAATCCCGTTGAAGTCGGTGACGGGTATCGGTTTATCGTAAGCAACGGTGGTAGCAACGTTTATGATTTGAGTCATACCCATGCAATACCTAACCCTCGCAGTTTCGTTACATTCAACTCAATTTACGTAGGTGGAGAGATCATCTTCGATCCGTCTCAGTATGTGCAGCCGAAAAGGGATTCAAGAGCCGAATTCTTCGGCGGCGAACACCAGGCGGCATTCCCCTGTCTGGTGGACGAGTTGAACACCTTTCAGCGTGAGAGTATGCCCCTTCTATTCAGCAGCCGTGACACAACCGGCTCCTCCAGCAATTATACTTCCGCCTTTATGGAACGGGAGGAGCGATTTCGGGAAATTGCGAATCAGTACCCCGTCTATTTCGAGCAACTCATTGTGGGAATGAAGTTTTACTTTCTGAAGAGCTTCCATCCCCACGCAAGAGCGTTGAGGGAGATGCAATCCATGAAGCACAACAAACAGGAGATTGAAAATAAGAGAAAGGAACATTATCAGAGTACGATTTACGAGAGCTACTTCAGGCGGATGACGCAATTGGCAAGAAAGATGGATCCCAACTCCATCTTCTTTCGAACGTACGATACAATGACCTATCTACGTCTCGATGAAGGGCTCCACTACGCACCACATCTTGGTAAGAAATACAATGTACCGGCGTTCTACTTCACCGGGATCCTGGTAGAACACGAACGCAGCCTGCCTTCCGGATCTCGCGAAGGCGAAAGCTTGCTTTGGCGAGCGGCACAAACTTACCGAGACGCCGGTCGCCACGAGGCTGCCCGAAACACAATCCGATATCTTACCAGAAGATATCCGAAATCCAAAACTGTCACTGGAGGCAGTATAGAAAGGATGTTGAATGCATTGGATCTGCGGGAAGAGAGCGTTGCACCCGAATTCGTGGCGCCTGCCGTGGGAGGAGATTCGTTGCGACTGTCCGACTATCGCGGAAAATACGTATTTCTCGATTTCTGGGCGACGTGGTGCGGTCCCTGTGTTAACGAACTGCCAAACCTGAAGAAACTCCATGAATCCTTTCCTGACGGTGGTCTGACGATCATTGGATTGGCTCACGACGATCCGAGAGACGTGGAAGATTTCATAAGGAATCACGAGATCCCGTATGTCAATGGGATCTCAATTAGGGAAGTCGAACAGGCTTATGGAATTGTGGCCTGGCCGACGACTTTCCTCATTGCACCCGGTGGCGAAATAATCGCAAGGAACCTGCGGGGTGAAAGACTGGTCGACGTCGTGAAGGAGAGGATATCCGCGTATGATTCACAATAGCAAAAAGAAGCGGCTTGGAATCCCATCGCGCGGAAATTCGGACTTTAGCCCGATTAATGCAAGAACTGGAACCAACATGATTGTACAGGCGAAAACCTGGAACGAAGGACGAATGTCCTCCATTTTGCGAAACTGCGATAGATCGCTTTACCGCGTTCCGCGCGAAGTTACTTTGGCCATTTGGCCTTGATTCGCCATCTTTGTTGGGGTAAATTAAATCGAATCCGCCCACGAGATCAGTTGCGAACGGATGTCGCAAACTGTCGATTGCCTTTTTTCGAATAAAGTTATTGGATAATTGTTGTCGAACGGAGGAGGCTCTACGTATGGGAAACGCATACGGTAGTGTTCTGTTCGCCATACTCGCCATGTCGACCGCTGCTTTTGCCGCGGAAAGCGGCGAGCCATCGGTCGCCATCATTACTGGCGAAGTCCGGAACCCGACGTCGCGGGAAATCAGTTTCAGGTACAACACCCCTGCTGCGTTGGGCAGGAAGGTGGAGCAGAAAGTGACCCTGGACAGCCGGAACCGGTTCGCCCTGGAGATTCCCGTCGTCCGAGGGACCCTCGTTCGGGGGAGTTACAAGGGCAGGAGCGTCCCGTGGAAATGGGTGCGGCGGGCCGCGTCGTATGCCTTCAAGCCCGGTCCGCTGGTTTTCTTTGTCGAACCCGGCGACAGCCTGCATATCAAAATCCACCCCGGACGTCTCTATACCTCCTGCCGGTTCAGCGGGCGGAACGCGGACAACAACCGCTTTATTGCCGAATGGTACCCCCGGTTCCAGGACTTCCAAAAGAAAATCAGGGACTCCAGGACATTGAAGGCGGCAGACTTTTCCCGCTTGGCGGACGGGTGGCGCACGGACCAGCTTGAATTCCTGAACCAGCGGCGTACGAGATACGCGTTCTCGCCGGGATTCATCGAGCATGCGGAACGCTTTTTCAACTACAATCACGCATTCCTGATGATTTCATATCCGACCAATTACCGGCGCGCCACGGGCCGTGAGAACCGGGAAATCCCACCCGAATTCTATGACTTTCTCAAACAGATTCCGCTGGTGGACGAGAAGGCGATCGGTGTGGATACATATCCAACCTACCTTGTTCGGACAATGGATCTGGAGTTGATGAACGCTCCCGGTTCGACAAGACTGTCGGGTCTGTATGACCTTGCTGGTCTTGATCTGCCGGAAACGACCGTTGTCCGGCTCGATTCGCTGTACGAGAATCGCAGCAGGCGCCGGAGACTGTCCGAATTGATCGATCTAGCAGGGACCGGCTTGCAGCAATCTGTCCGGGCCAGGTTGGACTCGCTTTACGGCAACAAGGGAAAGTCCAGGCTATCCGACATGCTGGATTTCGAGAAGTTGGGTCTGTCGCAGGCGGCTTGGGCGGAGATTGACTCTATATTCGAAAAGAGGGGTAGATCGTATCGAGTCAGCACTTCCAGTAAGGTGGACACGCCGAAAGTCGATACGACTGGCGGTGTGCTGGTTTTCCACCTGCCATCGAAGAAAGAGCCGGGCTCGGACGGACGAAAGCTGTGGTACCATAAGGAGCGGAGATTGTCTGAAAAGGTGGATTTCTCTGAATTGGATCTGTCTCCGGAGATAGGCGCACGTCTGGATTCCCTGTACAAGAACCGTCAGCCGCCCAGGCTGTCTCAGATCCTCGATCTCGCGGGCCTGGGATTGTCGCACGCGATGCAGGCAAGGCTCGACTCGATCTATGCAATTAAGAAACGGTCCATACCCAGGCTTCCACACAGGATTGACTTGGCCGAGAAGAAATTGAAAGGGAGAGTGCTCTACTGGTTCCTCGCCGGAGAACTGATCCGTGCCTTTGAATACGGCGGCGAGAACTTTGAACTGGTCCGTCGCAAATGGCGGGATTTCCGCGCAACCAATCCCTATCCCGAATACAACGCGGCGGTCCTGGCGGCCCTGGACAAGGCGATGGCGCTGCAACCGGGGCGTCCGGCGCCGGATTTCACGTTGACGGACCTGGAGGGTCAAACCGTATCGCTGAGCCAGTTCAGGGGCAAGGTGGTCCTGCTGGATTTCTGGGCGAGCTGGTGCGGGCCGTGCATCGCCAATCTGCCGTCCATCCGTGAATTAAAGAAGAAAACTGCCGATTTGCCGGTGGTTTACCTCAATCTTTCCCTGGATTCGAGCGACGCCGCATGGCGCAAGGCCATTGAAGAACACGGGATCCAGGGGGTGCACGTTCGCTACGGGGTCTCCGGTTCCGGCCCCGTCGTGGACTACAACGTTCGAGGGATACCGGCCTATTTCCTGGTGGATCCGCAGGGAATCATCGTCGAACGGCTGTCCGGCGTGCACGATACGGATGCCATTGTCGCGAAGATTCTGAAGAGCCTGGGTTCGGTATGAACATATCGGTCTTCCGACAACTCTGATGTCGTGATCGCGGCCGCGTTCAATCGTCCGCGGCCGTGGTTGCCGCCATCGCTTCAGCCTGCCCGTTTCCGCCGTGGGTTTCGTGGTCCAGCCTGACGGATACCAGCCTGGACACTCCCGGCTCTTCCATTGTAATCCCGTGCAGGCAGTCCGCCGCGTCCATCGTCACCTTGTTGTGGGTCACAACGATGAACTGGGTGTCGGCCGCGAACCGCTTGAGCACACGCACGAAACGGGTGACGTTGGCATCGTCCAGAGGGGCGTCGACCTCGTCGAGGATACAGAACGGGCTGGGCTTGACCAGGTAGATCGCGAAGAGGAGCGCAATCGCGGTCAGGGCGCGCTCTCCCCCCGAAAGCAGATTGATATGCTGGAGCCGCTTGCCTCTCGGGCGGGCGATAATCTCCAGCGGCGCCTCCAGAGGGTCTTCGTCCGGGGGCATCAGGAGGTCCGCCTGGCCTCCGTCGAAGAACGCCTCGAACGTCTTCCGGAAGTTCTCCTTGATCTGATCGAACGTGACCATGAACCGACCGCGGGCCGTCCGGTCGATCCGGGATATGGTCCGCTGAAGGGTTTCGGCCGCCTCCAGCAGGTCGCTCCGGTGTTTCGACATGAATTCGTTGTGTTTTTTCTGCTCTTCGTACTCTTCCACGGCGGCAGGATTTACCGGACCCATCCGACGGATGCGTTCCCGAAGCTCGTCTCGTTGCCCTTCGGTTATGTCTGCGTTGAATTCCGGATCGTCCAATGCGCCAGCTTCCCGGACGTCCACTTCGTACTCAGCCAGAATTCGTTCCCGCAACGCCTCGGCCCCGGTTCTCAGTTCCGCCATCTCTTCCTGCAGTTGCACCAGACGGTCCCGGTTCTGATTCGCGCGCCGGTTCTTGTCCCGCACTTCCTCTTCAAGCTGCCGGGTATCCGTCAACAGCGCCTGCTGGCGCTCTGCCAGCGTGTCCCGCCTTGCTTCCAGTTCGTCCTGCCTGCGATGCAGGGTCTCCAGTTCCTTCCCGGAAGCCTGCGCGGCCTTCTCCAGGCCGAGTCTTTCCTTCCGCCGTTCCTCGCACTCGGCGGCCAGTCGTTTCATCTCCCGGTCGGTATCGGTCAGGTCCCGTGTCCACCTTTGCGCTTCGTGTTCCTGACGGTCAACGCTGCCCCGCAATGAAGCGATCTCTACCTGACGGCTTGAGAACGCGTCCTGCCCGGCACGTTGCTGACGTTCCTGTTTCCGCAGCGCCGCGTCCGCCTCCCGTGTAGCGGCTTCCAGCTGCTCACGGCGTTTCTCCAGCACGTCCAATTCCGCTGCCTCGGAAGCGATTGCTTCTCTCAACACGGTTTCGTCGGACGTCACCGCCGCGATTTCATCCCGCAAATCCACCTCCACACGCAATTGTCGCTGCGCTTCCTCCTGTGCGATCTGCAGGTCCCGGCGGCTTGCGGCCAGGCGGTTGTTCAGGTCCGCCAGAATCCCGTCGGTTTCGTCGATACGGGCCTGCAATGCGACCAGCGATGCAGAGGTCTCATCGAGTCTGGCATCGAGCGACTGCAATTGGGCGCCGGCAGTGTTCAGGTTTGCTTCCAGCGTTTCGATCTCCTGCCTGCGCCCGATCAGGCCCGTTCCATCCTCGGTTGCCCTGCCGCCGTATATGGTGCCGTCGGCCGAGAACAACTCGCCGTTTTCGGTCACCAGATCCACGCCAAGCGGCCGCATTTCTTCCAGCAGCGCAAGCGCGTTTTCCGCGGTGTTCACCACGAGCGCCCTGTGAAGCAGCGCTTGTATCGGAGAATCCTCGCCGTGCAGGAGGTCCGACGCCCTGCCCACCACGCCTTCCGCGTCCGGCGGTGTCCAGGCCGCGCCGTTGCCGTTCGAAACGAGGTCCAGCGGCAGAAACGCCGCCGATCCGAGGTTGCCGGACTGCAGGTAGTCGATGGCCTTCAACGCATCCGCCGGTTCGTCCACCAGCAGACATTCCAGCGCGCGTCCCAGGGCCGCTTCAATGGCTGTCGCGTACCGCCCGTCCACTTCAATCCGGTCGGCAACAACGCCGCGCACGCGATCGGAAAATGGAGATTCCACCGCCAGCGCGCGGACGCCGCTCGAATACCCCTCGAATCCCTCCCGGAGCTTCTTCAGCAGTCCAATCCTCGCATCGTCGGCCTCTCTTCGGGCCAGCAGCCGGTTGCGTTCTTCCGTCATTTTCTTCTGGTGTTCGAGCAGCCGTCCGTACTGTGCGGCGTCTGTTTCCCTGAGCCGGCCCTTTTCGGTCACGTCGCGTTCCATGCGATCGATCTGCCGTTTTGCCTCCCGGCTCCTGGCGTCCGCCTCCTCTTTGTGTCGCGCCGACTGCTTTGCATCGGTTTGAAGGCGGGCCTGGCGTTGTGTAATGCCCTCCAGTCTCGCCCGTCCGCGTTCCAGGCGGCCGCTTCCTTCACTGAGTTCACCCAGGACGCTTATCAGTTGGGTCTTTTGTTCGTCCGCACGGGTTCGCCGCTCGTCGAGCGCCTGGTTCGTCGCTTCCAGATCGCGGCTCTCCGCCTCCAATGCGCCTTCGGCGTGCTGAAATGCCCCGCGCGCCTCCGCCCCCAGCCGCTGCGCCCTTACGGCTTCCTTGTGTGCCGTATCCCGCCGGGCGGTCATGGTTTCCTGTCGCCGGCCCGCCTGCTCCAGGAAGGCGTCAATTGACCGGATTCTCTCCTGCGCCACCTGGATATGCGTGTCTTTCCGATGCACGAGTTGACTCTGCCTGCTCACGTCCGCGTTTGCTTCCGCGAGCGCCTGATCCCGTTCGCCGAGTTTCGTACGGACGTCTTCGAGCCGCGCCTCCAGGCGCACGATGTCTCCGGCGGCCGTCTCGACGTCCTCTTTCAGGAAGGCCATCTCATCCGCGACCGGACGGGACCTTTCAAACATCTGAAAGAACCGGTGTTGTCCGAGCCGGACGTCGAGGTCCTTCATCTGGTCTGAAAGCTGTCTGTAGAGGCGGGCCTTCCGCTCCTGCCGGGCGAGTGACTTCACCTGGCGCTCGACTTCCTCCATCACGGCGTCCACGGTCCGCAGGTCCTGCCGGACGGACTCCAGACGGTTCCACGCCGCCCGACGCTGTACTTTATACCGCGTTACGCCCGCCGCCTCCTCGAATAGCCGCCGCCTTTCTTCGGGTTTGTCGCTGATGATCTCATCCATCATCCCCTGCTCGATTACGGAATAGGCATGTGCGCCCAGCCCCGTATCCATCAGAAGATTCTGAATGTCCTTCAACCTGCAGGGGACCTTGTTGAGCAGATAGTCGCTGTCTCCGGACCGGAACAGCCGGCGGGTCACGGTCACTTCGGTATAGTCAACCGGCAGAATCCGTTCCGCGTTGTCAATGGTGATGGATACCTCGGCCATGCCCAGCGGTTTCCGGTTCCGCGTCCCTGAAAAGATCACATCTTCCATATTGTTGCTGCGCAGCGACCGGACCCGCTGTTCGCCCAGCGCCCAGCGAAGGGCGTCCACCACGTTGGATTTGCCGCAGCCGTTGGGGCCCACAACACAGGTAATGCCCTTCTGCAGCGAGAGATCCAGTTGTTGCACGAAGGATTTGAAGCCCAACGCCGTCAGTCGGGAAAGGTACAAAGTTCCGCCCCCTGAATGACACAGATATCCGGACTGAGTGGACGTTCTCCGTTTGTCCGGAATAAAGCGTATAGATGGAAACGGGGATAGACGGGGAGGTGAGAAAGACGCAACAGATTGGGGAATAATCCGTTGCGGTGTCTGAAAAGTACTACATCTTGTAGCGCCCGTCAAGACCTAATTCTCATGTGCAATTCAGGGGGCCTTTCGACACCGGCTTTTTTGATTTCCAACCGCCGGTTTTTGGCTTACTTTATTGGATCGATCCGGTCTGTCCCGGAAATAAGTGGTTTGAATTCGGTCGCCGAAGGGTGAGGTATTTTCGGGACAGGACGGTTCATCTGGACCGGGTACTGGAAACCCCATATGTGCAGCGCTTTTTCCGATCCTATTGCCAGCATCGAAAAGGTTGTCCTGCGCGGCAGGCGCCCGCGTACCATCGGATCGAATGCGCGTATCGGCGTACACGGTCCGGTCGTTACCGATCCGGTAGTACGTATCTGTACGGCCGGCGGCGCCGTGGGTGTCGGCTGGTCTGCTCTCGACAGGGTGCGCGCAGAAGCACTGCTCGGAGTGCGCCCCGCGGAGCTTTTTGAACTCCCCGGCGGGTCAACCCGCGATGGCGCGGCCATCGATCTGCCTTTGTGGGATCTGGCCGCCAGATGTGAAGGGGCGCCCCTTTATCAGCTCCTGGGCGCGCGCGGCTCCCGGGAAGTCGAACTCTACGACGGCTCGATCTATATCGACGACCTTGGCGTATCCGACGACGAAGCAACGAGGATCTTTCACGAGGAAGTCCAAACCGGGCACGACTACGGCTACCGCAATTTCAAAATCAAGATCGGGCGCGGCGCTCGCTGGATGCCCGTCCGGGCGGGAACGGACAGAGACGTGCTGGTGATCCACGCGGTCCGGCAGGCCGCGGGACCGGATGCGAAAATCCTCATTGACGCCAACAATGGAACCACGCTCAATATCGCCCTGGATATCCTTGAACGCTGCCAGGACGCCGGTATCTACTGGTTCGAAGAGCCGTTTCCTGAGGACCGGGCGTTCAACGAGGCCTTTAAGGAGGCCATAAACCAAAGAGGCTACAATACGCTCGTGGCGGACGGCGAGTCCGGGCCCCCTCCACCGGACTTTTTCGATATGGTCAGGAGTGGTTGGATCGATATTGTGCAGCACGATTTCCGCTACAAGGGGCTGACATGGTGGAAAGCCACCGCAAACCGCATCGAACCCTGGGGTGCGAAGTGCGCCCCCCATTGCTGGGGCAGTGTTGTCGAACGATACGCGCACGCTCACTTCGCTGCTTCCATTCCCAACTACAGCCTCCTGGAAGCGGCCCCCGCGGATATGCCCGGTATCGGGCTGGACGGATGGCAGATGCGCAACGGCAGACTGACCGTGCCGGATACGCCCGGCGCGGGATTCGACGTTGAACCGGACGTGCTTGAACGGGGCGTGAAGTCGGAGGGCGGATTCCGCATCGGCATCCGCGATCGCGATCGATCCCGCCGCCCTGCGCCGCCCCCGAGACCCTGAAAGGACGTGCATGCCAACGTATAACATCGCCGTACTCCCCGGAGACGGCGTCGGCCCGGAAGTGGTCGCGGAAGCGCTCAAGGTGCTTCTGGCGCTCGAGGAGCCGCATCCCGATCTCCGTTTTACCTTCTCCGAACATCCGGTCGGCGCCGGGTGTTACGCCGAAACCGGCAATGACCTTCCCGAATCCACGCTCGAAGCCTGCAGGCATGCCGATGCCGTGCTTTTCGGTTCGGCAGGCGACCCGGACATCCGTTTTCCCGACGGCACGGAAATCGCACCGCAACTCACGCTGCGCTTCGAGCTGGACCTCTACGCGGGGATCCGGCCCATCAGAAAATTTCACGGCGTGCCTCCGCTTCTCGAAGGAAACCCGCCGCTGGACTACGTTATCCTGCGTGAAAATACCGAGGGCCTTTACGCCTCCCGCGGCGCCGGGGTCCGCCTCGGAGACAGCCTTGCCGTGGATAACATGGTGATCACCCGCGCCGGTACCGAGCGGATCGTCCGGTACGCCTTTGAAATCGCAAAGCAACGGAAGGGGGCGCCCGCCGACGGCAGGAGCCGCGTCACCTCCGTTGACAAGGCCAACATATTGAAGAGCATGGCCTTTTTCAGGCAGATCTACGACGAAGTTGCGGAATCCTATCCCAACGTCGAGCGGGATTATGCCTACGTGGACGCATTTACCGTGTACCAGCTGCGCAACCCCGCCTGGTACGACGTTGTTGTCGCGGAGAATATGTTCGGGGACATCATCTCGGACCTCGCCGCCGCAACCATCGGCGGAATGGGGATGGCGCCCTCGGCCGACGTTGGCGACCGCTACGGCGTCTTCCAGCCGTCCCACGGCACGGCACCGGATATCGCCGGCAGCGGTATCGCCAACCCCATGGCCCAGATCCTCTCCGCCGGGATGATGCTGTCATGGCTGGGGGCAAGGCACGACGATACGGAAGCCATCGCTGCCTCTGAGACAATCGACCGCGCCGTGGATCGGACGCTGGACGATCCGAAGAACCACCCGGCCGACCTTGGAGGCGCCGCCGGGACGTCGGAGGTGGGCGACGCGGTGGTCGATGCCGTCGGGAGTCCCTAGAAATATCGATTGACGACAAGGAGAAGTCGTCGCGCCGGTACGCTCGACGATAGGGCCCCACAACTCGATCGTTCGCGAACCCGGGTGTTCACAAGAGGAAGCATGACATGACCGCGAAAGAGAAGAAGCGTCTCGTCAATCGCGCCGTTGCCGCCGAGTCGAAACGGGCAGCCGTACTTTCGAGAAAGGTGCACGCCTGGGCGGAACGACCCTTCCGCGAGGTCAAGTCCTCCCGGGCCATCGGGGACTATCTGGCATCGAGGGGTTTCGAGGTTGAATTTCCGTTCAGGAAGATTCCAACGGCGTTTCGCGCGACCCGGGGCGCCGGAGAGCCGGCGGTCGGGCTGTTGGGGGAGTACGACGCGTTGCCCAACTGCGGCCCCGAAGAAGGTCAATGGGGTCACGGCTGAGGCCACAACCTGCTGGGCGTTGCCCCGGCCGTGGGTGCGGTCGCCGCTGCGAAAGTCCTCGAATCAACCGGTACACCGGGAAAAATCATCTACTATGGCTGCCCGGCGGAGGAAACCCTGGCGGGCAAAGTCTACATGGCCCGCGACGGCGCCTTCCGGGACCTGGACGCCTGCCTGGCGTGGCATCCGGGAAGTTCTTCCGGCGTCAACAATTTCGGGGGGTCGTCGCTGGACTCCGTCGTTTACGAATTCTTCGGCCGCACCGCCCACGGTGCGTGGGCCCACCGGGGCCGCAGCGCCCTGGACGGGGTGATGCTCACGGATATTGCCGCCAACTATCTCCGTGAGCATGTGCCCGAAAACGTCCGGATCCATTCCGTCATACGTGACGGGGGCGATGCCCCCAACGTGGTGCCGGCCTACGCCAAGATCTGGTACTTCGTTCGAGGCAAGGACCGCGAGCAGGTCGACGAAGTCCGTGAACGCCTCACCGCGTGTGCGCGGGGCGCTGCCCGGGCTACCGATACGAAGATGAAATGGTCGCGCATTACCGCCGTGTACCCGCGTCTGCCCAATAAGGCGATGTGCGGGATCGTCCGAAAGAACCTGAACCTCTTCGGGCCTCCCAAACCCACGGAAGCCGACGTGAAGCAAGCAGAAAGCCTCGGCTACAAGAAGGGGTTCAACACGAAAATCGGCAAGGGCAGCGGCTCGCAGGGCCGGGGCTCCACCGACGAAGACAACGTCTCCTGGCTGGCCCCCCTGGGACGCTTCGAGATGGTCTGTTACGCGAAGGGAACGCCCGGCCATCACCGGGACATGGCCACGCAGGCCGCCCTTCCATTTGCCGAGCGTGCGGTCCGGCAGACCGCCAAAGTCTTCGCCGGAAGCGCGGTTGACCTCTGCCGGGATCCGGAGAAATTAAAAAAAGCGCGCGCGGAATTCGAAAAACGCTCCGAAGGGTTCACCTACGATCCGCTTGTCCGCAAGAACCAGAAGGTTCCGGTCGATCCGCCTTAGCAGTCCGTTGATAAAGTCGCTCTGCAGGCGAGGCCGAGCCATTGTGGCCGAAGACAAGGCGCGCAACCGAGTCGAATCGAGCGATTCGACGAGGGAGCGCAACGCAGTATTTCGACCGCAAGGGCCGGCCGTAGCCCGGATGGACTTTTTCAACGGGCTGTTAGCCGTGTTCTGCCCCGGAAACAGGTTGCCTGAATCCGGCCGCCGAGAAGCAGAAAAAACAGCTATCAGCCTTCAGCCTGAGTCAAAAACGAGGACAATCCAAATGCCCGAAGTCACTCTTGAAGAAGCGCAGGCGGTCCATGATCGCTGCCTGATCGTGGACGGCCACAACGACACGCCCGTGGAGCACGTCCACCGGGGCGATCGTCCGATGGATCTGAAAAAACGGGATCTCGCGTATCACATGGACGTCCCGAGGATGAAGGAAGGCGGGTTCGACGCCGGATTTTTCGTGGTTGGCAACGGCCCCACGGCGAACGTCCGTGTTACCCTTGAACAGACCCTGGCGTCGGTGGAGCTCTATCCGGACGACCTGATGCTGGTGTTTTCGTCACGGGACGTTGAACGGGCGAGAGAATCCGGCAGAATCGGCATCCTGCTCACAATCGAGGGTGCCGGACGCTGGCTGGAAGGCGAAATGGATATTTTGCGTCTATACTACCGTCTGGGCGTGCGCTGCATCGGAATCACCCACGGCGAAGGCGGCGACGATCCGGTCTACCTTCAGGGCAGCAGAAGTCTTTTCGGGCCGTGTACGGCTCACGACCGCGAACGTGAACGCAGGAATGCCGGCGGGTTGACGGACTTCGGCAAAGCTGTACTTCAGGAAAGCAACCGGTTGGGCGTCATCACCGATCTGGCGCACATCAACGACAGAGCCTTCTATCAGGTGCTGGAACAGTCTTCACTCCCGGTCACAATGACCCACACCGCGGTTTTCTCCGAATGCAACCACTGGCGCTGCCTGACCGACGATCAACTCAGGGCGCTGGCCGGCGCCGGCGGGGTGATGGGCATCGCCTTTCTCCCTGGCTTTGTCGATCCTGAAAATGCTTCCGCGGACCGAATGGTCGACCATATCTGTTACGTGGCGGACCTGGTCGGTATCGATCACGTCGGCATCGGCTCCGACTACGACGGCATGGGTTCGGTTACACCTGTTTTCGGAGACGTCTCGAAACTTGTGCGCCTCACCCGCGCCATGCTCTCTCGCGGCCTCACGGAAGACGAAATCCGGAAAGTCTGGGGAGGGAACTTCCTTCGACTTTTCCGCCATACCCTGGATCTTGGACAGACGTAGAGATCGTGCCCGGCCCCCGGTGGGTTCCGGTTACCCGCTCGGATCCACAGTCGGGCAATGCGAAAGGACTTGAAAATGAAAGGCAGACGTCTCCTCATTCCGGATATTCGCCGGATGGAAGTCGCGTCCTTCGAAACGGGTCCGGTACCGGATGACGGTATCCTTCTCGAAAACGAGTACACCGCCGTGAGCGTGGGCACCGAGGTCCACGGGTGGACCCACGGCGGCGAACCTGGAAATCCGGTGCGGTTACCCCGCCCCACCGGCTATTGCAACGTCGGCACCGTACTTGAAGTCGGCAAGGACGTGGAGGGCATCCGCCCCGGGGACCGCGTTGCCGGTCAGGGTAACCACGCCAGCCACTGCATTCTCTACGGCCGGAGGGCCTTCTACCGGAAGGTCCCGGACACCGTGTCGTCCAAAGCCGCCGCCTTTATGGTCATGGGGGCGATCGCCATTCACGGAATTCGCGTGGCGCGCATCGAGTTGGGTGAGGTTGTCGTCGTCATCGGCCTGGGGATTGTCGGCCAGCTTGCGGCCACCCTGGCGCGGCTCTCCGGCGCCCTTCCGGTTGTCGCCATCGATCTGGACGGTTTCCGCCTGGACGTGGCCCGCCACCGCGGCGCCGGCATCTTTATCAATCCCGCAAACGTGCACGACGTCCGGGACGCCGTGGGGCAACACTGCGTGGAAGACGGCGCCAACGTCGTTATCGAAGCCACCGGCAAACCCGCGGTATATCCCACCGCCGTCCGGCTCGCGTGCACGGGAGGACGTGTGGTCGCGCTGGGTTCGCCGCGCGGCACCGTCGACATGGATTTTCTGGCCGACGTGCATCTGAGGGAAGTCAGCATCCTGGGCGCCCACCAGCCCAAGACGCCGGAGGCCGACCACATTTACTACCGGTGGTCGAAGGAACGGGACCGCAGGCTGGTGATACGGCTGATGGGCGAGGGCAAATTGCCTGTCGAAGACCTCATCACCCACATCGCGGATCCGGATCAGTGCCAGGAAATCTACACGATGCTTGCCGATGATCCGGGAGACGCGCTGGGTGTTGTGTTCAAGTGGAAATAGGCTCTGCTGAAAAGAAAGCGAGTCAACCTCAGGTAAGGGAGGCCGCGAGCATGTTCTACAGGACGTCGGATGGCCACGGGCTGCGACGCGACCCCTTCAACGCGATTGTCGTGCCACGGCCGATCGGATGGATTTCATCGATGGACGAAAAGGGTACGGTCAACCTGGCCCCGTACTCGTTCTTCAACGCGGTGGCCTACGTTCCGCCGCAGGTCATGTTCGCCGCCACAACCACGCACAGCCACGGCGGGTTGAAGGATTCGATAAGGAATGCGCAGGAGACCGGAGAATTCGTGGTCAACCTCGCCACCTGGGCGCTTCGGACGCAAATGAACGCCACTGCCGTGCCCGCCCCGGGACACGTCAACGAATTCGAATACGCCGGCGTCACCCAGGCGCCGTCGATGCTGGTGAAACCACCTCGTGTGGCGGAAAGCCCGGTCCATCTGGAGTGTATCCATACCCGGACCGTGGAACTGCCCACGGGCGATCCCAACGATCCGAACACGGTTGTCTTCGGTCAGGTGATCGGTATTCATATTGCGGATTGGGCAATAAAGGACGGCCGCGTGGACACCGTGGCGCTGAGACCCGTGGGGCGACTCGGGTACCTGGACTACGTTTGCGTTAACGAATCTTTTTCGATGGATCGCCCCACCTGGCCTTAAAAAAAAACCCGACAAGGGTTTTGATCCGTTTTTGTTTTTTGCCAGGCATCGCCTATGTCATCCAATCTCCTGAACAGCATCAGTTCCAATTTCGGCGCCGTCGATTGGGCAATCGTCGGACTCTACATGCTCGGCACCGTCGCGATCGGCCTGTACGCCAACCGGTACATCCGCAACATGAGCGACTATATCGTCGCCGGCCGTTCGCTGAAACCGTATCTCGCGGTTGCCACGATGATTGGCAGCGAACTCGGGCTGGTGACGGTCATGTATTCCGCCCAGAAGGGCTTCACCGGCGGGTTCGCCGCCTTTCACATCGGCCTGATCGCAGGCATCGTTACCCTGATCATCGGCCTGACCGGATTCATCGTGGTCCCGCTTCGCGAACTGGGCGTGATGACGATTCCCGAATTCTACGAAAAACGATTCAGCCGGGGCGTCCGCATCTTCGGCGGCCTGCTGCTCGCCTTTTCCGGTATCCTCAATATGGGCCTGTTCCTCAAAGCGGGCGCGATCTTTGTTGCAGGCCTGACCGGAATCACGAACCCCACGTCGGTCGCCCTGATCATGACCGTGATGCTCCTGCTGGTTCTGGGCTATACCATTCTCGGGGGCATGGTTTCGGTTGTACTCACCGACTATATCCAGTTTATCGTGCTTTCCGTGGGCGTTATTGTTACCTGTGGCATCGCCGTGGACAGGCTTGGATGGACGTCGATCGTTGAAACCGTTGCGGCAATTCACGGAGAGCCCGGGTTCAATCCGCTTCACGAAGGGGGCGGGTTCGGCCCGTCGTATATCGTCTGGATGATCTTCACCGCCGGGATCGTCTCCTGCGCCGTGTGGCAAACCGCGGTTATGAGGGCCTGCGCCGCCGAGAGCACATCGGTGGTGAAAAAACTCTACGCCTGGTCGGCCATCGGCTTCCTCGTTCGATTCATGGTGCCCCAGTTTCTGGGAATCTGCGCCCTTGTCTATCTCTACCAGAACGATGTAACCCGTTCGATCTTTTTTTCCGCCGACGGCGCGCCCACGGGGAATGCGGACCTGACCCTTCTCGCCATGCCGGTCTTCCTCAGCCAGATCCTGCCCGCCGGTCTCATCGGCCTTATCGGTGCGGGACTGCTTGCCGCATTCATGTCCACCCACGACAGCTATCTGCTTTGCTGGTCCTCGGTGCTCACTCACGACGTGGTCGCCCCCGCCACCGGCAATACCCTTTCCACCCGCGCGCGCCTGACCCTCTCCCGTATCTTCATATTTGTCATCGGCGCCTTTCTGCTTGTGTGGGGGCTCTGGTACGAGCTTGGACAGGATCTCTGGGACTATATGCTGGTGAGCGGCGCCATCTACTTCACCGGTGCGTTCGCCCTGCTCCTTACCGGTCTTTACTGGAAGCGCGCCAGCACCACCGGGGCGTACCTCGCCCTTGTGGCCGGCGCCGGCGCCGTTGCCGGTCTGACTCCCGTGAAAAGGGCCGTGGGTCTGGATGCCTTCACCGGCGCCCATATCGGCCTGGGGGTGACCGTACTGGCGCTCGTCCTGATGGTCCTGGGGTCTCTTATGTTTCCCGACCGTTCGCGTGGCGAAACGGAGGTGTGATCCATGGCATTCTGGGTTCCTTTCTGGGGCGCCGTGCTCCTCATCGGACTGCTGATTTTCGCAATGGTCACCGTTGTTGTCGGCATCGGCGGCTTTTTCAACGTCAGGTCCCTGTTCGAATCCATCGATCGCCAGCATCGAATGGAAGATGAAGAAATATAGGAGCGATCAGCTATCAGTGGTCAGCTGTCAGCTACAAGCAGAAAACACTCACGTGCTCGACGCCTGCGGCGGGTAAAGGGGATGACATTGATCGCCGCTACAAGACGGGATTCTATCGGCAGGATCGCACGTTCCTGAGATGGGTCCGGAATGGAGGCGCGCTTCCGTTCCCGGCCTGTAGTCTGGACGACGCGGTGAAGACGATGGAGATGATCGACGCCATCTCGGGGACATGATGCCGGCTTTTCCGACGCTAGGAAACCGCCAGAAGCCGAATTGCGGTCTGGATCATAAAGTCGCCGGCTTCTTCGGTACCCTGGCCCGCGCCTGCTTCATATCCACCTTTTGCTTTTTCTCCGGGAAGGCCGACGTAACTCACCCCGCGGCCATTGGAATAGCCGATGACAAGCGTGTGCGGGAGGGGTGAACGCGCCTGGATTTCGCGCGCGAGCCCGTTGAGGGGTTCTCCGGGCAGCACGGCGAGGCCGAAGGGTCCGCAGACAATCACTTGAATCTCGACCGGCCGGATGTCGGCGCCTGCTTTTTTTCGCGCTTCGGACACGAGCGGCAGGCCGACAATCCCCGTTGAGATCCTGAGAGGCGAAGACGGCAGGCGGTGGGAATTCCCAGCCGCCGCAATGGCCCGTTCCGCGAAGAAACGGGCCATTTTCGTGCGCGCCTCCTGTCCCCGCGCGGCAGGAACGATGTCTCCGGAGCAGCCCTGCAAGAAGAACGTTTCGCCACCAAGGACTTCCGAAATCCGCTCATTGGCGGGCCCTGGCCAGTCCGCCGAAACGCCGCGGTGGAAGGGATAGATGGAGACCGGGTGGCAGGGCAGACTGTAAACGGTAGCCACGTTGACGTTGTCCGGGTCTTGAAGGGTGAGTACCGTGAGCGTCGGATCCAGCAATCCGAAACGCAGTCCGTCGGGCAGCGTATGCGGGTCTCCGGGCCGAAACATCGTGACGACGTTGCCTTTGGGGTCCAGGGGCCGCCGGTTGAATAGCCATTCCGAGACATTCGCACGGCCGATGTTCAACGTAACGGGCTGCAACCGGCTCCGCGCTCGTTTCAGCACCTCCGCACATTGTCCGGGCAAACGCCGGCTCCAGGCCTCGAAGACGGGATCGTCCAGTATGGCTCTCAGTCGTTCGCTCTTGCGGCCGGTAAACGTGGATCGGGCAAAAGGGGACCGGGGGGAGGAGTGGGTGTGCGAGGCTGCCACGAGGATATGCGCTTCAGGGATTCCCGTTGCGCCGCTGACCGATCGGCGCACGTCGATGACACACTCCTCCGTGGCGTCGATGAGGTCCCAGCAGATCAAACCGAACTCGGTAGCGCCGTCCGAGAGAACGAGACCTCGCACGGTGAGCGGATCCAGAACGCCGTCGTAGGGTCTGCCATCCACCCAGTTCACCATCGCCGGATCGGGAGTGACGTCGGTCCTGGCCGCACCGGCGGCAAATGCGACTTCGGCGGCTGACGCACGTGATCTCGTAAAGTGCAGCACCGCAGCCAGGAGAAGCAGAACCGCAAGCATCGACATAAGCGTTGCCCCTTTCCCGGGCCGCGCATGCAGACCCGGTCCGTTGGATTGATGGCTATCGTATCGATTCGGCGAGGTCCAGCGCTTCCCTGACGAGGTGTTCGCCGCAACCGGGGGCGAAGGCGGACACGTTGGACTCGTAGCCGCCCTGGCGGTAAGCGCGTCGTTCGGGAATGTACCCCGCGCTGTCATTGCTCAGGCTGACAACCAGGACCGGAGAGGCATCCAGCGCTTTCTTGATACGAAGCCCGAGTTCAACGAAGACTTCCCCCGGCAACCCGATCATCGGGATGTCGCCGATCCAGAAAACCTGGATTTCCGAGGGTCGGGTCTTGCGCCTGCCAAAACGTTCGGCCCAGCGGGGCAGGCTTCTTGCCAGACCCAGGGCTTCACGGCATTCGGTAATCTCTCGGGACGTCGCTTTCCTCTCCCTGGCGCTGTTCAGCGCGGCTTCCGCGTCTGCAATCTGCCGTTCCATTCGGGCGGCTGACGGAAACCGGCGCAACGGCAATTCAATGTTCCTTCCCGATGCGCGGATCCGGTGGCGGTCAGACGTCTGAATCCACTGGAGCGCCTTGAGCGCGCAGCCGCCCAGCGACAGACCGACCTGCCGTTTGGAGCGGCCCCGCCGCTGTATGGGCACGATATTGCCCGCGCAGCCCAGGGCGAACAGGCAGATGCCGCCTTCCACGGATTCGATCAGGTCCATGGCATAGCCCGGATAGTCGGCCGTGAACTCATACATGCGGTCCGTGCTGGACACGGGATGACAGGCGAAGTTGACAAGCGTGGCGATGGTGTCGCCGTCGGCTTCCCCTTCGACCTTCAGAAGGCCGACCTCCGGATCCACCGGGCCGAATTTCAATCCCTCGTAGGGCGGCGGCAGCGTGAGGCTCATTTCCACCTTTCCGTCGGCCCGGATGAGCCGCCGGTTGTAGCTGATGCCTTCGGCGCGGATGGCGCCTGCGCCGAGGCGGGCGGGTCGAAGCCGGTCGTGCGCGAGCTTGACGGCCGTAGTCAGTTTCGCGGCCAGCACGTCCGCATACGACCGGTCATACGGGTCCGTGTGTTCGCCCTCCGTTCGGCCGGAACTGACGGCGGGACCGAAATGGGTGTGGGACCCGGTCATCCACACCCGGTCGGGCGCAATTCCAACACGCGCTTCGACAAGTCCGCGGACGTGCGCCGCGAGTTCCCGGTCGATGCCGATGAGGTCGGTGGTAATCAGCGCGACGCCGGTCCTGCCGTCATCCAGCACCAGCGCCTTCGCGTGAAGTTCGTCGTGGATGCTGTCGCTTCCCCGGTCGCGGGCCGAATAACCGGCCATCGGTCCGCCCAGAAAAGGGGTGATGTTGACTTTTGAAGCGCCTGCTCTCAGCATGGTTGTTCTCCGGAATGAGCCGGTGACCGGCTTCGATGCCTGTCCCCGGGCGGGTTCGGGCCGGGAATCGGAGCGCAGTTTCTACAAGTTCGCGATCTCCGCCCCGGTGAGTGCGCGGCGGTAAAGGCGAAGATCCCTGAGGCGCCCGTTGAAGGTGTCCACGCCCCCGGCGCCGATCTTGAGAGGCCTTTCGTTCGTAAGGTCGAATTCCGAGGCATCGAAGGTCGTGGATTCGGAAACCGGCTTGCCGTCCACGTAGAGCAGGAGGCGGTTGTTCTGCCGGATCGCCACGAGATGCCGCCAACCGGGCGCAAGTTCGTAATCGTAACTCACGTTCGCGCCGGCCTCCATCGCGTAGACGCGGCCGGAGGGCAGCGTGCCCCCGAACAGTTTTCCCCGGTAGACGGCCATGGACCAGACCCGGCGGTATCTGACGTCCGGGGTTGTATCGAGCTGTCCGGTTAGGGTCCATGTATCACCCCCGTCGTACCGGTACACCTGGCCCAGGGGCAGGGTGCCGGCGTAGAGTTTGCCGTTGTAGACGGCCATCGCCATGACTTCCATTTCCTCTCCCAGGCGTCCGGCGCAGGTCCATGGATCATTGCCGTCGTCCCGGAAGACCTTGCCCTCCGGCCAGGTGCCCACGTGGAGTCTGCCGTTGTGGGCGGCAAAGGAATAGACCTGGCTCACGCCCTCCTGACCGCCGGCGTGCGCCCAACCGGTCCCGCCGTCGTATCGGAAGACGCCGCCGGCGCTATCCCCTTCGTTTCCCGCGCCGTACAGATGTCCGTTGAATACGCCCAGGGACATCATGCGTCGACCCGGGGTGCCGCAGTGACTCCAGACGTCACCCCCGTCGTAGCGGAAAACGCCCTGGCTGTAGAGGGGGATTGCGTAGAGCCTGCCCCGGTACACGGCCATTCCGGCACAGGAATCGGCGCCTTCCAGGTGGCCGATGGGCGTCCATTCGGAACCGCCCTCGTACCTGAACATGTTGCCTCCCGGGTTCTGGTTCTCGGATTCCGGGAGGGCGGAACCTCCGGCCTTGTAGCGGGACGAGCCCGCGTACAGATTGCCGTTGAACACGCAGAGAGATGCCATGGTATTGCACCTGTCCGGGTGCCCGCAATCGATCCAGCCCGCTTCTCCATCGTATCTGTAAACGCCTCCGGACTCGTCGGCGCCCGTCTCGAACGTGCCCGCGTACAGATCGCCCTCGAAGACGCAAAGAGAGTAGACGCGCAGGTTGTTTCCGGGGCGGCCGCAGTCGATCCATTCGCCCGTATGACCGCTGTCGATGCCGAAATGAAGGTGGCGGTAATTGGCCTGGGCCGCGGTCACGCCGGCATTGTTCGCCAGCCCGAAATTGACGCCCGTACGTGTTTCAGGGTCGAATTTGCTGAGGATGTCTCCGGGCACGTCGTCAAGTTTGTCGTCGGTATGTACGCGGACGGATATGGAGAAGTCATCCGCGCCGAAATCGAGCGGCCGGGCGGGCGGCACCAGGATGTGGGCCCCGCGGCCGTCGAACCGGGCGCCGTCGGGTGAAAACGCAACGCCGTGATTCTCGCCGTGGTTGATGCCCGCGCGGTCCCGGCAGTCGCCGTTCAGCTTCCAGTGTGCAATCAACGTTGAGTCATCGTTCATCAGGGTCTCCTCCGGGGATACGTCTGTCCGCCCCCGTTTGCATTTCCGGGGACGTATGCAATACATGAAAACGGGGGATGCAGCGCCAGCGGTCGATGCCGGTCAAGCGAAGTTGAAGCGTGTCGCAACAGTAATTTCCTTCGGCGGAACTTTCACGACGGACCTCGCATGAAGGCCGATTCAGGAGCGCGAAGTGAGCATCGAAGGGCCGTTTCGCGTCATTTGAGGGTTTGAAGGCGTTTTTTCAGGAGGGCCAGGAATTCCCGCTGGCTGTCGAGGTTGCGTTTCGCCGTTTCAACAATCGTCCCCTGGAGTACCAGGCGTTCGTATTCAATCGACGCGGCAGTGGTTGAGTCCAGGCTCAGGGCGATATTCTGCCGGATGTTGATTTCGAGGCTGTCCTTTAACGCTTCCAAACGCTTCTGTTCGAATTGAAGGACCGTACGTGCCTGGACGATTTTCTTTTCCTGGTCGGTGATTTCAGCCTGCAGGCGCTGCGCGTCCCGGCCGCATGCGGCCAGGGCAAACAGGACAGCGAGGAGGAAGAAGCGGGTTCTCAAGGTCTGACTCCCGCGTATCAATGCGGACGATAATGAAAAACTGTCCCGGAAATCGCGGAACCGCATATGGCGCCTGCGGCGCGGGTGCGGGTTTCCGGTTACTCGATGATCTGTTCGCCCGACGACTCCGCCCGGGTGATGTGACGCCGTATCAGGCGGCGGGCTCGGTAGGTTTTTACGTAGCGCAACCAGTTGCGTTTAATCTGCTGATGTGGCTCAGTTTCTATCTCGATCGTATCGCCCCAGTTGAGAACCGAAAAGCGCGCCGCAGGTTTTCCGTTGACGCGCCCGCCGATGCAGTGGAGGCCCAGGTCCGTATGGACGGCAAAAGCGAAATCCGTGAGGGTGGCGCCTTCGGGCAGGATAATCGGATCGCCGTTGGGTGTAAAAACGGCCATTTCATGGACGAAGAGCATGCGTTTGACTTCGTCCAGGAAGCGAACCCCGGCCCCGCCGTGTTCGTGCCATTCGGCGAGTTCCTGGAGCCAACGGATCCTCCGCTCTTCCTGAAGTTGCCCGCCGCGCAGGGTCGCCACGCCCAGTTCACCCAATCTGTACATGGAAGGCGTCTGCACGGCAACTTCAAATCGCTGCCCTTTGTGGATGACTTTTGTCTGCAGCGCCTGATAGCCGTTCCGTTTCGGCAGGGCGATAAAGTCCTTTATCCCATCCATTAAGGGAGTGAACCTGTGATGGATTATGCCCAGTGCCCTGTAGCAGGTGTAACGGTTGGAAGTGATAACCACGACGGTGTACCGGTCGTGGACGTTTTCAACCGGGAGGAGTGCCGATCCTGAGCCTGCGCCCTTGGCTTTTCCGTAGATACTCCTCAGGCTCTTTGACTGGAGGCGGATGCGGGTGCGGATACCGCCGTCCGTGACAATATTGCGCATCTCCGTCTGAAAATCCAGATAGGATTGCGGCGGGCCACCCTGCGTGAGGCGGACAAGCTGCTCGTGGACTCTGGGGTGAAGGCAGCCGAAGCTGCGGTCCTCCAGTTCCCTGCGAATGCGGTCCATGCCCAGCAGGCGGGAGAGCGGCGCGTAGACGTCGATGGTTTCCTGTGCGATCCGGTGTTGGCGTTTGGTGTCCTTGATGCCCGCGATGCTGCGCATGTTGTGTACCCGGTCGGCCAGTTTCAGAATGAGTACCCGTGGATCGCTGTGTGCGGCTGTGAAGAGACGCTGGAGCGTTGCGGACCGGCGGGCGGATCGGCTGCGCGTGCCGGGTTCGTCTACTTTGGTCACGCCCTTTACCAATTCGGTAACCCGGGCGCCGAACGTGGGAAGGATGTCCTCGTCGGGAGCCAGTACGGAGTCTTCCGCGGCATCGTGGAGCAGGGCGGCGGATATCATATCCGTGTCTCTGGCGAAGCCGAGTTCGGATGCCAGGATGAGCGCTACCGCGATGGGATGGGTGATAAACGGCTGCCCCTCGTCCCGGTGCTGCCCTTCGTGGCTCGCGTTGGCGAGGTGGTACGCCTGGCCGATGAGCGGATGGTTAGTCTGGGGCACCTGCGCGAGCAGCTTCGCCAGGGGCTCCTTGATGGATGTCAGGCCCTGGGGATTCAATGGTTCGTTCCGTTCGTATCTTCAAACCAGTCGGCAATAGCGCCGATCATCTCTTCCTGAGAGTTGAATGCGTGATGTCCCACCGGCAGCGCCTCCAGAAACGCCCGGCCGTATCGGGTGCTCAGCACCCTGCTGTCCAGCACGACCACCGCGCCCCGGTCGGTCTTGTTGCGAATGAGTCTCCCGAAGCCCTGCCGGAACTTCAGGATGGCTTCCGGCACGGAATAATTCAGGAACGGATCTTTGCCCTGCTTCTCCAGTTCCTCAATATGCGCCGCCACAAGGGGTTCGGACGGCACGGCGAATGGCAGACGTACGATTCCCAGAACCTGGAGCGCGTTGCCGGGTACGTCGATGCCTTCCCAGAAGCTGTCGGTACCCAGAAGCATGGCGGTTTCTTCCAGCTTGAACCGGTCGGTGATATTCGTTCGGGAGCCGTCAATGCCCTGTCCCAGTACAAGCACGCCGTTGGAGCGCAGGTCCGGCTTGATGGCATCGTATGTGCGGTTCAGCATGCCGTATGACGTGAAGAGGGCGAGAGTACCTCGTTTCGTCTTCAACATCAGTTTGTGCAGCAGCGCGGCGACGGCCTGCTGATATTCGGCGGATTTGGGTGACGGCATAAAGCGGGGCGCGCACACCAGCGCCTGTTTCCCATAGTCGAAAGGGGAGCCCAGACAGAGCGTCTGCAGGCGGGTCCCGGGCATGGATTCGAGGCCCATGCGCCGTAGAAAATAGGTCAGCTTGCCCCGGATACCGAGCGTGGCGGACGTGAATACGATCGAGGACTTGCCTTCGTACAGCCCGCCGTTCAACATCCCGGAAACATCCAGTGGAGCAGAAAAGAGGCGGGTGTCGGCGCTTTTTTCCCTGACGGGCAATTCCAGCCAGTAGACCGCGTTCTCGTCGTTGGCGGTGACGAGGTCATTCAGGTCGTCCAGAACGGTCTGGGTGGTCTCGATGCATCCGCCGAGTTCGTTGCAGATCTCGTCCTGGTTGACAAACGTATCCCCGGGCAGGTCTCGAAGCCAGTCCGAGAGGTCCTTGAGGCGGCTGCAGAGGGCGCTTAAAGCATGCAAGAAGGGGTCGAGTGATTCCGTCAGGGCGTCGAAGGTGGATTCGCCCGGTCGATAGCGGATCTTCTCTCTGAACTCGCTTCCCGGCCTTCCCGCATGTTTCACGAAGTGCTGCGAAAGGTCCTCAAAAAAGGTCCTGGCCCGCAGCCACAGGTCCTGAGCCGCAGCCGTCGCGGCTTTGATGCCGGCGTCGAAGGCTCTGGCTGTTGCCGGGTCCGGATCCGAGGTCGCAATCCAGTGTCTCAGTGCGGGCAGCGTACCCGCGTCCGACGAACCCGGTCCGCACAGCGGGTCGGTGATGTTTCTGACCCGCCAGATGCTCAGTTCCTTGCCCAGGTAGTGCGCGGCGACCTTCTCGAGGTTGTGCGCTTCGTCCAGGACCAGGTGCGAGAACTCACCGAGGATGGCATTCTCGGTAACAAGATCGGAGAAGAGCAATGAATGATTGATCACCACCAGATGCGCTCTCGCAGAGGTCCTGCGGATGTTGCTGGCAAAACACCGGCCGTTATTGCGGCAACGCTGGCTGCGGCAGAAGCCCGGATCGGAGCAGATTTTAGCCCACAGGCTTGCCTGGCGCACCGCGTCGAATCCTGTATTTTCGGTGATGTCGCCTGTCCGGGTTGTTTCCGCCCACAGCACCAGGGGCAGCGCGCCGATGCGTTCGTACGGCGTGAGGCTGGCGTCCGGGTTGTTCAGGACGGACGCCCACCTGTTCAGACAGATGTAATTGTTCCTGCCCTTGAGCAGGGCGTAGCGGAACGGTACGTCCAGGATCGCCGCCAGTACGGGCAGGTCCTTGAAGAAGAGCTGTTCCTGGAGGTTTTTGGTGTTGGTCGATACGATGAATCGGACATTGTTCCGTACCGCATAGAGTATGGACGGTGCGAGGTATGCGATTGATTTTCCCACGCCGGTACCTGCCTCCACGGCCAGGTGCCGCCCGTTGTTGAACGCTTCGGTAACGGCCCGCGCCATTTCAACCTGCTGGGGACGATATTCATACCCGGAGATGCCGTCTTCGAAGCTGCCTCCGGGTTCCAGCATCTGGCTGACCGCTTTTACGTCCAGCGGTTGATCGGAGGGTTCGCCCTGGGTCTGAAGCGTCTCGCCTCCGGCATTGAACAGCGTCCCGTCCGGCAGCCGGCCGCCCGGTTTCGAACTCAGGAATTCCCTTCTCGCGCCTTCGCTCGCCAGTTCGACCAGGACGGGAAGCAGACCCGATCCGGAGCCCTGCAGCAATCGGAGCATCTGCTGTTTCGATTGAAGGGATACGGATCGGAGCAGTTCTACGAGATCGAGGTAGATCCCCGCCAGGGTCTCGGCGTCGTTCAGCGCCTTATGTGGCGCGTTGGAATCTACGGAGAAGTGTTCCGCCAGGGTCTCAACGCGGTGTTCGTGGAGGGTCGGCAGGGCGGCGCGGGCGAGTTCACGGACGCTGTGCACCGAATTTTCAATGGGGGAATCGCCGGCGACGTCCAGAAAGCGGGATTCAAAGCGGCCGTGGTGGGCGATAAGGGGCATGTCGGTAACGAAACTCCGGAAACCGCCGATGGCGGCGTCGACCGGCGGCGCGTCCCGGACTGTATCCGACGTTATCCCGGTGAGACGGACGGTCTCGTCCGTGATTCTTCCCGCGGGTTTGACGTACGTCTGGAAACGGTCCACGATCCGGCCGTGTTCCACACGTACCGCGCCGATTTCCAGGATTTCGGCGCCCGGGGGTTCCAGACCGGAGGTTTCAAGATCAATCGCGATGAAGGAGTCAAGTATTGACATGATTCGGGCGCCGGCGATCAGGATTCCGCCGTATGTCGACCGGGATTGCCGGGTCCCTGCCGGTCCGGCGGGAACGGGTGCGGGAAGATGAATCCCCATTGACAATACACTGCGGAAACCCTATCATGGATGATCGAAAACGCAGGGAAAAATTGCGTTGCACGGTGGAATCCGATATTTCAGGGAGGTGCTGGCGTGTTCAAGGATAAGCAGACATTCGAGATCTCGCTGGAAACACACCAGAAGGCGTTTCTGGACGAAGTCGCCGCCCGATACCGCCTCGAAGACGCTTCCAAGGCCGTGCGTTGTCTGGTTAATTTTGCAATTGACGCACCGGATGAGCAGGATCGGATTTTTGACGAAGTTCGTTGTCTGGATTGCGGCTGATCATGGTTACAACCGGATCAGCCGACCGGTGAGAGCCGGTCGGCCGCGACGTGAATTTGATTATACATTATCCAACCTGGATTTTCAAGGGTAATTCGCGCCTTGCGTGCGCCTTCTTCGCGGGATTTCACCGCATTGCCGCGCCTGGCTCGAGACCCGCGATTCCCAGGTTGACGAACTGCGGCCATTGAGTTCTTCACCCCGTCCGGCAGTGAATTTTTATGGCGATTCAATATAAAAGGAGCGGATTATGGAGGCGGTTGTCAAGACCAAACGGGGCGTTGGGTTTCTGGAATTGCGGGACGTGCCGGAGCCCGAGATTGCGGACGACGAGGTACTGATAGAAATCAAGGCGGCAGGCATCTGCGGTACGGATGTACACGTGAAACACGATACGTTTCCGTACTGGCCGCCAGTGATCCTGGGCCATGAGTTTTCGGGCGAAATCGTCGAGGCCGGAAGATCGGTATCGGATTGGAAGGTCGGCGACCGCGTGGTTGGCGAGCCGCATACATTGCACTGCGGCAAGTGTTTCCTCTGTCGAAAGGGGCACATCCAGAACTGTCTTGAGAAACGGTCTCCCGGCTGGGGAATCGATGGCGCATTTACGAGATATATGAAATATCCCACCAACCTGCTGCACCGGATTCCGGACCATATGAGTTTCGAGCAGGGTGCGCTGGTTGAACCGGCAGCCAATACGGTAACGGATATCATCGATCGCCAGGCGATCGAGGTGGGCGATTTCGTGGTGGTTCTGGGTCCCGGGCCGATTGGCCTGTTGGCCGCACAGGTTGCCCGGGTGGCGGGGGCACGCGAAGTGATGATCGTAGGCGCGCCGGCAGACGAGGAATTGCGCCTGGCCACGGCGCGCAGGCTGGGCGTCGAGCACGTGGTGAATTTTGCGGAAGCGGATCCGGTGGAGCGCTGCCTGGAATTGACCGGCGGGAAAGGGGCGGACCTGGTAATCGAGTGCTCGGGCGCGCCTCCGGCCATCGCGCAGGCGGTTGATCTGGTGTGCAAGTGGGGCCGGATATGCGCCATCGGCCTTACCGGCAAACGGCCCGTGCAACTGGACTGGGACGCGGCAATGACCAAGGTCCTAACGCTCTTCTTCAATATGTCCACCGAATACGCGAGTTGGGACAAAACCATCTGGATGATTGCCGATGGCAAGATCGACGTGGATCCCATCGTCACGCACCGGCTGCCCCTTCGAGATTGGGAGAAAGGGTTCGCGGCTGCCGAGAATATGGAGGCGCTAAAGGTCGTATTTACGCCGTAAGCGGTTCCCCGCGCCAGCCAACAGACGTGAAACAGCCCGCCTCTGCGGCGTGGCGTGTTTCACGTTTTTTTTTCTGCGATAGTAGCGGGTACAAATCCGATCGGGCATCCGGGGCTTGCGG
>LXNJ01000404.1_pt1 | contig 30958 bp, 31 predicted proteins | sample 809081 | NCBI WGS metagenome assembly LXNJ01 (sample SAMN04870510, study PRJNA318959) | sponge metagenome | biome: sponge; feature: marine sponge reef; material: water | host: Petrosia ficiformis | place: Greece: Milos, Mediterranean Sea | collected 2013-05-29 | depth 5-7 m | reverse complement strand
CGGGGCCGAGACTCGATCCACGCGATGCGGCGACGGCGGAGCGCAGCGCCGTAGTCCGGACCCGGCGCCGCATCGACGCGCAGAACCCGCAGTTCTTCGACCAGTTGCCGTCTATCCGCCATCGACTGGCCGCTGCATGCTTCGGCACTGTCGAGCACGATCCCGGTAACATCGTTCTGTCGGAATGCGTCGATGCCTGCCAGTGCCCCGAATAGGGCCTGTGCGTCGGGGTCTGGTCGGACCAACATCGCGCCATGGCGGGCCAGCGCAACCGCGCCCCGGAGGATCTGGCGCGGTGCCCGGAGGTCTCGATACAACCGCTGCACGGCCCCGGCGACGTTGACCCAGCCCATGCCCACCAGGGCCGTCGGCGCATCTGCGAACACATCCGTTGCAAACAGATCCGCGGTCGCCTGGAGGTCGATGTCCCGGAACCAGTGATGTTCGCCAATGGCGAGGAGGGTCTCGAAGAACCGCCCGGGTCGTGCCGAACCGGCGGCCTTGTGGAGTTCCGTGAAAACGCGTTCGCCGGAAAGCGCCGACAGTTCGTCGACCATCGATCGCATTAACGCCAAGGTGTCTCCAGCAATGCTGAAACCGGACAGTTGGGCCGCGAATCGAGCCACCCGGAATACCCGCAGCGGATCCTCCGCGAACGCCGGCGACACGTGGCGTAGCACCCGGTCGGCGATGTCGCTTTGGCCGTTCCACGGGTCGATCAAGGTGCCGCTCTTGTCCCGCGCCATGGCGTTGATCGTCAGATCCCGGCGCGCCAAGTCCTCCTCCAGGGTGACGTCCGGGGCGGCATGGCAGACGAAGTCGGCGTGGCCCGGCCCGGTTCGACGTTCGGTGCGCGCGAGGGCGTATTGCTGACCGGATTTCGGCTCGAGAAAAACCGGGAAGTCGCGACCCACCTGGTTGAAACCGTGAGCAAGCATCCGGTCCGCCATGGCGCCCACGACGACCCAATCGAACTCGCTAGGCTCTCTCCCCAGCAACTCGTCGCGAACTGCGCCGCCGACGAGATACGTCGTCGCACCCCCACCCAAGTCTATCCAAGAAGGGCCTGTCATGGACAACCCTCGGCAGCGGAGACGCTGAACATCGCCCCGTCCTCGAGGCGAACAGCGGTCATCGTCCGTCCCCAGACGCAGCCGGTATCCAAGCCGATGACCCGCGGCCGCCCCGTCGCGCCGTCCAGCGCCGCCCAGTGGCCGAAATAGAGTGTCCCGTCGATTTCGGTCGGATATGAGAACCAAGGCGCGTAGCCTGGGGGCAGATCGTCCAGCGTACCCTTGTGGCTGAACTCCAGGCGTCCCTCGACGTCGACGAGGCGCATCCTGGTGAAGTAGTTGACGATCGCGCGATGCCGATCCATTCCTGCCAGATCGTCACGCCAGAGCGCGGGTTCGTTGCCGTACATCGCCCGGAAGAACCCGGCGTGACCCGGTCCCCGTATCACGGCTTCCACTTCGCGGGCATTGTCGCGGGCCATCGTCGTCGTCCAGATGTGTGGAATGCCGGCGTGAACGACCACCCAGTCGCCGCGGTCGATGAACAAGGGCTGATGCCGCAACCAGTCCGCCAAGTCGGGGCAGTCCGGGGCAGCGAGCAGATCGGCCATCGTATCGGTGGCACGGTGCGGGTGGCCGCCGTAGACCATGGCGAGAAAGTGCAGGTCGTGGTTGCCGAGCACGCAGGTAAACCGCTCGTCCAAACTGCGCGCAAAGCGCAATACCCCGAGCGAGTCCGGCCCCCGGTTGACGAGGTCGCCGACGCACCAGAGCCGGTCGGCGTCGCCAAAGCCGACTTCGGCAAGCAGTGCCTCGAGACTCTCGAAACACCCCTGGATGTCGCCCACCAAGTAGGTGGAACCGCAGGCCGGTCGGTCGTCGGTCGGGGAATGTCGGCCTTGGCCGTTCAATGCACGGCGTCTGGAACGGCCAGCGAGAACGTCGCGATGGGGACATTGAAGCGCTCACCGCCGTCGCCCACGAACTCGTAATGGCCTTCCATGGACCCCACGGCGGTCTCCAATACGCAGGCGCTCGTGTAGCGAAATGCCTCGCCCGGCGCAATGCGCGGCTGATTGCCGACCACACCCGGGCCGCGGACTTCCTGCCGTTTGCCATCGCCATCGGTGATCAGCCAATACCGGTTGAGGAGTTGCGCGGCTTCTTCGCCGTGGTTGGCGATGGTAATGGTGTAGGCGAACACGAACCGGGACTTGGCGGGGTCCGACTCGGCAAGGATGTAGCGTGGCTCGACGCTGACTTCAAATCCGTTCACGGGTCAACTCGGTCGTTCGATGTTCGCGGTCAGACCATTGGCGATGGCAACGAAGTCGGCGACGCTCAGGTTCTCCGGTCTGTCCCTCGGGTCGATGTGCAGCGCACTCCAATCGACGCGAAGAGATTCTAAGGCATTAGCCAGCGTTTTACGGCGCTGTGCAAACGCCACGCGTACCACGCGTTGCAGCACGGCGGCATCGCAATCCAGCCGATCCGAGCGCGGTCGCGGCTGGAGTCGCACGAAGGCCGAACGAACCTTCGGTGGCGGCGAGAAGCTTCCCGGCCCTACCTCGAAGAGCAATTCGACACGGCAACGCCACTGTGCGACGACGGAGAGCCGCCCGTAGGTCTTGGATCCGGGTGCCGCCGCGAGCCGTCGCGCCACTTCTGCCTGCACCATGAAGTGCATGTCCCGGGCGTGCAATTCGAACAGCCGACCAAGCAGGGGGCTCACGATGTTGTAGGGCAGGTTCCCGACCACCCGGCACCGACGCTGGCCGGCACGGTCGAGCAGCCCGGCAAGGTCCGCCTTGAGTGCGTCGGCGCAGACGATCTCGACACCGGGGAGTCGAGCCCGGAGCGAGGACGCGAGGTCGCGGTCCACTTCGACGGCAACGACGGACCCGGCCTCCTGGCCGAGCCGCATCGTGAGCGCACCCGCACCGGGCCCGATCTCGAGAACGTGATCCGACGCGTCGATGTCGAGCACCGCGAATATGCGGTCGACCGCGGACGTGTCGGTGAGGAAGTGCTGGCCGAAGGCCCGCTGCTTCGCTGAACGCGCGACGCCGTGGGCCCGGGGCCTATCCCGCATGGCCCGCTCTGCGGCCGCATGGCACAACCAGACAACGGCGAACGGTCAGCCGCCGAACGGGGCCGGATTACCTTGTTGCCCGGAAACGTTCGCCCGTCGCTCGACGAACGCCTCGTCGCGGATCTCCGTCAACCACTCGTCGAGGCGTTCGTTGAAGCGCTTCTCCAAAAGCATCTGCGCGGCGTAGTTGCGTCGGGCCTCTTCGCTAATGTCCTGCTGGCGTCGACCCTGAACTTCCAGAATGTGCCAGCCGAAGGAACTCTCGAACGGTTCGGAGAGTTCGTCGACCCCCGTTAGGTTCATCATCCTCTGGAACGCGGGATCGAGATCTTCGGTCGTGGTCCAGCCCAGGTCCCCGCCCGCCAGTCGCGTGCCCGGATCCTCGGAATACTCCCTCGCCAATTCGGCGAAGTCCTCGCCGGCGACGATTCGACTCCGAATCTCCTCCATGGCGGCCAGCGTTTGTTCGTCCGAGCGGATGGCGGACGGCGACAGGAGTATGTGCCGGACGAGGGTCTGCTCCACCCGTTGCTGCGAGGCACCCCGCCGGTCGATCATTTTTACGATGTGGAACCCGGAGGAGTCCTCAACGGGATCCGCAACGGCACCGATTTCCAGGTCGACGACGTCTTCGGCGAAGCGCCTCGGAATCCGGCTCTCCTTGCGCCAACCCAAATCACCACCCCCGTCAGCCGTGGGCGCAGAGGAATGTTCGGTCGCCGTCGCCGCAAAGTCGGCGCCCTCGCGCAGTTCGGCAACGAGACCGTCCGCCTTCTCGCGCACCGCTTCGATCTGCGCGGTCGTCATGTCCGGCGTGACTTCCAAGAGTATGTGTCCGAGGCGGTACTCGTCCGAGATCGCCTCCTCGAAGAACGGCGACGCAAGCAGTTCGTCGATGTCGCGCTCGGCGATGAAGACCCGTCGATTGACGACGACTCGTTGAACACGCTCGATCATGATGTCGCGGCGAATCCGTTCGCGCAGCGCCCGGTAGGAACTGCCTTGCGCCGCCACGTCGGCGATGAACTCCTCCAAGGTCATGTTGTTCTGACGGGCGAACTCCGCGACGGCGCGAGTCAGCGTTTCGTCGTCCACCTCGATTCCTCGCAGTTCCGCCTCCTGGAGCTGAATGCTCTCGGAGATGAGTTGCTCGAGAACCTGGCTACGCACCGTGCTGGCCAGGAGCGGATCGTTCCTCTCCGACTCGTCCAGTCGAGACATCCACTCCGCGAGGCGGTCGCCGTACTCGCTCGCGAGCACCACGTCATCGTTCACGATGGCGACGATGCTGTCGAGGGTCCCTCGCTCCGCCGCGCCGGCGGAGACCCCCGCAACGACGGCAACAATCATCGCTGCCACAAGGGTTGTGCTTGGACGAGTCATCTTTCCCTTCATGTTGTTCCGCCTGTTTTTTCGCCTGTTTCTTGCGATTCTTGAAGCATGTCCTCTCGGGCGGCACCTTAAGGATCCCCCGGACGGTAGCCCTTTATGCCACGAACCAGCCGAGAATCAACCTTCGAGCCGAATCCGCCCAAACCCTTGAGCGAGATCTGCACCATCAGGCCCTCGTGGCTGCCCCTGACCCGGTCCGGCAGATTGCGCGGTGCATCGATGCTTCGATGCCAGAGAAGCTTCACCGCCAGACAGCAATTCGCGTAGGCGAATCCCGCAAAGGACTCGATGTTTTGACCGTGACGCCAGTCATGGTTCCATCGACCGAATGCGCTCAACCGATCGCCCATTCCCGGGATTGGCCAGTGAAACGAGAAATCGGTTTGGTCGACGTCTGGGAAACGGCGCCGGTAGGCGAGGTTGAGGACGCGGTGCGCGTCCCGGCGGTAGGTCAGTCCCGTGCCGAGTTCGCCCAGTTCGTTCCCGCCGGTGTCCCACGCAAGCCTCGAGACGATGCCTACCTTTCCCATTCGACCCACCAACTCCCCGACCACGTCCGGCTCTATCCGCGTGGGTCCGCCCTGCAGGATCCGGGGCTCATCAAGGTGGACCATGGCCCCAAGCCTAGCCGTCAACACTTGGCTACCCCTGGCGTCCAAGAGCCGCGAGACCACACCCAGTGACACGCGGTTGGCATCCTCGATCCGGTCGAGGCCCGCGTACCGGTTGTCCCGAAACAGCTGCCGATACGAGAACGTCAGTTCGGCCGTGTCGAAGGTAGGCAGGTGTTCCTGCTCCGTGTGCGACTGCCGCAGGTAGTACAGGCGCGGCTCCAATGTCTGCGTACCTGCCCCACTGGAGAGCGCGACGTCGCGCTCGAGGATCAGCCCGGCATCGAGCGCGCCGACGCCGAGGTTACGGCGCGGCCTCGGGTCCACACCCGGCGGCACATTGGTGAGATCGTAGCGGGTACTGCGTACACCGCCGGACACCCTCAAAAAACCCCACGACCGGTTCAGCGCGAGTCGCAACCGGGGATCGACGTGATAACGCTTCCCGGTAACCGACGTCCCCTTGGGAGAGTCGAACCACACGCCTGCCGCACCCATCGACCACCCGAGCGGTCCGGTGAGTGCGCCCGCATAGGAAATTCCGACCTCGGGAAGGCGTCGATAGGATTGCGGACCGGATTCCAGGCGCTGGAATCCCTGGGCCAGGAGTCGGCCGGCAAATCCACCGCGCGCGTACGCGAGTTCCCCCCGGCGTTCGAGGGCAACGCGGCTGGCGACCCCCTCCTCCACCGCGAAAGCGACGAAGTAGTCGTTGTCACTGACCGCCGTGTAGTCGATCTCGGTACGCAAGCCGCCGCGGCGACCCCGGTGATCGACCCTGAACATCCAGCGATCCGATGGCGGGAAGGCGCTCGACCCGGGTCGGGTGTCGTCCCGGGCGAATTCCCCGTCGTACTCACGATCCTCGGACAGGAACGCGGCATCGAGTAGCGAATCCGCGCGTCGGGTTCGATGCCGTACCTCGCCTTCGAGGCCGAAACCACGCTGCGCGATCCAACGGGGCGTCAGCGTCGCGTCGTAATTGGGTGCCAAGTTGAGGTAGTAGGGCACCGACAGGTCGATGCCGTCCCGGCCCTGGTAGATGTCCGGAACCAGGAACCCGCTCGTTCGCAAGCCGCTTACGGGAAAGCGCAGGTAGGGCGCGTAGAAAATCGGCACCCGGCCAAGCAGTAGGCGAGCGTGACGCGACGTCGCTACGTGCGAGTCGATGTCGAGGCGAACCGACTGGGCGCGGATCTGCCACGGCGAGCCCCCCGGCGGACAACTGGTTACGGTAGCCGAGCCGAGTTCCACGACATCGTCCCGCCTCTCGAGCCGATCCGCCCGGCCCCGTAGTTGAAGATCGGTGAGCACGAACTCCGCGTCGTTGACACGCGCGTGCGGGGCCACGAAGTCCACGATCGCGCTCGTCCCGCGCACGCTGAAGCCCGGCTCGTGGAAGCGCACGTCGCCCGTTGCGTGGGCCAACGACGTGGCGTCGTCGAACGTCGCGAAACCCGCCTTCAACACGCGGTTGCCCTGCCGAATCTCCACGCCGCCGGTCGCGTCGACCCGGGAGTCCAGCGAACTCATCGACTCCGCAGCCGCCACCAGGGGCAGCGAGGCACTGTCCAGTTCGCGCGGGAACGGCATCGGCGGCGAAGCATATCGACCCGGGCAGCGCCACGGGTTCGCGCCGACTGCGGGGTCATCCTGCCAAAGCGTTTCGGCAAGCTCCTGGCCCACAGCGAGCGGTGCCATGAACACCAGGAACGCCCGCGCGGTGTCAATCCTGCGCCTTCTTGGCGACAATCGTCGCGTGAGCCAAGACGTCGCCGAACTCGCCGCCTGGGTCGAACGAACGCTCGACACGGACCTCATCGAACTGGCCCGCCTGCCGGTAGAAGCCAGCACGCGCCAGTTCTTTCGCGTCTCGACTGGCGAATCCACCTTCGTTGCCATGCTCTCACCGCCGGATACCGAGGATAACCCGCGCTTTGCCCGCCTAACGGACCTGTTCAGGAAACATGGGCTCCGTACCCCCCAGGTACACGCGACCGATTTCGACCGCGGCATGCTACTCCTCGAAGACCTCGGCGAGCGCGACTTCGCCGCGGCCTACGCTGCCGGCGAGATCGACGGTGCTCTCGACGCCGCTGTCCACGACCTGGTCAAGCTGCAGTACGTGTCCAGCGAGGACATTCCGCCTTACACGACGACGCGCTTCGCGGACGAACTCGCGATCTTCACCGATTGGCTACTTGGACGCTTCGTCGGCGTCGATGTTCCCCGGGCCTACGCCGGGGTCGAGGAGGCCTTGATCGAGGCGACCCAGAGCGTGCCCCAGCGCACCGTGCACCGCGACTACCATTGCCGCAACCTCATCTGGAGAAACGACGCGAACGTCGGCATCGTCGACTTCCAGGACGCGCTCTTCGGGCCCGCCTGCTACGACATCGCCTCGCTACTACGTGACTGCTACATCGAGTTCGATGAATCCCGGATTGCGACGTGGCGGCAGCGTTTCTTCGGCCTCGCGGACCTCGATTGCACGGAGTCCACGTTCAACCGCGCCTTCGACCTCACCGCCATCCAACGCCAGCTCAAGGCGGTCGGCATATTCGCCCGTCTCTACCTGAGCCGGGGGCGATCCAGCCATCTCGGCGACATCGTGCCGGTCCTGGACCGGATCTCGCGACTGGGCCACCACTACCCGGAGACCGCCGAATTCGCCAAATGGGTCGCCGTCGAATTGCTTCCCCGCGTGGCCGATCGGCTTGAGGAGGACTAGCAGTGCGGGCGATGATCCTCGCGGCCGGTCGTGGCGAACGCCTGCGACCGCTCACCGAACGGATACCCAAACCGCTCATTCCCCTCGCCGGCGAGCCGTTGATCGTGCATCAGCTTCGCTGGCTGCATCGCGCCGGCATCCGTGACGTGGTCATCAACCTGCACCACCTCGGCGAGGCGATCGAACGGGCACTCGGCACCGGGACCGACCTCGGGATCCGAATCCACTACAGCCGCGAGCCCGACCTGCTGGACACCGGCGGGGGCATCAAGAAAGCGCTTCCCGACCTCCTCCCCGGACCGTTCGTGCTGATGAACGGAGACATCTGGACCAACTACCCGTTTCGGAACCTCACCGACGTCCATCCCGCCAAGGCGCATCTCGTACTGACGCCAACGCCGGCGCACAAGGACCGTGCGGACTTTCATCTCGAAACCACCGGCGGCGTCGCACGGGTCCGGCGCGGCGCCGCCAACGACCTAACCTACTGCGGGATCGCCGTGTTCGGGGAATCGTTGTTCGCCAACACCCCCGAAGGGGCTTTTTCGCTCACCGATCCGCTATTCCAGGCGGTGAACGCCGGCGAGGTGACGGGCGAGATCTTCAACGGGACCTGGATCGACATCGGCGCCCCCGAGGAACTCAAGCGAGCGCGACGCATCACGGCGTAGAATGCGCGCCACCGAAGTCGGTGCCGAACTTCCATGGAACCTTGGATCGCTCCCTCAATCCTTGCCGCCGACTTCGCCAGGCTCGGCCAGGAGGTCGACGACGTAGTCGCCGCGGGCGCCGACGCGATTCACTTCGACGTCATGGACAATCACTACGTACCGAACCTCTCCGTCGGACCCCTGGTGCTCGGGTCCCTGCGCAAGCACGGCGTCACGGCACCGGTCGACGTGCATCTCATGGTCAAGCCCGTGGACGCCCTGATCGTCGCCTTCACCGAGGCCGGCGCGGACATCGTCTCGTTCCATCCGGAAGCGAGCGAGCACCCGCACCGTTCCCTCGGTCTGATTCGCGAGCGGGGTGCCAAGGCCGGGCTGGTGTTCAACCCGGGTACGTCAATCGCCTTGCTCGAACCGCTGGTCGACGCCGTCGACCTGGTGCTCATCATGTCGGTCAATCCCGGCTTCGGCGGCCAGGCTTTCATACCGTCCTCACTCGACAAGGTTCAAGCCGCCCGGGACGCCATCGATGCCAGCGGTGGCAACATCCGGCTCGAGATCGACGGGGGCATCAAGGTCGACAACATCGCCGACGCGGCAGCGGCCGGTGCGGACACCTTCGTCGCCGGATCGGCGATCTTCGGCGTCCCCGCCGGTGCCGGTTCGCGCGTGGATGACTACCGTTCGGTCATCAAAGCCATGCGCGACGAACTGGCGGCACCGGCCTAGGTGAGCTACTCGGCCTATCTCTTCGACCTCGACGGCACCCTGGTCGACACCGCACCCGACCTGTCCCGGGCACTCAATCACACCCTGTCCCTGGCAGGGCTTCCCGATGTCGACGAGTCGCTCACCCGGCATTGGGTCGGGCACGGCGTCCGCGCGATGCTCGAAGCCGCGTTCGATCACCTCTCGCTTTGCCCGACCCCGGAAGACCTGGACGCACACCAAGCCACGCTCGTCGAACACTACGCGGCGCATATCGCGGACTACTCCCTGCCCTATCCCGCCGTCGTCGAAACGCTGCAGGTCCTCGCCGACCGCGTGCCCCTTGCGGTCGTCACCAACAAGCCCACCGACTTGAGCAACCGTCTGCTTGCCGCCCTCGACCTACAACGTTTCTTCCAGGTCGTCGTAGGCCGTGGCGCCACGGAGCGGTTCAAGCCCGATCCCGAGCCAGCATGGTACGCCTGCGAACATGTCGGCAAAGCCGCCTCGCAGGCGTTGTTCGTCGGCGACTCGGAAACCGACGTACTCTGCGCCCGGGCGGCGGGGTGCCCGATCGTGCTGTACCGATATGGCTACAACCATGGCAAGGACCCGGACCACCTGGGCGCGGATAGGGTGATTGATTCGTTCGACGCGCTCGTTTAGGTTTACGCCGTTATGGGTCGGCAAAGGCAATCGACTGGAACCCGCGGCGCAGAACGCGTCGACGTGTTCCATTTGCGCTGGCGATAAAACGCGACCGCTTGGCGGTCGCGGGCCGCAGGACGCACCGGCGTGTCTGCGGGCGCATTCAGAGTCCTCCACCCTAATCCGACCGCGCGATTGCCATGAACCAACAAGACTACGACGCCCTCCGCGATGCCGGCTATTCACACATACCGGTCGTGCACGAGACTCTGGCTGACCTCGAGACGCCGTTATCGGCGTACCTGAAGCTCGCCGACGGGCCCTACTCCTATCTCCTCGAGTCCGCTGCGCAGGGCGGCGAAAAGTGGGGTCGGTACTCCATCATCGGCCTGCCATCCCGAACGGTGGTCCGGGTGTGCGGGGCCGATTTCACGGTGCAGGACAACGGCGAGATCGTCGAGCAGTTCCGAACCGACGACCCGCTGTCGGCCATCGAGGCGTTCAGCCGCCGCTACAACGTTGCCGACATCCCGGGTCTACCGCGCTTCTTCGGTGGCCTGGTAGGCTACTTCGGCTACGACACGGTGCGCACGGTGGAAAAGCGGCTCAAGCACACCGCGCCGCCGGACGACCTCGGTACGCCGGACATCCTGTTGACGGTGTCCACCGACGTCCTGGTGTTCGACAACATGTCGAGCCGATTGAAGTTCATCTCGTTGACGGATCCCACGACACCGAACGCCTTCGCCGAAGCCACGGAACGGCTCGAGACCCTGGCCGGCAGACTGGCGGCCCCGACTCCCGACTTCGTCACCGCCACCGCCAACGAACTACTCGAGGAGGAGGACTTCGAGTCCGCCTTCGGACGCGCCAACTTCATGGCTGCCGTGGAACGCATCCGCGAATACATACGTGCCGGCGACGTCATGCAGGTCGTGCTCTCGCAGCGGATGTCCATTCCATTCGTGAGCCCGCCGATCAACCTCTACCGCGCGCTACGCAGCCTGAACCCCTCCCCCTACATGTACTTCATGAACCTGGGCGACGTCCAAATCGTCAGTTCGTCTCCCGAGATACTTGCCCGCGTCGAGGATGGCGTAGTCGTCAACCGGCCGTTGGCCGGCACCCGTCGCCGTGGCCGCACGGAGGCGGAAGACCAAGCCATGGAGAAGGAACTCATCAATGATCCCAAGGAGATCGCCGAGCACCTGATGCTGATCGACCTCGGCCGCAATGATGTCGGCCGGGTCTCGGAGATCGGCAGCGTCAAGGTAACCGAACAGTTCGTCGTCGAGCGCTACTCCCACGTCATGCACTTGTCGTCCAACGTCGTCGGCGATTTGGCCGAAGGCCGAACCGCCGTGGACGTGCTGCGCGCCACCCTCCCCGTCGGCACGCTCTCGGGAGCGCCGAAGATCCGCGCCATGGAGATCATCGACGAATTCGAACCCGTGAAACGAGGTATCTACGGCGGTGCCGTGGGCTACCTCGCCTGGAACGGCAACATGGACACCGCCATCGCCATCCGCACCGCGATCCTTAAAGATGGCCGGCTCTACATCCAGGCCGGTGGGGGCATCGTCGCCGACTCGTTAGCGCGGTTGGAGTGGAAGGAGACCATGAACAAGGGCCGCGCCATCTTCCGGGCGGCCCGCATGGCGGCGTCGTCGTTCGCCGAGATGGACTAATAGTCCGCTGACGTGGCCGCATAGTAGAAGGGCGACTCCGACAGGGCATCGAAGGCGCGAGGGTCGCCCCTACGATGCACCAAAGATTTGTCGTATACCCGACTACCTGGGCAACCTGCGTTAGGATTAATCGACGGATCGGGTTCAACGGGGGTACCCATGTCGTTTAGAAACGAAGCCCGGGATTGGTTGGATGCCAACTGTCCGCCGAGTTGCCGGGGACCCGGCGAAGTGCCGGGTGGCGGCACCAAGGTGCCGATGACCGACGACCAACGGCTTTGGCTCGATCGGTGCGCCGAGCGCGGCTTCACCGTGCCGACCTGGCCGGAGGAGTACGGCGGCGCGGGACTCGACAAGGATCAGTTCGTCGTGCTGCTCCAGGAGATGCGCGCCCTCGAGATCCGGGCCCCGGTGTCCGGCATGGGCACGACCATGATCGGGCCAACCCTGCTCGAATACGGCACGGAAGACCAGAAGGCGCGGCACCTGCCCCGCATCGCGCGGGGCGAAGTCTGGTGGTGCCAGGGGTACTCGGAACCGAGTTCCGGCTCCGATCTGGCATCGCTGCGTACCCGGGCGGAAGATGCCGGCGATCACTTCGTGATCAACGGCCAGAAGATCTGGACGTCGGGCGCAAACAACGCCGACTGGATCTTCTGCCTGGTGCGCACGGATCCGGACGTGCCGAAACACGAGGGCATCAGCTTCCTCCTGTTCACCATGAACCAACCCGGCGTTACCGTTCGACCCATCCGGTTGATATCGGGCGCATCGCCGTTCTGCGAGACCTTCTTCGACAACGCCATCGCGCAGAAGGAGGATCTCCTCGGCGAGTTGAACAAGGGATGGACCGTCGCCAAGCGTCTCCTGCAGCATGAACGCTCCGGCATCGGGATGCTGGCGAGCGGCACCAACCGCGAGTCCGGCGCGGAACTCTACGACGTCGCCCGTCGCTTCGCGGGAGAGGATGACGGCCGCATCGCCAACGAGGATCTGCGTCGATCCATCGCCGGCCACTATATCGACGCCGAAGCATTCCGACTGACCCAACGGCGCACGGTGGAGGAATCCCAAGGTTCGACGCCCGGACCCCAGACCTCGATCTTCAAGTACTACGGCGCGAACCTGCGCAAGGAACGGGCCGAGTTGCAGGTCTCGATGATGGGCACGCGCGGCGTCGGCTGGGAAGGCGACGGCTTCGGGGCCGGCGAACTCGGCATGACCCGGGCATGGCTCGCCGGCAAAGCGGGATCGATCGCCGGCGGCAGCAACGAGGTGCAACTGAACATCATCGCCAAACGGGTGCTTGGCCTGCCGGATTGAAGTCTGCGTGTCGGCGTAGGCGACGCCCTTGCGGCGTCCCGTGGTCGCCACCGCCGCAGCCGCGCACTTGCGAAGCGTGTTCGATTTCGCATAGGTTGCGCGGCTGCATTCGATACCTTGAGGAAGGACCACATGAGTCACCGTACGCAGTTCTACATTAACGGCGAGTGGGTGGAACCCCTGTCAGGCGAACGTCTCGACGTGATCAACCCGGCTACCGAAGAGCCCATCGGGCAGGTTGCGCTCGGTAACGCCGACGACGTCAACCGTGCCGTCGCCGCAGCCGTTGCCGCATTCGACTCCTACTCCCGGACCACGAAGGAGGAACGCGTCGATCTGCTGCAGCGCATCGTCGACGTCTACAAGTCGCGCATCCCGCACGTGGCGTCCACCATCAGCGAGGAGATGGGCGCCCCCGCCGCACTGGCCAACGGCGCCCAGGCGCCCGCCGGCCTCGGGCATTTTCTTTCGACCTTGAGCGTCCTGAAGCGCTTCGAGTTCGAGGAGGACATCGGCACGTCGCGCATCGTTCGCGAACCTGCCGGCGTTTGCGGCCTCATCACGCCGTGGAACTGGCCGATCAACCAGATCGCCTGCAAGGTCGCGCCGGCGCTGGCAGCGGGTTGCACGATGGTTCTGAAACCGTCCGAGGTGGCGCCGTTCAACGCCATCCTGTTCGCCGAAGTGCTGGACGAAGCCGGTGTTCCGCCGGGGGTCTTCAACCTGGTCAACGGTGACGGCCCCACGGTGGGTGCGGCCATCTCGTCCCACCCGGACGTCGACATGGTGTCCTTCACGGGCTCGACCCGCGCCGGTGTCGAGGTCGCCCGCAACGCGGCACCGACGGTGAAGCGCGTGGCCCAGGAACTCGGGGGCAAATCGGCCAACATCATCCTGGACGACGCCGATTTCGCGGCCTCCATCGCCCGTGACGTGTTCGGCATGTGCACCAACTCCGGCCAGTCCTGCAACGCACCGACCCGCATGCTGGTTCCCAACTCGCGCATGGACGAGGCCGCCGAGATTGCCAAGTCCGCCGCTGCCAATGTCAAGGTGGGCGACCCAGGCGCGGCCGATACCACCATCGGTCCAGTGGTCTCCGAGGTTCAATTCAACAAGATCCAAGGGTTGATCGAGAAAGGGATCGAGGAAGGCGCCACACTCGAGTGCGGCGGCCCCGGACGGCCCGACGGGCTGAATGCGGGCTACTACGTTCGCCCGACCGTCTTCTCGCACGTCACCAACGACATGACCATCGCCCGAGAGGAGATCTTCGGACCCGTGCTGTCGCTGATCGGCTACGAGGACGACGATGAAGCCGTGAGAATCGCCAACGACACGTCCTACGGCTTGTCCGGCTACGTCTCCGGCACCAGCGACCGTGCTCGCGACGTCGCCCGTCGGATCCGTACCGGCAATGTCCACTTGAACGGTGCCCCGGTGGACAACAAGGCGCCGTTCGGTGGCTACAAGCAGTCGGGTAACGGACGGGAGTGGGGTCGCTACGGGTTCGAGGAATTCCTCGAAGTCAAGGCGATCATGGGCTACAACCAGTAGGCGACCGCCGGCGGGGGGCGACAATTCGTGCGCCCGCCTCGCGCCAAGCGATACGATTGGCGGATGTTTTCGTGTGCGTCCACCAAATGCCGACGGTTCGTGCCGAGTCTCGTCGCGCTCGGGCTTCTCGCCGTCGCGACAACCGCGACGGCCTCGAACGATGTCGACGCGGTACTCGATGAGATCTACCACGAGCAGGATATCCAGCGCCAATTGCCCATTGCGGCGCCGGTTGATCTCCCAAACGGAGGCGTTGGGATTCCGACCGTATTCGCCTGGCTCATCTTGGCAGGGGTAGTCCTGGGGGCCGCTACATTGGCGCTGTGGCTGATGGTGGTCAATCTGGATGCGGTTGGGCAAAAACCCCGCAAACGCCGCGCGGGTGAGAACCTGGACGACGCGTCCCCCGAGCCCGGGATGCCGGTACCCGGGGATTGGCTTGAGACGGCGGACACCCTGGCACGACATGGTCGATTTGCCGAAGCTGTCCACTTGCTGCTCCTAGGCGTGCTCGTGCTCCTGCACGTGTCGGACGGCCCAACGTCCGAGGCCGAGACCGCGCGGGAAATCGCGCGAGCCCACGTCGGACCTCACGCGGGGCGCCTGCATGCGCTGGTACGGGCCTCGGAACTCGTACGCTTTGGCGGTCGATCGGCCACCCAAGAGCAATTCGACGACTGTCGGCGCGATGCCGTCGAGATCGACGCCGCTGCCCGTCCGGCACCTGCATAGCGACCACCGAAGAACCGGCGGTGCCCGTTACCAGCGATCAAGTCCTGACCCGCCGCACGGTCGCGTTGTTGATATTGGTCGGGGGTGCCGCCTTCTGTGCCTTCCTCGCCCTGACGGTCGTGATCGACCCGGCAGACCGCACGATCACCGGAACGAGTAGCTATTCGCGGTCCGCGGTGGGACACGCCGGCTTCGCCGGCGTGCTGCGCGAGGCAGGGTACAACGTCCAGGTGAATCGCAGCCGCCGCGGTCGGAGCATCGCGCCGGAGGATGTGCTGTTGATCCTAGAGCCGGATCTTGACCTTCATACCGTCGCGGACCTCCAACGGCTCATGGAGAGGAAACGCCGCGTTTTCGTCGCACTGCCCAAATGGGCACGCTCGGACGTCTTTCCGGGGCCGCGCGGCTGGATCGAGGGAGCTTCGTTACGGCCGAAAAGCGACGCAGGGAAAGTCGTGCGCGGCGTCGTGCTCCCCGCCAGTGTCATACGTCCCGAAGCCAAGATGCCCTGGACCGACCAACTCGGCATCGGCCCACCCACCATCGAGGACGACCTTCAACTGGTCAGTGGTACGCCACTGAAGGTGCTGGTTGCCAGGTCGGACGGCATCCTGGCCGGTGAGATGACCGACGGCGAGTCGCAGATCGTCGTCTTGGCGGATCCCGACATCATCGCCAATCACGGCCTGCACCGGGGCTACAACGCTCGCATGGCGCTGGGTTTGATCGAACGACTTGCGCCCGCACCGGATGCGACCATTCACTTCGACGAGACTCTCCACGGCTTCGCCATCGTGCCGAGTCTGCCGCGCCTGCTCATGGCACCGCCCTTTCTCGCTGTCACGATCCTGGTTTTGGCAAGCGTTGCCATGATCGTCGGGCGCGCAGCGGTGGGGTTCGGTACACCTCGGCCCTCGGGGCGCACGGGTGCCGTTTTCGGCAGTGGCCACGAAACGCTGTTGCGCAACGCCGGACGCCTCCTCGCTGCCGGGGATCATGCTGTCTATATCGCCGAACGCTACGCTAGGGCCTCGCTCGAGGAAGCCGCGCGTCGACTCCATATCGGCGCCCAATCGCGGCGCGGCGAAGCCGATCAGGACATCGACTTGCGTGGCATGCTTGAGGGCATTGCCAAACGACGAGGCGTCCGTGCCCGACTGCCGAGCGAGGAGACGCGGCCGCTGGGGAAGGCGCGCCGCTACTACGACTGGATAGAGGAGATGTTCCATGGATCCGGACCGAGTCGCGACGCTCGCTGAAGCCATCAAGGCGGAGGTTCACAAGGCCGTGGTCGGTCAGGAAGCCACGCTCGACCTGCTGCTCGTCGGGCTGCTCACCGACGGCCACGTGCTGATCGAGGGGGTACCGGGAACCGCCAAGACCATGATCGCGCGCTGTTTCTCGGCGAGCCTCGATCTCGACTTCGGCCGCATCCAGTTCACCCCGGACCTGATGCCGGGCGACGTCATCGGGACCAACATCTTCAACTTCGCGGACTCCCGGTTCGTGCTGACCAAGGGGCCGGTGTTCACCGAGATCCTGCTCGCCGACGAGATCAACCGCACGCCGCCGAAGACGCAGGCGGCGTTGCTCCAGGCGATGCAGGAGCGCATCGTCACGATCGACGGCGAGGACTACCGCTTGAGCAGCGAGTTCATGGTCGTGGCCACGCAGAACCCCATCGAGCAGCAGGGCACCTATCCCCTGCCCGAGGCGCAACTCGACCGCTTCCTGTTCAAGCACATCGTCGACTACCCGACACGCGACGACGAGCGCGACATCGTAAGGGCCCACGGCAGCCGGACCACGATGACGAGCCCGGAAGCGTTCGGCATCGAACCGGTGGCGGGCTCGGCCGATCTCGAAGCGATGCGCGCTTTCGTCGAGGGCATCCGGCTTGTCGACGACCTGGTGGACTACGTGGTCGACCTGGTCCGTGCGAGCCGCGAACATCCCGGTCTAAGCTTCGGTGCATCCCCCCGTGCCGCCAACATGCTGGCCAGCGCCGCCCGCGCCTACGCGGCGTTGGACGGTCGGGACTACGTCATCCCGGACGACATCAAGTATCTCGCGCCGGCAACGCTGCGGCACCGCATCGTGCTGTCGCCCGGCTCGGAAATCGAGGGGCTGCACCCGGACCAGATTGTTGCCGAAATCATCGAGCAGACGCCCGTGCCCAAATGATCCATCCCACCGCACGTGCCGCCGTGGCGGTCGGCATCGCGGCCCCCGCGGCGCTGATCATCGCCTTCGTAACCCCAGGATGGTGGGTGATCGGGCCCGCATGGTTCGCCGTGGTGCTGGCTGCCATCGCCGCGGACGCGGCGAGCCTCGTACGTCGTCGCATCGACGCCGCCGTCGAACTTCCCCAGGTACTGCACGTCGGCGAACCCGATCGCGTCCTCGTCCGAATCGCCTGCAGCGACTCCGTCACCGTCGAATTCGCCGTCGACATCGAGGGCCCGACCGCCGCCTTGGACACCCACTCCGGACGCGTGGCAGCGGATGGCACCCTGGCGAGGGAAATCGAGATCCGCCCGTACCGACGAGGCAAGGTGCGATTGGCGCGACTCTGGCTACGCTCGGCTGGCCCACTCGGATTCGCCGCACGCACGCTGCGGCGCGCCCTCGACGCCGACTGTCCCGTGGTTCCGAATATCGCTTCGGTCAAGCGTCATGCACTTGCCTTCGCGGCCAGCGACGCGCCGCTGGGCATCAAGCCGCAAATCGAAAAAGGGTCCGGAAGCGAATTCGAAGCGCTGCGTGAATACGCCGCGGGACTCGATACGCGCACCATCGACTGGAAACACACCGCACGGCATCGCAAGCTGTTGTGCAAGGAGTTCCAGACCGAGCGCAACCACCACGTCGTTCTGGCCCTGGATACCGGTCATCTCATGGCCGAGACGGTCGACGGCTTGCCGAAACTCGACCACGCCATCGGTGCCCTGCTGCTCCTAGGCTATGTCTCCTTAAAGGCTGGCGACAAGGTGGGGGTTGCCGCGTTCGATGCCCAAACCCGCACGTTCGTCACGCCTTCCGGCGGCGTGGGCACCATGGCACGCCTGCAACGGGCATTCGCCGCCGTCGACTACAGTACGAACGAGACCAATTTCACCCTGGCGCTCGCACAACTGCGCGGTCGTCTATCGCGCCGCTCGCTCATCGTCGTTGCCACGGATTTCGTCGACACGGTCACGGCAGACCTCATGATCGACAACCTCGGCTACCTGGCCCGACGCCACCTGATCATCTTCGTCGCGCTGAGCGACACCTCTCTCGAGGATCCTTTTGCCCGCCGTCCGGACGATATCGAACACGTCGCGAGAGCAGTCGTGGCGTACGACCTGATGCGCGAACGCCGGGCCGTGTTCGCTCGACTCACCCGCCTCGGCGTGCTTTGCGTCGAAGCGCCGGCGAGCCGACTCGGGCCATCGCTCGTCAACCGGTACCTGGCCGTCAAGGCGCGGGATCAGATCTGACGAACATGACTGAGGACCTTCAAAGGAATAATCGCCAAAGGGAGCCTTGCGACCGTGGCGATTGTTCCATGGACAGGCCGGTGGGGCGGGGCCGTAGGCGGAGGCGGCGCACAGAGGATGCGAAGCGCCGGCCCGGCTATGGCGCGCTGTTGAAGAGCTACCAGTTTCGCCTGGAACGCGAGGGCAAGTGGCGCGAACTCGACGCCTTGATCGCTCGTGCCGAACGCCATGGATTAGGTTCGCTCAATGCCGACGAACTCGCCCGAGCGCCGGCGCTTTACCGCGCTTGCATGTCATCTCTGTCCGTTGCGCGCAGCATTTCACTCGATGCCAACCTGCTTGCCTACCTGGAGTCCCTGTGCCTGCGCGCCTATTTCGTGGTGTACGGCGTGCGGGCAAGCCTCGGACAGGTCCTGGCCAGGTTCTTGCGCCGTGATTTCCCCGCCGCCGTGCGTCGGACCCGATGGTCCAATGCGCTTGCCACCTTTCTTCTTCTCGTGGGCGTCGCGACGGGATGGGCGGTCACGGCCAAGGAACCCGCCTGGTTCGAGGCATTCGTCTCGTCCGCCACGGCCCAAGGACGGACGCCGGATGCGACCCGTGAGGACCTCGCCGAGTCGATATTCGACAAGCCCAAGGCGGCAGATCAACTGACGGCATTCGCGACCTTCCTCTTCACCCACAACGCCCGCGTCGGCATGCTCTGCTTCGCGCTAGGTGCCGCGTTCGGGGTACCCGTCGTGCTACTCCTCCTGTACAACGGACTCGCAATCGGTGCCCTATGCGCCGTTTTCGCAGGCCAGGATCTGACCACCGAGTTCCTCGCATGGCTCGCGATCCATGGCACAACCGAACTCGCGGCCATCGTGCTTTGCGGGGGTGCGGGGTTCCACCTTGCCGGGGCGATGATCAATCCGGGCCGTCGCACGCGTCTGGCGGCGCTGCGTGATAGAGGACGAACCGCCACGACCCTGGTGATCGGTGCGGTCTTCATGCTGTTCGTCGCCGCCCTGCTGGAGGGCCTTGGTCGGCAACTCATCACCGACACGACGGCACGCATGGCCATCGGCTGCACCATGCTCGTGCTCTGGCTCGCCTATTTCGCATTCAGCGGACGAACAGTCGCGATGGATCCTCGCCATGGCGAGTGACGCCGCCCGCCGGTCGGTCCTGACGCCGGAAGGCGTACCCATCGAGGTCGAACTCGCCAACCACGGTGCACGCGCCGGCGCGGTGCTGATCGACCTGCTGATTATCTTCATCGCCCTGCTTGCCGCTGTCCTGCTCGTCGTCTTGCTCACACCTGTCACCAGACACCTCGCCCTAGCCTTATTCGCCATCTTCTTCTTCCTCCTGCGCTGTCCCTTCTTCATGGCGTTCGAACTACGCTGGCGGGGCCAAACACCGGGCAAGCGCGTGTTCAAACTGCGCGTAGTGGATCGCCGCGGTGGCGCGCTCTCGCCGAGAGCGGTGGCCGCCCGCAACGTCACGCGCGAGATCGAGGTCTTCATGCCGGGCACGCTGGTGATGATGATCCCGCCGTCCGACCTCGGCGGCAGCGGCATGGACAACATGATGACCTTGGCCGCACTGATCTGGCTGGGCATTTTCACGTTCTTGCCCCTGTTCAACCGGGACCGGTTGCGCATCGGCGACATGATCGGCGGTACGTGGGTAGTCCGCGCCGAACCCGTGGTGCTCCTGAAGGACCTGTCCACGAAACCACCGTCCCGGCGCTACCCGTTCACCCCAGCACAGCTTGATGTCTACGGCATTGCGGAATTGCAGGTGCTCGAGAGGCTGCTACGACAACCGGCGACCCGAGGGACACGCGATACCAAGAAGGAAGTTCTCAACCGCATCCTGGACAAGATCGACTGGAACGACCGGGACACCGTCGAGGACGAGGCCTTCCTCGACGAATACTACGCGGCGCTGCGTGAGCACTTGGAACGGCGCGCGCTACTCGGCGACCGGCGGGCCGACAAGCACGAAGCCGCCGCCCAACGTCGCGATCGAACGTCGCTCGAATGACCTATTCGAAGGCTTGAGTGATCGCCCTGCTGGCGGCGCCCTCCCTGAGGGTTCGAAGGTCGTAGTACGACACCGCGGCAACGCTTCCGACGAGTCCCGAGATCAAGATCGCCCCAATCTGCTTGGCCACCGCCAGAAACCCTAGACCTCCGGGAACCAGAAAAGACGAGGCCAGCGAGATCGCGAACTCCACGGCTATGCCAAGCGCGAGGAACACCATCAGCAGGCACAGGATCCGCAACCGGTAGCCCCGGGTCAGCTCAAAGCTTCTCTGCAACGCCCCTACGAGGCCACGATGCTCCACGGCGGCCGAGGGTAAGGCAACCCACAGCATGGTCGCCAGCGCCAAGCCCGGAAAGACGAACGCCAAAAGCCCCACAACGACGAGGGCAACGCCGGCCAGCGCCACAGGGACACAGCGGAATAGCGATTGAATGGACCCGATAAGGTCTTCCCCGAAGTCCCGGTATCCGCCCTCGAGATGGCGAATGGCCCCAAGGCTCAAACCCGCCTGCAAGCAGATTCCGCAGACGAGGCTCGTCATTTCGCGGTACCTGACTTCGATCCTGACGGGGCCGAGATCGAATCGAAAGGCGTCGTCCACGCTGATCGCGATGACCGCGAAAGCAGGCGCAAAGGCGAGGAGCGAGACCGGCAGGATCAGCGACAGGTTTCGGAAGTAGTACTTCGTGCCCGTGGCGAGCACGCTGCATGGAGCAAACCCGCTTGCGTCCCGCACAATCCAGGCCCGGCTATTCGAATACTTGCGAGACTAGCCGCGTGTCCACACCTTCCCTGAGTACCCGCAGGTCGTGATAGGTGACCGAGACCGCGGTGGCCCAGATTCCGGACAACACGACACCGCACAACTGCACAACGACAAATCCGATGACGGACTCGGTCATCACGGTGCTCCACACCATGACGACGACCGAGACCGCCACCATCTGCAATATTAAGAGAATCAACGCCAAGCCGAATATCTGGCCCTTGTATCCGTTCGTCAATTGCGCGCTCCGCCCAAGTGCCCGAAGGCCACTGCGTTCCACGACGGCCGCCGGCACCGCGACCCACAAGACCAATCCGATGATGACGCCCGGGACGATGAGCAGCAGTATCCCGATGCCCGTAGCAATAGCCACGACCACGGCGACCAACACCGCGGGAAACAGCATGCGCAGCGACTGTAGGAACGTCTCCAGGAAGCCCGGATCGCCGCCGCGCAGATGCCTCACGACCCCGAAAGCCAGGCCGGCCTGCAACCAGATTGCGCAGAGCAGGTCGACGAAGGACTCCCGCATGCCCGCCATCATGAACGCCCAGTACTCGGCGTTCAGGACGATCTGTACCGTCGGGTCCAAGACAAACGGGTTGTTGAGAGTGCTCGAGTCAACGAAGAACACAACCGCGAACGACGGCGCAAAGGCAATCAACGACAGCGGAAGGAACGCCGGCAAGTTGTTGAAGTACACGGCAACCGACGTCTTGAGAATATCGCCCACCGCGAACTCGGTCACGTCCCGCATGCAACCTCCGACCCTTACCGAACACCATGCTATAGGGCAAGGGCATCGAAGTCACGGCGTGGAGGCTTAGACAGATCTTTGGTGGATCGTAGGCGCGACCCTAACGCGACGCGCGGTCGCCGGCGCCGACCTATCCGGCGCCTCGTGTTGGGACGCGGACGGGGGCAAGCCTCGCCCCTACGATCCCGTTCAAAAGGATTGCGTACACCCCGGCGCGGAACCGGCCATCCCGGGCCACGGTATAGGCAACCGGTCACCTTTCGCCCCCTGGCGCAGGTCTGTAAGCTGCGCGCCTCGCACCAAATGCCGGGGTTGCGAGGATGATCCTCCTCATCGACAACTACGACTCCTTCACCTACAACGTTGCGCAGTACCTCGGCGAACTCGGTGCCGATGTTTGCGTGCACCGCAACGACGAGATCACCTTGGGCGAAATCGAGCGCATGGCACCCGAGAGGATCGTCATTTCGCCTGGGCCGTGCACTCCCAACGAAGCGGGCATCTCACTGTCGGTGGTTGAGAGGTTCGGCAAGGACATCCCGACACTGGGTATCTGCCTTGGGCATCAGACCATCGGCCAGGCCTACGGCGGCACTGTGCGCCGTGCTCGCAACGTCATGCACGGCAAGCTCTCCGCCATCCACCACGGCGGGCGTGGCGTGTTCCGCAGCCTGCCGCCCGCCTTCGAAGCCACGCGCTACCACTCGCTGATCGTCACCGACATTCCCGAATGCCTCGAAGTGACCGCGTGGACGGCGACACAACTCGGGGAAGCGGACGAAGTGATGGGCGTCAGGCACCGCGAGCATCCCGTCGAAGGGGTACAGTTCCACCCTGAGTCGATCAAGACGCGCGTCGGCCATCAGTTGCTGGGTAACTTCCTGGCCGGGGGTTGAAGGAGAGGATCAATGCATGTGAACGAAACCATGGCGGCGTTGGTTGCCGGGGAGAACCTGAGTCGACAACAGACACGCGCGGTATTCGACGCCATCATGGGCGGCGAAGCCACGCCCGCCCAGATCGCCGGTGTACTGATCGGACTCAAGGCCAAGGGCGAGACCGTCGAGGAGATCACCGGCGGGGTGGAGGCGATGCGGGCGGTGTCCACCAAGGTCGACGTCGATGTGCCGAATCTGGTCGATACCTGCGGCACCGGCGGCAGCGGTGCCGCCAAGCGGTTCAACATCTCAACCGCGGCCGCCTTCGTCGCCGCGGCCGCCGGTGCTCACGTCGCCAAGCACGGCAACCGTGGCGCGTCCAGCGCGAGCGGCAGCGCCGATGTATTGAACGCCGCCGGCGCCAACGTGGAACTCGAACCCGACCAGGTCGGCCGGTGCATTCGCGAAGTCGGCGTGGGGTTCCTGTTCGCCGTGCGCCACCATGCCGCCATGCGCCACGCGGGGCCGGTTCGGCGCGAGCTTGGGATCGGCACCATCTTCAACCTGATCGCCCCGCTCACCAATCCCGCCGGTGCCAGACGGCAGGTGCTGGGGGTGTTCGCGCCGACCTGGCAACGGCCTTTGGCCGAAGTCGCCCAGGCGCTCGGCTCGGAACACGTCCTGGTCGTGCACAGCGATGGCCTCGACGAGATTTCGATCCAGGGACCGTCCGTGGTCGTCGAATTGAATGACGGCCGTATCGACTCCTACGAGGTGTCGCCCGCCGACTTCGGAATGCGCGAGCAGGCGGTGGACGACTTGAGAGCCGAAACGCCGGCGGAGAGCCTCAGTCTCGTTCGGGCTGCGCTCCGCGAGTCGAACGAAGCGGCTTCGGATATCGTCGCCTTGAACGCCGGCGCCGCGATCTACGCGTCGGGCGTTGCGACGACGATGTCGAATGGGGTCGCCCTGGCCCAGGACCTGATTGCATCGGGTCAGGCAGCGGAGAAACTCAAGGAGTTCGTCGACTTCACGCGAATGATGGGCGAGGTATGAGCCTCGCAAAGCGAGACCCGGCTCAACCAGGCGGAATTCTCGTCGAGATCGTCGAGCACAAGCGCGCCGAGGTCGCTTCCCGGTGCCGGTTTCGACCCCTCGCCGAAGTACGACGATCCGCGGAGGCTGCCCCCGCCACTCGCGGCTTCGCCGAGGCAATCAAGACCCGCGACCCCGCCGTGATCGCCGAGATCAAGCGCGCGTCGCCCAGCGAAGGCGTCATTCGCGCCGAATTCGACCCGGGCAGCATTGCAACGTCCTATGAGCGGGCCGGCGCGGCGTGTCTCTCCGTACTCACCGACGAACGCTATTTCATGGGCCGCGACGATCACCTCGCCGAGGCGCGCAACGCCACCAAGCTGCCGGCGCTACGCAAGGACTTCATCGTCGATCCCTACCAGGTCTACGAGTCGCGCGCGCTCGGTGCCGACTGCCTGTTGCTGATCGCCGCCGCGCTGGGCGATGGGCAGCTTGGAGATCTCACGCACCTCGGCGAGGAGTTGGGCTTCGACGTGCTGATCGAGGTTCACGACCGGGGCGAACTCGAAGCCGCACTTGATCGGAAGCCCAAGATCGTGGGCATCAACAACCGGGACCTCTCCACCTTCACGACGAGGCTCGACACGACCATCGATCTCCTGAGCGTGATTCCCGACGATGTCACGGTCGTCACGGAGAGTGGCATCCACACACGAGACGACGTCCGAAGGCTACGCGACGCCGGGGTCCACGCCTTCCTGGTCGGCACCGCCTTGATGCGCGAACCCGATCCCGGAATGGCACTCGCGCGGCTGTTCGGCTGATGGCCACGATGCGGGCAACCGTGAACTGGGCAGGCGATGTGCGTTTCGACGGACACTCGGGAAGCGGCCACCACGTCGCCATCGACGGACCACCCGAACTGGGCGGGCAGAACCAGGGCGTTCGCCCCATGGAACTCGTGCTCCTCGGCGTCGGCGGCTGCACTTCGTTCGACGTCGTGAACATTCTCCGCAGGGGGCGGGAAGACCTGGTCGACTGCGTAACCGAGATCGAGGCCGAGCGCGCCGACGCCGACCCCAGAGTGTTCACGCGCGTTCACTTCCACTTCCGAGTGACGGGGCGTGGCCTGAATCCGAAGAAGGTCGAGCGGGCCATCCACCTGACCGCCGAGAAGTTCTGCTCCGCCTCCATCATGCTGGAGCGCGCCGGGGTCGCCGTGACCCACGACTACGAGCTAATCGAAGCATGACGCAACGACCGCCGCTGGCTGGTTTGCACCACGTGGCCCTTCAAGCGCGCCGGTTCGAGACGACACTCGCCTTCTACGCGGAACTCTTCGGCATGGCGGTGGAATGGCGACCGGATGCCGACAACGTCTACCTCACCTCCGGCACGGACAACCTTGCGATCCACCGCGCCGGCGGCGAGATCGTCGAAAGCGGCCAGCGCTTGGACCACATCGGTTTCCTTGTCGACAAACCGGACGACGTGGACAGCTGGTACGAGTACCTGACGGCGAACGGCGTGGCCATCGATGCGCCGCCGCGAACCCATCGCGACGGGGCGCGGAGTTTCTACTGCAAGGATCCGGAAGGCACGACGGTGCAGGTCATCCACCACCCGCCTCTGGCACGTCAGATCCGGTAGGTCGTCTCCGTCATGACCTTGGACACCAATCCCATCGCACCCTTTATCGCCTCGGGGAACACAACGCCCCCCGATCGGACCGCGTCCTCGCCGTGGCGCACCTCATCGGCCCTCATCTCGGACAGGATGGCACGGCTGCGTTCGTCACCCTCGGGCAGCTTCTCGATGTGCCGATCGAGATGATGCTTGACCTGGTCCTCGGTGGCCTCGATGAAGCCGAGACTGACCCGATCGCCGAGCAGTCCGGTGACCGCACCGAGCGCCAGGGAGGCGACGTAGAACGCGGGGTCGAGAACGCTTGGCCGGCCATCGAGTTCGGTTAGGCGCTCCCGACACCAGGCGAGGTGGTCCTCTTCCTGGCGGGCCGCCGCCGCCAGGGACTCCCGGGTCTCGGCATGGCGCGCGGTCAATGCCTGACCCTCGTAGAGCGCCTGGGCGCATATCTCGCCGCAATGGTTGACCCGCATCAGCCCCGCGGCATGGCGGCGTTCGTCGTCCGTCAACGCCGACTCGTTGTCCGCCGCCGGATTCGGGCGGTCGGCCTTGACGACACCGGTGACGCTGCGCAGGCCCCGGTCTATCGTGGTCAGAAAGGTGTCGAAGTACGTCATCTCGTATCTCCGGGATCCCTCGATCCTCGCGCCGAGCTTACACCCGTCTCCGGGAGTGGCGCATCCCAAGCTACACCACGGTGAAGCCCTCGCGCATCAGCCGTGCGGCGATCACCAGCCGGCGGCCGGCCTCGCCACCCCGCAGGGCAACAAACGACTTCGGAACCAGACCCGCGAGCACCGCCTCTTCGTCGGCCGACGAGACGCGATCGAGGTCGACGCGCTGCGGCGGATCGACGGACGGTGCGTCGTATTCGCCGGCGAGACCGAGAATGTCGCGCCTTGGGAAAGCGATGACGACGCCGTCGGCCGCCATGATGACGTCGGCCGCAGCCGGAAGGTTCCTTAGCGCTGACTCTTCCGCAAAGAAATCCCCGGGGCAGAAGCGTTTCGTGCCGCTCGCCGCGATTCCTTCACCGACCACGAAAACGCATTCTGACACCTCACCTCTCGCGAGGATCAACTCGCCCTGACGGACCTTGCGTGCTTCCCCGGCGCGCAACAGGCGGACCCATGTGCAGGGCGGAAACCACCGCATCACGGGACCCTCGAGCAGGGCCAGCATCCACCCGTCGAGCGGCGTGACTTCGGGGGGCGAGGCAGACCCGGTGGCTTCGAGAAGTGGCCGAATGGGATCGAGATCGACTGCGATCACGTCGACCGTCGTCGCGGTGGATATTTCGGCCCCGTCGCCGGCCAGTGCGTTCAGCGATTCGCCGCCCGTATCCTGGGCGGTGATGCGCTTCACAGCGTTGGCGCTGCGCACCGCGACCGTGCCGTGCACGAGGAACAGTTCCCGGGTCAACGGCTGCCCCCGGCGCCGCAGCCAACGTTGCTCCGGCAGCCGCAGACGATCGGCGTGCTGCGCCACGGCGCCAAGCGCCCTCGGGGTGAGGGTACGAAAAGGTTTGAACGTCCTGAGTTGATCGAGCACGACCGCTTCTCCTTGGGTCACTGACGACCCAAGAGTGCCGACCTTCGGCGCGGACGTCTGTCAGTCAGGCACCCTTGTCAGTGCGCGAAATCCGATATCCCGTCGGTACGCGATCGCCCGCCAATGAATGCTCGCGGCCCGTTGGTAGGCGCGCCGCCGTGCCGCCGCGATGTCGTCGCCGAGCCCCACCACGCATAGCACCCGCCCCCCGGCCGTCACCACACCCGCCTCGCCGATAGCCGTTCCGGCGTGGAAGATCTTGCTATCCGGGAGGTCGTTGTCGAGTCCGGTTATCACGTCACCCTTGTCGTAGACCAGCGGATAGCCGCCCGCCGTCAGAACGACACCGAGCGCAGAGCGCGGGTCCCACTCGAGAACGACGTCATCGAGGCCCTCCCCGTTGACGGCGCGAAGGCAGAGCATGGCGAGGTCGGACCGTAGCCTCGACAGTACGGGCTGAGCTTCCGGGTCACCGAACCGGCAGTTGAACTCCACCACTTTCGGTGCGCCGTCGGGGGCGATCATCAAACCGGCGTATAGAAAGCCCTGGTACGGCATGCCATCCGCGGCGGCGCCCCGCACCAGCGGTTCGACGATCTCCGCCATGATGCGGTCGTGTACGGCTTGGGTCACCACGGGTGCCGGCGAATAGGCGCCCATCCCGCCCGTGTTGGGTCCCATGTCACCGTCGTCCCGCGGTTTGTGATCCTGGGACGAAGCGAACGGAACGGCGTTCTCGCCGTCCAGAATGCACGTGAAGCTCGCTTCCTCTCCCGCCAGGAAATCCTCCACGACGACCCGTCGGCCGGCCGCGCCGAAGCTGTCCCCCGCGAGCATGCCCCGCGTCGCATCGAGAGCCTCGTCAACCTCCCGGGCCACCACGACGCCCTTCCCCGCCGCCAAACCATCCGCCTTCACCACGATCGGCGCACCGCGGTCGCGGATGTAGCGCTCGGCGTCGGCGAAGTCGGTGAATACCTCGCTAGCCGCCGTGGGAATCCCATGGCGCGCCATGAATCGCTTCGCAAACGACTTCGATCCCTCCAAGCGTGCAGTGGCTTTCGACGGGCCGAAACAGTTCAAACCGCAGGCGTCGAAATGATCGCGAATGCCGTCCACCAGGGGCACTTCAGGACCGACGACGGTCAGATCGATGCCGCGTTTGCGGGCAAGGTCCGTCAAGCCTGCGAAGTCGCCGCCATCGACATCGACATTGGTGACTTTGTCCTCGCTGGCGGTTCCAGGGTTGCCCGGCGCGACGAATACCGCCTCCACCGACGTCGCACGTGCCAGTGTCCAGGCCAGCGCGTGTTCCCTGCCGCCCGAGCCGACGACCAGCACCCTCATGGCTGTTTCTCCAGGTAGGCGACGATCGCCGCATCGTAGGCCGCCGTGTGACGAAACGCCTTGACGGCCATGCGCAACCGATAGTCCAAGGCGGTGCCGCCCGCCTCAAGCCGGCTCATGACGTCCGGGTAGTCGGCGGGATCGACCACCGGCAGCACGTCGCGATGGTTCTTGGATGCGGCGCGCAACATGGCCGGGCCGCCTATATCGATGTTCTCGAGGGCAAGTTCCAGCGTGCAGTCCGGCCGGGCGATCGTCGCTTCGAAGGGATACAGGTTCACCGCCACCAGGTCGATGCCGGCAATCCCGAGCTGGGCCAGCGTTTCGTCATCCACGTCACGCCGCGCAAGGATGCCGCCGTGGATCTTCGGGTGCAGTGTCTTGACGCGCCCGTCCATGATCTCCGGGTACCCGGTTACCGACGCCACCTCGGTGACTGCGACGCCCGCTTGGGACAAGGCGGCGAAGGTACCCCCGGTGGACACGAGTTCGACGCCCAACTCCGCAAGCGACCGGCCGAATTCGACGACGCCGGTCTTGTCGGAGACGCTCAGCAAGGCGCGTTTGACGGTACGCAACGCTGCCACGGCGTCTGTCACAGCAACGAAATCGCGTAGCCGACCGCGTCCGGTCCCGGATCGACGAGCGGCAGCAAGACGGAGGTGGTGTCGTCAGGCGTCATCCGACGCGTGTGGGTCGGGCTCGGCAGATACACCACCGGCTCGACGCGCTGCTCGGACAAGACAGCGCCGTCAGCCCCTTGGAACCGTACGGCCAAGGTCGGAAAGCGCTGGTAGCGCGGCGCGGTGTTGGTCAGATCCAGCCGAACGATCAAGCTATCCGGCGCACCCAACCGCTCGTCGACGGTCGGATTGGCAACGTCGATCTCCTCGAGTGCCTTGTATCTCGGCACCTCGACGCCAACCTTCTCGTAGGCTTCGCGAAGCACCGGATCCTGAACGTAGACCTCGTACTGAAGCACCAATACGCCCGCGGCAAGCAGCACCAGCGCCGCCGCGATGGCGGTGGCGAACAGGACCGAGTGCAGCGGTTTGTCCGGTGTGGGTTCGAGCGCCTCTTCGAGGCCGTCTTCGGATGGGAACGGGATGCCTTCCTTCGAATCGAATCCAGACCTCGGTTCCGCTGCCGGGTCGATTTCCAGCACCACACCCACCGGATCGTCGCCGGCGAGGGCCGTCTCCTCCTCCCGCACCTCCGTTTCCCGGCCATCGAAGACCGCCAAGCACGCGCCGCATCGTACTCGTCCGTCGGCGACGGCCAGTTGCTCCACAGTGACGCGGAACCGCGTTTGGCAACTTGGACACGCGGCGATCAGCGGCGGGGCGGATTCGGACATCGAAGCCCACGCAACATCGCCCAGCCGTCCCGGAAGGTCGGCACCTCGAATCGAAAATCCTGACTGGAGAACGCGTCCACAACCCACTCCACTTGCCCCGCTAGTATGCCGGAAAGCACCAGTTCTCCGCCCGTCGCCAAGCGGTTGGAGAAGGCACCGGCAAGTCCCCGGATGGTGCCGGCGACGAGGTTCGCGAGCACGACGTCGAACGAAGCATCGACGGCGTCGAGACGGCATTCGATCTCGACCTCGACGCCGTTGTCGCGGCTATTCTCCAGGGTTGCGCGACGTGCCTGCGGGTCGTGGTCGATGGCGAGGACGCTCGCCCCCAAGCGGGCGGCGGCGATGGCCAGGATGCCGGAGCCCGATCCGACGTCGAGAACGCGTTTGCCGGCTAGCGACAGTCGCGCCAACCGTTCGAGACAGAGTGCCGTGGTTGCATGGGTGCCGGTACCGAAGGCGAGTCCGGGATCGAGTCGCACGACGACGTCATCTGGACAGGGTTGGATTCCCGACTTCCTCGGCACCACGAGGAGTCTCCCGAACCGCAGCGGCTCGGTTTCCTCGTGCCCGGTCTCGGACCAATCCCGATCCCCCAGGAAGTCGACTTGCAGGGCCACCCCGATGAGCGACGAAAGGTCGGCGTCGATGGGAAACAGGCCTTCGACCTGGACCGCGTCCCACATCGGCGTCGCATCGGGTGCCGGTTCCAGCACATCCTCGGCCGATTCGTGGCCTGGCGACAACGTAACCGCGACGGCACCTGCCGTGGTCAGCCGTGCGGCGATTTCGTCGGCGTTTTCCGCATTGGCGCTGGCGCTAACGCGCATCCAAGGCATCGGGCTAGCGCGTCTCCGGAGTACCGGAGCCGTTCAAGAGCGGTTCGAAGCGCATTTCCATTTGCAACCAGTGTGTGAACCTCAGCGCTTCTCAAGGAATCC
>LXNJ01000403.1_pt1 | contig 30972 bp, 30 predicted proteins | sample 809081 | NCBI WGS metagenome assembly LXNJ01 (sample SAMN04870510, study PRJNA318959) | sponge metagenome | biome: sponge; feature: marine sponge reef; material: water | host: Petrosia ficiformis | place: Greece: Milos, Mediterranean Sea | collected 2013-05-29 | depth 5-7 m | reverse complement strand
CGTGTGAGCACTAGCACTGGCCTGTCGCCGTCCGGCACCGCGGCGAACCAGACTTCACCCCGACGCATCTGCCCAGTCGGACCAGTCCTCAGCCGGCAGGCAGCTTTGGATGGACATGATCGAGAGTTCGTCCGGTTGCAGTGGCGACCTCCCGTAGATCTCCACATCGTGCTCAGCCCCGACGGAGTTGAGGTAACGACGCAACGCTTCACGAATCATCTGCGACACAGACAACCCGAGCGTCTCAGCCGCCTCCCGAACTCGGGCGGCTTCGGTGTCCGCCATCCGGCAGGTCAACATTGTCATACAGTAACTATATCAGGTCTTACAAGGTGATCCGGGAGGTCGACCTAGTGGAGGACGGCCGCCGCATTGACGCCGGCTAGGCGCTAGGATGAGGCCCAGGACAGGAGGGCCGGCGCATGGTCCGCAACGCCTTCAAGGGCATCGTCCGTTTCTCGCGACTGCTGCGCCACACGCCGCCGCAGCAATCTCACCTCGTGGCGTCCCGCGAAACCGCCAAACGTCTGCGGGGCGCCATGGGCATGTCATGCAACGGCGCCTACGGTTCTGGCGGCAACGATAACGTGGACGAAGTGGTCGGCAAGGAACTCGCCGACGGCCACCAGAGGTCCCGACGGTAGGGGAGACACGAGATGGCCCGCAACGTGCTGAAGAGCATCATCCGGTTTGTGCGATTGCTGCGCGACGAGCCGCCCGAGAATCCGGCGATGGGGGAAATCAACGCGGCCGCCAAACGGGCGCGGGGAGCCATGCACGCCAGAGCGGCGGGGCGCGGAGGGGGTTTCGCAGGTTTCGGCATCGGCCGCGCCGGCCGCAAGATGGACAAGCTTCTTGGCGCCGAGCTCGCCGAGGGCCACAAGAAGGCGCGCAAGCAGTCCTGACCGGTAGGCCCAGCCAGCCGCGGCCTGAGGGTTAGCGGGCGCGGGTGCTGTCGCCGGGTCGGCGGGGTCGGGCCGTGCTGGGTTTCAGGTAGCAGCGGGCCGCCTGCCCGTCGATGGTGACGTCATGGCCGACGAAGTCGGCTAGCCAGCGGCTGGTGGTGCATGACTCGGAGATCGGGCCGGCGTCGCCGCCAGTGGCTTCGAAGGTGGTGAGCTCCAGGTCGGTGGCCAGCACCTGCTCGGCCACGTAGTCACGCCACTGCTCCACGGCCGCGGCCTGCTCGGCCGAGGCCAGTGCCAACGCCACCTCGATGCGGTCGGTCACGATGTAGTCGTCGGTTCTCCGGCAGTCCTGGATCACTCGCACGGCGTCGCGTGCCCAGCCCTCGGCCTCCAGCTCAGGCGTCACCGCGATGTCGAGCACAACCACCGCATCGCCGGAGGCCAGCCCAGCCGCCGCGCCGTCGTCCGATGCCTCCACTGCCAGCTCGAAGCTGCCCGCCTCCAGCACGTGGCCGGCCACGGTGACCGTCCCGTCGTCGTTGCGGGTCCAATCCCCCGAGCGGGCTGCCTTGAACACGGCCTGCACGTCGCCGCCCAGTCGGGGACCCAGCACCGCGCCGTTGGGCCTCAGCACGAGCGACGCGTGGGCGGAGAGGTCGTCGGTGAGCACCACCGACTTGACGTTGATCTCATCGGCCAGCAGATCGATGAGCGGGTCCAGATCCTCGGCGCCCTCGCCGGCCACGACCGCTTGGGCCAGGGGCAGGCGCACCCGCAGCCCGGCGTCCTCGCGCACCCGCAGCGCAGCCGAGGCCGCGTCGCGCAGGCGCTCCATGCGGGCCACCAGCGCTTCGTCGGCGGGCAGGCCCTCGGGGTCGGGCCAGTCGGCCAGGTGCACAGACGATCCGCCGGTCAACCCTCCGTGGATCTCCTCGGTGATCATGGGCAGGAACGGCGCAGTCACCCGGGTCAGGGTGGTCAGCACCACGTACAGGGTGTCGAAGGCGGCCTGATCGGTGTCGGCCCCGCCCGCGTTCCAGAAGCGGTCCCGGGACCGGCGGATGTACCAGTTGTTGAGCGCGTCGATGAATACGGCGATCTCGGCCGCGCCGCCGGGCAGGTCGTAGGCGTCCATCCTCTCGGCGACCCGCTCCACCAGCGTCCGGGTCCGGGCCAGCACGTAACGGTCGAGCACGTCGTCGCTGCCGGTGAGCGGCCGGGCCGCATAGCCCTCGGCGTTGGCGTACATGGTGAAGAACGAATAGGCGTTCCAGACGGGCAGCAGGATCTGGCGGGTCACCTCGTCGATGGCGTCGTCGCTGATCCGCAGGTCGCCGCCCCGCACGATGTTGGCCGACATCAGGTACCAGCGCAGGGCGTCGGCCCCCTGGCGCTCGAAGATGTCGGTGGGCTCGGTGTAGTTGCGGAGCTTCTTGGACAGCTTGGCTCCGTCGGCGGCCAGCAGGATTCCGTGGCATATCACGTTGGAGAACGCGGGCCGGTCGAACAGCGCCCCGGCCAGCACATGCAGGGTGTAGAACCAGCCCCGGGTCTGGTTGATGTACTCCACGATGAAGTCGGCCGGGAAGTGGCTCTCGAACCACTCGGCGTTCTCGAAGGGGTAGTGCACCTGCGCGAAGGGCATGGAGCCCGACTCGAACCAGCAGTCGAGCACCTCGGGCACCCGCCGCATCACCGACTGGCCGGTGGGGTCGTCGGGGTTGGGACGGGTGAGGGCGTCGATGAAGGGCCGGTGCAGGTCGTCGGGGCGCACCCCGAAGTCACGCTGCAGTTCGTCGAGTGAGCCGTACACGTCGACGCGCGGGTAGGCGGAGTCGTCGCTGCGCCACACCGGTATGGGCGAGCCCCAGAACCGGTTGCGGCTGATCGACCAGTCGCGGGCACCGTCGAGCCACATTCCGAAGCGCCCGTCGCGCACATGGTCGGGCACCCAGTTGATCTCCTGGTTGAGTTCCATCAGCCGGTCCCGGATGGCGGCGACCTGCACGTACCAGCTGTTGATGGCCCGGTAGATGATGGGCGTGTCGGTGCGCCAGCAGTACGGGTAGTTGTGCTCGTAGCTGTCGTGGCGAACGATCCGGTCCTGGGCCTTGAGGTGGCGGATGATCCCGGAGTTGGCCTCGAACACGTTGACGCCGGCCCAGTCCGACACCGGCTCGGTGAACCGGCCCTCGTCGTCCACCGGCACCGCGTCGGCGATGGCGATCCCGCTGGCCTCGCACACCTCCTGGTCGTCCGCCCCGAAGCCCGGTGACATGTGGACGATCCCGGTCCCCTCGGCGGTGTCGATGAAGTCCGCGGCCAGCACCCGGAAGGCCTCGGAACGATGGGCGAAGAAGTCGAACAGCGGCACGTAGTTCCGGCCGGTGAGCTCGTCGCCGCGGACGGTGCCGACCCGGCGGGCATCGGCGAGCTGGGCCTGGTAGGCGGCGACGGTGGCCTCGGCCAGCACGTAGTGGGCGCCGCCTTCCTCCATCACGGCGTAATCGATGTCCGGACCCACCGCAATGCCGAGATTCGACGGCAGCGTCCACGGTGTCGTCGTCCAGGCGAGGAGCTTCATCGGTCCGGGGTCGCCCGGTTCTGGCACCAGGTCGAAGGCCACGGTGATGGCCGGGTCCTGGCGGGGCCGGGTGGCGTCGTCCAGGCGGATCTCGAAGTTCGACAGCGGCGTCTCCGCACCCCACGAGTAGGGCATCACCCGGTAGGCCTCGTACACCAGCCCCTTGCGGTAGAGCTGGGCGAAGGCCCACATGACCGACTCCATGTAGGGCAGGTCCATGGTCTTGTAGTCGTTGCCGAAGTCCACCCAGCGGGCCTGGCGGGTGACGGTGTCCTCCCACTGTTGGGTGTAGCGAACGACGGACTGGCGGCAGTGCTGGTTGAACTCGGCGATACCGAAGGACTGGACGGCCGCCCGGCCGGCGACGCCCAGCTCGCGTTCGGTCTCCATCTCGGCGGGCAGCCCGTGGCAGTCCCATCCGAAGCGTCGGTCCACCCGGTTGCCCCGCATCGTCTGGTAGCGGGGCACGACGTCCTTCACGTAGCCCGTCAGCAGGTGGCCGTGGTGCGGCAGTCCGTTGGCGAAGGGCGGCCCGTCGTAGAACACCCAGTCCCGTTCGGCGGGCCGGGACGTCACCGACTCCTCGAAGGTTCCGTCGGCTTTCCAGCGGGCCAGCACCCGTTGCTCGATGGCAGGGAAATCGGGGCTGCCGACGGATGGGTAGGGGCCGTCGCCGCCTTCAGTCATGGCCGATCAGGCTACCGGCGCGCTTTGGCCTGTTTGTCCCGGCCGGCGGACGCGTGTCCCGGCCGGCGGGTTGCGCGGCGTTCCGGCCGGCGGGTCCTGTCACGGGCGCGGCCTGGCGGCGCGAGCGCCGCCATTCCTTGCCCCCGTGCCACCCCCCGGCCTGGCGGGTCGCCGCCGGCCACTTCCGGGCGGGGTGCGGTGGTCGGCTGGGGCTCGATTCTGGAGATATGACAAGATTGGAGCTGATGACTGGATTGGCATAAGTGCTCTCGGTCAATCTGCGAGTTGTCGCACGCCCGGACAGGGTCGACGATGCAGGTTGCGGGAGCGCGCGACCGACTCTCGCAGGGGGGTCCGGGCCTTGACTGCAGGCGCCGAGTGGACTTTTGACCGGTATCGGGCGGGGGACACGCCGCTGCCTGCCCCCAACCTTGCCTGGAACACCTACGGCACCGGAGTCGAGAGCATGGGCCGCCACGGCCGGCCCGAACCGGTCAAGATCCCCGATCCCGGGGCAGACCAGCTCCTCGTGCGCGTCGACGCCGTCGGCCTGTGCTTCTCCGATGTGAAGCTGATACGGCTCGGCGGAGATCATCCCAAGCTCTACGGCCGCGACCTGTCGATCGAGCCGGTCCGTCTCGGTCATGAGGCAACGGTGACCGTCGTCGAGGTCGGCGACGACCTCAAGTCGACGTACCGCCGGGGTGACCGGCTCGCCATCCAGCCCGACATACACGTGGACGGTCGACCGACCGCCTACGGCTACACCATCTCCGGCGGGCTGATCCAGTACCACCTCATCGGTCCGGAGGTCCTGGCCGCCGACGACGGCGCCTACGTGATCCCCGTCGACGACCGCATCGGCTACGCGGCCGCGGCGCTGTCGGAGCCCTGGGCCTGCGTCGAGGCCGCCTACACGCAGCGGCGCCGCCTGTGGCCTCTGGACGGCGGCACCGCCTGGGTCATCGGCCACGCCGAGGACACCCGGCCCTACGACTTCGGCGCATCGCTGCGCGGCGCGGCCCGGGTGGTGCTCACCGGCCTGTCGTCGGAGTCGCGGCGCCGGGTCCTGTCGGCCCTGGGCCCCGATGCCGAGGTCTCGGTGACAGACGCGTTGGCCTCGTCCGCCTACGGACCCCTGGTTGAGGAGATGACCGGGGGCCGCGGGTTCGACGACATCGTCGTTCTCGACCCCGCCTCGGCTGCAAAGGTGAGCCAGGCTGCTCGACACATCGCGTTCCGCGGCACTCTCAACCTGGTCGGCGAGCGCCCCCTCGACGGCCCGTCGAGCATCGACTTCGGCCGGCTGCACTACGACTACACGGCCTATGTCGGTACCCGCGGCCCCGCCGTGGCCGCGGCGTACGGGGAGCAGCGCAACCGCTGCGACCTCCGCCCCGGCGGTGTGGCCGTGTTCGTGGGCGCCGGCGGTCCCATGGGCCAGATGCATGTGCAGCGAGCCATCGAGAAGAGCGACGGACCGGCCGTCATCGTGGGGGTCGATCCCGACACCGAGCGACTCGGCGTACTGGAGGACTCGCTCAGCGCGCTCGCCGAGCGCGCCGGCCGCCGGCTGGTCCTGCTCGATCCCGGCGCGTCCGACTCTCCCGTCGAGCAGGCTGTGGCCGACCTGACTGGCGGTGCCGGAGCCGACGATGTGGTCGTCACCGTCCCCGTCGCCGCAGTGATGGCCGATGCGGCCCGCCTGATGCGGCCCGACGGGATGCTCGTCTTCTTCGCGGGCGTGGCCAACGGCACCATGGGGCCCCTGGACATGAGCCAGGTGTACCTCGGCAACGCCCAGTACACCGGCACGTCCGGCTCGTCCATCGCCGACCAGGCACTCGTGCTCGACAAGGCGGTCGAAGGCACGCTGTCACCGGACCTGAACCTCGCCGCGGTCGGAGGCATCGACGCCGGCCGGGACGGCCTGCAGGCGGTAATGGAAGGCCGTTTCGCCGGCAAGGTCATGATCTTCCCGCAGGTCACAGGGGTTCCGCTGCTCGGCCTCGACGAGCTCGCCGAGCAGTACCCGGAGATCGGGGAGGCCCTCGGCGAGAGGGGCCAGTGGACGCGTGAGGCCGAGAGGATCATGATCGAGACCTACGCACCGGCAGCCGATCGATGATCACGACGCTCACCCCCAATCCGAGCTTCGACCGCACCTTGTCGGTCGACCGGCTCGACCGGGGCGGGATGACTCGGGCGTCCAGGGTCCGGGTGGAGTGCTCCGGAAAGGGTGTGAACGTCGCCCGGGCCCTCAGCCGCAACGGTCACGCCGCCCGGGCGGTGTTCCCCGCCAACGCCGACGACGCCGGCGTGTTCGCCTCGTCGCTGGCCGCTGATGGCACCGGTACATGCACCGTCGGTATCGGTGGCTCCGTTCGAGCGTGCCTGGCCCTCGTGGAGCCGGACGGGACCACCACCCGGGTCAACGAGCCTGGACCCGAGATGAGCATGTCGGAGGCGCAGGACCTCGTGTCGGCAGCCGTCGGCACGGCCGCTGACTCCGACTGGGTGGTCGCCAGCGGCAGCCTGCCGCCGGGAGCGCCGGCGGACCTGTACACGCAGTTGGCCACCGCCCTTCCCGACGCCGATCGCCGACTGGCCGTCGACACCAGCGGCGCCGCGCTGGATGCGCTGGTCGGCACGCCGTGCGCGCTGGCCAAGCCGAACCTTGCGGAGTTGGCCAACGTGGTCGGTCGCCGGCCCCGCACCGTCGGCGAGGTCATCGAGGTGGCCGAGATTCTCCGGCGGGGCGGATGGAGCTCGGTGCTGGTCAGCATGGGTCGGGTCGGCGCAGTGCTCGTGGCCGATGAGGTCTGCTACGGCATGGCGCCGGCAACAGTGGTGCGCAACACGGTGGGAGCCGGTGATGCGCTGCTCGCCGGGTTCCTGTCGGCCGGCGGCCGGGGTACGGCGGCCCTGGCGGAGGGCCTGGCCTGGGCGAGAGCTGCGGTCAGGTCCAGGGACACGCTGGGCGAGGCGGTCGCCGACCATGACCGCCGCGCCGTGCAAGTGAGCGCGGACCCGCCGCGGGACCGTTGCGTGGAGGTGTTCGCATGACCGAGCCGTTCCCGCTGTCCATCGCGGCGATGTTCCGTCGGGGATGTACGGGATACGCCAGGAACGTCGGCCCATTGACGGTTGGTGCCGCCGCGACCCTCGCCGTCTACGGCGTGTTTCGGATCCTGGCCCAGCAGGCCCTGGACGACGGGCAGCAGCTCGCGTCGATCGCTCTTGACCTCGTGGGTCTGGTGCTTGCCGGCACGGTGGCCGTGCCGTGGTACGTGTACGCGCTCGACGCCGCCCGATCCAAGCCGATCGACCTCGCAGCTGCGTGGCGCGGCGGTCGCTTCTCGGCTCAGTTCGTGTGCTCGTTCTGGTTCTGGGCCGCCTTCATGCTCGGCGTGCGCTACCTGTTCGGAATCCCATCGATCCTCGCCCTGCTCTTCTACGGATTCCACGGGTACATCGTCGCCGACCGGGCCGCCAAGGGCGGCCTGCGCGCGCTCGGAACCAGCGTCCGGCTCGGCCACAAGCGCCGGGTGGCGCTGTTCGCCATCCTGGCGCTGTTCATCGTCTTCAACCTGGTGGCCGCCCTACCGCTCGGCTCGGGCGCCACGCCCTTGACGATCGTGATCAGCGTGGCCCTGTTCACCGCGACCGGCAGCGTCACGCTCGTGTCGGGCGCCTGCCTCTACGACACCCTCTACGAACGCTTGGAGGACCAGTGACCGCACCCACCGAGATCCGCATCAGCGGCACCCCCGCGTCGTCCGGCGTCGCGCTCGGCCCCGCGGTGGTCATAGACCACCAGGTGGTGAAGGTGCAGGACGGCGCCGAGCCGGCCGCGGCGTTCGCATCCGCGGTCGACGAGGTGCGCCGAGAGCTGCAATCGATGTGCGAGACCGCCCGGGAGGCCGGCCGGGCCGAGGCCGGCGATGTCCTTGAAGCTCAGGCACTGATGGCCGCAGATCCGATGCTGGTCGACGCGGTCAGCGCCGCCCTCGCCGATGGGGCGACCCTGGAGGCCGCGCTCACCCGGACCGAGACCGACATCAAGGCCTTATTCGCGGCCATCGACGACCCGTACATGGCGGAGCGGGCCCAGGATGTGGGCGAGGTGATCGACCGGATCCGTCGCAACCTCGCCGGGGTCGACTCACCCGGCTCTCCGGTGATCGAGACGCCGTCAGTGCTGGTGGCGAGGTCGGTGACCGCAGCCGACACCGCCCTGCTCGATCCCGAACTCGTCCTCGGGTTCGTGACCGAGACCGGCGGCCCGACCAGTCATGTGGCCATCATCGCCCGATCGCTGGGCGTCGCGGCCGTGGTGGGCGCCGACGGGGTGGTCGGCAGTGTGAGCGACGGCGACCCGATCGCGCTCGACGGCTCCACCGGCGACGTAGCCGTCCGCCCGGACGCGGGCACCGCCGACGACTTCAGGGCCCGCCGGGCCGCGGCCGAAGCCGAGATGGCCGCCGCGGAGCGGTTCAGGGGGATCGGCGTCTCCTTCAAGGGTGAGCCGATCCGGGTGGCGGCGAACGTCGGATCTCGTGAGGACGTCGTTCGGGCCGTCGAGGTCGGTGCCGAGGGCGTGGGACTGCTGCGCACCGAGTTCCTCTTCCTCGACCGTACCGAGGCTCCCAGCGAGCAGGAGCAGCTCGACTTCTACTCGTTCGCGGGCTCGTCCTTCAACGAGCCGGTGGTCGTTCGGACCTTCGACATCGGCGGCGACAAGCCCGCGCCGTACCTGGAGGTCGAGGCGGAGGAGAACCCGTTCCTCGGCGTCCGGGGAGCACGCCTCTACGCCCACTGCCCGGATGTGTTCGAGACCCAGGTCCGGGCGATCCTTCGGGCTGCCGGCACCGCCGACGTGCAGATGATGCTGCCGATGGTCTCCACCGTCGATGAGATCACCGAGCTGCGCGCCCGAATCACGCAAACGGCGGTTGAGCTCGAGGCGGAGGGGGTGGACCATGCGTTGCCACCGATCGGGGTGATGGTCGAGGTGCCGTCCATCGCTCTGACGGCCGACGCGGTCGCTCCCCACGTCGACTTCTTCTCGATCGGGACGAACGACCTCACCCAGTACGCGATGGCGGCGGACCGCACCAACGGGTCGCTCGACAGCCTCCAGGACGCCCTGCACCCGGCGGTGCTGGCGCTCTGCGAGCGCACCGTGGCAGCCGCCCGACGCCACGGCATCAGCGTGTCCGTATGCGGCCTCGCGGCCGCCGACCGGTTGGGTGCGGCGGTGCTCACCGCCATGGGCGTCGACAAGCTCTCGGTCACCGCCCGATCCGTGAACATGGTCAAGTCGGTGGTCGACGCTCTCGATCAGGCCGACGCGGGTGCAATCGTGGGCGCGGCGCTCGGTGCGGCGACGGCCTCCGAGGTCCGACGCATCGTCGGCGCGGCTCTGGATGGCCCATGACCGTCTCGCTCGACACCCGCGTGCTGCGGATCACCCGCTGGCTCCTCGAACAGGACCAGCCCCGCAGCACCGCATCGGTGGCAGCCGACCTGGGCTTGAGCGAGCGAGTCGTTCGGTATCGCCTCGACCACATCGACCGGTATCTCCGTTCCTGCGGCGCGATGCTGGTCCGGAAGCGAGGCCTGGGCCTCGTGGTCGAGGGGCCGCCCGACGTCCGGGCCCGGATCACCGCCGATCTGCCGCCTCTCTCGCATGCGCCGAGGGTCTACGCCCCGGAGGAGCGGGTCCGGATCCTTCTTGCGGCGTTGCTGTGGGCCGCGCCGTCGGTGGTGTCGCTCGAGGATCTCCACTATGAGCTCGAGGTGTCCAAGACGTCGGCGCGCCGCGATCTGCGGGCGGGCGAGCCGTGGCTGGAGCGCAACGGGTTGCCTCTGGTGCGTCGCCCCGGACAGGGGATCACCGTGGTCGGCACTGAGCGCCGTATCCGGCAGGTCATCGTGCAGCTCATCCTCGAAGCGATCCCCGAGGAGGTGCTGCTCCTTCAGCTCGCGGAGAATCCGTCGGCTCGGTCGGCCGCGAACGTCCGCGTCCCGGTGGGCCTGCGGGAGCGGATCTTCGCACTGCCACTGCGGGACACCGCGGCGATCGTGCGCTCGAGCGCGCTCGGCCAGACCCTCACATCGGGCCGCAGCGATGTTGTGTTCGCGCTCTTCCTGGCGGTCTCGGTGGCGAGGATCCGCGACGGGCACACCGTGTCCGTCGAAGCCGGCCTTCACCGATCGGTCATGGACCATCCCATCGCCGGGAGCGTCGCAGAAATGGTTCCGGGCCTGGAGAAGCTCGTGGGCGCCTTCCTGCCCGCGCCCGAGGTTGCCGCGATCACCGAATACCTCCTCGGCCTGGACACGCTCGACACGGTGCGCTCGGACTCGGCCTCCATCAGCCTGGACCTGCTCGACCGGATCATGGAGGTCGCCGGCGAGCACCTTCACGTGGCGCTGGGCGACGACCTCGAACTGAAGCGGGGTCTGACAGCGCATCTTGAGCGGCTCCGCGTCCGGCTGCGCTACGGCCTGCCGATCCACAATCCGCTCCTGCATGAGGTGCGTGAGCGCTATCCCGAGGTTCATGAGGCCGCCTGCGAGATCGCCGGGCTGCTCCAGTCTGCGATGCAGGTGCCGATAAGCGACGACGAGGTCGGCTTCATCACGATGTACCTCTCCGGCGCGATGGAGCGCGCCCATCTGCGGCCCCGGCGCCGGGCCCTGATCGTCTGTCCCAGCGGGATGGCGACGGTGTGGGTCCTGGTCTCACGGATCCAGGCCGAGTTTCCCGAACTGGAGATGGTCGAGGTGCTGTCCGAGCGGGGCTACGACGAATTGCAGCACGGCGATTTCGATCTCGTGATCTCCACGGTGCCGCTGGTCGAGAACGAGGTTCCCGTAGTCGTCGTCAGCCCGTTGCTGTCAGCCTCCGACGTGAGCCGGCTGGCCCGCTACGCCTGAGGGCCCGAACGGGTGCATGGCACCCGCCACGGCGCGCCGGAATGTCGTAACCGGGTGGTGCGGTATTGGCAGTAGTTCCGGCCGCGTGAACGGCGGAATCAGTGAGAAGATCAAGGCGTCAGTTGACGCGAGGAGGACCCGCGCATGTTACAGCGTGTACAACGTTTCGGCGGTTTCCTCTCCAGCATGGTCATACCGAACATCGGTGCGTTCATTGCCTGGGGATTCATAACTGCTCTATTCATTCCACCGGGCTGGTTGGAGAAGACCGGCCTCGACTGGGACTGGGAAACGATTACGGGCAACACGGTCGGCCCGATGATCAAGTACCTGCTGCCGCTGCTTGTCGCGTACACCGGCGGCAAGCTGATCCACGGCCACCGGGGCGGTGTCCTCGGAGCGGTCGCGGTGATGGGTGTCATCGGCGGAGCCTCGTTCGAGCTGGCAGAGGGCGCCATCATCGGCGACCCCCCGCAGTTCCTCGGGGCCATGGTCGTCGGCCCGCTCGCCGGCTACGTGATGAGAGAGATCGACAAGTACCTCGAGGACAAGCGGCCCGCCGGGTTCGAGATGTTGATCAACAACTTCTCGCAGGGCATCGCGGGCCTGCTCATGGCCATGCTCGGCTACGTCATCATCGGGCCCATCATGTCGTGGCTCGCGGAGCGCTTCGGCGACATGGTGGAGGGCATCAGCGACGCCGGTCTGCTGCCGCTGATGGATCTGCCCATCGAGGTCGCCAAGGTGCTGTTCCTCAACAACGCGATCAACCACGGCGTGCTGACGCCGCTGGGCGCCACGGACGTCACCGAGACCGGTCGGTCCATCTACTACATGCTCGAATCCAACCCGGGGCCCGGCCTCGGGCTCCTGCTGGCCTACTGGTTCGCGGGCAAGGGTCTGGCCAAGCTGTCGGCCCCGGGCGCCATCATCATTCACTTCTTCGGCGGCATCCACGAGGTCTACTTCCCGTTCGTCCTGATGAACCCAGTGATGATCGGCGCCATGTGGGCCGGCGGGATCGTGGCCGACATCGTGTTCGTCATCTTCGATGCGGGACTCACCGGGCCACCGTCACCAGGCAGCATCTTCGCCTACATCACGTTCACTCCGTCAGATGGAGCGGCAGCAGCCGGGGTTTACCTAGGCATGGCCGCAGGGGCCGCTGCGGCGTTCCTCGTCGGATCTGTCCTGCTGCGGCTGTTCCCGGTCAAGGAGATTGACGACACCGACGACGACGACACGTCGCTCGGGGACGCCATGGAGGGTGTCCCCCTGGGCTAACCGGCGCGCAGAGTTGCGTTTGTCCCCCAATGGCGCAACTTGATGGGGGTCGGAGCGGCGGAAGTGCTTCCGCCGCTCCGACCGCCTTGCCCGCAATGGCTACCGCATTCGGGCCTAGCAACTCAAGCACTACCGATGGAGGGAAGCTGTGACAGAGAGAGTCACGAAAGCGGCCGACGAGGTCAAGCTCATCGTCTTTGCCTGTGAGGCGGGCATGGGGAGCAGCCTGATGGGCGCCAATCAGCTCAAGCGGATGGTGAAGAAGGCCAAGCTGGACATCTCGGTGATACACACCCCGGTGGGCCAGCTGACCGCCGAAGCCGACGTGGTGGTGGTCCACAAGGGGCTCGCCAAGCAGGCCCGCGAGCGAGTGCCCGGTGCAGTCATCGTCCCGTTCACCCTGTTCGTGAACGATCCGGCGGTGAAGGATCTGATCACGAAGCTCTCAGCGGGCAATCCGATCGTCTCGAAGTTGTGAGCGCAGTCGTGGACGAGGGCCTCGCCACCGTTCTGACCCCCGACGATGTCGTGCTCGGGTGCAGAGCGGAGTCCATGGACGCGGCCATCGAATTCTGTGGCGGGCTGCTGGTTGCCCGCGGCTCGGTCGCCCCCGAGTACGTCGAGGGCATGAAGCAGCGGGAGCGGGTCGTCTCCACCTACCTCGGCAACGGGGTCGCCCTTCCCCACGGGGTGCTGGAGAGCAAGAGCGATGTCCGCTCCACCGGGATTGTTGTGGCCCAATACCCCGAAGGTGTCGACTGGGGGCCGGGAACGGCCCATCTCGTCGTTGGACTCGCGGCTGTGGGGGACGATCATGTGCAGGTGTTGTCACGGCTGGCCGAGATCCTCCAGGACGAGGACCTCTGCGAAGAGCTCGCGCAGTCCGACGACGCCTCGTTCGTCTATGGCCGGCTGACTGCGCCGCCATCCGACGACTGAGCCGGTGGAGCAGCCCGTGTACCGGGAACTCGTCATCACCAACAGCCACGGCCTCCACGCCAGGCCGGCCGCCGAACTGGTCGAGCGGATCGCGTCCTTCGACGCGGGCGTTCAGATCGAGGTGGGTGAGAAGACGGCCAACGCAGCCAGCATCATGAGCCTGCTCGCTTTGGGAGCAGGTCCCGGCAACACCGCTCGGATCACCTCGAAGGGTCCCGACGCGGAAGCGGCCCTCGAGGCTGTCGTGGCGATCCTCACCGCGGACGGGTGACGTGGCTCGCCTGAACCATGACGGGCTGGCGGCAGCCGTTGCCGCGGCCGTCGACGCCTCCCCGGATGCTTCCGGGAACGCCGACCTCGTCTCCGAGAAGGGCTCCGTCGTCGGCTCCATTGTGGTGGCGGCCCAGCCTGACGACCTGAAAGCCGCCTTCAAGCGGGCCAAGAAGATCGACGGCTACCGGTGGGTGGCCATCAACCGTCAGGACCTGTTCGGCGCGAACCCGCTGTCTCTGGGGTCCAAGGTTGGGATTCTCGATGCTGATGGGCGGATCCTGAAGAACGCGGACTCGCCCCGCAAGAAGGTCTGAACCGAGCCCACCTCGAACTCAGCCCCGACGGTCGCGTTGTTCCGGCCGGCGGGTCCTGTCACGGGCGCGGCCTGGCGGCGCGAGCGCCGCCATTCCTTGCCCCCGTGCCACCCCCCGGCCTGGCGGGTCGCGCGGGTGTTCCGGCCGGCGGGTCCTGTCACGGGCGCGGCCTGGCGGCGCGAGCGCCGCCATTCCTTTGCCCCCGTGCCACCCCCCGGCTTGGCGGGTCGCGCGGGTGTTCCGGCTGGCCTGTCTACGATGCTCTGGACATGGACGCTGACAGCTATCGCAGCCTGTTCGATTTGACGGGGCGTACTGCCATTGTTACCGGCGGCACCCGGGGCATCGGTCGGGCCATCGCAGAGGGGTTCGCGTGCGCCGGCGCTGGTGTGGTGGTTGCGTCGCGCTCGGTGGAGTCGTGTGCCGCTGCCGAGGAGCGCCTGAGCGCCGCGGGTTTTGAGGCCCTTGCGGTGCCCACTCACATGGGCGACCTTGAAGCAATCGAGAGGCTCGTCGCAGCCGCGGTGGACCGATTCGGCGCCGTCGACGTGATTGTGAACAACGCGGCCAACGCCCTCGCTCAGCCGATCGGCGCCCAGACCCCGGTCGCCTGGCAGAAGTCGTTCGAGGTGAACCTGCGCGGCCCCGCCCTGCTGACCCAGGCGTGCCTGCCCCAGTTGGAGGAGAGCCCCCACGCCTCGGTGATCAACGTGATCAGCGTGGGCGCCTTCATGTTCTCGCGGGGCTTCTCGATCTACGGCGCGATGAAGGCCGCGCTGATGTCATACACCAGGGCAGCAGCCGGCGAACTGGCCCCTCGGGGGATCAGGGTGAACGCCCTGGCGCCGGGTCCGGTGGACACCGACATGGTGCGCAATCAGGGGCCCGAGGCGGCTGAGTCGATGGGCGCGGGCACGCTGCTGGGCCGCTTGGCCCATCCCGACGAGATGGTGGGACCGGCGCTGTTGCTAGCCAGCGACGCCGGCCGGTTCATCACCGGTCAGGTCATCGTCGCCGACGGAGGCCTCCACCCCCACTGACTCGGGCTCCTGGGCCTCGGCGCTTGGGTCTTCGTCCTCTGTCTCGGCGGTCTGATCAGCGTCGTCGGCGACTTCGGTGGGCTGTTCGGCTTCGGCTTCGGTTTGTGGGGCTTCTTGTTCGGTGGCGGGTTCTTCGTCTTCGGTGGTCTGCTCGGTGGCTTCGGTTTGTGGGGCTTCTTGTTCGGTGACTGGGTCCGCTTGCTCGTCGACAGCCTCCGCGTCTACTTCTTCGGCTACGTCTTCGGCCTCATTGCTGTCGTCCTGCGCCGCTGCCTGGTCGCCGTCTCGGAGGCGGCGTAGCACCTCTACGGCGTCGCGGTAGGCGGTTTCGGCCTCGGCGCTCTCGGCCGGGCTCGCCTTGCGGTCGTTCAGCTCTCGCACGGCCGCGGCCGCCTCGTCCTTGGCCTTCTCAGCCTTCCGTATGGCCCGCTCGTGGGCCTGCTGCTCCCGGTCGGCGACCAGGTAGGTGTTGAACAACGTGAGAGCAGCCGCGGTCTCGTCGTCCGAGGGTCGTTGCTTGGGAGCCTTGATCACACTGTCGGGCATCTATGGTCCAGGAGCTTCAATTCGTTCGGTCCGGCGTGGGGTGCTTGACTCCCCCGGTCGGTTAGACGTACTACGGTATCGAGTTGTCGGCTTCCGGGAGGAGTCCTGCATGGTTGAGATGGGCGAGGAGATCATCGTCCTCGACGAGGTCTACAAGATTTTCGGCCCGCAGCCGCGGGGTAGGGCCTTCGACCTGGTGCGCTCGGGCATGGGCAAGGACCGGGTCCAGGCCGAGACCGGGCACGTGGTCGGGCTCGACGATGTGTCGTTCAAAGTCAAGAAGGGCGAGATATTCGTGGTTATGGGCCTGTCGGGTTCGGGCAAGTCCACCGCGCTGCGGACCGTCAACAAGCTCCATGACATCACCTACGGCTCGGTGACCGTCGATGGTACCGATGTGCAGGCACTGGAGGGCTCGGACTTGCAGGCGTTCCGGCGCGAGTACATGGGAATGGTGTTCCAGCACTTCGCGCTTTTCCCGCATCGCAAGGTGATCGACAACGTGAGCTATGGCCTCAAGGTGCAGGGAGTGGAGAAGAAGTCCCGCGAGGACGCGGCGATGAAGGCGCTGTCCCTGGTCGGTCTGGGTGCTTACGCCCAGAGCTTCCCGTCGGAGCTCTCCGGCGGCATGCAACAGCGGGTCGGCCTGGCCCGGGGCCTCGCTTCTGATCCCGACATCCTGCTGATGGACGAGGCTTTCAGCGCGCTTGATCCTCTGATCCGTCGCCAGATGCAGGACGAGATGATGGAGATCCAGGGCGAACTCCACAAGACGATCCTGTTCATCACCCACGACCTGAACGAGGCGCTTCGTATCGGCGATCGGGTTTGCATCATGAAAGACGGCGCGGTGGTGCAGATCGGCACTCCCGAGGAGATCCTCACCCAGCCCGCAACCGGATACGTGGCCGAGTTCGTGCAGGACGTCGACCAGGGCAGGGTCATCCAGGTTCACGAGATCATGCAGGAGCCGAGACCGGTCGCCGCCGACGCCACCCTGGCCGAGGCCCTCAACCGCATCGGGGGCCGCTCGGGCGCCTTCGTGATCGATGACTCCGGGTCACCCACCCACCTGCTCACCGCGGACGACGGTATGCGGGCTGCCAGCATGGGCACGACCGATCTGGAACCGGCCCTGCGAACCGACTTCGTCAGCTGCAGCCGCGAGGACTGTCTCAACACGGTGTACGCCGCGGCCGGCCGCGGCCTGCCCATCGCTGTCTGCGACGAGTCCGGGACCTTGATCGGCAACCTCGACCCCCGCCACATCATGGAGGAGATGGGCCGAGTCGAGCACCTGATCGACGACTTCGAGCGAGAGGTGTTCATGTGATCCTGCTCGCCCAGGCCGGGGGCGGCCCGGATGAACTTCCCGACTACGGGTTCACGGACAATCTTGTCCTCGACGAGTACGAGGTCCCGTTCGGTGACTGGATGGGGCAATCGGTCGATTGGATATTCGCCAATCTGAAGTGGCTGCTGTCGGCCATCAAATGGCCGTTCACGACCCTCAACGATTTCCTCGTGAGAGACATCATGGAGCCGGTCTCGTGGTTCTGGATCGTTGTCGCCTTCTTCGTGATCGGCACCCTGGCCCGCAACGTCCGGGTCGGCGTCTTTGCCAGCGTTGCCCTGACCGTCTGTGGACTCCTCGGCCCCGAGTACTGGCACCTCACAGTCCAGACCATCGGATTCGTGGTGGTCGCCGTCCTGCTGTGTGTGGTCATCGGCATCCCCGTCGGGATTCTCTGCGCGCGCGTCGACGCCGCCTGGCGGATGGTGAGGCCGGTGCTCGACGCCATGCAGGTGGTCCACGCCTTCGTGTACATGCTGCCGTTCATTGCATTCTTCGGCCTCGGCAATGTGGGGGCCACCATCGTGACGATGGCGTTCGCGATGCCACCGCTGGTGCGCCTCACCAATCTCGGCATCCGCCAAGTGCCGGAGGATGTGGTGGAGGCGAGTCGGGCCTATGGCGCTCCAGAGTGGCGGGTGCTCCTCGATGTGCAACTGCCCCTGGCTCGGGCCGCCATCATGACCGGCGTCAACCAGTCACTGCTGCTGGCCATGTCGATGCTCGCGATCGCCGCGATCATGGGGGCCCAGGCTCTGGGAGCGGCGCTGTTCGGAGCGATAAGCCGTCAAAGCGTGACGGATGGCGTGGGCGCTGGCCTGGCGTTCTACCTTGTAGCGGTCGTGTTCGACCGCATCTCCCAGCCCGAGGGCGCTGGGTCCGGCGGCCTCATCCGCCGTGCGCGGCGCGCTTGGGCCCACCTCCGCGATCCCGAGGCGCTGGTACCGGCCGAAGCCGAGATCGCGGCCGAGGATGCACTCGTCGAGGGTCACCTCGCCCCGCTGACCGCTGAAGAGCGCAGGCCGATGCTGGTGGCCGCAGTGGGCGGTCTTGTAGTGGCGGTGTCGGTGTTCCTAGCCTGGAGTGCCGACGCAGGGTTCCTGAGTGCTTACGGCCGCGCCACCGACGAGAAGCTCGCTGGGGAATCGTTCAGCGGCCTGTCGGCGTCGGGTGGCTCCTGGTTCGGGATCCTCGCGCTGATCCTCGGACTGCTGGTTGTTGCCGCCGCGGCCACCACGCTCGTCGCGCCGGGCCGGGGATTGCGCTGGTTGTCCGTTGACTGGGCGGTGATCGCGTCGCTGGCATCGCTGGTGATGATGGTCGCCTACCTGCTGGCCGCTCCCTCCGACCTTGCCCTCGGCCAGAGCACCGGCATCGGTCCGTGGGTGGCGCTGGTCGGATCGGCCGTGGCGTCCGCGGGGTCGGTGTGGTGGATTCGGTCGGCGCCGCACGCGCCGGCCCGCCCGCTCAGCGCCAAGATCGGGTGGGCTCGAGTCGTCTCCGCCGCGTTCGCGTTGGTCGTCCTCGGGGTCGGGGCGATCTCCGCCTGGAGCTTCGACGAGCGGTCGCGTTTGATCATCACCTCCGAGGTCCAGGCTCAACTCGACGAGATGGAGTCGAGAGTCGAGGCGAGTCCCGAAGAAGCTGGTGTCATCACGACTGAGATTGCGCAACTCGGAGACGAACTGGAGCCCGAGCGGCGCATCATCGTCGACGGGGTCAGCGGCGACGGGCCTGGCTTGGGCATATGGGTGTTCGTGGCTGGGTTGGCCGGGCTGGCTGCTGCGTTGCCCGCTGCCGGGGTGTTCGGTCGTGACGAGCACCGGCAATGGCGGTGGAGTTCGATCACCGCGGGAATCGGCGCCGGGGCGACCTGTGTCGGTTTCGGGTGGATCTTCACCCATGTCCGTTCGGCAGACGCCGAATATGTGAGCGGGGTCGGTTCCTTCCTGACCATGGCGGGCGGTCTGGTGCTGGTGGCCGCTGCGGCCGGGGTGCTCAAGGAGTTCCGCCGGGCCAAGGTGTACGCCGATGACCTGCCGGCGCCGGCGTAGGGGTGTGATGGACATGAATAGGACCGACCGCACAGAACACAGGGTGTCGCCGTGAGTGTGCTAGCCCAGCAAGACGGCGGTGAATCCCTACAACCGGGTTTCTTCGACGACGAGGTCCTCGATCAGTTCCAGATCCCCGTGGGCGCTTGGGGCGACCAGGCGGTGGACTGGATCGCGGTAAGGCTGGAGTGGCTGCTTGCCATCATCGAATGGCCCTTCAACACGCTGATCAGCTTCCTGGTCGGCGACGTACTGGAGCCCGCGCCCTGGGTGGCGGTCGTGCTCGCCTTCTTCGTCATCGGCACACTTGCCCGCAATGTGAAGGTGGGCGCGTTCGCAGCCGCCGCCCTCAGCTTGAGCGGCATCCTCGGCAACAACTACTGGCTGCAGACCGCCCGCACCATCGGCTTCGTCGGCGTGGCCGTGCTGCTGTGCGTGATCATCGGCATTCCCCTCGGCGTCGCTTGCGGGCGAGTCGACGGGGTGTGGCGCGTCGTGAGGCCCGTGCTCGACGGCATGCAGGTGGTCCACTCGTTCGTCTACATGCTGCCGTTCATCTTCTTCTTCGGCATTGGCACGGTGTCGGCCACGATGGTGACGATGGTGTTCGCTCTGCCGCCTCTGGTGCGTCTCACGAACCTGGGCGTCCGTCAGGTGCCGGAGGACGTGGTGGAGGCGAGCCGGGCCTACGGTGCCCCCGAGTGGCGGGTGCTGTTCGATGTCCAGCTGCCGCTTGCCCGGGCCGCCATCATGACCGGCATCAACCAGACGCTGCTGCTGGCCATCTCCATGCTCGGCATCGCCGCCATCATGGCCGCGGGCGGTCTCGGCTTGGTGGTGTTCCAAGCCATCAACGCACAGGACATCCCGAATGGCATGGCAAGTGGCCTCGCGTTCTTCCTGGTCGCCGTTGTGCTGGATCGCATCTCCCAGCCCGAGGGCGCCGACAGCACGAGCCTGCTGCGGCGCATCCGGCTGGCCTGGGCCCATCGCCGCGATCCTGAGACGCTGGTGCCCGCGGGCGATTCCCAGCCGTCAGCCGATTCGGTGGACGAGCCTCAGGCCGACGAGGGGACGTTCGCCCCGCTCACCGCGGCCGAGCGCCGACCGATCCTCGTCGTGGCGGTGGGCGGATTGATCGCCGCGCTGTCGGTCTTCCTGACTTGGAGCAGCGGGGCCGGGTTCATGAGCGCCTACGGTCGCCGGGTCGATGAGGACCTGGTCGGTCAGTCGTTCAACGGGCTGTCGGCCTCGGGGGGATCGTGGTTCGGCTACCTGGCCCTCGCTTTGGGTCTTATGGCCGTCGCCGCGGCCATCACTACTCTGGTCGCGCCGGGACGGGGGCTCCGACTGTGGACTACCGACGGCGCGGTGATCATGTCGCTGGCGCTCCTCGTGATGATGGTCGTCTATGTGCTGGCAAAGCCGGCGGAGTCCGCTGCGGGGCAGAGCACCGGCGCCGGCGTCTACGTGGCGCTCGTCGGGGCGCTGGTGGCGTCGATCGGCTCCGTGTTGTGGATCCGGATGGCGCCCCACTCGCCGCTGCACCCCATGAGCGCAAGGATCGGGTGGGGCCGGATGGCAGGCGCGGCCGTCGCGGTCGTTGTCATCGGCGTGGGCGCCATCTCAGGATGGAGCTTCGACGAGCGAACTGATGTGGTCAGAACGGCCGAAACGGAGGCCCAGATCGCCGAGCTCAAGGCGAAGGCGGACGCCGACCCCACCCAGGCCGGAGTGGCGGCCTCGCAGATATCTGCGCTCACGGCCCAACTTGCCACCGAGAAGTTGATCGTGACGGATGGAATCAGCAGTGAGGGTCCCCGCCTGGGAGCCTGGTCCCTGTTGGCTGCCTTGGTCGGCCTGGCCGTCGCGGCCCCCGCCGCGGGGGTGTTCGGCCGCGGTGAGCACACGCAATGGAGGTGGAGCGCGATCACGGCTGGACTGGGCGCGGGCATTTGCTGTGTCGCTTTCGCATGGGTCGCCACCGAGGTTCGATCGGCTGACCCCAGCTACGAGAGCGGTGTCGGGGCGTTCCTCACCATGATCGGTGGCGTGGTGCTTCTGGGCACGACCGCAGGCGTGATCAAGGAGTTCCGCAGGTCCCGTGTCTACGCCGATGAACAACCCGTGGCGGTGTGATCGCAAGCATAAGTTCTGCTAATGATCGGTTTTGGGGTGGCTTGTCCGTTCCGGGTGATGTAACCTTTTCGCTCGCGCGTCGGGCCATGCTCCCGGCGCGTAGAGGTAATCCACCCAGGAGGGAAACCCACTCATGAGAAAGAAGCAAGCAAGTCTGTTGCTCGCGCTGCTGGCGGTGTTCGCGCTGGTCGCGGCGGCGTGCGGTGACGACGACGCCGACACGACCACGACTCCCGAGCCTGCAGCTGAGGAGCCTGCGGCTGAGGAGCCGATGGCTGAAGAAGAGACCATGGCCGAGGAAGAGACCATGGCCGAGGAAGAGACCATGGCCGAGGAAGAGACCATGGCTGAGGAAGAGACCATGGCTGAGGAAGAGACCATGGCTGAGGAAGAGACCATGGCTGAGGAAGAGACCATGGCCGAGGCAACGATGCCTGGTGAAGGTGTCTCCGTCACCATGGCTCGCGCCGACTGGGCCACGGGCTACTTCCAGGCTCAGGTCTACAAGCAGCTGCTCGAAGAGCTCGGCTATGACGTATCCGAGCCGTCCGAGAACGAGTTAGGCCCGTCGCTCGCCTACCTGGCCATGGCCGAGGGTGACATCGACTTCTGGGCCAACAGCTGGTACCCGGGCCACAACGCCTGGTGGGAGCCGGAGCTGCCCGACGGTTCGCTGGTCGGTGACCACCTTGAGAAGGTCGGCGCGGTGTTCCGCGGCGGCGGACTCCAGGGCATGCTGGTCACCGCGTCGGTGGCCGACGAGCACGGGATCGCCTGGCTAGACCAGATCAACGACGACCCCGACATCCGGGCTCTGTTTGACGCCGACGGCGACGGCGATGCCGACATCTACGGCTGCCAGGAGAGCTGGACCTGCGACAACATCATCACCAACCAGTTCCTGTTCAACGGCTTTGACAACCTCGAGCAGACGATCGCAGGCTATGACGCCATGTTCGCCGAGGCAGTGGCCAAGGCAGAAGCGGGCGAGCCTATGGTGATCTACACCTGGACCCCGAGCGCCTACATCACCCAGCTGCGCCCGGGCGACAACGTGTACTGGATCGGAATGAGCGAGGTCCTCGACGACTCCAACCCGAGCGGGGTCGAGGGCGGCGAGCAGCACGACCAGCGCTACTGGTCGGGTACCACCGACGAGGTGAGGCTCGACATTCCCGCCGAGCAGTGCCCCGCCGCGGCCGAGGCGGGCTACTGCCCGATCGGCTGGGTGCCGGCTGACATCCAGGTGACCGCCAACTCTGACTGGCTGGCCGCCAACCCGGCTGCTGCCGAGCTCCTCAGGCAGGCCAAGCTGTCGGTGGTCGACGTGTCGATCGCCAATGTCGAGCAGGACCAGGGTGACTACACCGAGGCCCAGATCGCGGCCGCCGCTGGCGAGTGGATCTCGGACAACCGAGGTGACGTCGACGCTTGGATCACTGCCGCACTGGCTGCAGGCTGAATTCCAAGGCCCTAGGGCCTGAACACAACTGATTGAGGGCGGGGCTTCGGCCCCGCCCTCGTCGCGTCCGGGCCGAGGCATAATCTCCGTCGTGGACGGGCGGCGCCATGAGCCCAAGATCGGGGTGGCCGGGGCGGTCCCTTCTCGCTGGCTGGTCGAGCACGGCGAGCGCAACCTGCACGCTCTGGGCCCAGGCCCGGACCTGGAGGCCGAATGGACCGCCGCGGGGCTGCGGCTGCCGGACCGTGCCGCCATCCGCCGCTACCGGCTGGAGCGGGTCCGTGCCCAGCTTCAGGCGGCGGGGTGCGACGCCGCGCTGCTGTACGACCCGCTCAACGTCCGCTACGCCACCGACACCACCAACATGTCGCTGTGGACGATGCACAACGCAGTGCGCTACGCCTTCGTGGCTGCGGACGGGCCGGTAGTGCTGTTCGAGTTCTCCAAGGGCGAGTTCCTGGACCTGCACTCCGAGGCAGTGGACGAGATCCGGCCGGGAACCTCCTACGTGTACTTCTACGCCGGATCCCGAGCCGCCGAGATCGCGGGCCGCTGGGCCGACGAGATCGCCGCGCTCGTGTCCGAGCACGGCCGAGGCGACCAGCGCCTGGCAGTGGACCGCCTCGACCTTCTCGGCGTGCGGGCGTTGGAGGCGAGAGGTGTGTCGCTGGTGGATGCGGAGTCGCTCATGGAGGAGGCCCGGGCGGTCAAGTGCCCCGACGAGGTGGCCGCCATGCGGTGTGCGGTGCACGCCTGCGAGGCCGCAGTGGCCGACATGCGGGTGGCCTTCGAGCCCGGCGCCACCGAGATGGCGCTGTGGGGGGTGCTGCAGGCCGGGAACTTCGCCCGCTACGGCGAGTGGATCGAGACCCGCCTGCTCTCCTCGGGCCCCCGAACCAACCCCTGGTACCAGGAGGCCAGCAGCCGCCGGGTAAGGGCGGGGGAGCTCATGGGGTTCGACACCGACATGGTGGGCGCTTACGGGGCCTGCGTCGACATGTCGCGCACCTGGCTGTGCGGAGGAGGCCGGCCCATACCCGCACAGCACGACACCTGGTCGCGGGCCGCCGAGCAGATCGAGCGCAACACCGAGCTGCACGTCCCTGGGGCCTCACTGAGCGAGATCACCGAACGGTCCTGGTACCCGCCGGTGGACGACTACAACGGCTACACGGTGCTGTCGCACGGCGTGGGTCTGTGCGACGAGTACCCGTCGGTCTTCACCCGCGAGCGCTGGGCGGCTGAGGGGTATGACGCTGCGCTGTGTCCGGGAATGGTGATGTGCGTGGAGGCGTTCGTCGGCTCCAAGTCGGGCGGCGAGGGCGTCAAGCTCGAACAGCAGATTCTGATCACCGAGACCGGCAACGAGTTGCTGACCACCTACCCACTCGGCCTCATCTAACTTGGGGGTCTGTGAGCGATCCGGTGTCAGGGCAAGGATCGGCTGGGGCCCTACCGAGAGTCGGATTTGTGGGGCTAGGCACGATGGGCGGGCCGATGTGCCGGCGGCTCGCGGCCGCGGGCTATGCGGTGACGGCCTACGACCTGGACGACGATGCCGTGGCTGCGGCGGTACAGCATGGGGCTGTGGCGGCCCCGTGGGCCCAGGACTGCGCCCGCGGCGCCGACCTGTTCATCACATCGCTGCCCGGCCCTCCTCAGGTGGAGGCGGTAATGGCCGGAGACACCAGAGCGCTCAGCGCAATGAATCCGGGCTCAGTGTGGGTCGATCTCACCACCAACAGCCGGGAGCTGGTGCTGGACCTGGCGTCGGCTGCGCCTGATGGGGTGGCAGTGGTCGACTCTCCCGTGACCGGAGCGGTGGACGGCGCCCGGCAGGGCGAACTCACCCTGTTCGTGGGCGGCGATCCCACCGATGTCGCGGCGGCTCGGCCGGTACTCGAGCACCTCGGGACGGTCATCGAGTGCGGGCCGCTCGGTTCCGGCAACGTCGTCAAGCTGGTCACCAACCAGCTGTGGTTCGCGGCCGCGGCCGCGCTGGGGGAGGGGTTCGCGGTGGGGCTGGCCAACGGCGTGGAGCTACACACGCTGTGGCGGGCGATCCTCGACAGCGTCGGCGACAGCTTCGTTGCCAGCCATGACGCCCCCAGCATCTTCGCGGGCCACTACGACCCGTCGTTCCCCTTGGCGCTGTGCATCAAGGATCTGGGCCTGCTGGCGGATCTCGAGTCCAACGTGGACGCTGATCTGCCCATGACCGGGGCCGCCCGTAGCGCCTTCGAGCGAGCCGCGCAGCGCTACGGTCTTGACGCGGGCGAGATGAGCGTCGCCCGGCGCATAGAGGACGATGCGGGGATGTCGATGCGGCTGGAAGGCGACTGGACTCCCCACTGGGAGAAGTGACGCGGGAAGTGATGCGGGAGCAGCGGTGACGCTGGAAGTGGTGTGGAAGCAGAAGTGATGCGGGAGCAGCGGTGATGCAGTCCGGAGCGGCCGTCAGCTTGCCTGACTTGGTCGATCTGCGGGCGTTCCCGATCGACGATCCGGCCTCGGCCGGTTATGTGGCCGCGGTGGACTGTGCCCGGGTCGGGCTGCGGGCCGAGGGCTGCGCAGTGCTCAGCGGTTTCGTGCGGCCCGGGGCCGTGGCCGGGCTCAACGACGAGATCGTCGAGCGCAAGCACTCCACCCACTACTCCACCCAGGTCATGAACCCGTACTTCCACACGTCGGTCAACCCGGACTACCCGCCGGACCATCCGGTGAACACCTTCATCGAGCGCTCCAGCGGGTTCATCCCCGGCGACGCCTGGGACTCCGGCTGCGCCACCAACACGCTGTTCAGAGCGCCGGAGGTGGCCCGGTTCATCGCCGACTGCCTGGAGATACCGGCCCTGTACTGCTACGACGATCCCCTGGCCGGGCTCACCGCCAACATCTGCGACCCGGGCCAGCAGTTCACCTGGCACTTCGACACCAACGACTTCGCAGTGACGGTGCTGGTGCAGCCCGGCGACGAGGGCGGCTTGTTCGAGTACGTCCCGCAGATCCGCTCAGTCGACGACGAGGGCTTCGATGCCATCGCGGCGGTGCTGGCAGGCGGCCGGGAGGGGGTGCGCACGCTCGACCTTCGTCCGGGCGACCTGCAGATCTTCCGGGGCAGGCACTCGCTGCACCGCGTCACCAGGGTGGGCGCCGGGTCCCGGCCCCGCCACGCCGCCATCTTCGCCTACACCCTGGAACCTGGCGTGATCGGCCGGGTAGCCCGCACCCGTCAACTCTTCGGCCGGGTGCTCCCGGCCCACGAGGAGGCCGAGCGCCAACGGGTCCGCTCCGACGCCCTGCTCGATTGAGAGAACGCGCCACTAGGTGATGGCACCGTTGCCCGTTCGCTCACTATATGTAGTTCTTGTACCGTAGACTATGTAGGATGAGTTCATGAAGGCCGTCACGATCACCATGCCCGAGGAGCTCGATGCTGAGGCGGCTGCGGAGGCGAGGCGACTGGGGATCTCCAAGTCGGAGCTGATCCGGCGGGGACTGGCCGCTGTCCTGCCCGAGCGGTCGGCGGCGAGTAGGAATCTCCTGTTGGAATTGGCCGGTTTCGGCGATCCTGACGTGAGCGTGGAGCCGGGTGAGATTGACCGGGTCGTCTACGGCCTGTGAGGTTCGTCGACACGAGTTGGTGGGTTGCTTGGGCGTTGCCGCGCGATGCCCGCCACCGCGATGCTCTGGACACCGCCGCGCGCGGCGGCCCGGAACAGCGGCTCCTCACGACGAATCTGGTGCTGGGCGAGACATGGACCTTTCTGCGTTCGAGGGGCGGCCACGGCACCGCAGTGCGCTTTCTCGACAGGATCGAGCGCATCAGATCGACCCGCACGCTCGCCGTGCACGCCGTCACCGCTGACGAGGAGTCGAGGGCGTGGCGCTGGCTGCGTCGCCACGACGAGCGGCCCTACTCCTTCGTGGATGCGGCCAGCTTCGAGGTGATGCGGGCTCGCCGGCTGCGCGAGGCCCTGGCCTTCGACAACGACTTTGCTGCGGCCGGTTTCATCGAGGTCCGGCCCTGAGCCGCGCCGCGGCGCTCTGCCCGTGAGCGAAGCGGACAAGAGCGGGAGACACCACGCCCGCGTCGCGAGGCGCCTGCTTCCACGCACGTTCTGACGTTCCCTGCGGCGTCAGCGCGGGTCGAACTGCTCCACGGTCATGTACGCGCCCGAAGGCTCCACGCGGACCAGGGAAATGCGCGACGCCGTGAACCGGGCGTCGATGGTGGGCAGGCCCTGGGGCGGCCACAGCCCCGATGGCGGATTGCGCTGATAGCGGGCCACGGTCATGTGGCCGGTGAAGGGCCGGTTCGGGGGAGGCTGGCCGATGTGACCGGTCGCGTCCGTCACCGACATGGCCAGCTCGTCCACGCCGCGGGCCGGGAGCATGATCACGCCGCGCCCCAGCCGCTCCAGCGTCGGTCCCAGCCGCACTGCCGTCGGCGCGAAGCTCACTTGGCGTAGCGCCTCGGCCGCCTCGGCCGCCTCGGCTTCGTCGCACTGACCCAGGAACCGCAGGGTGATGTGCAGCCGCTCGGGCTTGGTCCAGCGCAGGCCGTGGATGTCGGGCCGGGGCATTGCGGCCAGCTCCCGCACCAGATCGTCGGGCGGCCAGACGGCCACGAACAGCCGCGGCATGTTCCGAGGGTACGCGCCGGATCCGGCGGCCGAGCGGCAGAGGGCTGGGGCCGGGCTGGCCCCGCGGTCTCGGCAATCGAACAACCGGGCGGCCAGACTCAAGACGGTGATGGCGTCGTGACGGTGCTGTTGGGGTTGCTGGCCGCGCTGTCGGTGGGGACATCGGACTTCCTGGGTGGTCTGGCCAGCCGGCGAGCGCACCCCGTCCTCGTGACAGCGGCCTCAACGCTCGCGGGGTTCCTGCTGGCGTTCGTCGCCGCGTTGATCGCGGTTGGCGAGCTGACGGTCGCGGGAATGGCGTGGGGGGCTCTGGGCGGCGTCGCGCTCGCGCTGGGGCTGGTGGCGCTGTATGCGGGATACGCCCGGACGCGGGTCAGCATCGCGGCTCCCGTGGCCGGCGTGGGGGCGGCCTCGCTGCCGGTGATCGTCGAGTCGCTCTTCGGCGACGACGCCCTGTCGGCAGCCGCAACTGCAGGGGTTCTGCTCGGACTGGTAGCGATCGGGCTGGTCAGCATCGGCCGTTCCGAGCAGCGGGGCACGGTCGGATCCAGCGTGCTCTACGGTTTGGGTGGCGCAGCCGGCATCGGAATGTTGTTCGTCTGCCTGGCCAGTTCCGGCGACGACAGCGGCTTGTGGCCGATTGTGGCTGCTCGAGGATCCGGTCTTGTCGTGCTGGTGGCGATCATGGGCGCCAAGCGGCTCGCGCCGTCGATGTCCGGTGGCACTTGGGTGCTTGTCATAGGTATCGCGGCGCTGGTCACTGCGGGCAACACGATGTTCCTGACTGCGACGCGGGTGGGGTCAACTTCGGTTGCAGCCGTCCTCAACTCGCTCTTCCCGGCCGTGACGGTGTTCTGGGCATGGGTGGTGTTCCGGGAGAGGCTGCGCAAGGTCCAGTTGCTGGGACTCGCCGTCGCATTGGTGGCCGTCGCGCTCATAGCCGCCGGCTGAGGGGTCCGGGGCCTTTCAACCCGGGTTCGTGTCGCCTGCCGCGGGCAGAATGGTGGGCGTGGAGGGATCGGGACCGATGGTGGCCGAGGAGGCAGGTCGTTCGGGGCCGAAAATGGAGGCCGCGCTGGGTGACATCACCGCTGAGCGGGTGGACGCCATCGTCAACGCGGCCAACTCGTCGCTGCTGGGCGGTGGTGGCGTCGACGGGGCCATCCACCGGGCTGCCGGTCCCGAGTTGCTCGAGCATTGCCGGACGCTGGGCGGCTGCGACACAGGCGACGCCAAGATCACGCCCGGCTTCGGACTCGAGGCCCGCTGGGTGATCCACACGGTCGGACCGGTCTGGCATGGCGGCGGCCGGGGCGAGCCCGATCTGCTGGCGTCGTGCTACCGGTCGTCGCTGGCCCGAGCCGACGAGGTCGGTGCCGAGTCCGTGGCCTTCCCCGCCATCTCCACGGGCGCCTACGGATATCCGACCGAGCCGGCGGCCGCCATCGCGGTCGCCACGATCCGGTCGACCCCCACGAACGTGCGCCTCGTGCGCTTCGTGTGCTTCAACACCGAGACCCTCGACGCCTACCACGCCCTGCTGGGCTCCCAGCCTCCCTAGCCCGCTGTGCCCACGCCGTTCGTCGACCCGCGCCCCCTCTACGACACGGAGACGCCGCTCAGCACCCGGGTCGGGGCCTTCGGCCGTTTCCTCACAGTTGACTCTGCCTCGAAGGGCCTGTTCGACGACGTGACACGGGAGATCGCCCGCCACTCGCCGGTCGCCGACATCGGATGCGGTGTCGGCGTGCCGCTGCTACCGGTCGGCCCGACCTTGTTCGACCGGCCCGACATGATCGCCGGCGACTTGTCGTTGCGCCAGCTGCGCTCAATCGGGATGGCGGCCTCCGGGTCGTCACCCAACGTGATCCAGTTCGACGCCACCCGCCTGCCGTTCAGGAGAAAGTCCTTCGGCGCGGCGGTGGCCCGGCACATGCTGTATCACGTGCCCGATCCTGCATTGGCCGCGGCGGAGGCGGCCCGGGTGATCCGCGACGACGGGCTCTTTGTGGCCACCACCAACCGCTCCGACAGCCGGCCGGAGCTCCAGAGTGCGCACACTGAGGCGGTGGCTGATCTCGACGGCCGGCTCGTCGACCGGATGTCGATCAACTTCGACGCCGAGTCCGGCGGGCAGAAGCTCACCGGCTCGTTCCAACAGGTGCACACCGAGCCATGGGCGGGCATCCTCGCTTTCCCGACCGTCGACGCAGTGCTCGACTACTACCGGAGCGCGGCCTACTTCAAGCTGGCCTTCGACACTGAGGCCGACCGCGCTCAGCTGGTCGGACGTGTCTCCGAGATCCTGAGATTGCGATTCGGCGAGGGTCCGGCCCCGCTGACCGTCGGCGGCGCGCTATTCATCTGCACAGGACCGGCCCGAGACGATGGTCATAGACGTTAGGACACTGAAACAACTTGTAAATGCTTGACAAATGTCATACCACTATGGCATGATGTGTTCATGGGTATCTCGACGGCACGACGGGTGCGGGAGGGTCTGGCGGAGTTGATCCGCTTCGTCAACGATCCCGCCACCCCGACCTTGGACCTAAAGATCGTGCTGGCCGAGTGCAAGAGCTTCGGCGGGCAGTTGGCTGTGTTGCAGGCCGACACCGCTGCTGGGGTTGCGGCGCGGGAGCGCCATGGAGACGGCGGCGTGGGATTGCTGGCCCAGGCTGCGGGACTCTTCAAGAAGGATGCCGCCAGCCAGGTCAAGACGGTCGAGAAGCTCCAGGGGATGTCGGCGGTGCGCGACGCGCTGGAGAGCGGCGAGATCTCTGTCGCCAACGCCAAGACGCTTGCGGCCACTTCCGACAAGACCAGCGCGGGTCAGGTGGAGCAGGATGCGGAACTCTTGGCCAAGGCCGCGGACCTGACACCCGAGCGGTTCGCTCAAGAGGCTGGGCGGTGGGTTGCGAAGCGTCAAACTGACGATGGCGAGGCGTTGTACCGCCGGCAGCGGGCCCGGCGGCGACTGACCTTCTGGGACGGCGACGACGGGATGGTGCATCTGCGGGGCGAGCTGGACCCGGTGACCGGGGCCAAGGTGCGCAAGCGGTTCGTGCAGGAGGCGGAGCGTCTGCGCCGAGCCGATCTGCACAGCCCCGGAGGGGACAAGCGCAGCCTCAACCAGCGAATGGCCGACGCGCTCGACACGTTGAGCTCACACGGAAGCATCTACTCCAGAGCCGACAAGGCCACGTCTGCTCGTATCGGCCACCGTGGTTCGATTGCCACCAGCGACGACAGCAGCAACGTGAGCCGCAGCCGAGGTGGCGTGACCGTCACGGGCGGCCACGAAGGCCATGCCGACGGTGACGCCGGTGGTGGCGGCGCCTACGGTGGCGGTGCCGAGGATGACAACAGGTGCGGGTGTGGGCGTCGGTCGTCGGCTGACATCACCATCGTTCAGCATCTCAGCGCCGACGGCACCGACGCGTTCGCGGAAGTCGCCGGGGGCGCGGTGATTCCTCGGAGTGTGCTGGAGGAGCATTTCTGCAACGCCCGGATCAGAGGGGTGGTATTCAGCCACGCCGGCGTGCCGCTGTGGCACGGCCGCACCAAGCGGCTCGCTACTGCAGCCCAGATGAGTGCGCTACGGGCCCTGTATGGAGCCTGCGGGGGCTGTGGCGCCGACATGTGGATCTGTGACGGCCACCACATAGAACCGGTGTCACGGGGCGGGCGCACTGACATCGACAACACTCATAATGTTGGGGCCTTGCTGGCGGGGCGGGTCTGACTCAATCGACAACGGGCACAGTGCCTTGATCAGGATCTGTCGGTCTGTCTCG